>Ga0181520_10003867_pt1 | contig 25742 bp, 21 predicted proteins | sample PEATcosm2014_Bin_29_FD_132451 | JGI IMG/M metagenome (GOLD analysis project Ga0181520, IMG submission 132451) | Peatland microbial communities from MTU Mesocosm Facility, Houghton, MI, USA - PEATcosm2014_Bin02_30_metaG | ecosystem: Environmental > Terrestrial > Soil > Wetlands > Peat | place...
CTCGGTGCTTGCCCCCGATTCTGCCGCCATCAATTTCAAATCGAAAAATGCGAGTTATACTCTATCCCGTGTAATATGTGATCGTTACAGCGAGCGACCCGGTTTTAGCCGGACACTACTGAGCCCTGTCAAGAGTTTCGTGACCGACACATAGCGCAACCCGCAGATACAAACAAGCTTATGAACATTCTTCCTTTGCGTAGAATATGTCCGGAATTGGCTAGCCTTTGAGATAGCCAGACAAGACGCGGATATGCTGTGCCGGGCGAATGAGTCCGCTCTTCCCGCTGCGAAGGGCGCCGGGGCGCGGGACCGTCCTTGTCTGCCGGGGAACAGCTCTCTGCCGGGCACCAGTCCGTAACCACGGCGGCGACTGGCAGAGAGCGGTCACGGACTTATCTTCGCCGAAAGCTTTTGAATCAGGTTTCGCAAACAAGGAGCGATTGGAATGAACCCTATCTCGAACATCTGGAACCATCCGCAGACGTCCGCGGCCGGTGTGTTGATTGCCGTTGTGACCGTCGCCGGCGTTCTGTCGCAGCAAGGCGTGACTCTGGGAACGGCCGGGACGAGCACCGTCGTCACCTTAGTAGGCGCTCTGGCCACTGCCCTGCTTGGCCTGTTGGCCAGGGATCCGGGAACATCGGCTCCTGGAAGCACAGCCAAGCTCGGTGTCTGGCTGCTGATCCTCATGCTTCTGCCATTGCCGTTTCAATGCGGCTGCTCAAGCACCACCGTGGCGCAAGACCTAGTGAACTGGACGCCGGCGCTCGAGAGCGCGGTGGCGACGGTGGATTCGACCGGAGCGCTGGTGGACCCGGCCGATGCGCCGATCTTCACGGCGGCAACTTTGGGGTTCGACGCAGCTTCGAATCTGCTTGTTGCCCAGGCCAAGGCCTATCTCGCCAACCCCTCGGCAAGCATGCTGGCACAGTTGCAGACTCAAGTAGTCGTGCTGCAGCAGCAGGTCAATACTGCCCTCTTGCAAACCGCAAAGATCGTCGATCCGGCCAGCATGAACCATGCGCTGGCAGCTCTTCAGGCCGTAGGGACGATCGTAAGTGCCATGTTGCTGTTGGTTCAGTCGGTTTCGACCAAGGCTGCAGTTGCGCGAATGGCTGCCGAATCCAGCGTCAAAATGGCAACCGTCCGTCAGTACATGGACGAAAACAAAGCCGCGAATTTGATTGCCAGTCATTATGGCGAGCCCGTTGAGCGGGCGTGGGGACAGGTTGGTCAATCCGAGCGGGACGAGGACCGGGAGGGCTTCTAGCCATTCAAAAATGCGGGCCGCCCATCGCTTGAGCGGCCCGCATAGGTTTCGGGAAGATCGATCGACGGTCAGAGTTTAGGTGTTCGACTCTCGAGCTTCGCCAAGAATCAGCTTCAGCGTGATTTGCCGGTGGCCGCGATAGATGGTGACGCTGACGGTGTCGCCGGCCTGGTGCTTGTCCATCAGAGCACTGATGTCTTGCGGATCGGTAACCTCCTGGCCGTCGATGCCGACAATCAGATCGCCTCCAAGCATGATGGGGGTATTGCCCACATAGGCCTGCTGGTTTCCGCCCCGGAGACCGGCCCGTTCCGCCGCACCGCCAGGTACAACTTTCTGGATCAAAACACCGGAGTCGGCTGCCAAACCCATCTGAGAAGCCAGATCGGGACCTATCGCATAGGAGACAATCCCCAACGAGGGCCGCTTGACGCGCCCATAGCGGGAGAGATCTGCCAGCACGGCCTTGGCGGTATTGATGGGAATGGCAAAGCCGATCCCCGAGCTCTGATCGGCGCCATTGGAAGCAATCATGGTGTTGATGCCGATGACCTCGCCTCGCGAATTGAGCAGCGGCCCGCCCGAGTTACCAGGGTTGATGGCTGCATCCGTCTGAATGGCGTCTTCGATGGGCGCGCCTTCCGCGCCGCGAATGGAGCGGATAGAGCTGATGATGCCGCGGGTCATGGTGCCGCTGAGACCGAAGGGATTGCCAATGGCGTAGACCTTCTGCCCAACGGAAAGGTCGGTGGAGTCCGCCAGCGTCACAGGTTGCAAGTTGGGCGCGTCGATTTGGAGCAGGGCCAGATCGTGTACCTTGTCGGTGCCCACCACTTTCGCCGAGTAACGACGCTTGTTGCTCAGCATCACCTCGATGCCCCGGTTCGCGCCCTCCACCACGTGATAGTTGGTCAGCACATGGCCGGTGCGGTCCAGCACGAATCCGGAACCTTGCCCGTGCTGCGGAACCACGCCCTCGAAAAAGTTGAACACCAGGGTGGTCGACGTGATGTTCACAACCGAGGGCAACACTCGTTTGTAAACGGCAATGTTGTTCTGCTCCTCGGCGTCGTAAGTCGGCGCGGCTTCTGCTTCGGTCAGCTCAAGCGCGGAGCTGTTGCCGTGGACGCCGAACAGGGAGAAGTGGCTCAGGTTGGACGGAAGATGGGTGGTGAGGTACCAGAATCCTCCCACCAGCAGAACAACCAAGAGTACGGGACGCAGTCGTTTCATGGCTCGTAAACCCGAATGACCTTCCTTGAAGTTGGTAATCATGTCTGGCAAATGTTCCGAGCTAAGTTGCTGCCCTAAACACATTGCCACTCACCACCATAACGAGGACGGCGCACCGAGGTTCCCGAGGAATGGCGCCGGCTCCTCTACCTATTGTAAAGACAAGTTCGCTGGATATTTGTTGCTCTCGGCCTTGAGACGCAGCCATAACGCCTCGACCTGAGCCCTCAAGGCCGTCGCATCTCCCCCGTTTTCCAGCACAAAATCCGCGCGGGCTGCCTTTTCCGCATCAGGAATCTGGTGCGCCAGGCGGCGACGGGCATCGGCTTCTGCAAGAGCGCGGGTCGTTCCAGCCGCGCCGATCCGGTCGGCATACCGGGCAATTTTCAGCTCGTCGGGCGCGGTCACCACCACCATGCGATCGATCCGCCGCCGCCAATCGGCGAGTAACCCCAGCGACGAAGACCTGTCGGTGGGGGCCCCTGCCAGCACCGTCTCGTTTTCGCCGCGTGCTCGTGCATCGCGCTCCACTTCGAAGATCAGGGCCGACTCGACCACGGCAACGGCCTTCGGATCGCGGGCGAACACCCCGTTCATCCACTCCCGCTGCGCCAGGATTACCGCCGGGTGAACGATGGCGTTCAACTCGTTCAATCGCCCTCCCTGAAAAGCCAGACCGGCCAGGCGTGCGCGGTCCAGACGGCCGTCCGGGCCCACGATCTCAGTGCCAAAGACCCGGACGATCTCCCAGAAGACCGGCTGCCCCGGCTCCATGAGCGCCCGGCCCAGCTCGTCGGCCTCAACGACCTTGGCGCCCAGCTCCCGCAGGTAGCCGGCGACCGTGCTCTTGCCGCTGCCCAGCCCACCAGTGAGACCGACTCTCAGCATCGATCAGAGCCCACGCCGCATCTTGGCGGCGCGCACCGTGTTGGCCATCAACATGGCGATGGTCAGCGGTCCCACGCCCCCGGGAACGGGCGTATAGGCTCCGGCCAACTCGAAGGCCTTGGGATGCACGTCGCCCACGATGGTCGAGCCGCGCTTGGCAAAGGCGGCCTCGCGTTTGGCGTTGCCGGCAAAGAAGCGGTCGAATTCCTCGCGGGTATTGATGCGGTTGATGCCCACATCGACGATGGTCGCGCCCGGCTTCACCATCTCCGGGGTGACGATGCCGGGTCGCCCGATGGCGGCAACCAGGATGTCGGCCTGCCGGGTGATCGCGCCAAGGTCGCGCGTCTTTGAATGGCAAATGGTCACCGTCGCGTTCTGGTGTAGAAGCAGCAAGGCAGCCGGCTTCCCGACACTGTCGCTGCGGCCCACCACTACGGCGTGTTGGCCGGCGATGGGAACGCCGCTGCGCTTCAGAATCTCGATGATCCCGGCAGGGGTGCAGGGAGCCAGCGCCGGGCGGCCGGCCTGCAATCTGCCTGCACTGATGGGGTGAAACCCGTCCACATCCTTCGACGGGGACACGGCATCGAGCAACGCCTTGGCGTCCACCTGCGAGGGAAGCGGCAGCTGAATAAGGATGCCGTCGATGTCGTCCCGATCGTTGAGACTGGCAACGAGGTCGAACATCTCCTCGGTGGTCACCGTGCCGGGCGGCGTGATCAGGTCGCTGTAAACGCCAAGATCGGCACAGGTCTGTACCTTGCTGCGGACATAAATCTCCGATGCCGGGTCATGGCCCACAAGCACCGCGGCCAACCCTGGCCGAATCCCCTGTGCTGCCAACCGTTTCACTTCTTCCGCGACTTCCAGTTTGATGGCAGCGGCTATTGCCGTCCCATCCAGAATTCTTGCCATGATCCGCTCCAAAATTCCATCGTACCGCTTCCGCGAGGAGCGGGGCATCTCGGCTAGAAGGACGCTGCATCCCTGGCACTGTCAAACAGAGCCGGTACAATGTTCATGAGCAGAATTCCAAAGGCCCCGGGGAAGCTCGGAACAGACTGGTGTTGCCGTGAACCGGCCACTGCCCGGAAGCGTAATTCCAGTGAATGCGAATCGGACTAGAGGAAAGCAGATCTCTTGCCGAAGTAATCCTTACCAGGTTGCAGGTGGCGGCAGTGCCTTTGACCCCGGGTCTGGCTGGTGGCTTTCAAGTCTCCGTGCCGGAAGCACAGAATTCTAAGAGAACGGAGACTCTGACGGTGCGGATCGAGAAACGAAAGGACGAGCTGGTCAACGTTCCATGGGCCCACTTGCGCCTTCCCCCATTCCCGCAGGTGGCTATCCGGGTCTTGCAACTCGCCAATAACGAGAATGTGCAGCTGCATCAACTAAGCGATTTGGTTTCTTCCGATCCCGCGTTTGCCAGTGAAGTTCTCACTATTGCGAATTCGGTTTTGTATTCCCCGCGTTACCCCGCCAGCAGCATTCTGCAGGCGATCGCGGTATTGGGCGCCAATCACCTTCAGGGAATGTGCTTGACCGTGGGTGTTCGTGCCTATCTTGGCAAGAATCTCAGCCATCCGGCCATGCAGGGTCTTTGGCGGCACAACCTGGGATGTGCGCTTATCGCCCAGCAGTTGGCCTCCGGCGGTTTCATGGACAAAGACATCGCCTATGCAGCCGGTGTCATGCATGACATTGGGCGTTTTGCCCTGGCCGTGATCAGGCCAAAGGAATATGCCGTCCTGCTCGGAACGCATTGTGGTACGGCTGACAGCATCCTCCAGGCCGAGAGGGAACTGTTTGGCTGGGATCATTGCGAGGTTGGCCATCAGCTCATTGTGGATTGGAAATTGCCGAGCGACTTTGAGCCGATCGTCTCCGAACACCATACGCCGCGGAGGACCGATGGCTCCTGGGGAATGGCTGAGTTGATGAAGGTGAGCTGCCGGATGGCAGACTGCGCCGGTTTCCCGGCGTTTCCAGGATGTGAGACGATGCCGTTCACCGAACTGATGGAGGAGGTACCAGAGCGGGAGCGCAAGTTCTTCCATACCGACTTGGAACAACTGACCGCCGACATCACCGAGAAGATCAAAGCGTTGGAAGCGGTCTAACCGGGCGTACCAGGAACAAGAAGATGGGGCAGCCAGGAGCGACGGTTTTAAACGTCGCTGCCACTTGGGCGTGTCCCATCTCTCCCATTCCTGCCCCACGCGGGAGGGGATTCGTCGGCATAGACCATGATGCCCCGATTCCGCTTCGCACGTAACGCGAACCGGCCCGCAAATCCCTAATTGCCTTCTATCTGCCGCGCGTTTGAGTTGCTATCCTTGGGGGCAACGCGGGGTTCTCGCCGATGGTCGAGTTGATTGCGCTTTATCTGGCCGGGTTGAGTTTCTTCTTTACAGGCGTCGAGGGCATTTCAGACAATCTGCGGCAACTAAGCGGCCGGCGCTTCCGGCGGATGCTGGTCCGCGCCACTCACAACCCAGTGGCGGCAGGGTTGCTGGGTGTGGGCTTGGGCGCCATTACCCAAAGCACATCGGTGGTTGCCTTCATCTTGTCTGGTATGGCCGCCAGCGGACTGCTGCCGATGAGCCGGGCGCTGGTGGTACTGGCCTGGTCGAACGTGGGCACGGCGTTGCTGGTCTTCATTGCGGCAATGGATCTGCACTTGCCGATCCTGTTCCTGATCGGCGCCAGCGGGTTGATTCTGGCATTCAAGCTCTTTAACCGGTGGAAGCCCGGGTTTGCAGGGCTGCTGTCGATCGGTCTGGTGTTCTTTGGACTGGACATGGCCAAACAGGCCTTCAAGCCGCTTACCTCGTCGCCGGGATTCACCGATGCAGCAAAGCTCTTCGACCTTTGGCCCGACGCCGCATTCTTTCTTGGGATTGCAATGCGCACGGTGGTGCATTCCTCCTCGGCGGCTGCGGCCGTGACCATCACCATCAACAAGGGCGGAATGCTGGGGGAGTTTCCGGCCATGATGTCGATTGCCGGCCTGGGACTGGGGACGGCGCTAGCCACCTATCTGCTTTCGAGCAACCTGCGGGGGGTGCCGCGGCAAATCGCGGTCTTCCAGTCCGCGGGCAACATTGTGGCCTGCTTGCTGGCCGCGGGCCTATTGCTGTTCGAGCGCTGGAGCGGGGAGCCGCTGCTGATGGCCATGACCCATCGGCTGAGTGCCACCACCTCAGGACGCATGGCTTACATGTATCTGGTGCTGAATCTGATGATTGTGTTTGCATCGCTGGCGAGTTTGCGTTGGGCGCCGAAGTGGCTGGCGTGGTGGTGCCCGCCCACACCGGACCAGGATTTGTCACGGCCCATGTATTTGCAGACGGAGGCGTTGAATTCGCCGGAGACAGCGCTCGATTTGGTAGCGCTGGAACAGCAGCGTTTGGTGCGCGCCGTGTCGCACTTTCTTGAGGCGGCGCGGGGAGACAAAGCCATTCGACTGAAGCTACTGCATGTGGCGGCGGGTCAGTTGGGGGGCGAGATTACCCATTTTCTGGAATCGCTGATGAGCCTGCCCATCGGCGTGGATCTGACGTCCCAGGTGATCGCATTCCAGCGCAAGGAAGAGACGTTGCGCGCTCTTGAGGAGAATGTGTTCCTGTTCGCGGAGGTGCTGCAAAACCAGGGCAACTTGCCGGAGATGGCCGGCCGGCTGGTGGAGGCGCTCGACACCCTTGTGCTGACGGCCATGGATGCCCTGGGGACGAAAGACATCACGGACATAACCCTGCTGGTGCAACTAACCGAAGACCGGGGAGGCATGATGGAGCGGCTGCGGGGACGGCTGCAGCTGGATGCGGGCCAGACGGCGGCCAGCATCGCCACGCTGCATTACGCAACAACGTTGTTCGAGCGCAACGTGTGGCTGCTGCGGCAACTGGCGCTTTGGCTGCGGGAAGACGCTCGCTTGAGTGCGGCCTAAACCTGGAAGGCCAGAAGCGAGAAATCGTCGTCGAAGTCGGGGCGCTGCTGCCAGCTTTGAACGGCGGTGACGGCGCGGTCAAGGGCGTCGGCATGGGGGGCAGCGGCGGCAAGGATATTTGAAAAGTCATTGAGGGTCATCATGGTTTCAGTGGGGTTGAAGACTTCATAGCATCCATCGCTATAGACAAACAGTCTGGAACCGGGAACGAGCGCGGAGGTGCAATCGCGGAAGATGGCGTCGGGAAAAGCACCGATCATGGTGCCGGTTGGACCGAGAGGGGTGATGGCGCCATCGGGAGAAACCAGGATGGCCGGCGGGTGAGCCCCTGACGCATAAACCAGTTCGCGGGTATGTGGATTCAGGACTCCGTACCACATGGTAAAGTATTTCCCGTTCTGCTCCTCCATGGGATAGGCGCGATTGAGGCCGGCCAGAACCTGCGAGGGAACGGCGAAGTCCGTATCCGGCAAGGTTCGGTTGCGGATGGTGTTGATGGCGGAGACGGAGAGCAGCGCGGATCCGACTCCATGGCCGCACACGTCGAGCAGATAGATGGCAAGCTGATCGGTGGAGAGCCAATGGTAGCCGAAGGAGTCGCCCCCCAGCGACGAAGAAGTGACGAAGCGCCAAGCGGCAGGCACCGTGCTTCCCGGTGGCATGGGCGCGGGCAGCAGCGAGCGGACATAAGCCGCGGCGTCGGCCAGTTCCTGAGACAGAATGCGCTGCTGCTCCTGCAGCGCCGCGAATGCCTCGTCGCGTTGCAGGCGGTGGATGTAGGCGGCGGAGTGATAACGGATGCGGGCGATCACTTCAAGCTTGTCAGGCAGTTTGACGAGATAGTCGTTGGCGCCCGCACTGAAGGCTTCTGCTTTGATCACCGGCTCTTCCTTTGAAGAGAGCACAATCAGCGGCGTGGAAGCGGTGGAGGGGTTGTGGCGGAAGGCGCGGACCATGTCGATGCCATCGATGCCGGGCATGATCAGATCCTGAAGAATCACCGTCGGGCGGAATTCGTCGGCGCGCGTGAGCGCTACGGCCGGATCGGAACAGAATAGGTATTCGAGGTCGGGGATATCGAGCAACATGCGGCGGATGGTTTCTCCGACGATGCGCTGGTCGTCCACAAGCAGGACCTTGATGTTGTGCTCGGTAAGGGCGATAGGGGCGGCAGCCGGATTTGTCATCTTGACCTCTGGAAATGCGCTCAATGTTCTATGAGTTCGTCGCCAGCGACGCCGGGGACAACGTCGCGGCCGGGATAGCGCTGCGGATTCGTGGGCCGATGGAGTCGAGGGGCAGGATTTCGACAGCGGCGAGCAAGTCCGCAGCGGCTTTGGGCATGCCGTAGACGACCGATGACCCGGCATCCTGGGCAATGGTCAACCAGCCGGCGTTGCGCAAGGCCAGCAGACCTTCCGCGCCGTCGCGGCCCATGCCGGTGAGCAGAACACCGATGCCGCCGGCGCGGCGTGCCTGGGCAAGGCTGGTAAAAAGCACATCCACGGACGGGCGATAGGCGGTCTCCCGAGGGATGGGGGTATAGCTCAGCACTCCCTCCCCCTCGAGTCGATCTTCGTAAATGAGGTGATCGCCGGATCCGGCAATCCACACCGTGCCGGGAGCTGCTCGGTCGCCGTTTGCCGCAATGCGAATGGGCAACGGCGAGTGGTGTTGCAGCCAGGCCGCCAACCCCGGAGCGAACTGCTCGTCGACATGCTGCGCCACCAGGATCGCCGCGGGAAGGTTTGCCGGGAGGGAGGAAAGGACTTGGGCGAGCGCCTGGGGCCCCCCGGTGGAACAGCCGATGGCGATGACCGGAAGGCTTGGCGCTTCCTGGATCTTGGACGACAAGTGCGGGATATGAACCGGGGTGCGAAGCGCAGGGTGTGCGCGAGGCGGCGAAACGAGCCGGGCCACAGTGCGCAATTTCTGTAGCAGCGGCTCGGCTCCGCTCATGTCGTCTGTGGGGCCAAGCCTGGGCGTGTTGACCGCATCGAGCGCTCCGTATCCCATTGCCTCAAACACCTGGTCGCGATTGCCGACGGTGGTAGCGGTGACCACGAGAATCACGCAAGGGGAGGACTGCATGATGCGCCGGGTGGTCTCCGCCCCATCGATGCCGGGCATTATGAGGTCCATCAAGACAATGTCAGGCCGCGAACTGGCGCAAAGCCGCAGGGCTTCCTCACCGGAGTAGGCAGTCCAGAGAAGATCGAATTCCGGCAGCTCCGCAACGATGCGGCGAAGCACTTCGGCGGCGGTTCTGGAGTCGTTAACGATGGCGACCTTCATGCCGTACTCCCTGAATCCTGCCGGTCTTGCGGGTATTTGGCGATCTCCCCGGCGCTGCCGGTCCCGTCGGGTGCAATCGGCTCCGCCGGGCCGATCAAGTCAACGACCGCCAGGCGGAACGCGTCATTCTGGAAGTCTCCCTTGGTCAAATAGAAGTCGGCTCCGGCTTCCAGGCCGCGTCGGCGGTCCTCTTCCCGGTCCTTGTACGACAAGATGATGACGGGGATGTGGGCCAGTCGGGGGTTGTCGCGAACCTTGGTCACCAGTTCAATGCCACCCATCTGGGGCATGTCCACATCGCTGACCAGCAAATCGTAGTCGTTCAAACGCAGCAGATTCCAGGCCTCTTGGCCATTCTGCGCCGTGGTCACGGTATAGCCGGCGCGGACCAAAATGCGACGCTCCATCTCGCGAACGGTGTGGGAGTCGTCCACCACCAGGATGTGAGCTGCCAGCGACAAACCGCCGGCCGTTGCTGTCGTGGTGGATCGGCCGAGGGCGGTTTGGATGAGGTCTTCCACATCCAGAATCAGCAACGGCAAGCCATTCTCATCGAGGGATGCGGAACTGACGCCCGGGATCTTGCCGAGTCGTCGATCGAGGCGGCGCACCGAGAGCTCAACCTGGTCGACCAGCCGGTCGACGGCAAAGGCCACACCACCGGCAATCAGCATTGGGACCGGTTCTCCGGCGCGGGACGCGTTCGGCAGGGCGCTGCCGGTCAGGCCTAGAAGATGCCCTAGGTTGGCCACTGGCAGCTCCTTTCCGTCGAACTCCACCGTCAACGCCGGTGCACCGGAATCGCCTGGATTGGCGATGGGTTCAAGGTTGGCGACGCGGTCGATCCGCACCAGCGGGACCGCATAGAATTCGCCTTCCACCTGGAGCCGGATGACTTTGACGACGGAGCGGGTTACGGGCAGGGTGAGCCTAAAAACCGTGCCCACGCCCGGCTCGCTGGTCACCGTCACGGAGCCGCCTGCCTCTTGCACCATGGACTGCACGACGTTGAGCCCGACACCGCGGCCAGAGACGGTTGAGACCGACTCTCGCGTGCTGAATCCGGGCAGAAAAAGAAATTCGAAGAGTTCGTTGGGCGAAAGACCGGAAAGGGCTTCGGCCGGGACCAGATTTCGTTGCAGGATGCGACCGCGCAATTCGTCCAGGTGGATGCCGCGGCCGTCGTCGCGCACGGTAATCACCAGGCGGCCATTCTCGTGACGAGCATGGAGGCGAAGGTGTGCCTCGGCGGGCTTACCGGCGGCAACGCGATCCGTCGGCGCTTCAATGCCGTGGTCGATGGCGTTGGTGATGAGATGGGAGATGGGTGCTTCGAGGCGCTCCAGGATATCGCGGTCGACGCGGGTGCGCTCCCCGAGAACTTCAAGCCTGACCTGCTTTCCCAGATTGCGGGCGGTGTCGCGAACCAGGCGGGCAACGCCGGTGGCGCCCTCGGAAAAGGGTCGCAGGCGGCCGGCCAGAACCGCCCGGTAAAGCCTCTCGGAGGTGAGCTCATTGGCCTGGAAGATCAGGTTCAGCTCAGAGATGTGGGCGGCCAGGCTGGTGGTCTGGCGATCGATCTCGCGCTCCGACGCGGCGCGGGCGGCAGTGGTAGCCTCTGGGTCTTCGAGATTGTGCAAGGCTCGGGCGATGGAGCGCTGGTAGCGCTCAAAGAGCTCACTTTGCGCAGCGAGTTTGCGCGAGGCGACCAGCGTCTCGGATGCCAAGGATAGAATCTGATCAAAGCGGCCCGCCACGATGCGCACCGAGCGTTCCGATGAGGCTCGCTCTTGCGGCGATAGCTGAGCAAAGATTCCGTCTTCCTCTTCAACATGCGCCGGGGCGGTTTGCCGTGTGACCGGAGCCGCGGAAGGTTGCTGCGGGGAGATTTGCGGACTCGGCGGCGGTTCCACAGGAGTGGAAGCCTGCGACGCAGCACCGCCGGGGGCTGGATGGGGATCCGGAACCGGCTGACTTTGGGAGGGTTCGCCGACCATTGGCGGCTGTGAATGAGCGGCAAAGGTTGCGGCGAAGGCCTCGATGGCCGGGGTGTTTACTTCAAGCCAGGACGCTGTTTCCGCCTCCGACGTGGCTTGAAGACGGGCCAGCCAACCGGTGGCTGTCAACATGCGGTCGACGTCGGCCGAACTGAGGGTGTTGCCGGCTTGCGCCGCCACGAAGCGATCCTCCATGGCATGGGTCAGGTGCACAATGACGTCGAGGCCGATGATGCGGGCTGCCCCCTTGAGCGAGTGAGCAGCGCGCATCAGCGCCTCAAGACTGGCGGCCGTGGCTGTGCCGGATTCCACCTGGATGAGCTCGGCTTGCAAGACGCGCACTTGTTCCTCTGCTTCCATGCGGAAGAGGTCGAAGAGCGAAAAGTCTTCCAGTCCGTTGCTCATGGCAATTCCGAATGCCGGGTCTGTTCAGGCCGTGGCCAGAGTGATATTGCGAAAGAGAACCTCTTCGTCTAGTAGGACGAAAATCGGCACATTTTTGGGTGAAAGCGTGTCTTGAAAAACTCCTTTGATCCATTGCGCGGCCAAGGGCACCGGTTCGGACGACGGCTCGTCGGCTGCAATGCGAATGCCGAGAACTCCGTCGATGGGAACAGCCCATTGCCTGCCGGGAGCCTCGTCCAGAATCAGCGTGCGGGCAGAACCGGTTTGCGGATGCAGGGGCTCCTGTGGGATGTCGAGCAACCGTGCTAATGAGCAACAGGGCAGGATTTCGCCGCGGAAAGCAGCCAGGCCAAGCAGCACGGTGCCGCTGCGATGGGGAATGCGGGCGATATGCAGAACGGGCGAGACCGCGGAGGCAACGCGCGTAGGCAAAGCCAGGCGCAGTGCTCCCAATTGAAAGAGCAGGATCGAACCCGTCCGTCTGGGCGAAATCGCGGGCGGCTCAGCCAGCAAGGTCCGCAATTCGTCGCGGTAGCCGGGCGGCAACGGGCGGTCAAACAAGTTCGCTCGGGAAATTGGGGTGGCTGGCTGGCTCATGGAATGGCTCTCCATGCGGACGCGGGCATCTCATCTGCCCCGTCGGATGGATTGTGCGATGAGGAACCGGACGGAGCAGGCAAATCGAAGGGCGGGCGGTTGCGTTCGATGCGGGCCTGCAACGCGCTGCGGAGGCGAAGACTGGGATGGCGGATCCAGAGCGAGGCAAGCAACTCAAGCGCGGGAAGGAATCCCGGGTCGACGTAAAGCGCCTGACGGCAGTGCTTTTCAGACTTCCGGTAGTCGCCATGCTGTTGATCGAGAAGGGCGGCCTGGTAAAGGCTGACGGCTGGACCCGCGACCCCGGAGCGGCTGCCGTTTCGGGCCCCCGCTGCGGGGATCGATGGGGGCGCGTTGGGAGTAGTCGCGATCATGGGGGCCGGAGCAGAGGTCTGGGTCCGTGAGGTGGCGTTGAGCACCGCGGGAGCGGAAATAAGTTCCTCGCGATGGGTAAAGGCAAAGGACGCTGCCGGCTTGTGCGGTTGAAAGACCGCGCTTAGTTCGTCCACTCGGTCCGCGGTGCCGATCACCAGGCGACCGCCGGGGATTAGCGCCGAGTGCAGCGATTCGGCCAGCGCCGAGCGGGCCTGGGCGTGCAGGTAGATGAAGAGATTGCGGCACAAGATGAGGTGATAGCGGGATATCCCGCTGGTCCGCGGCACTCCCGGCAGCCTGTGCAATGCCTCTGGCTCTGCCAGGTTGCAGCGCTGAAAGTCGATCCGGGTCCGGAGCGCGTCGTGCATCTTCCATTGTTTGTTCTGGAGCGTTCCACAGGCCTGTCTGAACTCAGGGGAAGCGTTGCGCAGCGCGTCTTCGGGGTAGATTCCCGTTCGAGCAGTCGCAAGAGCGGTAGTTGAGATATCCAGTGCGTCGATGGTGAAGCGCTCCAATGGAATCCCCGCCAACTGAAGAGTCGCGGCGAGAGAGTAGGCTTCCTGGCCGGTGCTGCAGGGAGCTGAGAGGATGCGCAGCGGACCGGGAAACTGCTCGGCCATTTGCGGCAGCCAGAGGCGCAGGTGATGAAATACCGTGGGATCGCGAAAGAAGCGAGTCTCCTGAATCACGACAATGTCGATGAGGGCGTCAAGCTCGTCTCTGGAGCTGTTCAAGTGCTCGGCATAGGTGTTAGCGCTGTCGAGTTTCAGCTCGCGACAGCGTGCCTCGACAACCCACTGCAGCCGGTTGGCGTCGAGCGAGCGGGGATCGGCGCCGGCAGCGACGACCAGGTGGCGTGCGATCTGCGCAATCGATTGACCGTAGGTTGCGGAGGAATTCATACGCTGGGCACCGGGGTTGGGATCATGGAGCAGAGCATGGGCAGGTAGCTGTCGAGATCGACCGGGCTACAGGCGGAGTCGCCGGCGGCAACCGTGTCTGTTATGCCGGGGGCGAGCAGGCCTATGGATCGCGTAGGCGCTGAGTCCGGTGTCTCGAGCAACATGATCCGGCTGCCGAAGCGCTCGGGGGTCGGCTCGTCGCACAGCACGCGGTTGAGGTCGAAGACCGGTACCTGGCGGCCCTGGTAGGTTAGCCATCCGCGGAAGTAATCGTCTGCCTTGCCGGAGAGCGTGGCGTACCCGGCGAGGTGTTGAATGCGGTCGACCGGGATGGAACAAGGACCGGAGTGCATGGCAAGCCGGAGCGCGATGCGGCGATGAGCAGTGTTGTTCATGGCGTGCGCCTCCGGAGATGAGGGACTTGTTCGGGGGCTGTGGGTTCCCGGCCGTCTCTGGAAAGTAAACAGAAAGGACGGATGCGGAGCTTTCGCTGTTGCCTTAGACTTTCGTCGTGACTTTGAAAATCCGCTCTTTCAGGATGCGGACGGCCTGGTGGAGCTGGCGGCTTACATCGTTGAGGTCGTTGACGGAATCGGAGGCCTGGCGAGCAGTTTCGGTGAGCTGCCACATGGCCTCGGAAATCTGTTGTGCCCCTTCGGATTGGTTCTGCATGCCTTGCTGCACCGTCTCGTAGCGCGGAGCAATGGACTCGACCCGTTCGATGATCTCTCCGAACTGGCCGCGGATCACTTCGGCGGCGCCGATACCCCCCTGCACCGCTCCGGAGAGGTCGCGCATCTCTTCGACGCCGCTGGTGACAGCTTCCTGCATCTCTTCTACCATTTGCTCAATGTCGAGGGTAGCGATCGCGGACTGGTCGGCGAGCCGGCGGATCTCCCTGGCCACGACGGCGAACCCGGCCCCGGCCTCGCCGGCCTTCTCTGCCTCGATTGCGGCATTGAGCGACAGCAGATTGGTCTGGTCGGCAACCTTGGTGATGACGGTAACAACGGAGTTGATGCGCGCGGCCTTGCTGCGGATGGCGGTGAGCTTCGACGAGATGGAACCGGTGGCCGAGCTGAGGGTTTGCATGGAGGTCTCCATGCCCTTCAATCCCTGGCGGCCTTCCTTGGCCAAAACCGTGGTTTTCTCGGCGGCCTCGGCAATGTCGACCATGGCGCGAAGAAGCTCTTGCGAGGTGGCGGAGATCTCCTTCGCGGCCGCGGCAATCTGGTTGCTCGAGGCCATGAGGGTGGCGACGTTGGTTTGCTGATGTATGGCGCTGGAGGCGATCTGCGTAGCGTTGGAGGTGAGGTTGATGCTCATGTCCGCCATGGGGCCGGTAATGCGCCGCGAGATGAAATAAGCAAACACCGCGCTTATCCCCAGCGCAAAAAGGCCGCTGGCGATGCTCTGGTACAGAAGCGTTTGGAACTGCGACCGGACCCGCTCGATCGCACTCTGAAAGTCTCGCGTATCGGAAATAACGACCAGGACCCAGTCCCAGGGCTTGTAGTAGACATAACGCACAATGGCCGTGGCGCCAGTCTTGGGGTCCGTGGCGATGATGCCGCCGGTCTCTTTCCCCGCCAGCATGGGCCCTCTGGAGAGCGCCTCAGGCAACCAGACCTTCTCGGTGTCGGCGCCGATTCCAATCGGTGCGATCACCGACAGGCCATTGAATTTCTGGCTGTCTTTGCCATAGTAGATCGCGAGTTGGCTGTGGTCGCCACTCCTGGCCGCCTGGGTCAGCGCCTGGCGAAGACTGGCCATCCCCTCCTGCTTCACCCCTGCATAGAGCATCCCGATGTTCTTGCCCTTGGCGTCGAGAATCGGCTCGTAGGCAGTAATGTACCAGGCGTTCACCACGTAGGCACGGCCCCGGTACGTCTGGCCGGAGAGCACCGACTGAATGACGTTATTGGGTGCTCCGTCCGGCATGACCGCTGGAATAAAAGTTCCGATGGCCCGCATGCCGTCGCCCGCAACCACGCTGGTTGCCACCCGCAGCATGTCGCCCGCCTCGTTCACCCGTTGGAAGAGCGTAATGGTGTCCGAGGTCTGATCCGTGACGTTGTCGATGACCGGAATCCGCTTCTCGAAGCTTCGGTCGCCTTGAAGCGGCTGTCCCGCCAGGCTCCAGGTCGGCGCGGAGATTGTCTTTCTTTCCAGAGTGTATTGATTGGTCGCGTTCCAGGTCGTGGTCGTGGAGCTTACTTGGACGCCGCCCGCCTCTTTAAGCGCGCCACGGGCCACGTTCAGATTGGTGTTGACCGACTTCTGCATAAACTCCTGAGCCAGGTTGCAGGTGTTGTAGGTCTTCTCCGCACTGTGAGTGGTGCGCTCGATGATAAAGGAGTTCAGTTCGTCGTTCACATAGGCGCTGGCGCTCTGTTCATTGAGCAAAACAAGAATGGCCACCAGGACGGTAGCGAAAAGAGCCGCCAGAACCGCGAGAGCCGTGATCTGCTGGCGGAGAGAAAGCCTGATTCGGGTGAGGAAGGCGGGAAGCAGCTTAAGCCTCATGCGGCCGTCCCTTCAGAGCGCTTTCGCGATCGGGATATAGGTCCACCAGGGAAGGAAAGCCCGATATTTCAATCACTTCGAGAATGTGCGGCGGGGCGGCGAACAGCCCTATGCGCCCTTTTTGCGCCGCGGCGTGCTTGATGAGATAGAGGATCGAGCGCAGGCCCGCGCTGCTGATAAAGGTCACTTCAGAGAGGTCAAGCAAAATGCGCCGCCGGGGTTCTGCAAGGACGGCGGCAAGCTGGGTATCGAATGCGGGCGCGGTAACAGTGTCGAGGCGGCCGGACACCGTGACGATGGGAAGGTCGGCCACGTATTCAATGGCGGCTTTCATAGTAAAAGAACATACCATCAGGCAAATGCGGATGGGAACACTAAATCACAGGAAAATCAACGAACAAGACGTCGAGTCAGGGTGACCACGTTGCGGCCGTCGATGCGCGCGTAATGGAAGCTCTGCATGGTCTTGCGGATGAAATGAATGCCCAGCCCGCCGATGGGACGGGCTTCGACGGGGAGCGTTGTATCCGGCTCCTCCTGCTGGGTGGGGTCGTAGGGCTGGGCATCGTCGCTATAAGTGGCGACAACAGAATCGCCGCAGCGGGCCAGGGAATACTCCACCCAGTTCGCCGGCGGATTGCTATGCGTGGCGGTGTTGACGAACAGTTCCTCAGCGGCCAGGGCAAGGACGTTTGCATCCGCAGGGCTGAGGTCTTGTCGGTTGGCGAAGGACTCCACGTAGCCAACAAGCTGCTCGAGTTCAGAAAGCTCGGGGCGCAAGCGAATCGGTAGGAGAGTGGTTGGCTGCATCGGATGGCGAGATTTCCCAAGTGCAACGGGAATCATACACCGGGTTCTCATCAAAACTCCATGAGTATGGCAGCGGGTTCCGCTTCCCGCCGGCGGACCCTGTTTCCGTCACACTTTTGCTTCTGAAGTCCGGTACCAGTCTACCGTCCTGCGCAGACCCTCGCGAAAGGCGACCGATGGGGTGTAGCCGAGCAACTCGCCAGCCAGGCGGATGTCGGCGAGGGAGTCGCGGATATCTCCGGAACGCTCTGGAGCGAAGGCCGGCTTCCCCGTGTAGCCAGTCAGTTCCTTCAGAATCTCGAAGGTCTCATTCAGCGTGATGCGGGTTCCGGTGGCGGTGTTCATCATCTGGCCGGAAACCTTCTCCGCCGGTGCGGCGGCAGCTAGCAGGTTGGCATGAACCACACTATCGATATAGGTAAAGTCGCGGCTTTGGCCTCCATCGCCATAGATTGTGGGTTGCTCGCCGGCCAGCATGCGACGGCAGAACAGAGCCAGGACCCCGGAGTAATGCGAGGTGGGGTCCTGGTAAGGGCCAAAAACGTTGAAGTAGCGCAGAACAACGGTTTCCAAACCATAGACGCGGGTGAAAGCGCGCATATAGTGTTCCCCAGCGAGCTTCGCAACGGCATAGGGAGAAATGGGGTTGGGGAGCATTCCTTCGTGCTTGGGCAAGGTGGGAGTATCGCCATAAGCGGAGGATGAACCGGCATAGATCGCGCGGCGCACACCGGCGCCACGGGCAGCCACCAGGAGGTTAAGCGTGGCATCGATGCAGGCCACGTTGGTGGCCACCGGGTCGGCGACCGAACGAGGCACCGAGGCCAGCGCGGCCTCATGGAAGACGATTTCGACCCCGTCACAGGCCTGGGCGCAGGCCGACGGATCGGCCAGATCGCCCTCAATAAACTCCATCGCTTCAAGTCCAACCAGGTTCGTGCGCCTTCCAGTGACAAAGTTGTCGATTCCACGGACGGACTCACCACGAGCCAGCAGTGCTGCAACGATAGAGCGACCGATAAAGCCGGCTGCTCCTGTTACAAGATACTTTGCCATAGTCTTTCTTCCTGACTCCTTAGCTTTCCTTCTACTCAATCAGTTGAGCGGCTCAATAGACAACAGACGCGGGCTCAAATCCCGTTGACACGCGGATTGCACCGAATTGTCCGTGAGTGCTTCCCATTCTGCCGATCCATGTGTCTGTCTCCGTTGCAGGCCTCCGGAAAAAACCGTCGCAAACCCCGGTTTGCCTGATCTGCGTCGGCTCACATCTCGACAGCAAGGATTCAACTCCCCGTGGGGTCCCTGGCGAATAGCTTAAGAGCCCCAATCGCCCCGAGCCAACAACAGATCGGCGCCTTTAGTCATCATCTCATCTATTTCAAACTCCTTCTCATTCGCCGCGCCACCAAAATCCTGTAGTCGCTTGCTGTTGCTGACGGCATACAGGACCAATTCAACGCGCGAGGAGACGCCAAGCTTATCGAAAATCCGGAACAAGTAATTCTTGATCGTATGCTCACTGAGATTCATTTCTCGGGCAATCTCGCGATTCGCGAGGCCACCGGCCAGCAGGGTCACAACCTCATCTTCTCTCTTCGTTAAGAGCCGGAGCCCGTTGGCGTTTACCACCCTAACCGGAGCAAGCTGAAAAAACGCATCCATGACATCCGAAAGCTCCGCGCTGCTGGCCCAAATCTGCCCCGCATGGACCCGGTCGACGCACCTGCAAAGTTCTTTGAAACTGGACCGGGAAGGACAGAATACGCCCTTTGCGCCGGCCCTGAAGGCGTCCACGACAAGATTGCGATCGTGGTTTTCGAGCAAGGCGATCGACTTCACATGAGGAGAGCAATCGCGCACCTGCCGTAGAGCTCTAAAGCCGCTCAATAGTCCGTCTGCCAGCGTCGCATTGATCAACGCGACTTCCAAATCCAGTTTGCTCACGGCATCGAACACTTCTTGTGCTGTGGTAGCGATAGCCACCACCCGAAATCCCGGCTGGCGGTTGAATGCGCCGGCGAGCAGTTCTCCAGTCATGGCATTTGCGGTAGAAATCAGAATCGGCAATCCAGATCGATTAGCGGCCATATCTTTCCTCGCCGCAAGTGTTACGAACTGCAATGTCGCATATTGACGCTATTTGTCGCTTGTTAGTCATGGCGTCCTCTCAATTGTCAGCTTGAATTACGAACCAAATGCGAGCCATGCCATTGTTGGTCATTGTGCGACTAGCGCGCACATGATCTCACTGAAGGTTTTGGGCCCGTGTCCTTTGAGCAGACTTTGGGAGGAGGATACAGATACTGCATCCCAGTTTTCAGCTTGGGATAATGACCAGAATTGTATACGAGTTTCAGCCGCTCCGCTGAAGTCGACTCAAGAATAGAATGCGACTTGCGAAATCAGGCTCGGGCTCTGTTTCGCATTCCTTCAGCCGACCGCTCGGCCAAGAAGCACCCAGCGCATCGCGACAGCTTTCAACGCCTTTAGGAAACCTCTGATTAAGTCAAGGTGCGAAAGGGCACGACTTCAGTCGTGCCGATAAGGCGAATGGGATGAGCGGGCTTTAGCCCCTGGGGGAAGGTCGTGTTTTGTTATAGGGACTTGCTCAGAGGTTCCCTAGAAGAAGTCGAGTATGAGAAGAAAGGCCCTAGGAGAGAGAGATTCATCTCTGCCTATGTCAAGGGTCGAATGTCTATTGGAACTTGTAAGAAGATCGACTTCCAGCCCACCGATATCGCTGGCCAGATTTGGGCCATGTAGGAAGTAGTGCTCCGGGTGTTTCGTTCACTTGTGGTGAATCACCCTTCTGGTTAGATTGGGTTAGCAAAATCCATGAAGTCGACGGGGGCCCAAGTCGTGAAAACAGTAAGCTCGTGCCTCAGGTCTGCGGAGCTCAGAAGGGTCAATCGCTACAGGTTAGGCGTCCCGGTGTTGTTCTCATGGGCACCTGAAGCCGGATCTTCCCGGAGTGCAGAAGGTCTTACCCGAGACATGAGCATCTCAGGAGTCTATATCCACACTGAGGTATGCCCGGAGCTGGGAGCACGAATCCAGGTGGATGTCATGCTTCCCAGGCTGAAGAACGGGAATGCTGGAATGCATTTATACGGCGAAGGTTCGGTGCTTCGCGTGGAGCCAAAGGGACACACTAGCACCAAGCCGGCCCGGCCTGGATTCGCCGCTTCTGTACAGTTCTTCCCGCAGCCTTCTGAGCTAGCGCTTTTACGGGTGAATCGCCCTTGTTGATCCATGTCTGTCAGCATGAATGCGTATGTGCGGGCCCCCTTTCACGCGCTCGCCCGCAATGCCGGAGCCAAAGCTCGTGCCAGGGTTCCGGGCGATGTGGTCGCGCTTCGATCAGCAAAGTAGACCCGAACTGCAACCAGTCACTTGCCGATTCGATTCCTGTGGTGATGACTTGCGACTTTCCGGAGTTCGAAGCTCCGCACATCCAACGTTCGTATTACTAACTCTCGTCTCGTGAAAGGAATACGATGAAGCACATTCTTGTAAATGGAGCAGGTGGCTTTATCGGAGGACATCTTGTAAAGAGATTGAAATCCGAAGGCTATTGGGTTCGTGGAGTTGATTTGAAAGCGCATGAGTTTTCCGAGTCTTCGGCAGACGAATTTATTCTCGGTGACCTCCGCGACCAGAACGTGGCGCGTGACGTTGTCAAAGGGATCGATGAAGTCTACCAACTCGCTGCCGACATGGGTGGCGCCGGATACATCTTCACCGGCGAACACGATGCCTGCGTAATGCATAATTCGGCAACGATCAACCTGAACGTGCTGGACTTTGGCTTCCGGGCGGGAGTCAAGAAGTTCTTCTATTCGTCATCGGCATGCATGTACCCGGAACGGAATCAGATGGACTCCGACAATCCAAACTGTGCGGAAGACTCGGCCTATCCGGCGGCGCCTGACAGTGAGTACGGGTGGGAGAAACTATTCAGTGAGCGCCTCTACATGGCCTACATGCGTAACTACGGTATTCAGGTTCGCATCGCACGGTTTCATAATATATTCGGGCCCCAAGGAACCTGGGTCGGGGGGCGCGAAAAGGCGCCCGCAGCGTTGTGTCGAAAAGTGGCGGAGGCTGGCCAAAGGGGGGAAATCGAAATATGGGGAGATGGGGAGCAGACGCGCTCGTTTCTCTACATTGACGAGTGCCTCGAAGGCGTTCGTCGCTTGATGGATTCGGATTTTACAGGACCGGTGAATATTGGTTCCGAAGAGATGATCTCAATTAACAATCTCGCTCGCATGGTGGCGGACATTGCCGGGAAGGATCTTGACATACGGCATGTGCCTGGACCGATGGGAGTTCGCGGACGTAACTCCGATAACAGATTGATTCTTGCCAAGCTGGGATGGATGCCAACGCACAGTCTTCGGGAGGGAATGCAGAAGACATTTGAATGGGTGTCCCGGCAAGTTGAGATGGCTCAACCTGTGGGCATCGCGTAGAAACCGCAAAGGTGCCTCAAATTTGGGGCCGGCCACCGTGGTCGGCTCCAAGTCGACGACTATGTGGTCAGGTGACCTCGATGGCGGACCCTGCGCTTCGGGTTGGGATAAGTGGTAACGATTCACGGCAGGCAAACCGTACCAGCCATACTTTTGAGAGACCGGCGTTTGGGGTTGAAACCGGGCTCCAAGGACCGGCTACGCAGCGCATTGCTCGAGACCGTCACTTGAGTTAGACTGACCGGAACTGCGGCGGTCAAACGAGCCCAGCCAAAACAACTAAGGCTGGAATCTCCCATATGGATGTCGGTTCGGCTATCTCGGGTCGGTCTAGCGGGAGAGTTGCCAAGATGGCGCGGTTACGCGAATCAGGCGAATAGCTATCATCCCAAACTCTCGCTCAATGCCGCTTTGAGAAGGTGAGAGCATGTGATATTGTTAACCCAGTAGATTGTAAAGTCACATCCCATATTGAGAGAAACCTACGCCCATGAATGCACCCCAACAGAGAACTGTGCGCATCCTCGGGACACACGGTGTACCGGCAGGCTATGGGGGCTTTGAAACAGCAGCGGAAAACATCGCCCGCTTCCTTGTCGATCATGGCTGGCGGGTCATTGTCTACTGCCAGGCGTTTGGAACTGGACCGATAGTCGAAGACATGTGGCACGGCATCGAGCGCGTGACCATTCCGGTACACCTTCCACGGTGGCGCGGCACGTCGCTTTTCGACTGGCGATGCATCAAGCACGCATGCAACTTTCAGGATGTTTGCCTGACCTTCGGCTACAATACTGGCATCTACAACTTCCGGCAGCGGCTTCATGGCATCCCGAATATCATCAATATGGATGGAATTGAATGGTCGCGAGCGCGTTGGGGTTTCGCCAAGCAGGCTATCCTCTACGTGAACGAGCGGTTCGCAGCTCTGTATGGGAATCACCTGATTGCGGATCACCCGGAGATCGAGAAATATCTTTGGACGCGGGCGCCCAAGAGGAAGATCTCTACGCTGACCTATGGAGCGGACCCGCTGCCGAGCGCGCCAAAGGATGTAGTCGAGGCGATGCATCTAACGCCCGGCCGCTACTTGACGTTGATCGCAAGACCCATTCCGGAAAACTCCATCGCCGAACTCGTTGAGGCCTTCTCGGCCAGACGCAGAAACCATCAGCTTGTTATCCTCGGCAAATACACTCCGCAGGAGGATGAATATCATCGCAAAGTCATGGCACTCGCAAGCGACGAGGTCGTATTCGCCGGCCCCATCTACGATAAAGTGACAGTCCAGGCGCTCAGGTTCCATGGCAAGGCGTATTTGCACGGTCACACGATAGGTGGAACCAACCCATCCCTTGTCGAAGCAATGGCCGCGGGCAATCCCGTGATTGCCCATGACAATAAGTTCAATCGATGGGTAGTGGGGAGCGGGGCACTGTACTTTGACTCACCTGAAACTGCGGACCGTCAGATTTCGCAACTCTTGTCCGATGACGAGTTGTGTCAGCGGCTGAGAACCTCAGCACTGCAGCGATTTCATGAAGAATTCACATGGGAGCGAGTGGCAGGACAGTACGAGCAGTTACTGGCCCCCTTTTGGGACAAATTACACCCTGTGCCTCGCGCATAATATCCCCGGAGCGGGACAGCTGTTTGGAGAGGAAATATCTCAATGATTCGTGTTGCACTCATTGGATTGGGAAAAATGGGACTGTCGCATCTGTCCATGATTCGGACACACCCCGACGTGGAGCTCGTCGGCGTATGCGACACTTCGAAATATCTTCTGGACCTACTCGAGAAAAACACCGGGGTCGCTACCTACACCGACCACAAGACCATGTTTCAGAAGGCAAACCCAGAGGCAGTGATCGTCGCTACTCCCTCTCAGTACCACGCCGGCATCGTCAAAGATGCGATCGAGCGCGGGCTGCATATCTTTTGCGAGAAGCCCTTCTGCCTCGATTGGTCGGAGTCGGAGGCCCTGGCCTCGTTGGCCGAAAACAAGGGACTGGTCAACCAGATCGGCTACCACTATCGATTTGTCGGCGCGTTTCAGGAGGTAAAGCGACTGCTGGATGCGGGGGCGATCGGGACCGTCAGCCACGTGCTCGCCGAGGCTTATGGCCCGGTTGTGTTGCGCCCCAAGGGAATGTCATGGCGAACCCAAAAGGCCGAAGGCGGAGGCTGTCTCTATGACTACGCCGCCCATCCTGTGAACTTGCTTAACTGGCTTTTCGGCATGCCAAGCGCCGTCGGCGGCACTGTGATGAACAGCATTTTCTCAAAAGACACCGACGATGAAGTCTACAGCACCATCCAATATGCCGGCGGCGGACCCAGCGTCCAACTCTCGGTCAATTGGAGCGATGAATCGTACCGCAAGATGAGCGTGAAACTTACCATTTGGGGCTCGGCCGGACGTATTTGCGCCGATCGGCAAGAGTGCCAGGTCTATTTGCGCGATCCAAAAGAAACTCTGTCTGGGTACACTAAGGGCTGGAACGTTCGGTATACGACCGAATTGACCAAACCAGTCTGGTTTTACGTTCGGGGCGAAGAATACTCTGCTCAGCTTGATTACTTCGTCGATTGCATCAAGTCGGCTTCAAAGATCAACATGAATTCGTTTGCTTGCGCCGCGCAGACCGATCGCGTGCTGGCCATGATGCGCGACGATGCTCAAGCGAGCGCGGCGCAGCTTGCGTCCGCACAGAAATAGGGAAAGTCCATACCAACCCGCCGCTTATGCGGCAGCAAAGGCCTCGCATAACTTATGGATAAGCTGCTGTTTGGAGACAATCAGTTCTTTGGCGTCAACCACATGTCCGAAGAGAAGGCGCGCGCCCAGTCGATGCGGTTCCAGGACATCCAGGCCGTCTACGACGTACTCGATGCCGCACACGAAGACGGCATCAGGACGTTCATGTGTACTACCCACGACCGCGTGGAAGAAATCTGCGAACACGTGCGCAAGGATCCGGAAAGGTACCGGGACTATCAGTTCTATCCGTGTATGCCTTACGCCCATAAGTATGCCAACGCAGCGACGGAAGAAGGCGTGCTGGGGGCCCTGCGGAAGTTCACGCCTCAAGGCGGGATCCTGAGCGCCGCCATGCGAGGCGGCATATCGCTGGCCACCAAGGATATCGAGGGCATTACCACTCTACTGATCGACTCGGAGATGAAGATGTTTCACGGTCTAAAGACGCCGGTCATCTTCTTGCAAAACGTAGTGGTCGATCTCTTGCTTGGCCTGGGCGTCCACCGGGCGTTCCGCATTTTTGCGGACCATGTTCGCAGCCGTTACCACGCAGAGCCCGGCTTCATCACCATGAATATGCCCATGCTCGTCAACGTGCTCGAAGAGTTGGGCATCGAGAATCCCATCGTCTGCTCCAGTATCAACAAGATCGGATTCCGCATGTGCGGAGGCATCGAAGCATACGAGCGGACCCTCAGGGAGCACAAATTCCGCGCCGTCGCCATGTCTGTTCTAGCCTCCGGCGCGATCCCGCCGCAAGAGGCAATCGAATGGGTCTGCGCTTTGCCCAATGTCGAGTCGATCGTGTTCGGAGCTTCCAGCCGAGCGAACATCCGCTCAACCAAGCGGCTGGTGGACAGTTTCTGGCCGGAAGGGCGCAACCAGCCTGAAATGGTCACCGCACAAGGCTCCAAGTAACCTGGCGTTGTTGGTTGGATTAGTCGAGGGATGGGCTTTCAATCCGCCTGGCGAATCAATGCGTCCAACCTGAGCTCCAATAACTGGGTATAACTCTCCGAACTCTCCGCCACTGAGGCGGAGAGTTTCCGGCTTACGAGTGACTCCAGATTCGACGCTGCCGGATGGGTGTCGCCCGCTACTTCTTTCCGGCCGCCGACAGTGCCTGGATGACCGCATCGAGCGCGGGTTCCCAGGCGGCCAACCGCAGGCCGAAGCGTTCGTTCAGCCTGTCGTTGGACAGCACCGAGTTGCTGGGACGCTTGGCTGGAACCGGATAATCCTTCGAA
>Ga0181520_10003870_pt1 | contig 25734 bp, 10 predicted proteins | sample PEATcosm2014_Bin_29_FD_132451 | JGI IMG/M metagenome (GOLD analysis project Ga0181520, IMG submission 132451) | Peatland microbial communities from MTU Mesocosm Facility, Houghton, MI, USA - PEATcosm2014_Bin02_30_metaG | ecosystem: Environmental > Terrestrial > Soil > Wetlands > Peat | place...
GTATCGCTGTTCAGGAGCCCGCTGGTCGTGAAGGCCGTCGTCCCCAGCGTCAACGCGCTGCCGTACGTCTTGCTCTGCGCACTGGCCGTGATCGTCAACGCCGCCGCGTTGACCGTCAGCGTCTGGGTCGCGTCGCCGGCCGGATCGAGATTCGCGTCCCCGGCATACTCGTAGTCGATCGGATACGGCGAATCGGAAACCGCCAACGCCGACGTCGTAAAGTCGCTGGAAAACGCGCCCCCCGTCACCGTCGCCGATTGCGTCACGCCGTCCAGGGTAATCGACACCGTTTCCCCGTCGGGCACCAGCGAGATGTCGCCCGAAAGCGTCGTCGTCGCCGCCCCGTAGGTGATCGTCGGAGCCGCCAGGCCGCTGAACGCCGGCGCGCCCGTGTTGACCGTCAGCGTCTGGGTCGCGTCGCCGGCCGGGTCGAGATTCGGGTCGCCAGCATACTCGTAGTCGATCGGATACGGCGAACCGGAAACCGCCAACGCCGACGTCGTAAAGTCGGTGGAAAACACCCCCCCCGTCACCGTCGCCGTCTGCGTCACGCCGTCCAGGGTAATCGACACCGTTTCCCCGTCGGGCACCAGCGAGATGTCGCCCGAGAGCGTCGTCGTCGCCGCCCCGTAGGTGATCGTCGGAGCCGCCAGGCCGCTGAACGCCGGCGCGGCCGTGTTGACCGTCAATGTCTGGCTCGTGTCGCTGGCCGAAGTGAGAGCCGGATCGAGATTCGGGTCGCCAGCATACTCGTAGTCGATCGTATACGGCGAACCGGAAACCGCCAACGCCGACGTCGTAAAGTCGCTGGAAAACGCCCCCCCCGTCACCGTCGCCGTCTGCGTCACGCCATCCAGGGTAATCGACACCGTTTCCCCGTCGGGCACCAGCGAGATCTTGCCCGAGAGCGTCGTCGTCGCCGCCCCGTAGGTGATCGTCGGAGCCGCCAGGTCGCTGAACACCGGCGTGGCACTGTTCTGCACGAGCGCGTTGATGCAGAAATTGGCTGTGGAGTCCCAAGCGGTCAAATCCGTCCAACTAGCACCGTTGAAACTATAGTAGCTTTGCCCCGGACTGGCCGTACAAGTCGAATCGTAGCCAGCGTCCGCGTAATCCAGCGCCAGAGGGTAGGTGCCGCCGTTGGCGATGCTCAGGTAAACGTAGAACTTGTTGCCGGCCGTCAGCGAAACCGGAGTGGTCAGATCGACCGTGTGATATCCGGCATAGGTTTCGGTGCCGGTCGTGCTGGCCAGCAGGTTGGAGAGGGTTCCGCCCGAGTACGTGCCGTAGATGCGGACCGTGTAACTGGCGCCCTCCGCTTCGGTAAAGAATCCCACCGACTTTAACAGCGAGTTCGTGCTGGCAGTATATGCGTTGAACGCATAGGGAGTGTTAAGCTCGGAGACATCGCCGAAGGTAGACCAGTCGTAATCCTGGGAGTAAGTGCTAGCCGGCACCGCGTTGCCGAACGACTCGCCAAACATTTTGCCGGTTGCGCCGCCGTAGGCATCATTGTAGGAAAGCCAAAAGTATCCGTTGTCGTTGGGCACTCCTCCCCAGGAAGCGGCCGTGGTGCCCCACGAATTCTTGATGAGCCACGCCCCGGTGCCCCCGGGAGTGACCTTGTTGTCGTCCCAGCCCACAATCGTCACGCCATGGTCGGTCGCACTCGTCCCGTTGTAGCAATACGTGTAATTCGACGAGTCATAGTAAGAACTGTCGTAGGGGTCGAAATAGATGAACGTTTCCACGGCGCCGTAGTTCATTAAGGCCGACTTGATTTCCGCGGGGCTGTCGAAGCGGAGCATCTCGCGTACATAATCCTGCACGGGCCCCGTAACCGAGTCCGACGTACCCATGTTGCTGTACGGATCGTCCGACTCGTTGATCGGCCCCGAGAAGCGGCTGAGGTATGCTTCGCTCATCTCCGCGTTGCCACCGTCGTTCACGCCCAAATCGAAACCGTGCATACATGCCAGATTGCGCTCGGAAAAATCGGTCGTTGCGCCGCCGGCCTTCAGAATAGAACTTTCCAACGAACCGTAGGTGCTAAACGCCCAGCACGTTCCGTACTGACCCTGGTCCTTTACAGACGTCACGTAGTTAGCCCCGCTGACATCTCGCAGGTCATAGCTGGCGGGATAGCCGGACATGGGCATGGCGCTCATGCTGGCGTTGGCTCCTTGTTGCACAGCAATGGGCGCGTAGGGGGCGGAGTTTGTCACGGGATCGACCGCGACCGTGGAGCCGACACTCAAGAGCGTCCGATCTTCGAGCGGCTCGATGGTCAGCGTGCGCCGTTCGAAACAACGCCCTTGGAGTTTGTCTGAAATCCGCCGTCGAGAAAAGAAGCCGTGGAATCGCATGATGACTCCCCCCTCCAGTTGAAAGATGAGCGACCTGGGGTATGAAAAGGACCGCCGCAAGGCGGCTGGAATATCCGGCGATGTCGGAGGATTTGCCAAAGACACCAAACCCTGTGTCTAGCAGACGGACCAGAGTTCGTCAATCATTTATCGAACAATTTTTTGCACGATACCTCCGCCTGATTGTCTACCCACCCAATAGACAATCCAGCCGGGGTAGGAAAACGTATTAGGCGGTCGCTGTAGCCCGTTCTCTTCCATCCGTGGCGGCTTTACGCGGCCGCGCGGGCCACGCAACGTCAGATGGGCAACAATTGGACCTGGTTCCGCAGCCGGGTGGCACTTCGTCGGCCTTCAAGGATGCCGATCTGAGCAGGCACCATCGCGGCCTTCGTCAAGGAACGCCAAGGAGTTTGGGATCACGCCCCTGGTGCTGGGGAGAACGCGGCAGCCGCTCGGTGCCGCCGCTGGTTCGGGCGCTCGGTCTTGGATCGCCTGCTCCAGGTCATTCCCGGCGTCGACGTGATGGTGGCCGACAACACCCCGCCCGAGCCCTGGCGATCTCACGGAGGGCCCGGTCCATTTTTCGGCCCGCAGGCCGGGTATTTCGAGCCTACACGTAGGTGAACTGATCGGCCACGCTGGCAGCGGACACGCCGCCGACGGTAGTGACCGTCACATCCACCGTCCCCGTCCCCGCCGGGCTGTCGGAGGTGATCTGCGTGCCCGCGGCATTGACGGTGACGTTCGTCGCCGGCGTGCTGCCGAAATCCACCGTCGCGCCGCTAGTAAAGCCCGTACCCGTGATCGTCACCGGGGTTCCGCCCACCGCGGGACCCCTGCTCGTATCAAGCGCCGTCACCGTAGACGCATTCCATGCGCCCACCACGGGCATCCCGCTGAAATTGGCCGGCCCATAGACGAAGGTTCGTTGGGCAAGACCGCTGTCGTTGCTATTGCGCAGGAAAAACGTCGAAGTGGCCGGATCGTATAAGCCAATCGTATCCGTGCCATCGCCCGTCCAGTCGCCGGCCAAGGGTTGCCAATGGATCTTCTGGCCTGCCTGAGTGCCTCCCACGTAAACCGGCGAACCGTACAGGAAGGTGTTGTCGGCGGCGCCCGTGGTATTGGTGTCGCGCAGGAAGACCAGCGAGCTGTTTGGATCGTAGAGGCCGACGGCGTCGCCCACGACGCTCGTCGTCCACTTGCCCGCAATGGGCAACAAGCTGCTGTTCTCCGGGCCATACGTGAAGGTAACGTCGCTAACGCTGCTGCCGCTGACCTCGCGGAGGTGGAAGGTCGCGGTGGTCTGGTTGTAAAGACCAACTTGATCCTTACCGGAATTATTCCAGTCGCCAACAACGGGGATCCAAGTGCTGTCCGTCGAGGACGGACCATATTGGAACGTGGCGTCCGTGGCGGTATAGTTGGGGTCGTTGGAGTTTCTCAGGTAAAACGTCCCGTTGGTGCGGTCGTAGAGGCCGATCGTCACGTTGCCGTCGCCATCCCAGTCGCCGGCAATGGGAACGAACGTGTCGCTCGTGGGTTGATACGTCACGGTCGTATTGGCCATGCCCGTGTCATCGCTATTCCGCAGGAAGAACTTCGAGCTGGCCGTGGCATAGAGGCCCACCATCGACACGCTGCTTGCTGCTACGTACGTGAATCGATCGGCCGAGGAGGTGGCGGAAGTGCCGCTGGCGGTGGCGACGGTCACATCGACGGCGCCCGCCGCGCCGGCTGGGGCCGTCAGTACGATCTGCGTGGCCGTGTCGCTCTGGAACGTGGTCACGGCGACTTCGCCGAACGTCACCGCCGTGGCGTTGGCCAGGTTCGTGCCGGTGATGGTGACCGTGGTCCCGCCCGCCGTGGAACCCGTAGTTGGACTAAGACTTGTGACGGTGGGCGCCGCGGCCGTGTAGGTGAACTTATCGGCCGTGCCGGTGGCCGAAGTGCCGCCGGCCGTGGTCACTGTCACGTCGACGTCGCCCGCCGCGCCGGCCGGGCTCGTGACGGTGATCTGCGTGTCCGAAACGACGTTGACCGACGTCCCCGCCACGGTGCCGAACTTCACTGCCGTGGCGCCGGTAAGGCCCGTGCCGGTAATGGTCACCGTGGTCCCGCCCGCGGGGGAACCGGTGTTTGGGCTAAGGCTTGTCACCGCGGGCGCCGGGACTGCGTAGGTGAACTTATCGGCTGTACCGGTAGCGGAAGTGCCGCCGGCCGTGGTGACCGTCAAATCGACGGCGCCGGCCGCGCCGGCCGGGCTCGTGACGGTGATCTGCGTGTCCGAAACGACGTTGACCGAGGTCCCCGCCGCCGTGCCGAACTTCACCGCCGTGGCGCCGGTAAGGCCCGTACCGGTGATCGTGACCGAGGTCCCGCCCGCCGTGGAACCGGTGGTCGGGCTAAGGCTTGTGACCGTGGGCGCCGCCGCGTACGTGAATTTATCGGCCGTACCCGTAGCGGAAGTGCCGCCGGCTGTGGTGACCGTCACGTCGACCGCCCCGGCCGCGCCGGCTGGGCTGGTGACCGTGATCTGCGTGTCCGAAACGATGTTGACCGAGGTCCCCGCCACCGTGCCGAACTTTACCGCCGTGGCGCCGGTAAGGCCCGTGCCGGTGATCGTCACCGAGGTCCCTCCCGCCGTGGGGCCGGTGCTGGGGCTAAGGCTTGTGACGGTGGGCGCCGGGGCCGTGTAGGTGAACTTATCAGGCGTGCCGGTGATGGAAGTGCCGCCGGAGGTGGTCACCGTCACGTCGACGGTACCCGCCGCGCCGGCCGGGCTGGTAACTGTGATCAGGGTATCGGAAACGACGTTGACCGACGTCGCTGGCACCGTGCCGAACTTCACCGCCGTGGCGCCGGTAAGGCCGGTGCCGGCAATGGTCACCGTGGTCCCACCCGCCGTGGAACCCGTGGACGGAGTAATCGCCGTTACGGTGGGCACCGCGGCGGCGTCAGGCTGGTAGGCCCCCACGTCGGCTGCCAGCCCCTGGTTCGCCACCGCGCCGTCGTACAGGTTGGCAAGCGGGGCGGCGCTTAAGAGGCAGCGATTTTCGAGCGGTTCGAAGGCCAATCCGCGCCGGTGAAACAGACGCCGTGGCAGTCTATCGGAAGGCCGCGGTCGAGAGAGGAAGTTGTTAAGCCGCATGGCGCCCCCCTGGCTGAAAGATGAGCGGCCGATCCCAAGGGACAGTCGCTTTTTCACGGTGCAGGCGAAAAAGGCGACTGTCCCCGGGAAAGGTGTCCGATGCGTCAATCGGCCAGTGCCGCGTCCACAGCCGACACATCGCGGCGGACGCCCACGCCCAGCACGCCATCCATGACGTCGTCCGGCACGTTGTTATCGCTCAGTCCGGCGACATGCCCCAGTTCGTGCTCGACCACGGTCAACAGATCGATCTTATCGACGGCGTTGGCATTGACGGCCTGAAGCGCATGGCTCCCCGCCACCGCCGCGAACTCGGCATCCGACGCCGGCGTAGGATCGACAAACCAGCCGTGACCGGCCGCATTGGCATCGAGGGAGACGTGAGTCCCCGCGGTCTCGCCCAGATATGAACCCGGCAGATCGCTAATCACGAACTGCGCCTGTTCGAGCTTGGCGAGGGCCGAAGCGTTCAAGCCGGCCTTGGCCCAGTTGGCAATGGCCTGCTCGACGATCGGCTGCAACTGGGCCTGGGTCAATGCCGTTACGTTCGCAGCAGGCGTCACCTGGTTCACCGCCATTTCCGGACCGACGACGATCTGCTGTGCTGCCAGACCATCATTGGTGCTGCCCGGAGCCGGCAGGGTCAGCGTGGCGGCGGTGGCCGGCACAGCCGTATCCACGATGGTGCCGTTGTTGAGCGCCAACGCCGTGGTCGAGGTGTAATCCAAGTCCGAACTGGCGTCTCCCGCCGTCACGGTGTAGTTGAACGTGAGCGTCAAACCGTCCGCGCTGATGCTGTTGTAGGTAGCGGTCGCGATCGCGTTGGTGCCCTTCGAATTCAGCGCCAACGTGGGCGCCCCGCCCGTCGTGCTCACCGTGACCGGTGCGCTGAAGGTCACCGTGATCGGGATCACGGTCCCCGTCGTGCCCGTCGTCGCCGTCGAGGATACCTCCGTTACCGTCGGCGATGCCCCGATGACGATCTTCTGCGCTGCCAAGCCGTCGTTGGTGCTACCCGCGGCCGGCAAGGTCAGCGTGGCGTTGGTGGTCGGCGTGGCCGTATCCACGATGCTGCTGCCGCTGGGGAGGTTCACCGCGGTCGAGGTGTAATCCAGGACCGTGCCCGAAGCGGTGCTGTCTCCGGCCGCCACGGTATAGTTGAACGTGAGCGTCGCAGTGCCGCTCCCGCTGCTATAGGTAGCCACCGCGCTGGCATTGCTGCCCTTCGAATTCAACGCCAACTTCGGCGTGCCCGTCACCGTGACCGGGTCGCTGAAGGTCACGGTGATCGGGATCACCGCCCCCGGCGCGCCCGCCGTTGCCGTCGAGGATACGCCCGTTATCGTCGGCGCGGCGACCCCGATGACGATCTGCTGTGCCGCCAAGCCGTCGTTGGCGCCAGCCGCGGCCGGCAAGGTGAGATCGGCGTTGGTGGTCGGCGCGGCCTTATCCACGATGCTGCTGCCGCTGGGGAGCGTCACCGTAGTCGAGGTGTAATCCAGGAACTTGCCCGAAGCAGTGCCGTCTCCCGCCGCCACGGTGTAGGTGAACGTGAGCGTCAAGCCGTCCGAGCTGGTGCTCTTGTAGGTAGCCACCGCGCTTGCATTGCTGCCGTTCGAATTCAACGCCAACGTCGGCGTGCCCATCACCGTGACCGCGCTGCTGTACGTCACGGTGATCGGGATCGACGTCCCTGCCCCATAGGTCCCGGCGGCGGTCGTCGAGGATACGCCCGTTATCGTCGCTGCGGTCGCCACCGGCAGGGTGCCGGTCCAGTTTCCGGCCAGCGGTATCCAAGCCGGCGAGGCGTTGGCCGGGCCATAGACGAAGACGGGCTCATCGGAAAAACCGGTGGTATTGCTGTTCCGCAGGAACCACTGCGACGAACTCGGGCTATACAACCCGATGGTGTCCATGCCGTCGCCGTTCCAGTCGCCCGCGACCGGCACCATGCCGCTGTTGGCCGGGCCATAGACGAAGGGCGTATCGGCAAAGCCCGAGGTATTGCTGTTCTTGAGGAAGAACATCGACAGGCTCGAGCTGTACAAGCCGACGCCGTCGGCCTTGCCGGTGCCGGTCCAGTTGCCCGCGATCGGCACCATGCCGCTGTTGGCCGGGCCAAACATGAAGACCGTATCGGCAAAACCGGTGGTATTGCTGTTCTTTAAGAAGAACATCGAGCTGGCCGGGTCGTACAGCCCGACAGTGACCGTGCCGTTGCCGTCCCAGTCGCCTGCGATCGGCAGCAGCTTGCTGTTGGCCGGGCCATACATGAAGGTCGGCACGTCGCCGAGCCCGGGGGGAATGGCGTCGTTGCTGTTCTTCAGATACCATTGCGACGTGGTTGGGTTATAGAAGCCGATGGTATCCGAGCCATTGTTGTCCCAGTCGCCCGCGACGGGGATCCAGCCGGCGGCGGCCCAACTGGCGGGAATGGTGGCGTCGGGCGATCCGGCCGAATTGCTGTTCTTCAGGTCGAAAACCGGGGTGGTCGGATCGTACAGGCCCACCGTGTCGCAGTTGAAAGTGACGGTGGCGATGTTGGAGACCGAACTGAGATTGCCCGCCGCGTCCTTGGCGGCGCCCGCCGCGATGCCGACGGTCACCGTGCCAGTGCCGTTCATTCCGCTGACCGCCACGGTGTAATTCTGGTGGTCGCCAGTGTCGGTTACCACGGCACTCAAGGGGCCGGCCGCCGTTCCGCCCAAGGTCACGCCATCGCTGGTGAACCCGGTCACCGCCTCGCTGAACTGCACCGTAAAGGTGAGTTTCGAGCCGTTCGCCGTGCCGGTGACCGGTGGAGTTACCTTCACGGTCGGATCGATGGGGACGACGGTGGCGGTAGCCGGCGCGGTGGTAGCAAGATTGCCCCTTCCTGACGCGTCCTGGGCGGCGTTGGCCAGGACGCTGAGGGTTACCGTGCCGTCGCCCGTGATACCGTAGACAGTTACGGTGTAATCCGCGCCGCTGCCGTTGACCAGCGCCAGGAGCGCGCCGGCGGCCGTTCCGCCTATGCTCACCTCACTCGCCACGTTAGCCGTGGTGAACCCGGTCACTGCCACCGGGGCACCCGTCGAATCAGCGAAGTGGACCGTAAAGTTGACCGACGAGCCGCTCACCGCGCTTGTCGGTGCAGTCACCGTTACCGTGGGGTCGGTGGCGCTCGGGGCAATGTACGTGTAAGTGACGCTATTGTCATTGTTGGTGCTGGTCGAGGCGGCATTGATCTGGGTCGCGTCGGCCTTGGCAGCCACCACTCCCGCCGCAATACTGACCGCCACCGTGCCGCTGTCCGTCATGCCCTTAACCACAACATCCCAAGTCTTTCCGACTCCACCGTCTTGGGAGACCGGGGCCTGCACCGTCGCCCCCGCCGCCGAACTGGGGTCCAGCGTCACGTTAGCGGCGGTGAAGTTGGTCACCGGCTCGTTGAACACCGCCGTGAAGTGAATTGCGGTGCCGCTGGCCGGGTCCGCCTGGCCTGCTGCCCGGTCGATCGTCACGGTCAAGGGGAGACTGTACGTCACGGAATTGTCATTGTTCGTGGAGGTCGACGGGAAATTCGCCACCGGGGTGGTGTCGCCATTATGGACGACGCCTGCCGGAATGGTGGCGGTGACCTTGCCGTAGGCATTCATGCCGCTCACGGCGACGTTATAGGTCATATGATCACCCGAATCAGTCACCACCACGATCGGCGCGGCCGTGACAGTGCTGGTGGTATTGTAATAAGAATTGTAAACGTCGTCCTGTACGAAGGCATTGCCCGCGGTGGTCACGTCGACGTTCACGTCGTTAGCGTTGAAATCCGTCACTGCTTGGCTGAAGACGACGGTGAAGTTGACCGGCGACGTGCTCGTCGGGTCGGTTTGCGCGGTCGCCTTGTCGATCGTCACCGTCGGCGCCAACGGAACGGTGAGAGTAGCGGCCGCTATATTGGCAGCGAGGGCCGTTAGGTCATGCGCCGCGCCAATAGGAATAGTCGCCGTGACGGTGCCGTCACCCGTCAGGCCGGTCACGGCGACGTTGTAATCGTAGGTGCTGGTTGTGGCGTCATAGGAGGGCGTGCCGACCGTATACGACGGGGTTCCCGTGGCGCTCCCGCCAGTCGTGAGCGTGATGGCCCCGTTCAAGTTCACCACCGGCTGGGTGGACTTGACGACGAAATACACGGGCAAGTTGTCGGGCGTTAGGGCCTGGGTCGTTGGCTGCACGATATTCAACGTCAACGGGCCCACGTAATTTACAGTGTTGTCGCCGTTCGTGCTGGTCGACTGAGCGTTCCCGGCTCCCGACGCGGTATGGGCCACGCCCGCCGCAATCGTGGCGTTCACTGTGCCGTCCACCACCATGCCGCTGACGGTCACGAGATAGGTCTGGGCACCGGTAGATGCATTGGTGGTTGGGGCGCCCACCGTCACGATCGGCTTGGGCGACGCCACTCCGGCCGGGACCGTCACCCCAGCCGGAAACTGGAAGGCGGTATTGCCCGCGCTTGTCACGTCCACAGTCACGGCCGCAGCGGTGAAATCGGTCACCGCTTGGCTGAAGACGACGGTGAAGGTGATCGGAGAGGCACTCGGCAAGGATGGCCCATCGATCGTCACCGTCGGCCCGTACTTGTAATTGACCGTGTTGTTGGTCGGGGGCGTCACCGTGGCGGTCTGCGTAGCGTTGTCGAGTATCAACGCGCCGCTGGTGATAACGGCCGTGACGGTGCCATCGGTGTCCATGCCGCTGACCGCCACGGTGAAGGTTTCAACACCAGTGGTTGAATCGGTTGTAGGCACGCCCACCGTCACGATCGGCGTGGTCTTGCTTGTGAAGGCGGTGCCGGACACTGTTATGTCCGATGTAGTGAAACTCGCCACCGCATGGGTGAACGTCGCCTGGAAATCGATGGTCGAGTTGCTGGTCGTGGTCGGTTGGTTCGGAGCCGCCTCGAGATCCACCGTGAACGGCACGGGGCCGTAGGTGACCGCTACGGAATTGGATGCGGTATTCTGGTGGCCCAGCGAATCGAAGACCACGTCCCCGTCGATGTAGACGATTACCGCACCGCCGATATTCATTCCGCTGACGGCGATGTTATAGGTCTGCGGACCGGTCGCTGCATTCGTGGCCGAAGGTGTCACCACCACGGTCGGCGTGACGCCGTTGAAGGCGCTACCCGTACCCTGAATAACCGTGACGTCCGACGCGGTGAGGCTGCTGAGCGAATCGCTGCTTACCGGCGGAGTGAGGGTCGCAGTGAAGTTGATCGTGGTGGTGCCGCTCGCGCTCGGCGTCACCGGGTTCGCCTGGCCGGTCGCCAAGCCGAGAGCGGCCGTCACGGTGCGGGTGTCGACGCTGACCGAGCCGGTGCTCGTGGCGTCAGTGGTAGTGGGATTCAGGGCCACGTCGCTCACGTTGCCCGCCGGAATCGTCGCGCTCAAGGTTCCCAGTTGACCGAGGCCGAAACCGCTGACCGCGAATTGCCAGTCCTGCTGGTCAAGCTCCTTGGGGGTAACGGTCAACGCTCCCAGGTTCAAGGTGCCGCCGGCAGCTTGGGTCAGTTTCAGCGATGCCGCGGTGATCGAAGCGGGATCCATCAGTTTGCTGAAGGAGGCCACGAAGTAGACCTTGGCGCTCGTGCTTGTGACCGTCGGGGCCTGCCAGGCGGCCGGACCGAACGCCGTCACCGTGGGGCTCACCGTGTCGATGGCAAAGGCGTTGGGATCGTCGAAGGCCGTTTGCACATTACCCGCCAGGTCTTGGGCCCCGCTGACCTTCACGTCCACGCTTGGCACACTGACGCCTCCGGACGGTACTGCTACGTTGTAGTACGCATAGTAGGTCGTATTGCTGGCCCAAAAGCCACTCGCCGAGTCGAGCGTGAGCGTGGTATTGGTGCTACTCGGGAGTGTGATCGTGGGGGCCGTGGTCTGGTCCATGGATGCGTCGTACGTCACCTCCAACAAGAAGGTGTCCGTCCCCTTGTCGAGAGAGTTTATCGTCGGCAGGCCGTTAACCGTCGGCAGGCTATTCGAATTCGGCGTCACGCTCTGCACGACCGGCGGCGTGGTGGCGATGGTGATTTGCTGCGTTAACAGCGTATCGGTGGCGTTGGTCAGGTCCAGATTGGCCGTATTGGTCGCCGCGTCCGTGATCGTGTCGCCGCCGAGCACTAGCGCCGAGGTCGAGGCCCAATTCAGGTACGTGAGCGGGGGAGTGTCGTCTCCCTGCGTCACGGTGTAGTTGAAAGTGAGCGTGGTAGCGTTGCTGACGGCCCCGCCGGTGTACGTGGCCACCGCGCTGCCGCTCGCATTGTTGCCGTTCGAATTCAGGACCAACTCCGGCGTCCCCGTCCCCGTCACGGTCACCGGCTTGCTGAAGGTGACCGTAATGGGAATAGAGGAATTCGCCTTCTGTGAGGTGTTGGCGAGCGCCGGCGGCGCCGACACATCGGCCACCGTCGGCGCAATGCCGTCGATGACGATGTTTTGGCTTACCAAGTTATCGGTGGCGCCGGTCAGGTCCAGATTGGCCGCGCCCGGAGTCGGCACGACCGTATCCTTGATAGTCCCGCCGTTGAGTTTCAACGCCGTGGCCGGGGTACCATAATCCAGGTTCGCGCCGAAGGTGCTGTCGTTCGGGGCCACGGTGTAGTCAAAGGTGAGGGTCGAGGTCCCGCTCCCGATATTGGCGTACTTAGCCACCGCGCTGTCGGCCGCATTGTTGCCGTTCGAATTCAGCACCAACTCCGGCATCCCCGTCACCACCACGTTCTCGCTGAACGTCACCGTGATGGGAATTGGGCTAGAATTCGGACTGTAAAGGCCCGCGGTCGCGTTCGACGCCACGCTCAAGACGGTGGCGGTCAACAGGGTTCGCTGCTCGAGCGGCTCCATCCGCAGGCTTCGCATTCCCAGCAGGCCCCGTTTTTGTTCCCTTGCCCACAACTGGGATGACGGTGACTTGCCCCACGTACGGAAGAAACTGTTAAGCCGCATGATGAACCCCCCTACTTAAAAAATGAGAGCGACCTGAATGACCAAAAAACCCGCCGTAAGGTAACCCCGCGTTTACGGTCCTCGGGCGATGTGTCAAAGCTAGCAAAGCTCTTGTCTAGCAAAGCGACCGAGGCTCGTCAACCATTTTCTTTTGCGAATTTTGGAAATTAACTCTATCGGGTGGAAAAACTACCCCGATTACCCGTCCGGCTGGGGTAGGAAAAACTACTACGGGGGAATTCGTGACCCCATTTGCTGTTCCAAGACGCCTTGGCGGGCATTATGCGGCGCCGCTGACGCGAGGCGTCACAAAGAGAAACGAAGAATCCCCGCGAAATCGGAAAAGAAATTGCGACTTTAGCATCATCCTTGCGTAGTGACGGAAAAACTCATGCGAAGGCGCTATAAGGCGGAAAGGAGTTTTCAGCGGGATAGGGATGATGGGAAACCTGTCGCGGCGGTGGCAATCATTCATTTTTTTCATTTTTTTTGCGTCTTCGCGCCTCTGCGCGAGGCTTTGCCCAGTAACGATGTGAAAGTCTCATCTGGCCCTCGATTTTAAGTGGGTCGGCCAGGTCCAAATCCGGGGCGACGTATTTCTTTATCTTCTCCATTCCGCGCCGTTTATCCACGCGGAATCTTATAAAAACTTCCCGCAAACCCACGGCCCCCTTCGGCCGATGAGTAGAGGAAGAAGCGTTGCGCTTCGGTGCCGCTGCTGGCTTGTCCGGCAGTGAAGGGAACGCGGTTGGAACAGCCAACCGCGGCACTCCGAAAACAGAAACAAAAATCCACGATTTATTGGACGGCACTTATGTTGAAGTTCTTCCTACCGCTTGCCTGTGGGATCGTTCTTGCAACTGGCTGGGTTGGCCGCGCGGCCGAACTGGCCGAAGCGGTGCCCGAGGCTGCCGCCATTAAAGTGATTGACTTGGCCCCGCCGGATTCGGCGGAGAAGACGCCGGTGGTTTCCAGCGTGGCGTTGCATCCCTCGGGAAAGCTTTTGGCCGTCGTCGGCGACGACCATCTGGTGCGAATCCTCAATCCGCAAAGCGGCAACGTGTTGTATTGCTGGAAGTCGCACACCGATTGGGTCAAGACCTCGGCGTTCCGTCCCGACGGCCACGTGCTGGCCACCTCGGGGGCCGATCACCGGATCCATATCTGGGACATGTTGGGCCAAGACCGCTCGCACGACCTGCCGGAGCGTTTGCAAACGGTGTATGCCCTGACCTATAGCCGCGACGGGCAAATGTTGGCAGCCGCCGGCTTCGACGACCAGGTGGGCATTTACAACGCCGATGGAAAGCTGCTCTGCGAACAGCCGGCGCCGGGCAAGGACATCCGCGCCCTCTGCTTTTCGCCCGACGGCACCCAATTGGCCGCCGCCGGACGGTCGGGCCTGGTGCGCCTGTGGGACGTCCGCCGCTGCGAGCAGACGGCCAACGTGCAAGTCTCGTCGCGGCGGATCTGTGCGATGGCCTATTCCCCCGATGGCAAGCTTTTGGCCGTCGGCGGGCAGCAGCGCGTGATCCGATTGCTGGAGACGGCGAGCGGCAAGCCGGTGATCGATTTGCCGGAGCGGCCGGGCGAAGTGTTGGCACTGTGTTTCTGCGGGTCGAACCTGCTGGCTTCCGCCGGCAGCGGCAACGTGATTCATCTGTGGGACGTGGCCGCCCGCCAGGAGCGCTGCCGGCTGGTCGGCCACACCGGTTCGATTACGACGTTGGCCTTCCAGCAACAGGGAGCCACGCTGATCTCCGGCAGCTACGACACCACGGTCCGCTTGTGGGACGTAAAGGCTGTGGACCGCGAGAAGGTAACCCAGCGCAGCGGTTCGGCGCGGGCTAATTAGAGCGATGTAAGAGAACAAGGACGGCAAGGATATCGACAGGGAGGTTGACGTGGGCCTATTCCGCAAATCGCACCCGAAGCACGTTGTTTCTCAGCCGCACCGACAGGCGTCCCGCTCGCGGACATGCCGCATCGAGCAGATGGAGCCGCGCGAGCTGTTATCGGTCACGGCCCCGGCGTTGAACGTCGGCGCGACTTATTATGAACCGCACGACGGCACCGATTCGGCCGGCAATCTGCTGTATTTTAGCTGGAACGGTGGCGCGCCGAACACGCAACTGACCGAAATCGTCATCAACACCCATCAGAATCTCAGCATTCCCCAGGACGCCAACTACGACCCCACGGAGGGAGACCCATTTTTCCACACCGCCCCCGGCGGCCCTTCGGGCACTTTGGCGGGCGTGCCGTTTTCGATCGTCCAGGAAAGCGGCGTCGGTTCCGTGACCGCACAGGTCAACAACAACAGCACGCTGCTGACACTCCAGTGCAGCGGTTTTCAGTCCAGCGGCTTACTCGTCATCAAGATCAACGTCGACGACTTTGACACGTGGGCAAACGGCGTGTGTGACCCTGTGGTCGACGGCGACGAGTTTGCCGGTTCGCATTTCACCGCCGTCTTCACCGCGCCCCACTACGAGCCCTTGACCGTTAGCGGCACGTACGTAACTCCCTATGGCAACCTCTCCACCGAGTATGGGCTCGATCTTCCTCCCGACGATTACATGCCGCCCAGCACCATTCCCGAGCCGGTCTATACCGCCGGGCTGGGCACGTCGATGGAACAAACGCCCCTGCCCATTACCCTGTCCGGCACGGTGTTCGACGATCTGAACGCCGACAACAAGCAGGAAACGGGCGACCTGGGCATCGCCGGCGTGCAATTGACGCTTTACGATCTGGAAAACGGCAACTATGTGGCCACCGGCATGACGACCACCACGGACGCCACCGGAAACTACGAGTTCACGGGAATTCTGCCCGGCACGTACCAAGTCGTCGAGACGCAGCCGAGCGGCTATCTGAGCGTCGGCGACACGCCCGGCACCGTCGACGGCCAAACCCGCGGCGTGGTGACCAGCGCTACCATTCTCAGCAGCATCAATCTCGACGGCGGCGACAACAGCATCAACAACGACTTCGCCGAGACGAAGCCGGCCACGCTCAGCGGCTACGTCTACTACGATGCCAACGACAACGGCATCATGGATGCCGGCGAACAGGGCATCGGCGGCGTACAGATTACGGTCACGAACGTGTCTTCCGGTCAAGCGACCGACACGTATACCATGCCGGATGGCTCTTGGTCCGTTGCTGGTCTGATGCCGGGCCAATACCAAGTGACCGCGGCCCAGCCGGCCGGATACCTGGCGGGGCTCGACGCGGCCGGCACTGTCAACAACACCGTCGACGGTACGGCCCACAACCCCGGCGAACTGATTGACGGCATCCAACTCCTTGGTGGGCAGTCGGGACTGAATTATGACTTTGGCGAGTTGCTGCCGGCCAGCGTCAGCGGTTACGTGTACGTCGACGCCAACGACAACGGCGTGTTAGACCCGGGCGAGAAGCCCATCGCCGGCGTGACGGTTACGTTGCTAAATGCCAGCGGCCAGTCGACCGGTGAAACGGCCACCACCGACAGTTCCGGCTACTATCAGTTCAACAATTTGACACCCGGCACGTACGGCGTTTCCGAGACCCAGCCGGCCGGATATCTCGAAGGGCTCTGCGCGGCCGGCACGGTGGGCGGCACGGCCCACAACCCCGGCGAGTTGATCGACAGCATCTCGCTTGCGAGCGGTCAGTCGGGCCTGAACTATGACTTTGGCGAGTTGTTGCCGGCCAACCTCAGCGGCTATGTCTACAGCGACGACAACAACAACGGTCATTTCGATCCAGGCGAGGCGCCCATCGCCGGCGTGACGGTTACCTTGCTAAATGCCAGCGGCCAGTCGACCGGGCAGACAGCGACCACCGATGCCTCGGGTTATTACCAATTCAACAACCTGATGCCCGGCACGTACGGCGTTTCTGCGACCCAGCCGGCCGGATATCTGGAGGGACTGGACACGGCTGGGCCGGTGGGCGGCACGGCCCACAATCCGGGAGACCTGATCGATGGCATTCCGCTTGCCAGCGGCGTTTCGGCGCCGGACAACGATTTCGGCGAGGTCAAACCGGCGTCAATCTCCGGCTACGTGTTCCAGGATGGTCCGGCGATCGAGGTCGCCCAGGGCCAGACGCCCGACATCCCCAGTCTGCGCAACGGCGTCCTGACCTCCGATGACACGCGGCTAAGCGGCATCGTCATGGTGCTCTGCGACGCCAGCGGCCAGCCGAAATTGGACGCCAACGGCAACGAGATCACCACCACCACCGATGCCAACGGATACTACCAGTTCACCAATCTGTATCCGGACGTCTATTCGGTCATCGAGCAGACCCAGCCGGCGGGCTACACGCCGGGCATCGACAAAGCCGGCACCGTGAACGGGACCGCGGAAGGGTTGGTGGTCAATAGCTACACGTACAGTTCGCTGGGGGCGAGCACGCTGAGCATGCTCTCGGCGCTCAACAGCAGCAGCATCGCGATTGCGAACATCCCCTTGAACGCGGGCGACGCGGCGGTCTCCTACAACTTCAGCCATGTGCTGGTGCAGACGCAGCCGACACAGTCCCCGCCGAGTTCGCCCGGCGGCGCGACGAGCCTGCCGCCCATCGAGCCGGTGCCGCCCATGGCGTCACCCGTGGCGCCCCCCTTTGCCCCGTTCCAGCCGACCGTCAGTCCCTTTGTCCTGGTCGAGGGCGGGCTGCGGCCGATGGCGGGCGGTGCGGCCGGTTCGGAGGACTTTAGTTGGCATTTGAGCGTCATCGACGCCGGCCAGCCGCGGCGGGACGGCTCGGGCGACCAATATGCCGTGGCGCCGCAGAACAGCTACTTCGACCCGGTCTCGTGGAGCGGGGCCGACATGGGGCAATCGCAGTGGATCCTGGCGGACGAAAACGGCTCGCCGCTGACGACTTTCCACTTCGGCATGCCCGGCGCGGTGCCCGTCACCGGCGACTGGGACGGCAGCGGCACGACGAAGATCGGCGTCTTTCTCGATGGCTCGTGGTTCCTCGACCTCAACGGCAACGGCACGTGGGACGAGAAGGACCTGTGGATCAAGCTGGGGAACAAGGGTGATCAACCCGTTGCCGGCGATTGGAACGGCGACGGCAAGACGGACATCGGCATCTTTGGTCACGCGTGGCGGGGGGACGCCAAGGCCCTGGCGCGGGAGCCGGGTCTGCCCGACGCCCAGAACGTGGCCGTCCGCAGCCGGCCCAAGAACGTGCCCCCCGATTCCAGCGACGCCACGGTGGGCTATCGCACCTTGAAGAAGGGCCACGCCGGCAAGCTCCGCTCCGACCTGATCGACCACGTGTTCCAATACGGACTGAAAGGCGACATCGCCGTGGCGGGCGACTGGAACGGGGACGGCATCTACACCATCGGCATCTTCCGCAACGGCGTCTGGTACCTCGACATGGACGGTGACGGCCGCTGGAGCGAGGGCGACCTGATGGTCGAGTTCGGCCAGGAAGGCGACCTGCCCGTGGTGGGCGACTGGACCGGCGACGGCATTACGAAGATCGGCGTCTATCGCAACGGCACGTTCTATCTCGACACCAACAACAACCACAAGCTCGACGCCACCGACAAGGTATTCCAACTCGGCGGCCCCGGCGACAAACCGGTTGCCGGCGACTGGAACGGCAACGGCGTTGACAAGGTGGGCGTCTATCATGACGGCGCAGCGACGGAAGTGCGTTTGGAAGCGTCGCGGAAGTAGACGGGACGTGGTCGAACGGCCGCCGATCGCTATAATGTCGTTATCATGGGAGGTTTCTTGACGGACGAAGAGCTCGTCGCCGCAGCCGAAGAGACGTTCTTGGAACTCGACCGCCGCGAGACGGCAGATGCCGAATCGACGTGACCGGCCTCGGTCCGGTCAGTGGTACTCGCTGAACAAACCTGGCGAGACGCCCATGCCGCACCTGGGGCCCGGACGCCCCTACGGCCGCGTGGCTTTCTCGGTGGGCGAGAACGGCGGCTGACGATAGGCCTTGCCGGCTTGATAGAGGGGAAGCTTGGCGGACAACGATTTCTCCAGGGCTTGCTTCTTTTGCCGCCTGGCCAGCGCGATCGCCTTCTGCGCCGTTTCCACCGCCTGGGGAAACCGGCCGGCTTCGGCATGGGCGGCGGCCAGCGTGCCGAGGATGGCCGGCTCGCGACCGCCCGATAGTTTCCACGCCCGCTCGGCAAGCTCCGCGGCCTCGGCGCCGTTGCGCAGCGAGGCATGAGGGCTGGTGGCCAGCACCCAGGCCGTATCATTCAAGAGCGGCACGCTCTCCGGCTGCCGGTCGAGCAAGTCCTGCTGAGCGGCCAGCGTCTGCCGGGCGTGCTGTTCGTCGGCGAGGATGGCATCGAGATTCCGCCGCGCCATGGCGTGCGAGGGGTTGATTTCCAGTGCCTGGCGAAACTGGGCCATGGCTTCCTCGAACTTTCCCTGCCATGCCAGAATCCCCCCGAGATTCACATGGGCGTCGGCGTAGCCTGGCCGCAAGACCAGCGCCTCTTGGTACTGGGCAACCGCCTCGTCGAGGCGTCCCTGCCGCCGTAGCACCTGGCCCAGATTGAGGCGGGCGGCGATACAGTCGGCATTGATCCTGAGCGCTTGCCGGTACTGGGCCGCGGCCTCATCCCATCGCTCATGCCGCTCCAGGGCCGCGCCCAGGTTGATATGGGCGTTCAGAAATTCCGGGTCGACGGTCAGCGCCTGCCGGTAGTGGGCGATGGCCTCGTCTAGCTCGCCTTGGTGCTCCAGGGCCATGCCCAGGTTCACGTGGGCGTCGACGTAGTCGGGCTTCAGCGTCAGCGCTTTTCGGTACTGCGGGATGGCTTCTTGCCACTCGGCTCGCCCTACCCAGGCATTGGCCAGATTATTGTAGGCCATCCAGCACTCGGGATTCTCCTCGATCGTCGTCTGATAAAGCGTTTCCACGTCGGCGTACGCCCGGCTCTGCCGCCAGGTCAACGTGGCCAATGCGGCCAACAGGGTCAGGCAAACGAAGCATACCGCCGGTCGGGAGAGCCGCCAGCGATCCAGCAGCCGCACGATCCCCGCGGATACGAGCGTGATGATCCCCAGGCTGGCCAAATACTGGTAATGGTTGGCCACGAACGAATAGCGGGACGCATACAGGTTGAAGAATCCCAGCACGGGGAAGAGCGTGCCGGCAAAGAACAACCAGGCGGCCAGCGGGGCCCGGGTCCGGCGGCGGATCGCCCACAAGGCGACGGTCAACCCGGCGGCCCCCAGCAGAAAGCCGTACTGCCAAACCTGGGCGGAATCGATCTGCCAGCGGGGGTAGATGAAGGTGAGCTTCACGGGCCAGAAGAGCTTGCCCAGGTAGAGCCACACCGCCCGGCCGGCAATCAGAAACCGTTCGGCCGGCGTCAGATCGTAGTCGGGCCCGACGCAGCGGTTGAGACTGACCTCCCACCAGGCGGTAATCATTCCGCCGCCCGCCCCCAAGAGGAAGAACGGCACCAGCGGCAGGACGTCCTTCGTCCACGACAGCCGGCCCCGCTGCCACCACAAGATGACCAGCAATGCCCCGGGCAGCGTGCCGGTGACGGTTTTGCTCAACAGGGCAAGCATAAACAGCACCAGGGCGGCGAAGTAGTGGGACTTTTCCCGCGTCTGATCGAAATGGAGATAGACCAGCATGGCGCCCAGGTAGAAGACGGCCGAGAGGGTGTTCTTTTGCTCGGTGATCCACGCCACCGACTCGACGTGTACGGGATGCAGCGCGAAGATGGCGGCGGCCAGATAGGCCCCCGGAATGGCCAGCCGCCGCAGGATCAGGGCCACCAGGAAGGCGGACGTCCCGTGCAGCAGGATGTTGAGCAGGTGGTAGCCCAGCGGCGTGTCACCCCAGAGCTGATGCTCGAACCAGAAAGCGCTGTGGAGCAGGGGATAATATTGCTGCGTGGCCTTCACTTCGACCCAGATGCGTCCCAGGCCGTGCCCAGACTGCAGCTCGGGGCGGGTCACGTGGGCGTCGTCGTCCCACAGGAACCCGCCCTGCCACGCGGGCTGATACGCCAGCAGAACGGCCACCAGCAGGCCGACGGCCACCAGCCACTCCCGACGACGGAAAACGGGGACGTTCATGTGGACTCGAAACGGTGGTGCCTTGTTTAGCCGCCGCGTCCACGCGGCGTCGGCAAAACAATGTACCATTTTAACCAAAAGAGGTTAGTGCGCCCAATTCGCAGCCGGGTGTCAGGCACGGAGTGCCTGACCTACGAGTCTTCCAGAATGCGGCGGATGGCCTGCTCGAAGGGGATGCCGGCCTCGCTCAGCGCGGCGGCAAAGCCGGCGTCGGGCGAGAGGCAGGGATTGGCGTTGATTTCCAGGATCAGCGGCTGGCCGGCGACGTCCACGCGAAAATCGACCCTCGCCCAGCCGCGGAGTCCAAACAGCGTCCAGCACTGCTCGGCCAGCGAGCGCAGGCGGCCGAGGAGCGGTGCGTCGGAAGGGGGAAAAGCGAAGCAGCGCGGCGTGTGATGGAACTCGAAGGAATCGGCCTGCCATTTGGCCCGATGGCCCACGATCCGCGGTTTGCCGGGGGGGAAGGCGGAAAAGTCGATTTCGGCTGGCGGGAGCACGTCAGGGCCGGCCCGCCCGGCCAGCACCGAGAGGTTGAACTCCCGGCCCTCGACGAACTGCTCGGCAAAGCTGGGGCGGCCCGAACGCGCGGCCCGCTCGGCCAACTGACGCCGTACTTCGGCCGGCTCGACGTCCCGCAGCACCGCCTCGTCGTCCAGTCCGCGGGAGCCTTGCTCCCAGATGCCTTTGAGGATCCACGAAGAACATGAAGGACACGAAGAATTTTTGCCAGAATCTTCCTGACCGCCTTCGTGCCCTTCGCGTCCTTCGTCGATTATTCGTCCGCTTTCCATCCACGCGGGCGTGGGCAGGCCGGCCTGCCGCAGTTGTTGCTTGCCCAACAGCTTATGGGTCGTCAGAAAGAGCGCCTCGGTCCGGTTGCCCGTGTAGGGCACGCCCAAGGCATCGAGGACGGCCGAGGGAAGATAACCGAGCGAATCGGCCCCGCCCAAGGATTCGACCAGATTGAAGACCACGTCCGGCCGCAGTCGTAATAGCTCATCCCGCAGCGCGGCCAGATCGAGCGTACAGGAAACGGGCGCCGGCTCGTGCCCCAGGCTGGCCAGGGCCTCGGCGACGGCGCGGACTTGGACCAGCGTGTCCTGGTCTTCCAAAGGGGCGTCTTCGGGCACGGCGTTGTGGAGGACGGCGACGCGCATGGTTCACACGGCGACGGCCTGGGCCGACGCGCGTTTGCCGGTCCGTTGCCGGGCCGAGTTGACGATTCGGTCAATGAGGTCGACGTAGGGCACGCCCATGAAGCCGCAGAGGATCGGCAGATCGGAGTGCTGCGGATGGAGGCCGGGCAGCGGATTGACTTCCAGGAAATGTGGCTGGCCCTGGCCATCGCAGCGGATGTCGACCCGGCCGCCGTCGCGGCAGCCCAACACCCGCCAGACGGCCAACGCCATCTCGTCGACCCGCTCCACGAGGGGGTCATCGTTGGGGCGGGCCAGCGTGTAGCGGACCAATTCTTCGCACTTCTCCTTGTTCACATAGGAATAGACCTCGGTCTCGGCGCCGGGCAGGAGGTTGATTTCCATCGTGCCGACCACCTTGGCCTGGGCGCCGGTGCCCGTCATGCCCACGGTGAACTCCCGGCCGGAGAGAAACGTCTCGACCAGCACCGGCTGGCGGAACTGGTGCAACAGCTCGGCCGTTACTTGCCGCAAGGCCTGGTGATCGACGATCTTCGATGCCCCGGTGATTCCCTTGCTTGTCCCCTCGGCCACGGGCTTGGCAAACAGCGGAAAAGGGAGCTTTATGGCGTCGATTTCGCCCGGCTCGCTGGCCAGGGCGAAGGCCGGCGTAAGAATGCCGGCCTGCGCGACCACGGTCTTCGTCAGGTTCTTATGCAAAGCCAGCCCCAGCACCAGGGGATCGGAGAACGTGTAGGGGATGGCGTACACGTCGAGGATGGCGGGCACCTGGGCTTCCCGGGCGACGCCGTGCAGCCCTTCGGCGATGTTGAAGACCAGGTCCCAGCGGTCGCCTTGGGCCAGCCGCTCGACCAGCCGCTTGGCGTTGCCGATGCGGTCGGTCTGATAGCCTAATTCCTGCAGGGCGGCGTCGATGGCCTGGATGGTATCGGGGCGGTCGAACTCGGCCGTCTCTTCCTCGGAGTAGCCTTCGGCCAGGTAGTCGCTGCGGAGGTCGTAAGTGATGCCGATGTTCATGGGTGCAATTGGGGTGGGGAACAAAAAAGCACGGGGGGCAAGCCGGCTAAACAGGTTTTGCATTGTTACCCTGGTTGGGGCGGCAGTTGTACTGCCGCCCCGTCACGCGCGCCAGGGATGGCAGTACAACTGCCATCCCAACGAAAGGTTTTGCATTGTTACGCAAAACAATTGCCGCGTCCATCCCCACCCGGCTCATACCGGATCGGGATAGCGATACACGTCGCCGCGGTAATTGCGCAGCAGCAGGTCGTCGCCCTCGCGGCCGACGACGTAGTTGGGCTGCAAGGGGATCTTGCCGCCGCCGCCGGGGGCGTCGATCACGTAGTTGGGCACCGCATAGCCCGTCGTATGGCCGCGGAGCCCCTCGATGATCTCCAGACCCTTGGCGATGGGCGTGCGGAAATGGGCCGAGCCGCTGATCGGGTCGCACTGATAGAGGTAGTACGGCCGGACCCGCATCTTCAACAGGCGGTGGACCAGATTCTTCATCGTCTCCACGTCGTCGTTGACGCCCGCCAAAAGCACCGTCTGCGAACCCAGCGGAATGCCCGCGTCGGCCAGCCGCGTGCAGGCCAGAAACGACTCGGGCGTGCACTCGTCGGGGTGCAGAAAGTGCAAGCTCATCCACAGCGGATGGTGCTTGCGCAGCACCCGGCACAAGTCCACCGTGATGCGCTGCGGCAGCACGGCGGGCATTTTGGTGCCCAGCCGCAGGAACTCCACGTGCGGTATCTGCCGCAACTGGCCCAGGATCCAGTCCAGCCGCTCGTCGCTCAGCGCCAAGGGGTCGCCGCCGGAAATGAGCACGTCGCGGATCGTGGGCGTGCGGCGGATATAGTCGAACGCCTGTTCCAGGCGGGCCTCGCTGGGGGCGATGCCCCCGTGGCCCACCACCCGCGACCGCGTGCAATAGCGGCAGTAGCTCGAGCAGAAGTCGGTCACCAGCAGCAGTGCCCGATCGGGATAGCGATGCACGAGTCCCGGCACGGGGCTGTCGCCGTCTTCGCCCAGCGGATCGTCGGCCTCGCCGGGGCCGCGCTCTAGCTCGGCGGTGGTGGGAATCACCGTCCGCCGCAGCGGCTGGCTTTGGTCGTCGCGGGAGACCAGGCTCATGTAATAGGGCGTGACGCCGACCGGCAGCATGGCCCCGCCCTCCGAGAGGGCCATCCGCTCGTCAGCCGAAAGCACCAGCACCGCTTCGAGCTGGGCGAGGGTCCGCAAGCGATTTCGGGCCTGCCAATGCCAGTCGTTCCACTCGCGGTCCGCGACGTCGGGGAAGAATGCCTTGCGGAAGGCCCTGGTCTGGAAGGTGCTACGCGGCAGCCGGCCCGGGGGAGCACCAGGGGCGAAGATATCTCGGGCCGCCGTGGTCGGCAGTCGTTTCGGCCGAGAGAGTCGCGCCAAGGCGCGAGGGGCTAGGAATTGGATCGTCGTACTCGGAGGCTCTTCATCTTCTACGCGCGAGTACGAACATGCCTCAGCATCAATGCTGGTCATCGAGAACCATCCTCCGGGGAACCATGAAGAATTGGGGACCCGACATCCGTATCAGTCCCTCGATTGTTGCCTCGGGCAAGCGTACTCCCTTTTTCACCCGCGGCGGCCACCTTCGTCTAGCAGTTTTTAGCAAAATGGGGACGGGCTCCAAGCCGGTCACAACTGGTTATGTTCCTGGGCAAGCGGGACACCTGTCTCCATCTGGTTGCAAGCTCTCAATTCCTTTCAGCATTACGACCCGCCTCTTGAAAACAATTCATACCGTTCCTAAGCAAAAAGTCAATAGGAAATTCGGCCTGGAAAGAAATTGTCTGCTTCAAAGCGCTGGCCGCAAACCTGAGATCATTCTTGGAGCGGCCGTTTGTTGGCCGTTGGAAAGAATCCGGACGCAAAGGCCGGCAGAAAAAAAACGTCACTTCTTCACCAACTCCACGCAGATGCCGCCGGCGCGGAAGACCTTGTGCACGCGGGTGAACCAGAGCTCGCGGTGCCAGCCAAGGCCCACGGTCTCGCAAATTCGGGCTAATTCCCGGCGATTATAGGTGCGGCAGCACCACACGCGGCTGGTCCAGGCGCCGGCGAAATTGTCCTCCGTCGTCAGCAACAGCATCCGCGCGCCGGGCAACATCACGCGGCTCAACTCGGCCAGACCCACGCGGGCGTCGGGCAGATGCTCCAGCACGTAGCCGCAGGTGACGCAATCGAACGAGCCGTCGGCGAACGGCAGCCGCGTCAGGTCGGCCACCACAAACCGCGGCCGGTCGCTCTTCAGGCGGTGGCGGGCCCGGCGGAGCATCTCGTGGGAAAGGTCGAAACAAGTAATGTCGGCCGTCGGGTCGGCATACTTGATAAGATGTTTGGCGATTTGGCCCGCCCCGCTGCCGACGTCCAAGATGCGGCGGGCGCCGTGGAGGTCGAATTTCTTCTCGCGGAACAGCCGGGCGCCCATCGAAGTGTGTAGGGAAAGCATGCTGCAGGTGGCCAGCAGGGCCCCTTGCGGCCCGTCGTAGACGTCCCGGACTTTCTCCCGGTACTCCTCGAAACTGACCTGCCCGATGAGCCGATGTTCCAGCAGCCGGTTCAGCACCGGTTTGCGGGGCTCGGCAGGACCGCCGGCGTGCCGGCGCGGACGTGATACACGGCGTCGATCGCTCTTAGACACCATGACTGGTTGCGGATGCGAACTCGATGAAACCCCGGGGCCGACGCCCGTCCTCGATCACACAAATCCAAGCCCTGCAATCGGGGGCAGCGACATGACACCGCCAATTATATGCAAACACCGGTATAGGTATACCATCCTGGGAGCGACCCGCCTAGCCCTATTCGCACCCCGCGGCGGCAATGGGTGCATTCCGCACTTTGCGTTTGGCACGCGATTTCGTAGAAATAGGATCTTGGTTTTGGTTGATGGGGGGTGGTTTTTGGAAAATGGCGAGGCTAGGCAATGGAATGCCGTATGAGAAC
>Ga0181520_10003871_pt1 | contig 25722 bp, 17 predicted proteins | sample PEATcosm2014_Bin_29_FD_132451 | JGI IMG/M metagenome (GOLD analysis project Ga0181520, IMG submission 132451) | Peatland microbial communities from MTU Mesocosm Facility, Houghton, MI, USA - PEATcosm2014_Bin02_30_metaG | ecosystem: Environmental > Terrestrial > Soil > Wetlands > Peat | place...
GGGATTAGCTGTCGCCGACTATGACGGCAGCGGCCATCTCGGTATCTTCAAGACAAACTTCGGCGGTGACCTTCCTGTGCTTTATCGGAACCTCGGCAAGGCGGTCTTCGAGGACGCCACGCGCGAGAGCGGTCTGGCGGTGGACAACCGTTTTGTTTGCTGGGGAACGGGCCTTGAGGACTTCGACAACGATGGATGGCCGGACATTCCCGTCGCCACCGGCCATATCTATCCAGAGCTAGAAAGCCGCTATCCCGATTCTCCTTACAAGAGCCCGCTCCTGCTATATCGCAACCTGGGCCACGGCCATTTTGAGGAGTTATTCGACGAAGCCGGCACAGCCATTTTGGAGCCGCATTCCAGCAGGGGAACAGCATTCGGTGATTTCGACAACGATGGCGACATCGATATGCTTGTGGTGAATCTGGGCGAACCGCCTTCGCTGTTCAGGAACGATGTCTCCGGAAAGAATCACTGGATCAAGATCAGGCTCGAGGGCACGGTCTCCAATCGCTCGGCAATCGGCGCGCGCATTGAAATTCTAGCCGGCGGAGCGAAGCAAACGAAGGAAGTGCAAAGCCAGTCCAGCTTTCTATCCTGCAACGATTTCCGGCTTCATTTCGGACTGGGCAGCGCGCTCGTTGCCGATGTCTCCGTCCGCTGGCCGAACGGCAAGCGTCAATCTCTGACCGCGCTCAAGGCAGATCAGCTTTACACAATCAGGGAAGGCGCAGGCATCGTTGCCAATCGCGGCTGGAAATGACCGCAGCTAGGGATGATTCGCTTCTTTTCTCAGCAATGCATAAAGAAGCGGCTTTCCGGTCGGCTTCTGGCTGCCTCCATGCGGCTCTACGGTCACAAAGACAGCATCAATCTCCGACAATTGTTTTGGATCGTCGGACCGCAGCACCCAGCGGCGATTCGATTCGCTGTCCATATACAGAATGCCAAGGTTCATGGGATGGGATTGCCCATTTGACTGGAAATCCTTCTGCCCCCAAACCTGGAATACGCTGGCGTTTTTGACTCCGGGTTGATGATCGAGATCGAATGCGTAAAACACCAACGATTTGCTCTGCGTATAGAAGACGCGGCCGAAGGGCTTCCGGGTGTGGCTGTCGCTATCCACATCGAAGACATCCGCGATGTAGAGCTTGCGTGCTCCCATCAGCTCGCGAATATCGCGGTCCGAGGTCAGGTATTGTTCATCGTCCTTTAGGCGCCGCTCCTCATCTTGCTTAGTTGCGCGCAGTTCTGTCAGTTCTGATTCCAGCGATGCAGTATGCAGAGAATAGCGGTCATGATCGGCACGAAGGCTGGCGTATTCCGTCTGCATGGATTGGTACGCGCTTTCGCTGTCCGCCAGACGCTTGGCAAGCTGGTCGCGTTGCCCGGTCAGCTGTTGAATATCCGCTTCCCGTTTGCTGCCTGAGCTTCCGAGTTCGTCCACTTTCTCATTTGCAACGATCAGCGCCGCACGCAACCTCGCTATCTCCTGACCTTCATTCGAGATCTGCTTATTGAGATCCGCAATCTGCTCAGTTTGCGCGGCCGGTAAAACGGCCGTTGATCTCTTTTCCGGCGCAGGATTTTGCTCTCTATGTGTAAGGTTTGCTGACAACCCAAGCGACGCGAAATTCTTCCGTTCTCCCATGCGATACGCGCCCAGCGTTAACGCGACGACCAAGCACGCCGCCAGCGAAGCTATCGCCAACCGCTTTGAGGAAATCAGCGGCGCCAGGCTCCAGCCGCGACGCATCGCCTTCGTCTTGAAGGACAATACTTGTTGCGTTCGCTGGCTGCGAATCGCCGTAGAGATATCTGCCCAAGCTTTGCGGTTATCCCATTTCAGGGCTTCTTCCGTCAGCGCGCAGGCTTCCGGCAAGAATGCCACGCCCACTCTGCCGATCGCGGAATATTGATCGTAGACTTCCCGGCACGCGGCGCAGAGCTTCAGATGCTGCTCCAGCTCCAGTTTTTCACCGGCGCTGAGTGAGTCTGCCTGAGCCAGAGCGCAAAACTTCTTAATTCTCTCGTGATCGACGGGCCCTTCAGTTCGTTCCATGTCGACTATTCCGTAGCCTTTCAACCACTGCGCTGTGGCGCAGCCGTTCGAGACCCCGATAAAAATGGTGACGCACATTCCCGAGGGGTTCATGAAGACGTTCGCTGATTTCTCTCAGTTCCAGGTCTTCAAAATAGAACAATTTCAACGTTTCGCGCTGGCTCTCCGTCAATTCCTCGAATGCACATTGAAGGAGGTCGAAGTCAAGTTTCGCTCCAATCTCCCGCTCCACATCTGCGTTACCCACCAGTGTACCGTCTAACCCGTCAGATTCGATATCCGTGCGGAGATAAAATCCCCTGCGCGAAAGGTGCATTTTCCTGTCGCGTGCCCGGCTATAGGCAACTTGAACAATCCATACTTTCGCGCTGCCACGGGTTGGTTCGAAAGACAGTGCCTTCCGGTAGATGTACATGAAACATTCCTGGACAATCTCTTCCGCCTCGCCGCTATCATGCAAGATGCGCAGCGCGATACTGTAAACCAGCCTGGAGTGCCGGTCGAACAGTATGTGCAAGGCATCCGAATCTTCGGCGCGTAACAGCGCCATAAGCTTTTCATCGCTCAGATCGGGTACCTCGACAGGCCGGGAAACTGTATCCAGAGAGTTTTGCAGTGTGTCCTGCATTTTCTCGATTCGCCGCGTCGGGAGATACTCCAACCTCCCCGACAGAGCGATTCCTCTCACCGTATCTACGTCAGTGGCCAAGGAGAACAACCTCACGACAACGAACTATACGCCAGCCATCGGACGATAATCCAGCCAAATGTACCGCCCCCCCAGCCCAAAAATTGTTCGTATTTCGCTGGTACAAATCTGGCGTCTGTGTCGTATGTATAATGGCGTATTGCGAAATCGGCTGGTTGCTTGCTGTTGATTCGTTGCCACGTCCACTTTGGCTCATAACGACTTGGAGCGGCTTTGTAAGCATTTCGGGGGAGTATTGCAAGACAGCGCCTCAGAGCGGATCGGGAGGGCGATACGCACGGAGCTTGCCACGCTCCTGCTACTGGCGATTTTTCCACTTGCGATGCCAGGGCAATCTACTACCGCTTCCCTCACGGGAAGAATCAGCGACTCGCACCGGGCGGTTATCAGCGCAGCCACAGTGCAGGTGATCAACACCAGCACAGGAATTCATTACCATGGCCTCACCAACCAGGCAGGCATATATTACGTCTCAGATCTGCCTCCCGGCGGGTATCGCATCGAAGTTGAGAAGCTTGGGTTCATCGCGGTCATCGAGTCCGGCATCGTCCTCCACGTGCAGGACGCCCTCGAAGTGAATTTTGAGATGGAGTTAGGCTCCGTGTCGGAAAGCGTGACGGTCGCAGGCAGCGCGCCTCGACTCGATACGGAATCGTCAAGCCTGGGCACCGTGGTTGAGAGCCGGGAGGCCAACGAACTGCCCCTCAACGGACGCAACGTCTTCAACTTGATCGCCCTCGCGCCCTCCGTTATTCCGCAAGGCAGCGCAACGGGAACCCCAGTTGGGGTAAACCCGTTTGGGTGGGGAAATTACCAGGTGAGCGGCGCATTTGGCAACCAGAGCGTCGAGTATCTTGATGGGCAGCCGCTCAATATCACTTACATCAATTTGCCGATATTGATTCCCATCCAGGATTCTATTCAGGAGTTCAAAGTCCATACCGGCAATCTGCCCGCCGAGTGGGGCCGGTTTGCGGGCGGCGTCACAAACCTGAGCACCAAGGGTGGCACCCAGCTTCTGCGCGGCGAACTATACGAGTACCTTCGAAATCGCGTCTTCAACGCCAATGACTTCTTCCTCAAGCAGGCAGGCAAACCGCGGCCACCCTGGGTGCAGAATCAGTTTGGCGCCGAGGTAGGCGGCCCGTTGAATCTCCACGGCATTGGCCAGGCCAACCGGACCTTCTGGTTCACGAATTGGGAAGGATTCAGGCTGCGCACCGGCACGCCCTTCACCGCAACCGTCCCAACTGAGGCGGAGCGCGGAGGCGATTTCGCAGCGCTTGGAATGACAATCCTGGACCCTTGCGCCGGCAGCGTACTGAATGCCCAGGGCGCCTGCCCTTCGAGCACTTCCGCGCCGTCGGCATTTCAATCTAATCTCATACCACCGAAACGCATCAATCCCACATCCAACGCTCTCCTCTACCTTTGGCCGTCTGCGAACGCTCCAGGGACAGTCACGCCTTCAGGCACCCTCAACAACTTCAACACTGTCGCCAATACGGGCGGAAATCAGAACCAGGTGGTTGGCCGCATTGATCGCGATATAACCGGAAAACAGAAGCTATTTGGCCGCTACAGCTACTGGAATGTGCTCGATTTGCCCATCGACCCGCTGCATAACGGGCTGTGCGAAGATCGATGTCTGGAGAATTACTCAACTAATGCTTTGGCCGCCGGATACAACTACAGCATCAGTTCGATGACCATTTTCGACTTCAACGCCGGCGTCAGCTATTTTGCATATCTTCGATCTCCGACCAATGCGAAATTCGATTTGACTTCGATAGGATGGCCGGCCGCTTATAATTCCGCGATTCCTTTCGTTATGCGCACTCCCCCAACGCCCTGCGTCACCGGCTTCGCCGATAACATCATGTGCTCCCAGGGACAGAGCTACATCAAGGATCGCAACACTCAATACAATCTTTCTCCAAGCCTGACACTGGTGCGCGGTCGAAATCTTTACCATCTGGGCCTTCAACTGGAAACAAGCTACGATGACGCGGCCCAGACAAATATCGCCAGCGGGGCTTTTGATTTTTGCGGTGTTGCCGAGCCTTGTTTCACCGGTGAACCCATGGCAGATTTCTTATTGGGCTACGCTGACAATTTCAGTAATGTCAACAACCACTTCTCCGCGCAGGCGGTCGTTCCCGCATTCACCGCGGGAAAGCAGGTCTATCGCGCGCTTTACTTCAATGACACCTGGCGGACTACCAATGCTCTTTCCTTGAATCTGGGACTCCGCTATGAACTGCAAGGGCCGTGGTCCGAGCGCCATAACCGCCTGTCTTATTTCGACCCTGACGCGACAAGCTACATCAACCAGTTTTTGCCGGCAGGGTTTTCTCCTGTTATGGGTGATGCGTTTCTGGTTTCCTCGAGCCAGCGAAATAACATACCCCTTGCCAAAGACAATCTATCGCCGCGCCTCGGCATTGCCTACAGTCTGTCCTCCACCACCGTATTGCACAGCGGATATGGAATTCTTTGGATCCCGGACTATATGTCATATGCCTTGAATCCCAATAATGATATGGTCAATGCTGCGAGTACGACCTACACGGGAACGGTGGATGGAATCCATCCATATAACACCATTTCCCTTCCGTTTCCAAACGGAATTTCCCCGCCGCCTGGCACCTCACTCGGAACCGAGGGCACGCAGCAGTTTCTTACTCAGGTGGTGCAATCGATCACTGAGGTTGACCGCTCCAACCACCCGCACGGATATATCCAGCAGTGGAACGTCAGCATAGAGCAACAACTGCCAGCGAAGTTCTCATTTGTAGCAGCCTATGTCGGATCAAAGGGAACTCACTTAGCCCAGTACTCGCAGCAGATCAATCAGATTGCCGACAGCTTTTTCTCCACAGCGGCAAACCAGTATGCACAGGGAGGACGGGCGACCGTCGCTCTGCTGGATCCTGCGCCGAATCCATTTTTTGTGAACGGAACAGCGCTCGCACTTACGGCTCCCACCACAACCGTGGGACAGCTCCTCAGGCCCTTCCCTCAGTACACCAGCGTGGAGCTCGGCGGCCAGGGGTCGTTTGACAGCATCTATCACTCTTTCCAACTTACTGTGCAAAAACGCTTTTCTGAGGGAGGGTCGCTACTCGCGGCCTATACAAACTCGAAACTGATCAGCAATACAGATACCTTGACAGCCTGGCTTGAAAACAGCGTAGGACTGATACAGGACAATAACAACCTGAAGGGCGAACGCTCGCTATCTTCGCAGGATGTGCCCCAACGCCTGGTGGTCAGTTATGCGCTTGACCTTCCATTTGGACAAGACAAGCATTACCTGACCAATATTGGACCTACACTGAATAAAATAATCGGAAACTGGGGCATGGATGGAGTAACTTCATTCCAGCGCGGGTTCCCGCTTGTGTTCAGCAGCGGCCAGGTAAATGACGTAACCCTGTTCGGAGCAGGATCGCGCCCGAACCTGTTGCCCTCCTGCCGCAAATCCTCCTCAGCCAGTGGGAACGCTCGTATTCAAGGCTGGTTCAATGATGCCTGCTTTGCCGCGCCCTCCGACTTTACGTTTGGAACGGAGCCGCGAGTTGATCCAACCTTGCGCTCCGATGGCGTGGATAACTTTGATGTGGCTGCGTTCAAGAAGATCCTATTCGGCACGCAAGAGCGCCTCGGCTTTGAATTCCGCGTCGAGATATTCAACTTATTCAATCACAAACAGTTTGCGCCGCCGAATACAACCTGTTGCACAAGTAATAATGGCAACTTTGGCGTAGTCACCAGCACGGACCCGGGAACCAATCCGCGACTTATACAGTTCGCCTCGAAATTTTTCTTCTAATGATTGCGGGCCTCCGCTACTTTCCGCCTAACTGATACGGCATCCCGAACCGTCCAATCTGAATCAATGCCTTGCTGGAAGGAGGCCATATGTGCAAACTTTCTACGCGGCTCGACCCAGCAATGAGATGCGCCTCCGTAGTGCCCACCGGCACGCCAGTGGCGGCCTCGTAGAGTCGCACGCTCAGTGCGTCACCAGCCCGCACCCACCCCAGAACATACTTCCCCGGCTTCAGTTCCACGCCGCCAACGCTGACCGGAGCCTGCACGATCAGGTAGTGCGAATACTTGTCAGCTGCCGAGTATCCGGCCGTGATCAGCACTACGCCGGCGATGAATTGCCCCCTGCCGTTCACAATGCCTGAGGCAGTGCGCATCTCGGTTTCGATGTGTTCTGTTACTACCGGTGCCCGCGCAGGCAGCAACGACGCAAGCTCCGCGTCTGTCGCCTGCCGCCATGTCGCTCTCTGGGCCTGCGCAAGCGGCAAAAATAATAGCAGAATGAGTCCCGAGGGAATCAGGTTCTTAGTGGGATTTCGTTTCATGGCTTGTTCTTTCTGAGGGATTCGAGCGGAACAATGCCGCGTTGAATCGCCGCTGTGGCGGCCTGCGTCCGGTCTGTCACTCCCAGCTTGCTCAACAGGCTGTTCACATGCGTTTTCACCGTGGCTTCTGATATCTCCAGCTCGGTCGCGATATCCTTGTTGCTCTTGCCGCGAACAATTTGCTCCAGCACGTCGAACTCGCGCGGCGTCAACTCTTCAGTGCCCATACGCTCGGCCAGCTTCTCGGCAATCGCCGGTGGAATATATGACCTGCCGGCATGGACCGCGCGAATGGTTGTGATCAACTCTTCGCTGGTCATGCCCTTCAGCAGGTAAGCGCGCGCACCAGCCTGCAGGGCGCGATAAATGTCCTCGTCACCGTCGTAAGTGGTCAGCACAATAAAGCGCGCTTGCGGAGTTTCCATGCGGATGCGTTCGATCACTTCAACGCCGCTCAGCCGCGGAAGCCGCAGATCAATCAGCGTGATCGCTGGCTGGTGCTTGCGAAACTGCGCGATGGCCTCGGCGCCATCCGCGGCCTCGCCCACCACCTCAAGGCCCTCCACTACATTGAGCAGCGCGACCAATCCCTGGCGCACCACGTGGTGGTCCTCAACAATCAGTACGCGAATCGACTCCTTCGTCACCATTCAGCTCCTTTGCCCCTTGTCAGCTCGCACTATCAACGGAGGAAATAACCTTCCAGCCAAATTGGCTCTTGAAGTCCTCGTAACATTCTTTGCATATCCAGTGCTGATCCTCTGTTGAGAATCCCTCGGTAAAGTCACGGCCCAGAGTCGCGAATTTTCCCGTGCAGAACTCGCAGTGATCATGGTCCCATTCTTCGCTGGGGGGCTCATATACGCTCCAGCGGAGGTCCGCCTGCTTCAAGTATCGCTCCTGTCCGTGGAGACGCCAATCGGTCATGGTGATACCTCTTACTTATTTGGGAACAACGGTGCCATCAGGCGTGATCCTGTTCAAATCTCTCGGCGCCGCCACACGCAGCCGCACCGTAGTTCCCGCGCCCGGTTCGCTCGCCACCTCAAGCGTTCCGCCAATGGCCGCCGCACGCTCTCTCATTCCCGTCAGCCCAAAACGTCCCACTTGGGGCTCCTGTTGCGCAGCAAAACCGCTACCGTCATCACGCACTTCCAGGGAAATTTCGTCCGGCCCATACTTCAACTGAACAAGAAGCTGTTTGGCGCCTGCGTGCTTCTTCACATTATGGATTGCCTCCTGAGCCACGCGCAGGAATTCCTGCTCTGTGCCCGGCGGCATAGGCCTGTACGCGCCGAAGATACTGAATCTTGCTTCCAATCCATGGCCGTCTTCGGCCTCCGTCATGCGACGCAGGCGAACCGGAAGCGTGGTTTCTGCTGAATCCTGCGAGCGCAGCGCCCAGATGGACTGGCGCGCATCAGCCAGCCCTTCACGAACATAATTGCGCGTCAGGTCCAAATGCTTCGACGCCTCCTCCGGTTTTTTCAGCCGAAGCAGTTCTGCCAGTAGCTCCAACTGCACGCTGACGCCCACATAGCCTTGGGCAAGCGTATCGTGAATCTCGCGCGCAATGCGATTGCGCTCACCCAGCACGGCGCGAAATTCGCCTTCGGCCCGCCGCAGCCTGAGCCGCAACAGAAGCACCACGATTCCCGCCGCAGCCAATAGCAACAAGACCAAGAACCATGTCGTCTGATAGTAGTGTGGCCGCAGTTCGAAGGAGAGTGTAGCTCCAGCAGTGTTCCACAGACCATCGTTGTTGGCCGCCTGCACGCGAAAGGTATAGTGCCCCGGAGGAATGTTGGTGTAATACGCGGAGCGGCGCGCCCCGGCATCGGTCCAGTCGCGATCGAAGCCCTCCAGCATATAGCGGTAGCGCACCTTCTGCGGCGCAGTAAAACTCAGTCCCGCATAATCGAATTGAAAATGAACATGACCGGCCGGAATCCGCAAAGTAGATTGCGCTCTCTGCAATGCCTCGGGAAGATCGTCCACAGCAAAGCGCTCCAGCGCCACCGGCGGCGGAACATTGTTTACCGGAAAGTGCGCTGGGTCCACTTCCACAACTCCCTTGGACGTGGCAAACCACAGGCGTCCGTCGCCCGAGCGCCACGCCGACGGATGGCTGTTGGCCGCTGTCTCCCGGCTGCGCAACCCATCCGCTGAGCCAAATTCAATCCAGTGAGAGCAACCCACCCCACGCATCGCGTTGCCCGCCCCAGCGCAGTCGCAACGCGCGATACCGTTTCCGGTGGCAAACCAAAGATGCCCCCCGCCATCGTCCAGAATTGCGTGGATACTCGTTTGGTCCAAACCATCATGCTTCTCGAGAGAAAATTTTTGGCCGTCCCAAACATTCCATCCGTGGTCCTGTGTCCCAATAAGCAGCGTTCCATCCCCGCGCGAAAGCAGCGCTGTGATTACGTTGCTTGAGAGCCCGTTCGCGGTCGTATAGTTTGCAATTGTGCCGTCGTGCAACAGCGACAGCCCTGCAAAGGTGGCCACCCAGAGATTGCCCGCCGAGTCCCGCGCCAATGCGCCCACCAGGTCACTGCCCAGTCCATTGGCATGAGAAAAAGTCTCCATCTGCGCGCCGGCGGGCCCACCATTCTTCACACCCCAGTGCGTCAACCCGCGCCGCGTCCCAATCCATAGCGATCCATCGGTGTCCACCAGCAGCGAGCGAATGAAGTCGTCAGGCAATCCGTCAGCTGAAGTGAAGGAATCAATCCTGCCCCCGCGAATTCGGTTCAGTCCATCCGGCGTACCCACCCAAAGATCGCCGTTGGGCGCGGCGGCCAGGGATAAAATTACGTCGCTCAAAAGGCCGCTGCGAACCGAGTAAGTCTTCACCGTCCCTGCTTTCAATGAGGCGAAGGAGTCCGGGTGCCCCACCCTCGCCACGTCTTTGTCTTTGTGGCTAGGGTGGGTTTCCACTATCGAGTTTGTTTCGGAACGTATCGCATTTAGCCCGGCTCCGTTCGTTCCCACCCAAAGCGTGCCCGTCTTGTCTTCAACAACTGTGGTCGTTGCGTCAGAAGAGAGTCCCTCCCGCGCACCGAAAGTGCGGAACCGCTGATCGCGCAGTATATGTAGCCCGCCGGTCTCGGTTCCCACCCAGATATTTCCTTCGCGATCTTCCATCAGCGCCAGCACCGACGCCGAGGCCAGCGGATCGGTCACCGACAACCGTTCGAGTTTTCCTCCTGCCCACCGAACTAGCCCGCCGTTCGTGCCAATCCAAAGGCTACCCTCGCGGTCGGCAAAAACAACCTGAATGCGGCTGCCAGGAAGCTCGTGGCCGACCGCGAAGCGTGCAATAACCTTGATCCCACGCCACACTTCCAAGGCACCCTGGTTAGCAAACACGTGTTCGCCATTCGGCGAGGACTGAAGTAACGAGCCTAATTCTGGTATCACCCCCACAGAAGGGTTTGCACCACCGCCGCCACTCGCGTCCACCGTCCAATATGTGATAAAGCGGTCACTATCAAACCTCGCCTGCGCCTCATCTGTCCACACCCAGAACTGGCCGAGTTGATCCTCACCCAGCCCCCGTATCCCATTTCCCGGCAGTCCATCCTTCGTGGTGAACGCCTTCACCACTCCGTCTTTCCACCGCGCCAGACCCTCGCTGGTTCCAACCCAAAGCGCCCCGTCCTTTGTCTCCAGCAAGCAGCGCACATCGCTTCCCGGCAGCGCCAGCGTCGAATTCTTGTCGAAGACCTGAAAGCTATTGCCATCAAAGCGGACCAACCCCACCTCGGTCCCCAGCCACACAAAGCCATCTCTTGTCTGAACGAGCGCCTGCACCGTGTTCTGCGGCAAGCCGTTCTCCATCACCCAGGTCTGGCGTCCGTAGTTGGCCAGTGGCGTGGAAGGCTCCAACCCGTGCGCGATAAGGGCGCAACCCAGCAAAATTGATATCACCACCAGACCCCATTGCGCATCCACGCGTCGAGTTTCGCCAAACCGCGTCAAGTTCCGGGCGGTCTCTTGCGCTTCATTCATCGGGTTGGCGTAATCGGGGGCCACTGAAGTGCGAGCCGGCTTCCTAAAACAGAGTTCATACTGCGCAAAAAACCACGCACCTCCACAGTAATTGGGCAGGCTCCTGAATGCACAGAAACATAAGCAGATATTTTCGAGGAAGAACCGCCGCAGGCCTCACACGGGCCTCCATCTTTTGGATGAGTCTGGCCTATCGACTAGTCGTGTATCTTGAAGAGGTTCCCTGTTTTGGAGGCCTTTTGTCCACTTTGATTCCCCGACAGTCCCCGGCGTCTCCTTCTGCGAATTCGAAAGTGTTGATCTCGTGGAATGACAAAGTTCCGGCTGCAACCAGGCCGGCCCCCATCTGTCGGCTTGCAGCCGTTGCGCTCTGCGCTGTTCTCATCGCTGGCTCGAGTCGCTGTGCCGCCCAGTCCACCACGCCCGACTCCCATGCCTCCGATACCCAGTCCGATAAACCCCGCGAAGGTGGGCAGGCTCCCGCCGTTGGCGGAGTCAACACCGGAGGCGCGCACCCGGCTGTCCTCGACAGTGAGCACCGTCCCATCACCGCTGGCGGCTTCGTCAAACAGGGCCCCATCCTTTTCAATGACATTACGCGTCAGGCCGGCTTGACGACTTGGAAGCACGTCATGGGCACCCCGGAAAAGAAATTCATTATCGAGGCCAACGGCTCGGGCGTCGGCCTCATCGACTATGACAACAGCGGCTGGCTCTCGATCTACATTGTGAACGGTTCGACCTATGACGCCGAAAGCGGCAAGGCCGTGCCCCCAAAGGCCGCGCTCTTTCGCAACAACCATGACGGCACCTTTACCAATGTGGCGGAGCAAGCCGGCGTCACTAACGATCGCTGGGGCGTGGGCGTGGCCATAGCGGACTATGACAACGATGGCTGGCCGGATATCTATGTGACAAACTTCGGCAAGAATCGACTCTACCACAACAACCACGATGGCACGTTTACTGATGTTGCTGAAAAAGCCGGCGTAGCTCTCGGTAACTGGTCAACCGGTGCCACATGGGGAGATTATGACGGCGATGGCCGCCTGGATCTTTTTGTTCCCGGTTACGTTCACTATGACCTCGCGAATCCGCCTGTCTCCGGCGAGAAGGGTGTCGCTTACAGCTTTTGCCAGTTTCGCGGCGAAAACGTAATGTGCGGGCCACGCGGCCTCAAGGGCGAACCAGATCACCTCTTCCATAACAACGGCGACGGAACATTTACCGATGTAAGTGAAAAGGCAGGCGTCGCCGACACAAATGGCTACTATGGACTTACTTCAGTTTTTGTAAGTCTTAACGGCGATGGCAAGCCCGACTTGCTGGTAGGCGATGACTCAACACCAAACTACTTATATCTCAACAAGGGCGATGGCACATTTGAAGATGTCAGCTACTCCTCCGGCTTTGCTCTCAACGAGAGTGGGCGCGAAACCGCAACGATGGGAATCGCTGTGGGCGACTATCAGAACAGCGGTCTTGTCGATCTGTACGACACCACTTTCTCCGACGATTACAAACCGCTCTATCGCAACGATGGAGACGCCAACTTTACTGACATCAGTTATCAGTTGGGGATTGCCGAACCTACCATTCCTTTTCTCGCTTGGGGCGCAGCTTTCCTCGACTATGACAACGATGGATGGAAGGATCTGATTGTCGCGAACGGCCACGTCTACCCAATTGTGGATAAGGAGCCATGGGGAACGAGTTATGCCGAGCGCCCCTTGCTTTTTCATAACATCGGCGGCAAGCATTTCGAGTTGATGCCCGCAGTCGAGGGGACGGCGCTCGCCCAGACATATGTTGGCCGCGGCCTCGCTGTCGGTGATCTGTTCAACGATGGCAAGCTCGATGTTGTTATCAATAATCTCGACGGCGTTCCGGCGCTGTTCCGCAATGTCTCGTCCGACAAACATCATTGGATCGAGCTCAAGCTGATCGGCGGTCCGAAGAGCCCGCGTGACGCAGTCGGCGCTACCGTTTTTGTCAAAGCGAATAACATGCGGCAGCGAGGCGATGTTATCTCCGGTGGCAGTTATGCGTCCACCAGTGATCCGCGTCTGCACTTTGGCCTGGGCGACACAACAGCCATTGATGACGTTGAAGTACACTGGCCCAGCGGCGCCAAAGAGCGTTTCGCAGTTGCGCAAATTGATTGCATCGTAGCCCTGACGGAGGGACACGGAATGAAGCCTTAGAGCACATTGTCCTTGGTTCAGTCTCCATCTCCCGTGGAGATTCTTCCCCATCGAATGCCGGAGGTCAAACCACCATGAAGCTTAAAAGCATCAAAATCACGCTTGCGCTGTTTGCCAATCACGCGCTTCGGACGGTTTGCGCTTTCGCAGTTGCGGCGGCCGCCTGTTGCAGTTGGATGGCGTGGCGTGCGGAACGAGCCTACGCAACCAACGACGAACCGGATTCGACCGACCGGTCGGTTTATTCGCAGACTGTCAAAGAGCACTACAATTCTCGCTTTGGTGTGGATCAGCCGTTTCTCCCCTCCAATGCGGTCACGGACACTGGCGAATTCATCAATCCCAAGAGCTTTCCCACTGCACAATATTGCGGCCACTGCCATCAGGAAGCGCACGCTGAGTGGCGTCAGAGCGTACATGCAAACTCTTTCCGTGCTCCCTGGTACGTCAAGAACGTCAATGTGCTTATGAAGACCAAGGGAACCGAGTATGCGCGTCACTGCGAAGGCTGCCACAATCCCGTCGCGCTTACTTCCGGCGCTATGACTCAGCACTCCCCCGTGAACCGCAACTTCGACGCCGACGGTATAACCTGTTTGGTATGCCACTCCATTCAAAGAGTCGATACGCGTGGCACCGGGAGTTATGTGCTCGCTCAACCGGCAGTTATCGTGGATGAAAATGGTAAACCTATCTACGGCGAAGTTTCTGACAAGGAGATATTAGCTCACCTCGATCGGCACTCCAAAGCAGTAATGAAGGATTTCTACCACACCAGCGAGTTCTGTTCCGCGTGCCATAAGGCTGCTTTGCCGCGAATCCTGAATGACTATAAGTGGCAGCGCGCTATTTTTCTTTATGATGAGTGGCAGCTTTCTTCGTTCGCCAAGCAGTCGCCGCTTCCCTTCTACGTGAAGGACCAGGTCTCCACATGCCAAACCTGCCACATGAAGCAAGAGGACATTCAATTGCCGGACTACGGCGCCAAAGACGGCAAACTTGCGTCGCATCGCTGGCTCGGTGCCAATACAGTTTTGTCGAAATATTACGGCTACGACGCGCAAATGGAGAAGACGATTGCTTTTTTGCGCAATGGAGTCTTGAATGTTGACATCTTCGGGATCGAACGCAACGGAGACAAGATCATTGCGCCACTCGGAAGTGCGCCGTTTGAAATCGCACCCGGCGATGTGCTCACTGTTTCCGTCGTGATTCAGAATAAAGGCATCGCCCATAGCCTTGTTCCCGAGCAGCGAGACTTTTATGAGAGCTGGGTGGAATTCGAGGCGAAAGACTCCTCCGGCCGCACACTTATGCATTCCGGCGCGTTGCAGCCGGGAGGCTCACTCGACTCTGGCGCGCACAGCTTTACGAACAGGTTGGTCAATGCGCAGGGCGGATTGAACGATCTTCACCAGGTTTGGAATACAAGGGTCGTTGCCTATAACAACACCATACAGTCCGGCCGCTCGCAAATTGTCCGTTATCAGTTCAAAGTGCCTACGGATGCCGCCGGGCCCATCAGCGTTACCGCGAAGGTAAACTATCGCCGCTTCAATCAGCACTTCATCGATTTCGGCCTGGGTAAGCACTATGAAATGCCGGTGGTTGAGATCGCTGCGCGTACGCGCACTTTCGCCGTTGGTGCCAACTTGGCGACGCCGCCCGATCCGCTGGACAACAAGGATTGGATGCGCTGGAATAACTACGGCATCGGCCTGCTGGATGCGCAGCAGTACGCTGCGAGCGCGAGCGCATTCAAGCGCGTTACCGAGATGCGTCCCGACTATGCCGACGCATACACTAACGTCGCCATCGCCGACTCGCAATGGGAACGATTCGACGATGCACGTGCCTGCCTGGAGAAGGCCTTGCAGCTTGCTCCGCACAATGCACGCGCCCTCTATTACCTCGCGCTTGTAGAGCGCATTCAAGGCCATCTCGACGCGGCCATCAGCGATCTTCGTGAAGTGACGGCTCAGTTTCCTCGTTCGCGCGACGCTCACCGTGAACTAGGTTACTCTCTTTACCAGCAGCATAGGTACGGCGAGGCGCGCACTGAATACGAGACGTTACAGTCGATCGATCCCGACGACCTGGCGGCGCACTATATCCTCTCTATCGTCTATCGCCGACTTGGCATGAAGGCTGAGGCAACGCGCGAGGCCAACGCATTCGCGGACCAGAAGGATGATCCGACTGCGAGCACCTATGCGTTGGAATTTCTGCGCAAGCATCCTGAGATTACTTCAGAGAGTGTGCCGTGGCACATACACAGTGACCTGGCTGCAGAGCCCGTTGCGGCCGGAGGAACTAATCCATGAGGTTGTGGTTGACCGTCCCTGGCTTGGCTCTGATCTGTTCCCTTGTGGGCTTTGCGTCTACACGCGACCAGCGCGCGCACGGCGCTTCTCTATTCGCTACCAGCGGATGCATGCATTGCCACACCATCCACCATTCCGGAGGCCGCAAAGCGCCCGACCTGTCCGGTGTCGGCAGAAGGTTGAATGAAGTCCAAATGCGCCAACAGATCGTCAGCGGCAGCCTGCGCATGCCACCCTTTGGAGATGAGTTGCAGGCTTCGGAACTCACCGATCTGCTCGCTTACCTGCGTTCCTGCAGAGATAAAAGGGAATAGCGAGTTATTCCAGAAAAGCGCTTTGTTGCGTTGCATATTAGCGGGGAACTGCGCTAGTTGTCGAATGTTCTCGTACGGTTTTTCAAAGTCCCGAAGTTTCAGCGCAACTCGCCGGTTTGCAGAAAAGCGAATCCGGAGATCATATTTCCTGAAGCCAGCACGTTTCTGAGCCGCTCCGGATTCAACCCCCCTTGGTCTTTGGCGCTGCTCATGGCGGCAGCAGTCTCAAGCAAACGCAACGCTGCGGACGGCGTCGTTCCGGACGGCAAACGGAAGATCCAGGGAATGTTTGTCGAGGTAAGTTTCTTGTCGCTGCTGAGAGCAATTACCGGCACAAAAGCTTTGAGCGCCAGCTGCTCGGCCAAATGAGCGGCATCGCGGTCCGTCGCCACAATCGCCAGCGCGTGTCCATCCATCAGTGCATGAACCAACTGAGTTGACGCCGCGCCCCAATTCTGATCGCTATCGACGGGCTCAAGCTTCCACTCGCGACCCTTTGCCGTCGCGGCTGCAAGCTCTTCCACAACAGCAGGAGACTGCGCAACCTCTGCGGCATGGGGACCAAATAGCACTACGCGAACCGGCCCCGGTGGAACGTCACTCGGATGCGGCCCGGCATAGTCCACGCCATTCTCACCGACACGCGCATAGGGTGTCTGCGTCGCCGGCGGTGCAGCAGATACAGGCGCTTGTACTGGTGGCTGCGGTGCAGGTGTCTTTTCCATCGTTGCGAGGCGGTAAGTGATCCCGCCATTATGCACCGTGCCCAGGTACAAAGGAGCCGTATTCTTTTGGTTGGGATCGAAGACCATTTTCCCGGTTACGCCGTCGTATTCTTCAATGTCGGCCAGCGCATCATGAATGCGCGCCCGATTCAATCCCGCCTTGCAGATTGAGTCCAGCAGCATATTGATCGTGTCGTAGGCCATCGAGGCGAACTGCTCCGGCTTTTCATTGAAACGCGCCTCGAAGCGCTTATTGAAGTCCAACCAGCGCGGGTCAGTGCGCGTGGGATCATAGGGATAAACGGCCTCGAATCCCTCGGCGGCATCGCCAGCCTGCGCCACCAGAGTGTCGCCCAGTGTTCGGAACTCACCAAAGGCGCGCTGCTTCATCCCAGCCGCTCGCATCTGCTTCAGAATCGTCGCAGCCTCCGGCTCGTCTCCCACCACAAGAACAGCGTCAGGACGCGAACTGCGGATCACTCTGAGTTGCTTCGCATAATCCGTTTCTCCGGGCTGAAAAACCTGCTCCATCACAACCGGATGGCCCAGACGCCGTGAGGCATCCAGGAATTTTCCAAGGCCAAATCGGCCGTATCGGCTGCTCGACCTGAGAACCGCCACGCGCTTCAATCCAAGCTCGGTATAAATGCGGCGAGCCAGCGTCAGATACTGTTGCCGGTCATCCTGCATGGTGCCGAAGTACCACGGAATGGTGGTCTCCGGAACGGTGGGGTCGCTATTGGCCGAACTCACAACCGGAAGCTCCGCGCGCAGAGCCACACGCAGAGCGATATGTGTTGACTCGGAGCTGATCGAGCCGAAGATCGCCCAGACCTTTTCGTCGTACGCCATCTTTACCGCTTCATCCGAGGCCGAACCCCAGATCGCCGGTTCGGTTGGCCGGACTTCGCCATAGACTGCCTTCGCCTGCCAATTGTTGTAGTCATTGTGCAGCATCAGTTTGAAGGGTTTGCCGCCATAGCCGCCGCGTGCGTTGGCCTCTTCCAGAGCCAACTGCGCGCCATGCAACATGCGCAGTCCAAGAACCGATTCCGAATTGTGCTCAATTGGACCGAAGAAGCCAATGCGCACCTCGGTCAAGTCCTTCGGCTCGGGAATATCCCGAGCCGCGCCGGCATATATGTTCGGGCGTGTGTAGTTGAGGTCATAAGGCGCAGCAAACTTTGCATAGGGCCTCATGTCAGCCGGCTCGCCCGCATAGGGCTTCACTTCGCGATCGCGCGGCGGTCCCGGTGGATGCGCGCCGCACTCGCACACGTGCGCGCCGTTGACTGCATCAGTACCCGTGTTCTGCCCCGTAAGATTCGGAGCGGCGAACGCGGCCAGTATGCCCACCGCGACCAAAAGCGATCCCTTACGCATGACAACTACTCCTTGTTGCAGCAAGCCCTGTCCGTGCGGAACATGGCAATGGCTTCGATCTCAATAAGCAATTCTGGGCGGCAGAGATGCGCCTGAATGCCGGTGGACGCAGGCAGAGGGTCGAGCCCCTGCTCTTTGAAGAACTCAGTGCGCCCGGCATTGAAAACATCGTAGTCGCGATCGATGTCCCGCAGGTAGCAGCTGGTGCGCACAATGTCGTGCCATGTGCATCCTTCCGCCTCAAGCAAGCCGGTAATGTTGTCGAAGGTGCGCCGAAGCTGGGCTGGAAAGTCGCCGATGTGGACACTCACACCGTTCTCGTCGATTGAGGCTGTGCCCGAAATCAGCAGAATGGCCACGCCGCCGATATCGATTCTCATGCCGCGCGAAAATGAACTCGGCTTGGCATAGGCATAGGCCTCGTTGAGTACGCCGTGATTGGTTATCGCGCGCTTCTCGATAGGCGCGTGTGCGATGGCTTCCAGAATGTCTGAAAATGCATTCATGATGCTGTCTCCTGATGGTTTTACTTCTGTCGAACTCCGTGACTTAAACCTTTGGCTGTTGCGACCCAGATATCGTCGCCTTGAAAATCGATGTAGAGAATGTAGTTATGCGCCGGCGCTGTGGTGACCGTGACCGGTGTTACAGTGCCCGCCGCATCCCGCACTGTCATCTCCGGCTTGCCATCTTTCATCGAGGGACGATACACGGCCCAATTGACGCCGTCGTAGTATGCGAGCCCTTTGTCGGTGCCGAACCACGCCCTTTTGCCGTCCACTCCCCTCACAATATTAGTGAAATTCGAGGGTAGCCCACTGTCCTTTGTTAGAAAATTATGCCAGTAGCGGCCATCGTAATGGCTGTCTCCAAAATATGTGGCTGCCCACAAAACTTTGTCCTTTTCCATATAGCTGACCGAGGTGACGATTTCGTGGATCAATCCCTGATCCTTGAAGAGCACCATCTCTGTCTCTCCGTCTGGATCGTCGTACTTGTCCCACTTCCCGGTCTTCTGATCGTACTCAAGAACTCCGCTTCCCCAAATTCCGTAGTAGACCTTGGTTGGCGTGGCTGAGACCGAATAAGACCAAATCTCAAACATCGGCGTATTGCGCTCGTTATAGAGCGACCACTGGTTGGTGTGCAGGTTCAGACGGCAGGCGCCGGCGGCCGTGGCAATCCATACGTTCTCGCCTTCGACTGAGACGCCATAAACAACATTGTTGCTCAGCCCTGAGTTCAACTGAGTATAGCTGTCGATGCGCCCGCCCGAAATGCGGCTTAGTCCCCCCATGGTGCCAGCCCACACGTCGCCAGTTCGCTTATCGAGAGCCAGCGAGATCACGGCGCGATGCGCAAGACCATCCGCGGTGGTATAGGTCTTCCAAGAATGATTCTCGTAAACCGCCAGTCCGTCGTCCGTCCCCGCCCAGATGCGGTCTCCATCCACCAGCACCGCATACACGTGATCATTAGGGAGGCCGTTGGCTGTAGTGAAGTTTTCAAAACGGAAAAGAGGCATCTTCGGCGCTGCCGGCGCCGGCGGCGCGGCAGATCCAGTTGGCGCTATAAAAGCCAATACCCCGGCGGCCACTAGCATTGCGAGCTTATCGAGTCTTTTCATCGCGTCTTCTCCTATCGAGTCCTGAGATATTCGACTAGGTCGTTTAGCTCATCCTTGGTCAGGTCGTTGGTCCGTCCGTGTTTGTCGTCCGGGTTGTAGACCGTCCATATCTCTTCCATCGCGTGCGCCGATCCATCGTGCAGGTATGGTGCGGTAAGCGCAACATTGGTCAGCGGCGCCGATTTCAGAAGGCTCGCATTGTCGTTAGGCCTGCGCGTACCCACGTCGGATGTTTTCTGGTTGGTGCCCTTGGGCCCGCTGTGGCAATAGGAGCAGCGGTTGTATTCGGGAATCGGCTTCTTGAACTTGTCCACCGTGCGCTCGAAGATTGCTTTGCCGCGCTCTTGAGCAGGCGTCAGTTCGCCGTTTGCCAGCCGCCAGCGGTTGGGCCGTGGCTCCAGGCTGCGAATGTACATTGCCAGGTCCGTTAGCGTCCGGTCGTCATAGTTCTCCGCGCGCCAAAAGTATTTTTCCGTGCGCGGGCCGCACTCGGTCGGTATGTTGGGATTCGTGCCTGTCCACTTGTAAGGCTCGGTACCCCTGATGCCTTCCAGCAACTTGTTGGCCACCGTGTTGCGGCCAAAGCCGTCCGGTTCCAGGTTCCACGTTAGCCCGTCGAAGGTGGAATCGATGTGGCAGCTGGCGCAGCCAATCTGACCCTGAAACGAATAACGCGATGTGTAGAACGTCTGTTCGCCATGACGCAGCGGCGAAATCTCCTTCGGTCCGTCCAGCTTGATGGTCGCGGCCACACGATTAGTGTGCGTGTCAATCACGCTCAGCGTGTCCTCAAGCCGGTTGGCCACAAACAGCTTGCGTCCGTCGCGGCTCAGCGTCAACCCGCGCGGATCGTGACCCACGGAAATGCGCGCCACTACATAGTTTGCGCTGGCAGAGAGATCCTGCGCGAATGACGCCGGCTGGGCTTGAGGCCTCGCGTGAATGAAACGCAGCAGGCGCGCCACGTCAATTACGGTTACCATCTCCGAGCCGCCAATGGTCACGTAGATGCGCGACTTATCCGGCGCGATGGCCACGCCAAACGGCCGCGATGCATAGCGTTCCAATTCGTCCAGAGGTATTTCGACCGGCTTGTCCACATCCGCGCCAAATAGCTCAAGCGTGTAAGCGAAGGCTCCGCCGTGCTCCAGGTGAGCCAGCGGAATCATGTTCTTGGGATGATATTCCGCAGCTACGCCCAGACGGCCATCGTCAGAGAGCGCCACATGAAAAACGCCTGCGATGCCGTGCAAGGGAATGCGGTCAACCACCACTGCGCGCGCCGTGTCGATCACGGTAATCTCCGACTCGGGCGCCGTGCGATTGTCCCGGTCGCTCCGCACTCGCAGCGGGTTCGGATAAACATGGGTAACGTAAAGCCGGCTGCCGTCAGGTGAAGGCGTCATGTAACTCGCGCCGCGTCCCGCTACAAGCCGCTTCTCTTCCACCCCGGTTTGAGCATCGAGCACTGCAACATCGTTGCTGATGCGATTGGCCACAAACAAGTGTTTGCCCGCGCGGTCTTCAATCACGCTGGATGGCTCAGCGCTCACCGGCCAGGTTGCTGTCACGGTCAACGTTCTTGCGTCGATCACCGACAACGTGTCGTCCCCTGAGTTGGTCACAAACAGCCGCGCTCCGTCAGCCGATAACGAAAGCCCGCGCGGCACGCGACCCACCGCGATGTTCCTGATAACCGCATAATTCGTCGCACCCAGCACGCGCACCTGCTCGCTCTGTTGGCAGAGTGCGTAAATGCGCGATCCATCAAGAGATAGCACAACCTCGAGTGGCGACGCATAATCCTGCATCTCTCGCTCGTCGGCTCGCGCGGGATGGTTGAAGGCAAGCCAGAATAAAAGCGTCAGCAACGCCACGGCCAGAGCCGCCAGCCCTATGCCCACCGCGGTTTGGAGTCGCTGGCTCACTTCAGCTTCCTTTCGCCTGGTTCCTGCACCGTGAGCGCTTTATCCACGCTCAGTTTCTCCAGTGTCTGCTCCGTCCCGCTCGGCCAGTGAACAATAAGCTTGTCGACGGTGGTGGCAGCGCCCAGTCCGAAATGCAAACGTTCATCGTTCTGTGAAAGATAGCCCGAGCCGGCCACGCGCTCCGCCGTCTGCCGCTTGTCCCCCACAAAAACTTCAACGCGCGCGCCGATCCCATCGCGATTGCTCTTTGTGCCCACCAGCTTGATTTCGATCCAGTGGCCGGTATTCGTTGAAACATTGTGCAGCAGCGTTCCTCGCCCACCCAGGTTCACTACGAACGCATCCACTTTGCCGTCGTTATCGTAATCGCCAAAACATGCGCCGCGAGCCGTTGTTCGCTCACTCATCACCGGCCCGGCCTCGCGCGACACATCTGCGAATTTCCCATCGCCGAGTCCGCGAAACACCGTGTGCTCCTGCGGGATCAGATGAATCAGTCCGCCGTGAAAGATAAGAATGTCGAGCAGCCCATCGTTATCGAAATCGTAAACGCCCGTGCCCCAACTGACGTACTGCCCATTGGTCTGCGAGACTCCGTTGGACGCGCCAATATCTTCAAAGCTCATCTTGCCCGTGTTATGCAGAAGGCGGTTGTAGTGTCCGTCTGTCACCCACAGGTCAAGCATGCCGCGGCCTTCAAGGTCGGCGAAGACCGGACCCATCGATGAAGTCGATTCGCCATTCTGTCCGAATGCCGTGCCCGTATCGTTCCCGATTTCCTCGAAGGTTCCATCGTGCTTGTTATGGAAGAGGAAATTTTCCGTGCGGTCGTTGGCAACGTAAATATCATCCCATCCGTCGTTGTCAAAATCCGCCGCCGTCACGCCCATGGTGCGGCCCACGTAAGCGCCGATGCCCGACTTATCGGTCACGTCCGTAAAGGTTCCGTCGCAATTGTTGTGATAGAGCTTGTTGGTTTCGCCTTCGTAATCCAGCGGCCCCGGATAGTTATCCGCCGCATAGAACGCGCGATACTTGGGATCGAATTTTACGTAACGACCCACGAACAGATCGACGCATCCATCCTTGTCGTAGTCCAGCCATGTGGAACTGATGGCCCAGCCGTCCACCTTGATGCCGGCCTTCTCGGTCACATCGGTAAAGTGGCCGTTGCCGTCATTGTGATAGAGAATCGTCTTTCCGTAACCAGTCACCAGCAGATCGATAAAGCCGTCGTTGTCATAGTCGGCCGCCGTCACTGCCATTCCGTACATATCAGGATCGAGGCCGGATTGCTCCGTAACATCGGTAAAGTGGCCGTTGCCGTCGTTGCGATAGAGGTGATTGTGCGGCGGCGTTGCCGGCTTCTCCTTGAGCGGATACGGATGCATCGAGTCGTCCAACGGCCGTCCGTTCACCACGTAAAGAGATTCCCGTCCGGAGTTGTTGTAGTCGAACCAGATGCAGCCCGCGCCCGTACCCTCCAACAGCGATCCCAGTTGCCGCGATCCAAAGCTGTGAACAAAGTTGATGCCCGCCTTATCGCTGGCATCTTCAAAGCGAATCACTGGTGCGGCCGCAGCGTGTGCGGCAGGCGCTGTCTGAGTTGCCGAGGCAACGGGTGCTGTAGGTGCGGTCTGTGCCGCCGCCATGCTAACCGCACCGAATAAAAGAAGAAAGCGAATCAACATTCTATTTGCCCCCCGGCGTTTTCTCGGGCGATACTTCTGTCTGCGCCGCACCCGTCAGATCAACCGGCATCGTCGTACGCAACAATACGTCCGGCACGCGATTCTCCGACGAACGCTCCGGTCCCGTGTGGCAGCCCACGCAGATGCGCTGTTCTCCTCGCCGTATCCAGAACCATCCATGCTCCCGCCGCACCACCGTGCCTTTTTCATCCAGCAAAGCAAACCGAATCGGCTGGTCCGCCGGAACCTTGACGAAAAAAGATCCGTCCGCTTCCACCGGCGCCGTGCCAGTAACGATTGTTTGACCGTCGGCGTTCATTCTCTCCAGCCGCACCGATGCGGGAGCCTTCTGCAAATCCCCTTCGCGCGAGAGGCGCGCATCGAGCACCAGCATATTGGCGTAATCCCATGGGTGCAGACCTGAGGGATGACGCCTGGGCGGGGTGTGTGGCGCGAGCAAAACCGGCTCGACAATATCTTTCCCGCTCACGGCGAACACTGTTTCCAGCGCCACCGCTCCAGGCTTCCACAACTTGAGCGCAAACCTCGCGCCTGCGCCGGCCCGCGCACTTACCAGCCATGCGCCCTGTGCCGTCTCGGCCATCGCGCCTGCGTACTCCGCGCGTGGCGCATCAATTTTCACTTCGTGCGCCAGCGGCGAAGTAAACCGCGCCAACGAATCTCCGTGCGTGAACACCACGTCGCCGGAGGCCAACTGTGTCCCGCCCCAGCGCGCCCGCCCGTGATCGCAGCGGTACGACTCCACGCCCGAGCCATCGGCGTAAACCAGATACAGTTCTGCGGTCGATCCCGAGCCGAGAGGAAATCCGGCTTCAAACAAAATGCGCCCATCCGCCAGCACTGTGGCCGGAAACGCGCTGGCTTGTGTGTAAGTGAGTGGAAGCACACCGGGGCCTGCTGTCGGATTCAAAGGCGCACGTGCCGGCGCATGGCCGTCTTCAGCGGACTCTAGTTGAAATCCCCACGGCGCGCGCTGCGCCCAGACCATCCGTCCGCCGGGCAGATAGAGCGGGCGCTCGGCATCGGTCGCAGTCGCAATCACCTTGCGCACCGCCCGATTCTCAAGCGTCAATTCCCATATCTGCCACGGATCGCCGGAGGCCTGCTTGCCCGCAAACAAAACGCTCTTGCCATCGAAGGAAACATCGGCGTCGGCCGTGGATGCGAAACCCGCAACCAGAGGCTCTGCCTTGCCGTCGCGCACCATCAGAAGTTGTGCGCCCTGAGGAAACCGCTCTCGCCCGCGCAGCTCCGCCAACGGCTCGTAAACCGGCGCGGCAGTCACAATAACGGGAACGGCTGGATTCTGCGCCGGACCGAACGCAAACCCGCAAATCAAAATGAGCAATGCAATTGAGCCCAGGATCGCCGGGACTCTGGCCCGGGTTCTCATCCAACGGCCTCCAAGACCCGCGCGCCCGCCGCATCGCGCAATCCAACCGCCCGGTCACGCACCGCAATTTCCTGCCGTCGCAATGCCAGATACGGGTCAAGCGAAGCCATCATCTCGTCGAATCCGTCAAAATCCAGCGACTGCTCGCCGTCGCTCCAGGCCTTGTCCGGGTTGGGATGCACCTCCACGATCAGGCCATCGGCCTCGGCGACCACGGCAATGCGAGCCAGTGCCGGCACCAGTTCGCGATGCCCAGCCGCATGACTGGGATCGGCAATCACCGGAAGATGTGAAATCTGTTTGAGTAGCGCGATGGCCGCAACGTCGAAGGTATTGCGCGTCGCCGTCTCAAAGGTGCGAATGCCGCGTTCGCAGAGGATGACGTTTGGATTGCCGTTGTCCAGCACCATCTGCGCCGAACGCAGCAAATCGGCCACTGTGGCCATCATCCCGCGTTTCAGAAGCAACGGACGGCCGGAGCGCGCCGCCGTCTCCAGCAGCGAGTAGTTCTCCGAATTGCGCGAACCAATCTGCAGAATGTCGGCGTACTCGGCCACCATGGGAACGTCGTCTTCCGACATGACCTCAGTGACAATAGCCAGGCCAGTCTCCTGCCGCGCACGCGCCAGCAGCTTCAGCCCTTCCAGGCCAAGTCCTTGAAATGCATAAGGGGAACTGCGCGGCTTGAAGGCGCCTCCGCGCAGAATGTGCGCGCCGCCGCGGCGAACGTGGTTGGCGGTGGCCATCAGTTGGGCCTCGGTTTCAACCGCGCATGGCCCCGCCATGACGATGAACTCGCCGCCGCCTATCCTCAAGTCCAGCACCGGCACAGTGGTGTGCTGTCGCTGCGCGCTCTTCAGGACATCAGGCGTTTCGGCAAACCGTTCGTGCCAGCTCTCGCGCACCTTTCGCGCTCCTATCCGGGGAAGCCTAAGGCTACCGCGA
>Ga0181520_10003874_pt1 | contig 25707 bp, 26 predicted proteins | sample PEATcosm2014_Bin_29_FD_132451 | JGI IMG/M metagenome (GOLD analysis project Ga0181520, IMG submission 132451) | Peatland microbial communities from MTU Mesocosm Facility, Houghton, MI, USA - PEATcosm2014_Bin02_30_metaG | ecosystem: Environmental > Terrestrial > Soil > Wetlands > Peat | place...
AAGTTTGCGTTCCTCCACAATGATGCGGTCGCGTCGACCGCCGGTCCTCAGGCCCCGACCCACTCCCGTCGCAGCGGATGAGGATCGAGATGTCTACTCTCCCCAGAGCTTCGAAAGCCTCGGTCTGAGCGCGGCGATGCTGCGCACGGTGGCCGAGCTGGGCTTCGAGATGTCGACGCCGATCCAGACCGGCGCCATCCCGCCGGCGCTGCTCGGCAGCGACGTGATCGGCCAGGCCCACACGGGAAGCGGCAAGACCGCCGCCTTCGGCATCCCCATGGTGGAGCGCCTCGACCCCGACTCCGACACCCTCCAGGCGCTGGTGCTCTGCCCCACCCGCGAGCTGGCCGTGCAGGTCCACGACGACCTGGCCCGGCTGTCCCTGGGCCGGCTGCGCGCACTGGCGATCTACGGCGGCGACTCGATGTCACGCCAGCTCGACGGGATGCGCCACCACCCGCACATCGTGGTGGCTACCCCGGGCCGCCTCCGCGACCACCTCCAGCGCCGTTCGATCTCGCTCAGCGGGATCCGGATCGCCGTCCTCGACGAGGCCGACCGGATGCTGGACATGGGCTTCGCGCCCGACGTCGAGGCGATCCTCCGCGAGTGCCCCAAGCAGCGCCAGACACTCCTCTTCAGCGCCACCATGCCGGACTGGGTGCGGCGCATCGCCGGCCGCCACATGCACGATCCGGTCACGATCGAGGTGAGCACACGGCCGGAGATCCCCGGAGAGGTCCGGCAGCTCTACGTGCGGACCAGCTGGGCCGACAAGGTGGACACCCTCTGCCGCATCCTCGACCAGCCCGACGTGACCATGGCGCTCATCTTCGTGGAGACCAAGCGCACCGCGGACCTGCTCCAGGTGCAGATCGAGCGGCGCGGCTACACCATCGGCGTGCTCCACGGCGACCTGAGCCAGAAGGAGCGCGACGACGCGATGCGGCGGTTCGTCGCCACCCACGTGCGCTCGCTGATCGCCACCAACGTGGCGGCGCGCGGGCTGGACATCGACGACATCAGCCATGTGATCAACTACGACGTGCCGGGCACGCCGGACGACTACCTCCACCGCGTGGGCCGGACCGGCCGGGCGGGACGCAGCGGGGTCGCGATCACGCTGATCACCCCCGCCGAGATCCTCAAGCTCCGCGATGTCGAGCGGCATGCCCGCACCCACATCGAGGAGGCGACGCTCGACGTGGACTTCCCGCTCCAACCCCTCTCCAACAGCGCCTGAACCGATGAGGGAGGGCGGCAGTCGCTCGTCCCCAGGCCCCGGGGCCGGAACGAGCGGAGATCCTCAGCAGCCGCCCCCGCTCGCCCTCCACGACACCGGCGCCGGACCGTCTCTCCTCCTCCTCCACGCGTTCCCCCTCGACGCCTCCCAGTGGGATCACCAGGTGGCGGCCCTCTCCGGTGACTTCCGCTGCCTGCGTCCCGACATGTGGGGCTGCGGCGCGTCGCCGGAGCTCTCGGAGCCGCTGCTCGCGACCCTCGACGGCTACGCGGCGGCGGTGCTGCGCAGCCTGGACGGCGCCGGGGTGAATGAGTTCGCGGTGGTCGGCGCCTCCATGGGCGGTTATGCCGCGCTGGCCCTGCTGCGGCTCGCCCCGGAGCGGGTGAGGGCGCTGGTGCTCGCCTCCTCGCGGGCCACGGCCGACACCCCGGAGCAGGCGGAGAACCGGCGGAAGATGGCCGCGCTGGCACTCCGGGACGGGGTCGAGACCGCCGTTCCGATGGTCAAGCGGCTGCTCGGTCCCGCGAGCCGGGACGAGCCCCACATCGCCGACCCGGTGGTGGGACGGATCCGTGGCTGCCGTCCGGCGGGGATCGCCGCCTGCCAGGCGGCGATGGCGTGCCGCCCCGACAGCACGCTGCTGCTCGGCCTGGTCAGCGTGCCGGCCCTGGTGATCCAGGGTGATCAGGACGCGATCCTGAGCCTGGACGAGGCACGGGAGGAGGCCGCCGTCCTACCCCGGGGCGAGCTGGCCGTGATCGCCGGGGCCGGCCACCTGGCCAATTTGGAGGACGCGCCCGCCTTCACCGCGTCGCTGCGGGGTTTCCTCGACCGCATCGGCTGAGGCGCAGCCCGCGAGAGTGGCTCAGCGCGCCGCGGCCACCGCCGGGGGCGCCGCCGCGGGGCGGGTGAGCGGGACCGCGCAGAAGCCCTCGTAATCGATCGGCTCGGTGATGGTCGGGTTCTCGCCGCAGACCGGGCACTCCGGGTCGCGGGGGACACGGAACTCGCGGAAGCGCATGTCGAGGGCGTCGATGGTGAGCAGGCGGCCGGTGAGCGGCTGCCCGATTCCGAGGATCAGCTTGACCACCTCGGTGGCCTGGAGCACCCCCACTATGCCGGGCAGCACGCCGAGCACTCCTGCCTCGGCGCACGAGGGCGCCTCCTCGGGTGGGGGCGGCGCGGGGTAGCGGCAGCGGTAGCAGGGCGAGGCAAAGGGCACGATCGTGGAGACCTGGCCGTCGAAGCGGAAGATCCCGCCGTCGACCAGCGGCTTGCGCTCGAAGACGGCGACGTCGTTGGCCAGGTAACGGGTCGGGAAGTTGTCGCAGCCGTTCACGATGACGTCGTACTGGCGGAAGAGACGGGGCGCGCTCTCGCTGCTCAGCACCTCGTTGTGCTCGACCACATGGACGTCGGGATTGAGAGCGGTGAGGGCGATCTTGGCGGACTGGGTCTTGGCCATCCCGATCCGGTCCTGGGTGTGGAGCACCTGGCGCTGGAGGTTGGTGACGTCGACCGTGTCGAAGTCCACCAGCCCGAGGGTGCCCACCCCGGCTGCGGCCAGGTAGAGGGCGGCCGGCGAGCCCAGCCCGCCGGTGCCGATCATCAGCACCTTGGCGTCGAGGAGCTTGCCCTGGCCCACCTCGCCGATCTCAGGCATGAGCAGGTGGCGGCTGTAGCGGAGCTTCTGATCCGCGGTCAGCGCCCGAGGGATGGTGAAGTGCAGGCCGGCGTCCTTCCAGGCGCCGAAGCCCCCGGCCATCGAGGCGACGTCCTGGTAGCCCATCTCGCCGAGGGCGCGCGCGGCGAGCAGGGAGCGCACCCCGGCGGCGCAGTAGAGGGTTATCGGGGTGGAGCGATCGGGGACCGCGTCCTCGATCCGCATCTCGATGTAGCCCTTGCTGAGATGGAGGGCGCCGGGAATGTATCCCTGGTCCCATTCGTCCTGTTCGCGGACGTCGATCAGCACCCGCCCTCCGCTCTCGTGCACCTGGTGGGGGGTCAGCTCACGAACGTTGCGTCGGGCGGCGGCGAGGAGGTCGCGGGAACTCTGGGGCATCCGCGGAGTCTACCCGGTGACGGGGGAATCTCGACTTGACGGGTCGGAATTCGGGAGGGAACCGGGTCGCGGTCAGGCGACGCGCGGCTCGGTCGGCCCGGTTGTCCCGGCCACGGCCCTCTCGACGGCCGCGGTCACCGCCCGGTGCAGCGCCGCGTTGCGGCGGCGCTCGGTGCGCACCTCGACCACCTGCAGCCCACCCGCAGCGCCGGCGGCGGTGACGGCGGGTGCCAGGTCCCCGCTCCGCCCGACCAGTCGATGACCGGCACCCGCGGCGACCGTGAGGGCCGCGAGGTTGATGCCGTGGGGGGTGGAGAAGAGGGCCTCATGCTCCGGGAGACGTGCCTGGTCGAGGATGTCGAAGATCCCGCCGCCATCGTTGTTGATGACAACAATGACTAGATCTTGACCGCGACCGGCGCCCCAGAGCAGCGCCCCGGCGTCGTGGAGGAAGGCGAGATCCCCGATCAGGGCGAAGGTGCGGGTCCGCGCTCCAGCGCCTGAGTCGGGCTTCCCGGGGGCCGGACCCGGCCGGCGATGCGAGGCCGCGCCCGCGGCCAGACCGAGTGCCGTCGAGATCGACCCGTCGATGCCGCTGGCACCCCGGTTGCCCACCACCCGCAGACCGGTGCGGGGCAGCATGAAGCTGTCCAGGTCGCGGATCGGCATGCTCGACCCGGTGAAGAGGGTGGCACCCTCCGGGAGGCAGGCGGCGAGATCGCGCGCCACCCGGCCCTCGAAGGGCTCGTCGCCCACCTCCTCCATCCAGGCGGCGATGGCCTCCGCCGCCAGCCGGTCCGCATCCGACCAGGCCTGGAGCCAGTCAGCAGGGGTCCCCGGGACCAGCCGCTCAACCAGCGCCGCGGCGAGGGCGGCAGGGTCGCAGCGGACGGTCATCCAGGCGGCGTGTCCCGGGTCCGCCGCGGTATCCGGGGGAGTGACGACGACCAGGTGCCGGGCGCGGCCGGCGGCGGCGAGGGTGGACCGGCTGGTGGGGGTGGAGCCGAATTGGATCACCAGATCGGGGAGGTGGCTGTCCAGGAAGGCGCTGCCGAGCAGGAGCGTGCCGGTGGCGAGAGCCGGGGGGCCGGTGCGCGCCCCCGAGGCCGGCTCGGCGATCAGCGGCCAGGCGGCGGCCCGCGCCAGCCGCACGATCTCGGACGCGGCGCCGGTCCCGCCGCCGGTCGCGAGCCCGCCGGCCAGCACCAGGCCACGCTCGCAGGCCTCGACTAGGCGGGCCAGCTCGTCGACCAGGGCCGGATCGGGTGCACCCGGCGAGACGGCTCGGGGCGCGGGTTCCGCGTTCAGCGCCGGGGCAGGAGGCCCGAGGTCGACGGCCGCCCCCGACGGGACCAGCGGCTCGGTGAAGGGGAGGTTGAGGTGGACCGGCCCGGGGCGCGGCCCCAGCGCCCGCCCCATCGCCTCCGCCGCCAGGGCGCGCCAGGTCCGCCCCGCATGAGCGCCCGGTGCGGGCAGCGGCGCGTCCAGCGCCCAGCGCACCCGGCTGCCGAAGATGCCCACCTGGTCGATGGTCTGGTTGGCGCCGGTGCCGCGCAGCGCCGCGGGCCGGTCGGCCGACAGCAGGAGCAGCGGGATCCCGGACATCGATGCCTCCACCACCGCCGGCAGCCAGTTCGCGACCGCGGTCCCGGAGGTGCAGACCAGGGCCACCGGGCGGTCGGAGGCGCGGGCGACGCCGAGCGCGAAGAAGGCGCTGGAGCGCTCGTCGACGTGGACGTGGACCCGGATGCCGCCGTGCCGGGCGAGGGCGAGGGCGATCGGGGTGGAGCGCGACCCCGGCGAGATGCAGGCGTCCCGGACGCCGAGGCGGTGGAGCTCGCCTGCCAGTTGGGCCATGCAGGCGAGAGCGATATCGCCGTCCTGTGCCGGGGGGTTGGCGGTCATGCCCGGACCCCGAGCAGGAGGTCGGGCTCGATCCGGCCGGGCGTGAGCCTCCCCTGGATCGGGATCAGAGGCAGGGCGGTGACGTCCTCCGCGAGCAGGGAGGCGGTGCCGATCCCGTGGGCGTACGGGGAGGCGGGCAGGGCCGCGGCGACGGCGAGGCAGGCGGCCAGACCGACGGAGGTCTCCAGGGCGCTGGACACCACCACCGGGATGCCGGCCAGCTCGGCTGCGCGGAGGGCCGCGACGATGCCTCCGATCCGCTGGGGCTTGATCACCAGCACGTCCGCCGCCTCCAACCGCCGCATCTCGGCGACGTCCGCTATTGTCCGGATTGGCGACTCGGCGGCCACCGGAATCGAGCACCGGCGCCGCAGGCGGGCCAGCTCGTCGAGGGTGGGGACCGGGTCCTCGACCATCTCGATGTCGTACCGGGCCAGGCGGTCGAGACAGCGGATCGCCTCCTCGAGGTCCCACGCGCCGTTGGCGTCGACCCGGAGGTGGACAGCGGCGCCGGCAGCCTCACGCACCGCTCGGACTCGCTCCTCCCCCCCGGGATCGCCGACCTTGACCTTGACGGTGCGGCAGCCGGCGGCGACCGCCATCCGGGCGGCGACGTCTGATGCCACCCGGGGGATCATCGTGTTGATCTCCACCGAGGCCCGGAGGGGAGGGGGGAAGGGGTTGCCGGCCGCCTCCAGCGCGCCACGCTCGGCGGTCTCACCCTCCTCCCGGCTCCAGCTGGGGAGGGGCGACCACTCCGCCCATCCGGCCGCGCCCTCGATGAGGAAGCCGGAGCGGGTGGTGACCCCGAGCACGGGGTGGCGAAGCGCCACGGAGAAGGGGAGGCGGCGCAACGAGGTCACTACCAGAGCGAGCGTGCGAGCGGTGACCCCGCGGCGAGCACGACGACGAGCAGCGCGGCCGCCAGAAGCCCGCCGAGCGCCAGGTGGAGCCGGGCGGTGAGCGGGAGGAGCGGCACCAGGGCGCGGCCTTCGCGGCGGCGATCGGCGCTGATCCGCAGCGGGCTCACCAGGGCGGGCGCGGCCAGCAGCGAGACCAGAGCAAGCAGGGGCAGCTGCCCGGCCAGCACTCCGAGGTCTGGCGTCAGCACCCCGGCGACGATCAGCGCGACGTAGAAGGTGCGGGCCCGCCGGTCACCCAGCCGGACGACCAGGGTGTGACGGCCGGCGTCGCGGTCGGTGGCGAGGTCGCGCAGGTTGTTGGCGACGAGCACGGCGACCGCCAGGAACCCGACGGCGGCGGCCGCCCACCAGGCGCCGGCGGGGACCCCATGGCCCTGGACCGCGGCCGTCCCGAGCGTTGCCATCAGGCCGAAGAAGGCGAAGACGGCCAGGTCCGCGACCACCCCGGTGGCGGCGTAGGGGCGTGGCCCCCCCGTGTAGAGGAGAGCGGCGGCGAGGGCGATCCCCCCGGCGATGAGCAGCCAGACCTGACCGGTGGCGAGGACCAGCCAGAGGCCGACCCCCGCCGCGACCGCCAGGCAGGCGAGCGACGCGGCCAGGACCGCACCCGGACGCACCAGGCCGCTCGCGGTGAGCCGCCGCGGCCCGACCCGGGCGGCGGTGTCCACCCCCCGCCGGCCGTCGAAGTAGTCGTTGGCGAGGTTGGCGCCAACCTGGACGGCGACGGCCACCAGCAGCGCACCGGCCGTGGGCAGCGCCCGGGGGTGCAGGCTCGCGACCGCACCGACCAGGACGGGCACCGCGCCGACCCCGAGGGTGCGCGGCCGAGCCCCGGCCAGCCAGAGGCGGGCGACCTCGCCCGGGCCCCGCCGCCCGGCGAGCGTGGTGGACGTCACCCCGTCACGGCCGCCGGGGGAAGCGGGAGAAGTCCGGGCGGCGCTTCTCAAGGAAGGCGTCGCGGCCCTCCTGCGCCTCCTCGCTCATGTAGTAGAGGAGGGTGGCGTCGCCGGCCAGCTCCTGGATCCCGGCCAGCCCGTCGGCATCCGCGTTGAACCCGGCCTTGAGGAGGCGGAGCGCGAGCGGGCTCATCTCCAGGATGCGGCGGCAGACGGCCACGGTCCGGGCCTCCAGCTCGTCGACCGGCACGACCCAGTTGACCAGCCCCCACTGCAGGGCGGTGGGGGCGTCGTAGCGTTCACAGAGGAGCCACACCTGCTTGGCCCGCTTGAGGCCGACGGTCCGGGCCAGCAGCCCCGCGCCGTAGCCGGCGTCGAAGGAGCCGACCTGGGGGCCGGTCTGGCCGAAGACGGCGTTGTCGGCGGCGACGGTGAGATCGCAGACCAGGTGGAGGACGTGGCCACCGCCGATCGCGTAACCGGCGACCATGGCGATGACCGGCTTGGGCAGGCGGCGGATCTGGACCTGGAGATCGAGGACGTTGAGCCGGCCGACCCCGTGGGCGTCCCGGTAGCCGTCGTCCCCCCGGATGCGCTGATCGCCGCCCGAGCAGAATGCCTGGGTGCCCTCCCCGGTGAGGACGATCACCCCCACTGCGGGATCGTCGCGGGCCATCTCGAAGGCCCGGGCCAGCTCGGAGAGGGTGGCGGGACGGAAGGCGTTGCGCACCTCCGGACGGTTGATGGTCAGCTTGGCGATGCCCGCGGCGACCTGGTACCGGATGTCGGTGAACTCGCCCTGGGAAGACCACTCGGGAAGCGGGGGAAGGGTGTCATCTGGGCTCATCGCGCTGTCGGTTAGCGTACTCAACGTGAGCGAAGTGGCGCGCCGCGGTGGGACGGGCACGAGAGGCGCCCTCCTTACTGCGGCGCGACTGCGGCGCGCGGCTACACGCCGGGGTGGGATGCGGTCACACGGAAGCGTCTGCAGTGGTCAAATGGTAGTTTAGTATCTGGTCCAATGGCATCCTACGCACCCCGGATAGTCGACCACGAGCTGGACGTTCTCCTTGCCGACCTGCCGGCTCTCACCATCGAGGGCCCGAGGGGTGTCGGCAAGACGACCAGCGCCGTACGGCGAGCTGGGACCGTCTTCCAGCTCGACGACCCCGGTCAGCTCGAGGTCGTTGCGGCCGACCCATCCCGACTCGACGCCGGGGAAGGAACGACCGTCATCGACGAATGGCAGCGCTTTCCGGCGGTCTGGGACCACGTCCGGCGGCGGGTCGACGAGGGTGCACGGCCGGGACGCTACCTGCTCACCGGCAGCGCCGTCCCCGCTCAGGCCCCGGCGCACACCGGCGCCGGCAGGATCGTGGCCATCAGGATGCGGCCGCTCAGCCTGGCGGAGCGGGAGCTGGCCGACCCCACCGTCAGCCTGGGTGTGCTCCTGTCCGGTTCCCGGCCGCCGCTCGCGGGTAGCGCCACGGTGGGGCTGCGCGACTACGTGGAGGAGATCCTGGCATCGGGGCTTCCCGGGATCCGACACCTATCGGGCAGGTCTCGCAGAGCGCAGCTCGACGGCTATCTGGCCAGGGTCGTCGATCACGACTTTGCCGAGCAGGGCCTGCGGGTGCGCCGGCCGGCCACCCTGCGGGGCTGGTTGACGGCCTACGCAGCGGCGACGGCCACCACCGCGAGCTATGCGACGCTGCTCGGGGCCGCGCACCCGGGAGAGACGTCCTGGCCGGCAAAGACGACTACGGCCGCCTACCGCGACATCCTTTCCCGACTGTGGCTTCTCGACCCCGTGCCCGGATGGCTGCCGGGTCGCGGCCACTTGAGCCGCCTGACCCAGGCCCCCAAACACCACCTCGCCGACCCCGCCCTGAGCGCACGCCTTCTCGGCGTCGACGAGGGGGCGCTGCTGCGCGGGATGCCGGCCGCTCCCGCTTCGCCCAGGGACGGCACCCTCCTCGGTGCTCTCTTCGAGTCGCTGGTCACCATGAGCATGCGTGTGTACGCCCAGGCCCATGAGGCCACCGTGCACCACCTCCGGACCAAGGACGGCCGCCACGAGGTGGACCTGATCATCGAGCGGGCCGACCACCGCGTGCTGGCCGTCGAGGTGAAGCTGGGAGGCGTGACCGGCGGCCACGAGGTCCGGCATCTGACCTGGCTGGCCAACGAGATCGGCGACGACCTCCTGGACGCCATCGTGGTCACCGCGGGCCGAGACGCCTACCGTCGCGCCGACGGCGTGGGCGTCGTCCCCGCCGCTCTCCTGGGAGCCTGAGCCGTGCGGGGGTCCCTTCCTCATGCCCCGCACCGACTTGGGCGGCTCCGACGCGGGGACGTGGTGGCGGTCGCGCTGCCCCCGGGCGAGGCGTGGCTGGGCATCGCGGCGGCCGCCTGGGCCGCCGAGGCCTCGCTGCTGCCGGTCGATCACCGGCTGCCGGATCCGGCCGCCCGGTCCCTGCTAGCTGACGGGCGCCCGACCGTGCTGATCTCTCCCGAGGGCTGGAGACGGGTGCGGGCGGGCCGGCCCGCGGATCCCGCGGTGGCCCTGATCATGCCCACGTCGGGCTCGTCGGGGCGGCCCCGGCTGGTGGAGCTGTCCCGCGGCGCCGTCCTGGCCGCGGTGTCGGCATCGCTCCGGGCGCTCGCGGCCGGCGCCGGGGACGGCTGGGTGAGCTGCCTCCCGCTCGCCCACATCGGCGGGCTTCTGGTGCTGCTGCGCGGTGCCCTGGGGGGAGCGCCGCTCCTCTTCCGGGGTCCGGGGGAGCTCGAGCCGCCGGCGGGCTTCCCGTTCGTCTCCGTGGTGCCGACGCAATTGGTCCGGGCGCTGGACGCCGGCGTCGACCTGCGCGGCTACCGGGCGCTGCTGGTGGGGGGCGGGGGAATGGAGGCAGCTCTCCGCACCCGGCTGGTCGCGGCCGGGGCGCCCTGCGTGATCACCTACGGGCTGACCCAGAGCTGTGGCGGGGTCGTCTACGACGGGATGCCTCTCCCGGGCGTCGCGGTGCGGATCGGCGAGGGCGGTGAGATCCAGCTGGGCGGGCCGACGCTGCTGCGCGGCTACCGGGACGGGTCCGCGGCGGGCCTGACTCCTGACGGCTGGCTGCCGACCGGGGACGGCGGGCGTCTCGACGGCCAGGGCCGGCTTCACGTCCACGGGCGGCTCGACGACCTCATCGTGACCGGCGGCGAGAACGTCTGGCCCGGGGATGTCGAGGCGGTGCTGCGGAGCCATCCCGCGGTCGCCGACTGCGCGGTCTTCGGCCGGCCCGACCCCTCCTGGGGCCAGCGGGTGGTCGCGGCCGTCGTCGCGCGCGACCCGGGGGTGCCGCCGACCCTGGCGGCGCTGCGCGAACACGTGGGGGCGGTGCTCGGCCGCCACCAGGCTCCCCGGGAGCTGGTGCTGGTGGAGTCGCTGCCCCGCACGGCGCTGGGCAAGCTGCGGCGGGGCGAGGCTCCCGGTCACCGGCAGGACTCCCGTGGGGAGGCGGATGATCCCCGCGATGGCGGAGATTCCGGAGGAACCGGCCTCGCCGGTGACGGACGAGACCGACCTCGACCCTGAGGACGCGCCCGTCGTGCTGGACGAGGACGGCTTCCTGGTGAGCGGTGTCGGCGGCCGCCACCTGCAGTTCCCGATCGACCTCGACGTGTGGCTCCCGTGGGCAGGCCCCGTCGTGGTGGGCGTCGCCGCCTTCGAGACCCTTTCCGACCTGATCTCGGGAAGCCTGTTGGGATGGGAGAACCCCGGCAGCTACACCCTCCCGCCGCCCGATGGCTACTTCTCGCTTCTCCTCCTGGCCGGCGTCATCCTCCTCGTCCTCCTGCGCCGGGCCGGCGCCGGCACGGCCGCTCCGAGGTGGGTGAGGGGTGCGGCCTGCCTGGCCGCGGGCACCGGGGGAGCGCTGGTTGTCGCCCAGCTGATCGGCAACGTCGGCCTGATCATTCACCCCGATGGGGAAGCGTTGGGTCAGCCGGCGGCCTACACCGCCGGGGCCATCGTCAGCTTCATCGGCGACCTCGCTGACGCCGTCATCTCAGCGCTCGCCGCGGTGCTGGCGGTGTTGCTGTACCGATGGTCACGTGCCGGGGTCATTGATGCCATCGAGGACACGGGAGAGCGCGAACCCGCGGGCGTGCGGGACGGCGAGGCCGCTGCCAGTGACGGCGCCGTCGGGGATGGCACCACGGTCGCGCCGGACTGGAGGCCTCGGGTATCGGTCGGACCCGCGGTGGCGTCGCTGCTCCTCGGCGCTGCGGTGGCCGGTACCTGTCTCGTCGTCTTTGTTGTGGGGCAGTCCAGGAACCAGGTCGTCAGTCAGACCGAGCTGGTCCCTGTGACGACGTCTCCGGCTGTTCCGGTCCCATCCGGAGTCATGTACATCACCTGCACGGGCAGCGCGCCGTGCACGGGCTCGGCGGGCAGCTTGATCGAGGGGGGTGGGACGGCGGTCCCTTCCTCCGGCGTCACCACACCTTCACCGGCACCTGCACCGGCCCAGCGGCGAGCTACTCGCCCTACTGCATCGAGGCGTCTCCGATCGCGTCCACGTCGCCGTCGCCGTCGCCCGCATCCTGAGCCGGACCGCGATCCCGGGCGCGGCTCGGCGATGATGGGAGGATCGTGAGCATCCACACCCCGCTTCCGGCCGGCGAGGAGAAGGCACGGGTCGTCGAGGCGATGTTCGACCGGATCGCCCCCCGCTACGACCTGATGAACCACCTCATGACCGGCGGGCTGGACGTCCTCTGGCGGCGCCGGGCGGTGCGGGAGCTGCGCCTCCCCCGGGGGGCGACCGTGGCCGACCTCGCCTGCGGGCCCGGGGAGCTCTGCCGCGAGCTGCACCGGCAGGGCTACCGTGCCATCGGCGTCGACAGCTCCGCCGGGATGCTGGCCCTGGCCCATGGCGCCGACGAGCTGATCCGGGCCGACATCCTGGACCTGCCCATCGCCGCTGCGTCCGTCGACGGGGTCACCTCCGGGTTTGCGCTCCGCAACGTCGTGGACATCTCCCGGTGCGCCGCCGAGATGGCGCGGGTGGTGCGGCCGGGCGGGCGGCTCGCAGTGCTCGACCTGGCCGAGCCGCGGGCGGCGACCCGCTGGCTCCAGTCCACGTGGGTCGAGCACGTCGTGCCCCGGCTCGGCGCCCTCCTCTCCGACGGCGAGGCGTACCGCTACCTGCCGGCTTCGACGGCGTACCTGCCCGACGGGCCCACCCTCGTCGGCATCTTTCGCGCGGCGGGCTTCACCGACACCCGGCGCATCCTGCTCGGGTTCGGTGCGGTCCAGCTCCTGGTGGGGACGCGGACGCCCGCCGCAGCCAGGGACCGCGGAACGCGGGCGGGCCGCGAAGCACGCGGGAGATGAGCGCCACCCTCCGGGCCGGCGCTCCGCCGGACACGGCCGGGCCCGCCGGAGCCCCCGTCGACCTGCTCGCGGCATGGCGGCCGGGCGGATTCCTGATGGAGCGGCGGGGGACCGGGATCGTCACGGCCGGCGAACTCCGCCGGATCGAGGTGACGGCAGGTTCGGGGCAGGCATCGCGCGCGGCGTTGATCGCGGATGACGCGCTGGCCGGACTCGGCATCGAGGACGCGGTCGTCATCGCCGCACTCCCGTTCCGGGGTGACGTGGCGGCCCGCCTGGTGATCCCGGAGCGGATCACCGTCACGTCGATCTCGCCGCGTGAGCTGGACCTCGGCGCGGGGGACGCCCGGCGCGCGGCGAAGACCGGCGCGCCTCCCGCCGGCATCGCGGTCCGGGTCTCCCCGATGCGCTGGCAGGCCGAGCCGCCCGCCGCCGCGTACCGGGAGGCCGTCGCCGAGGCCCTGTCGCGGATCCGCGCCGGCGAGCTGGAGAAGGTCGTGCTCACGCGGGCCCTGGCGTCGGCCAACCCGGGCATCAACCTTGCAGCGCTGCTCGCCGAGCTGCGCCGGCGCGACCCGGAATGCCACCTCTTCGCCGCCCCGGTGGATGAGGAGGGCGCCTTCCTGGGCGCCAGCCCGGAGACGCTGCTCCGCCGGGAGGGGGATCGCGTGGTCTCGCTCCCCCATGCCGGGACGGCCGCCCGGTGGCCGGACGATCCGAGCCGGGACCAGGAGGCGGCCGAGGCACTCGTCCGCTCGGCCAAGAACCAGCATGAGCACGCCGCGGTGGTCGACGCCGTCGCCGAGACCCTCACCCCGCACTGCACCAAGCTGCGCGTCGATGCCGAGCCCCATCTGGTCGCCACCGCCACGGTCTGGCACCTCGCCACCACGGTGCGGGGACGCCTCCGCCCGTCGGCGCCCAGCGCCCTGGCCCTGGCGGCGGCTCTCCACCCCACCCCGGCGGTCTGCGGGACGCCGGCGGACGTGGCCGGTGCGCTGATCGCCCGCCTCGAGCCCGCCTCGCGCGGCCTCTACTCCGGCCTGGTGGGCTGGGTGGACGGTCGTGGGGACGGCGAGTGGGCGGTGAGCCTCCGCTGCGCCCTGATCACGCGCGCGACGGTGCGCATCCACGCCGGCGCGGGCATCGTCGCCGAGTCCCGTCCCGACCTCGAGGTGGCGGAGACCGAGGTCAAGTTCCGCACCATCGTCGACGCGCTCGAGGCCTGCGCGGAGACGGCCGGCCGGGCTCCGGCGTAGGGGTCGACCAGCGATGCTGCTCTCCGCGCTGCTCCGCCAGTCGGGTCTCGACTCCCCGGGTGGCGACGACCCCGAGGTGACGTCCGTCGAGTACGACTCCCGCCGCTGCGGCCCGGGAGCGCTCTTCGTCGCGGTGCCCGGTTTCCACGTCGACGGTCACGACTTCGCGGTCGCGGCGGTGCGAGCCGGCGCCGTCGCGGTCGTCGCCGAGCGCGCCCCGATCCCCAGGCTTCCCGCCGCCACGCCGGTGCTGCAGGTCGAGGACGCGCGGCGAGCCCTGAGCGCCCTGGCGGCCACCCTGGCCGGCCATCCGTCGCGGCGGATGACGGTGGCGGGCATCACCGGCACGGACGGCAAGACGACCACCGCCACCATGCTCTGGGCGGCCTGGCAGGCGGCCGGCCAGAAGGCGGCCAGCGTCACCACCGTCGACCTGCGCATCGGCGACGACGTGCGCCCGAGCTCGGGCCGGATCACCACGCTGGAAGCCACCGAGCTGCACCAATTCCTGGCCGCCGCCGCCGCCGCCGGATGCACGCGCGCCGCGGTGGAGACGTCGTCGCACGGCCTCCACCTCCACCGGGTCGACGACGTCGACTACGACCTCGCCGTCTACACCCGGATCACCTCTGAGCACCTCGACATCCACGGGAGCCGCGAGGAGTACCTGCGCACCAAGCAGCGCCTCCTCGAGATGGTGGGCACGCGCCCCGGGGGCCTGGCCGTCCTCGACCGCGACGACGACTTCGCCTATCCCCGCCTGGCGGGCGTGCCGGTGGCTCGCCGGCTCGCCTACAGCGCCAGCGGCAAGCCCGACGCCGACCTGATCGCCGAGGAGCTGCGAGTTGACGCCAGAGGTGTCCATTTCGTGGCGGCCACGCCGTGGGGTCGGACCGAGGTCCGGCTGCGGATGGCCGGCGGCTTCAACGCCGCCAACGCGCTGGCCGCGCTGGCGGCGGCGTGCGGGGGCGGCACCGGCGCCGGCGGGCGCGCCGTCCCACTCGAGGCGGCGGTGCGGGGACTGGGTGCGCTGGAACGGGTGATCGGACGGATGGAGCGCGTCGACCTCGGCCAGGATTTCGGGGTGGTCGTCGACTACGCGCACACGACCGCCGCTCTGGAGCAGGTGCTCACCGAGCTGAGGCCGGCGACCACCGGCCGGCTGTGGGCGGTCTTCGGGTCGGCCGGGGATCGCGACCACCAGAAGCGCGGCGCCATGGGCCGGGTCGCGGCGCTGCTGGCCGACGTGGTCGTGGTGACCGACGAGGATCCCCGCGGTGAGGATCGGATGAGCGTCATCGAGGAGATCGCGTCGGCGGCCGAGGCCGCAGGCGCCGCGCGCGGCATCGAGCTCCACCTCATCCCCGACCGCGCGGACGCGGTCGACTTCGCCATCAGCCACGCGTCCACGGGCGACACGGTGCTGCTTGCGGGCAAGGGCCACGAACGGACCATCGAGACCGCGACCGGGTCACTGCCCTGGGACGAGCGAGCGGCGGCGGAGGCGGCGCTGCGGCGCAGGCTCGGCCCGCTGACGGGACGGGGATCCGGGCCGCCCCCCCCTGCGTAGGGCACTCGCTCCAGCGGGGCCCCACCGGGCACTCCCGCCGTCAGCCAGGCTGCAGCGGACGCCGAGCGGGTGTCCCCGCCCGCCGGGGGTAGAGGTCCGGGGTGGGGGCGACCTTGGTGATCGCGAGGATGCCGGGAGCGAGGGCTGCCGGGGGCCCGCCCCCGCAGGCCGACGCAGCGGCGGCTGCCGCACGCGCGCCGGCCTCAGCGCCGGTCACCAGCGCGACCAGCCGCCCGCCCAGACGCAGCAGGGGCAGGGCGAGCTCGCAGAGCACGGGCGCGGACGCGGTCGCCCGCGAGACGACCAGGTCGTACCCAGCGCGGTGCGCGGCGTCGCGTCCCACCTCCTCGGCGCGCCGGGGCTCGACCGTGACCAGCGGGCAGTCGCAGACGGCGGCGGCGTGAAGGAGGAATCCCGCCTTGCGCCGGTCCGACTCGATCAGGGTGACCCGGAGGTCGGGCCGCAGGATCGCCATCACCAGCCCCGGGACGCCGCCGCCGGCGCCGATGTCGGCGACCCGGGCCCCGGTGGCCGGGCCGGCGCGGACGAGCAGATGGCGTGCCTCGGCGAGGTGACGCTGCTCCGCCTCGTCGCGGGGGATGGAGGTGAGATTGATGCGCTCATTCCACCGGTACAGCTCCTCGAGATAGCGCACCAGCCTCGGCTCCGTCTCCACGCCGGTCAGGGGCGCTGGGCCATCACCGGTCATGGGCGGAGGGCCATCGGAGGTATTGAGCGCAGGGCCATCGGAGGCCTCCGGTAACAGCTGGTGCTCCCAGACCGCCCCGTCGGAGCCGGGCGTGCCATCATGTCTTCACCAGGCAGGACGACCTCCGAGGAGCCGATGGCCACGCCCAACCCGTGTCCCCGATGCAGCGCTCCGCGTCTCACCATCATCTATTACGACGGTGACGGTAACCTGATCGGCGGCCGGCTCGAGTGCACCGACTGCGGGCCTCGTCAGGCGGAGGAATTGGTCCCCGCCGGCGACGATGTCCGCGCCCAGCTCCTCAAGCGCAAGGCGTCCTGACAGCCGCAGAGCGGATCGGCGGGGCGGCTGTCCGAGAGATGGGGTCCTGACGCAACTTCGGGTCGAGACGATCGCATACGGCCGCGACCGCTTGATGACGGAGCCGTGACATCGTCCCAGGCCGTTTCGAGAGCCTCGGCATACTCGTGAGCGATGGGCCGCCAGCGATGCCCGCGTGCCAACCGCCTCACCCGGCTCGGCGCCGCCTTGGTCGCGGCGCTGGCCGCCGTGCTCTGCCTCGCCATCACGCCCGCTCTCGCCGACACCTCTCCCGCGGGCGAGGCGGGCGGCGACCTGGCCGCTGCGCAGCAGGCCCTCGCGCAGGCCCAGCTCCAGGCGCTCCAGGCGCGGAACCAGGTCGTGCTGGCCACCTCCCAGCTCGCCAGCGCTCGAGCACAGCTGGCGGCGGCCCAAGTTCAGCTGACCGCGCTCCAGGCGAAGATCACCTCCCTGGACAGCGAGGTGACCTCCGACCAGGCGGAGGTGTCACAGCTCGACGGGCAGATCCAGCACGACAAGCAGCAGCTGGCCGCCTTCCTGCGGGCCAGCTACGAGACCGGGGGCAGCGACACCACCTTCGAGTACCTCCTCGACGCCCAGAGCATCAGTGACCTGGTGGCGAGGGTCAACGAGGTGAGTCACATCGCCAACGCCGGCAACGTGCTGGTGAACCAGATCAATGCCGAGGAGGAGCAGGAGCAAAGGGTGCTCGCCGCCGCGGTCGCCGCGCGGGCCCAGGCGCAGGCGGCCGAGCAGCAGGAGGCCACCCAGCAGGTGATCATCGCCAACGACGAGGCGAACGACGCGGAGCTGCTCGCCGAGGACCAAGCCGCCGCCACCGAGGCGGACGATCACGCCGTCGGCGCGCAGAACCAGTACGACCTCATCTCCGAGTTCGACAGCGAGTACGCCGACGCAGCCGAGGCGCTGGCCCAGGCGCAGGCCGAGGACACGATCTTCCAGCCCATCGCCGGCCCCCTCTTCACCGAGGACAGCGACCTCACCCTCCCCTCCGGCGAGAACGCGCAGACCATCAACAGCTTCCTGGCCGGGACCGCCCTCGCCGGGCTCGGGGCCACCTACATGCAGGCGGAGACGTCATACGGGGTGAGCGCGCGCTACCTGGTCGCCCACTCGATCGAGGAATCCGGCTGGGGGACCAGCGCCATCGCTCAGAGTGACAACAATCTCTTCGGCTACGGGGCCGACGACAGCGACCCGGCCGGTGACGCATCGAGCTTCCCGAGCTTCGCGGCCTGCATCCTGTACGTCGCCCAGCAGGTGAAGGAGAAGTACCTGACCCCGGGAGGTCGTTACTACCACGGACCGACGCTCCGCGGGATGAACGTCGACTACGCCTCCGACCCCCTCTGGGCGTCGAAGATCGCGGCCATCGCCCGCACCATCCCGCTGCCCGGCTCCTGAGCTCGGAGCGGCGCCGCCCGGGGGCTCGCGCTCGGCGGTGCGGGACACCGTCCCCGATGCGTGGTGCCCCGGCAGACGGGCTGTCATCGACCTGACAGGAAGTGGCTGGTAACTCTTGTGGAGGCGGATTTCTCCCGCCCTCATGAAGAACGCAACCAGACACGGTCCACAGGCGTATAGACAGATATGATCTCCCCGCTTCGCGTCACCAACGATCAGATCACCGAGCAGCTCCGTCACCGGATCCGCGTTGATTCGGAGAGACGGCGGATGGAGCGCCCGATCGAGGAGGTCGACCGGGTCATCGCCGAGTGCGAGGAGCTGCTCCTGGTCGGACGCAAGCGCGTACCCCTCTGCATGGAGGAGCGGCTGCGCCGTCTCCAGTCCACCCTCCCGTTCTGCGCACCGGAGCTGCACGCCGGCGTGACCATCGTCCACCTGATGGACCAGCTCTTCGACCTCCAGGCCGGGCTGCTCGGCCGCCGCATCGACCGCGCCGCCTACCCGGACCCCGACGACTTCGACTGAGCCGCGGGGGCGCGAGGTGCGCGCCGCGGGCAACCATGCGAATCGGGCTAGCCCTCGCTGATGGCCTCGGGCAGAGGATTGGCAGCGCAGTAGCCCGGGTCGGCGCTGAGCAGGGGAGCGTGGAAGCCGAGCTCCACGCCGCGACCCGGCATCACCACCAGGCATTCGAGGCCGTACCGGCTGAGCCCCACCCCGCTGACGAGGGAGGCGAACGAGAGCACGGCATCGCCGCGCGGGTCGATCGCCGATTGCATGAAACCGGGGATCGCCTGGTCACCGACGTCGAGCTCCTCCACCGTGGGGGTGACCTGCCCACCCGGGCGCAGGCTGAGGGTGATCCGGGCGGTCACGAGCACGGCCAGGGGGCCCAGGTGGCTGTCGGCGCTGACCCAGAGCTGGGCACCCCGCGCACGGACCTTCACGGCCGTGAACATGTCGGGATCGGGGTTGTCCGCCGCCGCCAGCGTCGAGAGGTCCTGCTCGCTGACCAGTACGACCGCTCCCCGGGCGCCGGGGCGGCCCAGCTCCGTCTCCACCTCGGCGCCGAGAGCGCCGGCGATGGCGGCGGGGCTCCCTCCGTCGTCGGGGCCGGCCGGAGGCGCTCCCAGACCGGGGTCGCCGGTGACGCGCAGCAGGAGGACCAGGACAGCAACCACGACGATGAGCGCGATGAGCCCGGCGCAGCAGCCGCGGACCAGCCCCCGTTCCCCGGCTCGACCCCGCTGTGCGGGTGCCGTCAACGGACCTTGAAGAAGAGGAAGAAGCTGGTCCCGGCGATGAGGGCAAACACCACGATCGCGATGAGTGCCCACTCCGAGAGGGGCGATCCGCTCCCGCTGGGATGCGGTACCACGGCCAGGTTGGCGTTGATGGGTGGGATGCTGGCCTGGGTCTGCTGCGGATCGATGGATTCGGAATAGGCGGTCGGGACGCTGGTGGGCGCGGCGGTCGGGGTCGGGGAGGGGGTCGCCGTGGGCACCGGGGTGGGGGTCGCCGGCCCGGTACCGAAGGTCGGTCCCACGGAGGTGGCGGTGGGGGGACAGAAGAAGAACTGACACGGGTTCGGGGTCGGAGTCGGAGTCGAGAAGGGGGCCTGGGAGGGCGCGGATCGCGGCGACGCGTCGGCGTGTGCCCCGGGCACCGCCGGGCTGAGCGGTCCGGCGACGAGCATCCAGCCGGCCACGACGGCGGTCGCGATCCCGAGAGCCCGGCGCAGGGTGATCCTGCCGTCTCTTGCGAGGCCTCGCCTCTCCGATCTACGAGCGTTGCGTGGCACCGCGGTGCGCTCCTCCGGGGGCGGCGGTCGGTGCTCCCCCTGTCACCGAGGGTTCGGCGAGCAGGACGGGATCCGATGGCCCCGGTTCGGGAGGATAGCGCGGTGCGCGCGTCTCGCGGGGATCTCAGGCGGGGGAGCGCGATGCTCCGGAGCGGGCGGGAGGAGCGCGTACCATCGCAGCGGTCAATGGCCGCGAGGACCCCTCTCCACGCCCGCCACGTCTCCGCCCAGGCGGTGATGGTCGAGTTCGCCGGGTACGAGATGCCGCTCCGCTACAGCTCGATCCGGGACGAGCACGTGGCGGTCAGGACCCGGGCCGGCCTCTTCGACCTCTCCCACATGGGCGAGGTCCGGCTCCGCGGGGCGGGCGCCGAGGCGACCGTGCAGCGGCTCGTCGCCAACGACGTCGCGGCGCTGCCCACCGGCCGGGCCCTCTACACGGTGATCTGCAACGAGGCCGGTGGGATCATCGACGACTGGATCGTCTACCGGGTGGAGGACGGCTTCCTGCTCGTGGTCAACGCCGCCCGCCGGCAGGCCGACCTGGAGTGGATGCAGTCGCACCTGCTCCCGTCCACGCAGCTCGTCGACGAGAGCGACGAGACCGCGCTGCTCGCCATCCAGGGCCCGGCGGCGATCGCCATCGTCCAGACGCTCGCCGACTGCGAGCTCGCGGTCCTCCGGCCCTTCGCCTCCCGCCTGGGGAAGGTGGCGGGGGTGGCGTGCCGGATCTCGAGAACCGGCTACACCGGGGAGGACGGGGTGGAGCTCTACTGCGGAGCCGATCCCGCTCCTCTTCTCTGGGACGCCCTGCTCGAGGCGGGCGCCGGCCATGGCCTCCTCCCTGCCGGGCTGGGCGCCCGTGACACGCTGCGGCTCGAGGCCGGCCTCCGGCTCTACGGCCAGGACATGGACGAGGGCGTCGACCCCTACAGCTGCGGTCTCGGCTGGACGGTGCGGCTCGGCAAGGGGGAGTTCATCGGAGCCGCGCGGCTGCGGGAGCTCGATCCGGAGAACCCTCCCCGGCGCTTCGTCGGCCTGGCCCTCGGGCCGCGCCAGATCCCCCGCCACGGTATGACCGTGAGGTCCGCGGGAGCGGCCGTTGGCGAGGTGACCAGTGGGGGTTTCAGCTTCAGCCTGGGTCACGGCATCGCCACCGCTTACGTCGAGCCCCATCTGGGCGCGGCACCCCTCAGCATCGACCTCCACGGTGAGACGGTGCCCGCTCACCACGTCCCCCTCCCGTTTTTCCGTCGCGAGCAGCCCCCACGCCGGCGCGGCGATTGAAGGAGCCAGCCATGCCCGACCTCTCCGGTTATCGCTTCACCCCCACCCACGAATGGGTCCATCGCCACGGCGACACGGCCACGATCGGGATCTCCGATCACGCCCAGGCCCAGCTCGGCGACGTCATCTTCCTGGACCTTCCGGCCGTGGGGGCGCAGCTCAGGGCGGGCGAGCGCTTCGGTGCCATCGAGTCGGTCAAGGCGGCGAGTGACCTGTACGCCCCGGTGTCGGGCACCGTCAGCGAGTTCAACGCGACGCTGACGGACGCCCCGGAACGGGTCAACTCGTCCCCGTACGAGGAGGGCTGGCTGCTCCGCCTCGATGGGGTCACCGAGGGGGACGTCGAGCTGGTCGACGAGGCGACCTACCTCACCCGGACGGAGGAGTAGATAGACTGCGGGGGTTCCGGGGTCAGCTAGCTCAGTTGGTTAGAGCGCGCGGTTCACATCCGCGAGGTCGAGGGTTCGAGTCCCCCGCTGACCACCAGGTCCCACCTCGGTGGGGACGGAACGGGCTGTCCGCGCGGCGCGGGATTCGACCGCCGCACGTGCGAGACGGGTGCTGTCGGCCTCCAGGAGGAGGTCGCGGTGCTGTTCCTTGGCAAGCAGACCGGAGATGTATGGGCTCATGAGAGCAGCCTAAAGGGCAATGTGGACAGGATCGGTCCTATATACTGTCAAGGTCCGTGGATCTCTCGAAGGAACGTCTCCTGACCCTGCTGGAGCTGCTCCAGGTGCGCCGGGAGATGGGTGGCGCGGAGATCGCCGAGCGGCTGGAGGTCACCCCGCGCACCGTCCGCCGGTACATCCGCGGCCTCCAGGAGATGGGCATCCCGATCGAGGCCGAGCGAGGCCGGGCGGGTGGGTACCGGATGCGGCCGGGCTTCAAGCTGCCGCCGCTGATGTTCACCAACGAGGAGGCGCTGGCCCTGGTGCTGGGGCTGCTCGCCGCCGAGCGGCTGGGGCTGGTCACCTCGGGGCTGGCGGTCGAGGGCGCCCTGGCCAAGCTCGACCGGGTGCTGCCGGAAACCCTGCGCGACCGTCTGCGCGCTGCTCAGGAGACGCTCCAGCTGGGCCTCGGGTCGGCGGATCAGCAGGACGGGCACGCGGACGGCGGGACCGTGCTGACCCTGAGCACCGCCGCCCGCAACGGGGCCCGGATCCGCTTGCGCTACCGCTCCTCGCGGGGCGAGGAGAGCGAGCGGCTGCTCGACCCGTACGGGATAGCGTTCCACAACGGTCGCTGGTACGTCGTGGGCTGGGACCGGCTCCGGGATGCGATGCGCACCTTCCGCCTCGACCGGATCCTCGACATCCAGCCGACCCGGGAGAGCTTCGAGCCCCCGGAGGGATTCGACCTGATGGACGAGATCCATCGCAGCATGGCGACCGTCCCCTACCGCTGGAGTGCCGAGGTCCGGCTGGACCTCTCGTTGGAGCAGGCGCAACGGCTGGTCAACCCGAGCGTCGGCGCGGTGGAGGCGATGGACGGCGGCGGCGTGCGTCTTCGCATCGGGGCCGACGACCTGGAGTGGATCGTGCGCCGGCTCTCCCTGCTCGGCGTCACCTTCACCGTGCTCGGTCCGCCCGAGCTCCGGGACGCGGTCCTCAAGGAGGCGGCGCGGCTCGCCGTCTGCGCCCGGGGCTGAGCGCGGGAGCGGTCCAGGAGGAAGCCGCGCCGGGGCCGCTCAACCGTCTCCCGCGCGGCGGGCCAGAAGGCGAAGGCTCAGGACGCAGGCGAGCGCGGCGAGGGTCAGCCCGGCGGCCAGGTCGGCGAGATAGTGCTGGTGGATCAGCACCGTCGAGGCGATGATCAGCAGGGTCCAGGCCCCGGCCACGATGCCGATGCGACGGTCGACCCTCCACCAGTGGATGGCCACGATCGTCGAGAGCGACGTGTGCAGGCTCGGGAAGTCGTTGTAGGGCTGGTCCCCGGCGTACACGGTCCGGATCAGCGCCGTCAGTGGATCGGAGCCCACGAGCTCGGGCCGGGCGACGTACGACTGGAGGAAGAAGTAGAAGGCGTAGCTCACCAGCCAGGCGATGATCATGGCCACGGCGGCAGAGCGAAAGAGCCTGACCCTCGCCAGCAGGAGGAGCGCCATGGTGACGGCGATGTACGGGGTCAGGGAGATGTAGGGGATGACGAAGACGGGGACCACCGGGATGGCCTGATCCAGGGGCGTGCGCAGGAATATCCGGTTGGGCCCGTGGTTCAGGGGGGTGTAGAGGAGGCTCATCCCGTACCAGGCCGCGAGCAGGACCAGCGTGACGAGGACGACCCCCCAACTCTCGCCGAGGATCCCACGCCGGAGCTGCGCGCGAGCCCAGGTGACCACGGTGCCGGCAATCATGCGACAGGCGGTCGGGGCCGGGCGGACGCCGGTCAGCGAGGGGGGCGCGAGGTGGGGCCGGGGCCCCTCGAGAGCCGGTTGAGGTACCAGATCTGGAGGCCGATGTAGGCCACGGCGAGGAGGAGGAACACGATGGATGCGGCGGTCAGCACGACGCGCCCGGTGCCGCCGACGATGCCCCCGAGCAGGAGCATCACCATGGCCACTATCCAGACGGCGACAGCCACGGCGATCCGCGACGTCGACGGCGCCGGAGCCCGGGGGCTGCTCATTGCGGCCGAAGCATAACCCCGACCGCAGCGCCCCGACCAGGCCTCAGACGGTCGGGACGGCGGGCTGCGCCCAGCTGACCGGGAAGACCGGGATGGCGGGGGCGACGGGGGTGCGGAGCAGCTTCACCAGGGCGACGGCGTTGAGGGCGAGGGTCACCGGGGTGGCGAACACGGAGACCACCCCCCACCAGCCGAGCAGCGCGGTGTCGAGCGTCATGTGCTGCCACGCGACCAGGCCGCACTCGCGGCAGAGGGGCCCGCGGAGAACCTTGTGGGAGAGGGTCAGCCCGCGCCCGCGGTGCTGGTGGAGCGTGGCCACCGTGGTCGGTCCTCGCTGGCAGAGGCGGCAGCTGTTCTGCGGGGTGCTCTCGGGGCTCATCGGCGCGGTGAAGTGTGGCCCACCGGGGCCTGGTGGGTTAGATGCATCAGCCGCTTGTGGCTCAAATGCACTCCTTCCGTTACGCGGCCCGGGTGGCGGCGCCGGCCGGTTACCCAGCCGTTCAGGCGTACGCTGCGGGGGATGGAGCATGGGCACCCGGGGCCCGAGACCCCGGCCTCCGGCGGAGGCGCTGATCACGACCCGGAGGCGCCTGACGGCGCGAGCGCGGCGGATGCGAGCGCGGCAGAGGAGACGGCCCCCGCCGCCGAGGGTTCGCGGACCCACGACCCGCGCACCCCGCAGGCCCTGGTCGAGGTGATGTCCCGTGACTGGGCTCCGACCAGCACGTTCTCCGATCATCCCCATCCTGCCGCCCCTCGCTATGCAGCCCGGCGGCAGGCCCTCTCCCGCCTCTTCCCGGGGATCCACGTGGTCATCCCCACCGGCATCCCGAAGGTCAGGTCCAACGACAACGACTACCGTTTCCGGCCGGGCAGCGACCACTACTGGCTGACCGGGCAGACGGAGCCGGGCGGCGTGCTCCTCCTCCGCGCCGGGGCCGAGGACCACCAGGCCACCCTGTACATCGAGCCGCGGAGCGACCGCTCGAGCCCGGCCTTCTTCACCAACGCGCGGAGCGGCGAGCTCTGGGTGGGCCCCCGGCGCGGGGTGCCGGAGACAGCCTTCCTGCTCGGCGTCGAGTGCGCGCCCCTGGACGGCCTGGCCGCCGCGCTGCGGGGGCTCGACGGACCGGTGCTGGTGCTGCGCGGGCTGGACCCGGAGATCGATTCGCTGGTCCCCGCGCCCGACGACCCGGCGGAGGAACGCCGGCTCGCCCAGGCGCTGGGCGAGCTGCGCCTGGTCAAGGACGACCACGAGATCCGGATGCTGGAGCAGGCCGTGGAGGCGACGATCCGCGGATTCGAGGACGTCGTCCGGGCGCTCCCCGAGGCCATGGAGCAGGGGGAACGGGTGGTGGAGGGGGTCTTCAACCTGCGCGCCCGGGTGGAGGGCAACGACGTCGGCTACGAGACCATCGCGGCGAGCGGGAGCCACGCGACCATCCTGCATTGGAACCGGAACGACGGTGAGGTCCGCGGGGGCGACCTCCTCCTTCTCGATGCCGGGGTCGAGGGCAACGAGCTGTACACCGCCGACGTCACCCGCACCCTGCCGGTCTCGGGCCGCTTCACGCCGGAGCAGCGCCGTCTGTATGAGCTGGTGCAGAGGGCCCAGCAGGCGGCGATCGCCGAGGTCCGGCCGGGAGCGGCGTTCCTCGACCCCCATCGGGCCGCGATGCGGGTCCTGGCCGAGGGCCTCGCGGAGCTGGGCATCCTCCCGGTCAGCGCCGAGACCGCCCTGGCCGACGACGTGCAGGCCCACCGCCGCTACACCCTCCACGGCACCTCCCACATGCTCGGGCTCGATGTTCACGATTGCGCCCAGGCGCGGGAGGAGGAATACAGGGGGGGCCGGCTCCAGCCGGGTCACGTGCTCACCGTCGAGCCCGGCCTGTACCTGCAGCCCGACGACCTCACCGTCCCCGAGGCACTGCGGGGCATCGGCATCCGGATCGAGGACGACGTCCTCGTGACCGAGGACGGCTGCCGGGTGCTCAGCCGGCGGCTTCCCACCGACCCCGATGAGCTGGAGCGGTGGATGGCGGGGCTGCGCGGTCAGGAGTTGCAGCTCCGCCGCCCCCTCGACTGACCGCGGCGCCCGTTTCCGGCCGGCTCTGCGTCGGTTGCTGCGCCCCGCAGCCGGCGGCCCCGCGAGCGGCGCCTGGTATGCTCTCGCTTCCGCAGCTTTCCTGCGTCCGGCGTCACCGCCTTGGCCACCTCGGCGGCGAACCGAAATCTCGCCGGGCGCCGTTCAGCCCATAGGAAAGGAGGTGCGCGCGTGGTGCGCGACTA
>Ga0181520_10003876_pt1 | contig 25697 bp, 9 predicted proteins | sample PEATcosm2014_Bin_29_FD_132451 | JGI IMG/M metagenome (GOLD analysis project Ga0181520, IMG submission 132451) | Peatland microbial communities from MTU Mesocosm Facility, Houghton, MI, USA - PEATcosm2014_Bin02_30_metaG | ecosystem: Environmental > Terrestrial > Soil > Wetlands > Peat | place...
ACAATTCTTTGTTTTTTGCAACGGGGACTCCCAGATAATCAGAATATGCACACATAATCGACTGACAATGATAATTCTCTATCACGTATCTAAAAGGGACAAGGTGTATTTCCCGTATTTCACGCTCGGATAAACCTATATCGTGGGAATCTCTACCTCCAAGAGGAGCTCCATGAACAGCAAAATGCTTTGGCGTTGTAATAAGTCCTTTGGATTGATAACCTTTTATCCAGGCGCCGCCAATAAACGAAACCAAAACCGGATCTTCTCCGTAAGTTTCTTCGCACCTTCCCCATCTTGGGTCACGCGCAACATCCAATACGGGCGACCAACACTGTTTGGTATTAGCGCTTACTGTTTCATCTCCAATTACCATCGCCTCCTGTTCAGCCAGATTTTTATCCCATGTGGCTCCAAGTGCAATAGATTGAGGGAAAATAGTTGCACCACTGCCATAAGAAAATCCATGAATAGCTTCAACTTTATTAATGTAGGGAATACCTAAGCGGGGTATACCTGGGATTCCCCACCCCTCCCGGAGCAGTTCCATTTTATCTAGAGGAGACATCGCAGCTAATAAATTTTCCAAGCGTTCTTCCAACGGCATTTTGGGATCCAGCCAGGGTTGTTTACTTTTATTCTCTTCTTTAGCCTGGAAAGAATTCCTCTCGTAAGTAACTCCTATTTCTTTAACAGATACATCCTTATCTACAACTCCTCCCTTAAATACCAATTTGAGATAAGCCCCATATTTTGGCGAAAAGGTTAGTGTAAATTTTTCATTTCCTAAAACCTTATAAGCTACGGGAGTGCCCGGATTCATCGGATCATAGGTAACAAAAACATTCAATAACTTCTGTAGAGATTGTTTAGAAATGCCTTCTGCATCCAACTGCAAAGCCACAATATTACCCGGCATTTGTAATGTTAACATAAGGAATTGATCCGATCTTAAATCTTTAGCACACAAAGGCCAGCTTGTACCTGAATTTTTATCTAATGATAATGCAGCTTTATCAGCATTTACAGAAGCAGATACAGAAGTAAAAACATCATGCTGTGCATAAACATTACCGACTAAAAGCACAAGTAAAAAACAAATTAGAGCTCTTTTCATACTCTCTCACAAATTTAATTTCAGAACTTTATTAAAAAGGTTGTCGCACAATGGATTTTGAAAACCATAAAATCGGCGACAACCTGCGTTATTATTTTTCTTACATATTATTTTTGATCCACAATTATTACATCCTTTGTACGTTCTTTGGGTGTAACTTTCAATTCTGTTATTTTGCCGTCTTTAACATGCCCTTCAACAATAGTGTTATACGGCGCGTGCAATTTAAAATCGGCGTTCCAGTCTTTAGGCCAGGCTGGTAATAGCTGGATGCGTTTACCATCGTATTGCATCAGCATCAGTTGAAGTGTCGTGCTTGCAGACCCCCCGGCGTCCATATCCGGTATCCAATCGCCGCCGTTCTTCCACCAGAACCACGGGAAGCGTTGGTTGCCGTACGAAATAAATGCCTCAATGAGTGAACTCTTAGCTTCATCTGTCAATCCCAGCAGCGCTGCTTCCATTTTATCTTGAGCCCAACATATTGGGAGGGTGAATAGCCGTGCGTTAAATGTGTTTCTTGCCAGTTGTAAATCGGGTTTACCAACACCATAAAGCCGGTAGGGAAATACCGTATAAAGCTCCGGATTTTCAGCATTTTTTGTTGAATCGTAATGAAGTGCCGGCAAAATAACTCTAACCCCGCCTGGATCTCCAATCCCATGCGGCGGCAGTTTCCCGTCTTTAGTAGTACCCATTGGAATTGCTGGTAATTCACTTATAACTTTCGTCCAAAAACTTCGTTCTTTAATGCTGGTTAACTTCTTTGGCAATGCCAGTAATTGGGGAAGGGCGCATCTTAAGCCGGCAATGTCCGGCGTAGGATTCATGGCCGTTAACTGATAAGTCTCAATCGATTGCGCTGGTTTTATCAGAATCTTTCCATTCTCATCACGACCATAATGCTGGTCATAATAGGTTAAAACAGCATCAGCCATTGGTAGCAAGGATTTCCGGGCAAAGTCAGCATCCTGCGTATTGTTATAATAATCCAGCATCTGAGCTATAACATCAAGCTCGCCTTGAATGTGGTAGCGCATCCATCTACTTTCTAATTCGTTACCGGGATTGTTCCAACCGAAATCGTTCAGATTGGGCAGTCCCCAGAAATAAATGGTTTCATTAATAGCAGCGCCGTCATGATGGAAATATGTGCGTGTGCAGTCTTCGGCAAGAGGTAAAGCTTTCACATACATATTGAACCAGGGTTTAATCAAATCGTAATCACCGGAAGCTATCAACGGCCAATATATAAGGCGGATGTTTTGATTCCAAAAACTTGCACCCCATATTCGATAATCGGGGTCATGGTTTGCTTCAGTCGAACCTGTTCCCGACGGCAAATCATGCCCCACAGTGAAGAGGGATCCGTTAAACTTAATCGGTTGAGCACCGCGGCCAGCGCAGGCAGTCATGTAACGCTGCATAATATAGCTTTGGGAAACTTTTTCCGCATCCGGAGTGCCGGTTACGTTTATCCAGCTCCGGTTCCAAAATTCTTTCCACCAATTCTCATGCGCCATCCAGGCTTTACTTAATTTGACCGCATCAGTCTCCTTTACAATCTTATCAAGCTTAACACGCCAGGCTCCGGGTGATTCCGTTTGCTCTGTGAGTGCGAAAATATCAAGTTGTTGTGAGAGTGAAGCTTTCGACGATTTTAAAGTCTGATTACCGCTGCTTACCAAATCCTTTCCTTTCAAAGTAATACCGAAACAGCGATGTAAAAGTGGATCCGGGTACTTAGGCAGCAATGATTCCAGGTGTTCTTTTTTAAAAACCAATGGATAAATACTTCGCGTATTAAAATGACAACATGATATTCGATTGTCTCTTGCAGGCAGAATTGTATCCGGTTCAAATGTAAGGCCATCCGGATTAGTTCCCCATTCAAAAAATGCCAATTGAGTCTGCTCCATAGCCTGCCGATCAAGATGATATTCCTTTGTCCTCCAAACTTCAGATGTTGCTTTCAAAACGACAGGAGCTTCGGTTTGTGCTTGCATGTGAACCACCGGATGATTTGCATCCACCCAGATACGGACGAAATTGTTTCCCGTGCGGAATTCAACATCACCGCTTTCTAATCTCAACGTTTGAGTAAATGAGTTCGAATTTTTGAAAGGATTGGGTTCGAGGCTTACGCGTACGCGGCCAAGCTTGAGCAGTTGTCCATTTTCACTCCAGGCATCGGATTTCGCGATTAACAATACTATGTCACCGTTCTGTTCTGTCCAGGCATTCATTGCGACGTCACCATTGCCTAACGGCATCGAACTATTTTCATCCGTTCCCAAAGAATTCCACACAACGTCATAGCCGGCAACTGATTTGCTGCTTTGTGCCGATATAAACGAAGTTGAAAGAACAATTAATAAAAAGAAAAATAAGATTTGTTTTAAGTAGTTCTCATTGTTCATGTGTTCTGTTCCTTTATTACTTCAATTTGAATTAAATTATAATAAGAAAATGTTGTAATGAAAATTCTGGCGGTTTCAGTATAGTTATAATATTTTCATTATTTGATCACGTAACAAATGAAATACAGGGGAAAAAATAATTAATAATGCACTTTTGAAAGATTAATAAATCAAAATATACAGATAATGCTTGTATAAAAAGAATGCTGCATAATGAATTTTAATTAATTAAATAGCAATTTATTATCTTAGAGGTAAATGCTGTATCACTAAGCCCAACAACATTTACCTCAATACCTTCATGCATCATTTACGCAAGATTATTTACATTCCTGCGCTTTCATAGTTCTTACATATTATTTTTGATTCACAATTATTACATCCTTTTCACGTTCTTTGGGTGTAACTTTCAATTCTGTTATTTTGCCGTCTTTAACATGTCCCTCGACAATAGTGTTATAAGGCGCATGTAATTTAAAATCGACTGTCCAGTATTTAGGCCAGGCCGGTAATAGTTGGATCCGTTTACCATCGCATTGCATCAGCATCAGTTGTAGCGTCATCATTCCGCCTCCTCCGTTGTCCATATCGGGTATCCAATCGTTGTTCTCAGACCAGAACCACGAAAAGCGTTGTTTACCAAACGAACCTAAAAATGCCTGTTTGATTGAATTTTCAGCTTCATCAGTCAATCCAAGAAGTGCCGCCTCCATTCCATCTTGCCCCCAACATTTGCTAAAGGGGAAAAGTCGTGCGTTATAGGTCTTTCTTGCCAATTGTAAATCCGGTTTCCCGGTACCATAAAGCCGGTAGGGAAAGACTGTGTAAAGCTCAGGATTCTCAGTGTTTTTAGTTTTATCGTAATGCTGAGCGGGTAAAATAACAGTATCCCCCCAGGTGTCTCCAACGCCTGCCGGCGGCAGATGACCTTCTACAGTAGTACCCATTGGAATTGCTGGTAATTCATTCATAACTTTAGTCCAATTACTATGTTCTTCTTTTGTTGTTAATTTTATAGGCAGTGCCAATAGTTGGGGCAGAACGTACTTTAAGCCCGCTATGTCCGGCGTCGGATTCACGGCTGTTAGCTGATAAGTCTCAATAGACTGTGCCGGTTTCATCAGAATCTTTCCATTAGCATCACGTCCATAATGCTGGTCATAATAGGTTATAACAGCATCCGACATTGGCAGTAACGAGCTCCGGGCAAAGTTGGTATCCTGAGTATTGTTGTAATAATCCAGCATCTGAGCAAGAACTTCCAGCCCGCCTTGAATGTGGTAGCGCATCCATGGACTTTCCAGTTCGTTTCCGGGATTGTCCCAGCCGAAATCGTTCAGATTGGGCAGTCCCCAGAAATAGATGGTTTCATTAAATTCAGCGCCGTCGTGATGGTAATATTCGCGGGTGCGGTCTTTGACCAGCGGCAACATCTTCGCATACATATTGAACCAGGGCTTGATCAAATCGTAGTCGCCTGAAGCAATCAACGGCCAGTATATATGGCGGGTATTTTGATTCCAATAATTCGAGCCCCATTTTCGGTAATCGGGATCATGGTCAGCTTCGGTTGAACCAATACCTGCCGGCAGGTCATGTCCCACCGTGAAAAGCGATCCGTTAAATTTGACTGGTTGAGCACCTCTACCGGCGCAGGCAGTCATGTAGCGCTGCATAGCGTAGCTTCTGGAGACAATTTTCTCCACCAGGTTCGGGTCGGTTAAGTAAATCCAGCTACGATTCCAAAATGCTGTCCACCATTGCTGATGTGCCTTCCAGGCTTGGCTTATTTTAATTGCATCAAATTTTGTAATCATTTTATCAAGGACGGCATGCCAGGATTCAGGCGAGTCCGTTTGTTCAGTGAGTGCATAAATATCGAGCTGTTGTGAGCTCGAACTTTTTGATGATTTTAACGTCAGATCATCGCTGCTTACCAGATTCTCTCCTTTCATTGTGAGGCCGAAGCAGCGATGTAAAAGGGGATCCGGATATTTAGCCAGTAATGACTCCAGGTGCTCTTTTTCAAAAACCAGCGGATAGATGCTTTTCATATTGAAATGGCATGAAGATATACGATCGTTTTTTGCCGGCATAATGGTATCCGGCTCAAATGTCAGACCATCCGGATTGGTTCCCCATTCAAAAAATCCCGATTGCTCAATAGCGTGTTGATCGAGATGATATTTTTTTGTCCGCCATTCTTCAGACGTTGCTTTCAACTCAACGGGAGTTTCAGTTTGAGCTTCCAGGTGAACGGCTGGATTATTTGCGTCCACCCAGATACGGACGAAATTATTGCCGCTGCGGAGTTCTACGTCGCCGTTTTCCAATTTCAATGTTTGAGTAAAGGAGGCTGAATTTTTGAATGGATTAGGCTCAAGGCTGACACGTACCCGGCCAAGCTTGAGTAATTGCCCATTTTCACTCCAGGCATCGGACTTCGCGATTAGCAGCACAATATCACCGTTCTGTTCCGTCCAGACATTAAGTGCAACGTCACCGTTGCCCAACGGCATCGAACTATTTTCGTTTGTTCCCAAGGAATTCCACACGATGTCGTAGGTAGCGATTGAGTTGCTGCTTTGTGCCGATATAAACGAAGTTGAAAGAATAATTAATAAAAAGAAAAATATAATTTTAAAGTAGTTTTTATTATACATGTTTGTTGTTCCTTTATTACTTATATGTTATATGTTTCAATACAATGAGGGAAAAGTTCTTATATAATTAATTCCGATATCCATCATTGTGCTAAATATGTCTTGGTCTGCAATTGCCTGGAGTCTCCTAATAATTGTACCGATTTACCATTTAATAAAAGGCTTCCTTTACCCATTGATCAGTATTTTCAAGAAATAAGTTTGTCTATAAATAAAGTGATTTGATTCATTGCGGTGTTTTGAAAAATTTTCCGAATACCGATCCACATAAAGAATCCTTTTAAAATTTCCTCATAAAAATTAATTATCAATTACTGAAGACAAATTTACAATATCCGCCTTTCGCTCCTGCGGTATCACAATCAGTTTAGACACTCTGCCATTTTGAATAGTTCCCTGAACAGATGTATTAAACGGCGCATTCATCTTAAAATCGCCTTCCCATCCTGCAGGCCAGGCAGGCAGCAAAAATATTTTCTTCCCATCAGTTTGCATGATCATTTGCTGCAGTCCGTTTTCACCATTACCTCCATTGTCCTGGTCCGGAGCATAGTCATTTTTCTGAATCCAGAAAGCCGGGAATTTCAGCCTCGGATCTTTACAAGTAAAATTATAATAGATATAACTTTTTGCTACTCCGGATAATCCCAACATGGCAGATTGAACAGGATCCTGAGTCCAACAACCTTTAAAAGTACATTTCCGGGCATTGAAGGTATTTACAGCCAGATCAAGGCCGGGCTTTTCCAAACCGTATAAACGGAAAGGATAAACTGCATATAGTTCAGGGTTTTCACTGTTTCTGAATTGCGCTGTTTGAGGTCCTGTGTATGGAAGCAAAACTTTCTTGCCATCTTTCTCTCCAACAGGAAGAGGAGGAATCTGTTCCAAAAAGTTTGTCCATGCTGTACGCATTTCGTTGCTCACAAGGTTGTCAGGCAATGAAATCATTCTTTTCAAAACTGCCATTAATCCTGCAATATCAGGAGCAGGGTCATGCACTTTCCAATACATTTCTATGGCATTATCGGGATCAAGCAATAGTTTGCCGTTTCCATCCCTGGTAAAATGCTTGTCAAAGAAAGTTAAACCAGCGGACGCAACCGGAATCAATGTCTTTTTGGCAAACTCAACATCACCGGTATATTCGTAATAATCCAGCATCATCATGCTAAGTTCAAGTATAGGAGTAAAATAATGAAGCGTCCAATCTTCTTTTACTTCGGGACCTGCATAAGCCAACCCTCCCCAAAAAGGTTTGGTTTCAGCAAAATAAGCACCTTCGTGTTTGTAATATTCTAGAACTTTTTTGGAATTTTCAGGCAGCATATTAGCATACATATTAAATAAAGGAAGCATTACATCGAAATCACCTGCCTGCAGGCGCGGCCAATACATTGCCCTGGTATTTTGAAACCAATACTGCCCGCCCCATACCCGGTAATCGGCATTGACTTGAAATGCTTCCTTACCTCCCACGGGAATTAAAGCGGGATTATCGACTGTGAAGATTGACCCATTGAATTTGATCGGATAAGCCCCCCGTCCGCTGCATGCAGTAACAAAGCGCTGTAAAATATAACCTTGTGTAATATCATTTGCCGCGGAATCTCCTCGTACAAATACCCAGCTTCTATGCCAGAATTTACCCCACCATTGCCGGTGTGCCTGTCGTGTTTTTTCCAACTTTAAATCATCAATCCGTACAACTTGTTGATCTAATTTTTCTTTCCAATTCGATGATGATTCCGTCTTGGCTGTCAATGGATATATTGAAATCAAATCTGTTTTCACCTGTTTGGATGATACCAATACCGTGTCATTTTCAGAAACTAATCCTTCTCCTTTAATAATTGCTCCAAAAGTCAGGTTAGTGAGATGTGGATTGGCAGTTGACGCATTCCTGTGGTACCACTCAATTTTATCTTTCAGACCGGAAAGGATTGTGTCGGCACTGATCTTATTCTCGTCCGTCCTCCGCCAGTTATTTAATTCAACCGAGATTTTTGAAGGATACTTGTTTTTTGATTCAATCCGGATTACAGGATTATTAGCATCAACCCAAATCCTGAAAGTCGAATTTCCTTCCTTAACCTGGATTTCACCTGAGTACAATTTCAACACTTGAACAAATGGATTAATTTCCGGTTGAGGATACAGGGCAATTCGCACTTTTCCTAGTTTCAATAATCCCCACGGACCAAAGTTATCTTCGCTCCATGCATCGGTTTTACTAATATAAAAATTGATATCCCCATTTGATTCCACCCAAACATTTAATCCAATATCTCCATTTCCCAAAGGCATAGATTGCGCTGAAGTCGGACCCGGTACATCCCAAGAAACATTGTAGGAATCAAGCAGTGGTTTAATGTCCGTTACTGATTGCCCAAAGGCAGAGGCATATAGAAAACAGGCGACTCCTATATCAAAGAGTGCCCTTCTGATATTTCTATTGAAATTTTTTTTTCTTAAGTTTTTCGTAATATCAAGGTTGATAAATTAATAAAATTGTTAATTGTAAATTCATTCATGACAAAAAACACTGCTAGTTAAAACCAACGGCTTGTTATCTGTAAACTGCAGCATAGTATTATGATCCGAACCCCAGCCTGTTTCGTCGCCGTTTAAACGACGCTGCCTTACCAACTTGCCGTTTTTATTTACCAGTTCATATGCCCAAAGTATCTCTGCATTAGGTTTAGATTTCGATTTTGAAACAAACGTAACTGTAAATCCATCTCCCGCAATAAGGTATTCGTTGTTTTCTTTAGCAATGATCAGGGCATAAGCCGGGATCTTCAGATCCTGGGTTGCCTTGAATTTTAATTCATAATCACCTAGCTCCATTGTTTTACTTTCACCGGCAGGAATTTGAATACCTCTCATTTTGTCTGTACCCTGATATTTAGTAATCTCCGGTATTAAAGCAGATAGAATATGATAACTATTAGAAAGCAAAAGTGTGTCATCCGGATTTAAGTTATCAATTCCAAAAGCTGAAAAACATAATGCCCCCTCACCAATTGCATAAAATGCATTGGCAACCATTATTTTTGTACTTGGACTCTCAGGTATAAATAACGCATTTCCCATTCGTTTATACAATTGGCAAACATTTTCAAAATCAGGGCGGTAAATATCAGCAGATAGAAAATCGAGGCTTGGTGCTTCAGTCTGGTATATCGGGACGACTTTTGCAATAGGTCCGCCACTTGGATATTGTCCCGGGTTGGAATTCGAAGGTTCATTTTGCCATGCATTGGCATACATAGGTATTGGGTATTCTTTCTTTCCTGCAGCAGCAACTTTTTCTACATAACTTGCTACATTCCATGCCATAAATAATTCATCTGCATCTTTTCCAAAAAGTTCTGTCCAGGTTCCGTTCGTTTTATAGTTAGAACCTTTCCATGCATCCAGAAGCTCCGGGATTAACCTGTTTTTATTCTTTTCCAGAAAAGAAACTAATTCTACAGGAACAGCCGATTCAAATTTCTTATTTGCCAGCGGGTTGAAATCTCTTGTAGTTTTTCTAACCCCGGGTTCATTTTCAACCTGTATACAAACAACTGTGTGCTTTTGCCCATCTGTTTTTTTCAGATGTTTTAACATTTGTGCAAAGGCTTTGGCATCTGCATTACATGCTTCCTCTGAAAAACAAGATATTGCATTTAAGTTTTCGGACTGCTGGTTTTGTAACCTCGGAAATCGTTTCAGATCCTGACGAACCCAATCCGGCGGATAAGTTGATGCTGAGTTTTTCCATGTACCAAACCAAAGAAGAACCAATTTCAGATCATATTTTCTTGCATCAGCAATCAATTCATCAAGTGTTGAAAAATCAAACTTGCCTTCTTTAGGTTCGATAAGCTCCCAGCTAACAGAAGCAATGACTGTATTCATATTAAGCCTCTTCAACCTGGGCCAAATATCTTTCATATAGTCCATGCTTGAAGCTGTGGAGTTATGCAACTCACCGGACAATAAAACAGTTGGCTTACCATCAATTATGAATTGCTTCGCATTCCCATTATCCTTTAGATGCGGAATATTTGGATCAATTTGTCCATTAACATTAAAAAACGCAAAAGTCATAAGGATAATTATTAATAAATATTTGTTTCTATGTAGCATATTTTCACTTTTTCTAGTATTATGATTAGTACACTATTAACCAATTTCAATTCCGGCACTTTACTTAAAACTCTCCCATTGCTCGTAAGGTCCAATAGAGACCCAGCCTTCTACAACTTCAACAGTAACTTCATGCCCGCCATCCGGAAGCCCTGATTTAGAATAATACTGGAAGTGAGGGTCGCGAAAATCTCTTCTGTAATCTACTATCTTGTCAAGCTTACCATCAATATATATTTTAGCTTTTCCTCCTTTTGGGAAGACCAAGCCTGTTAGCGCCACTCCAGTACCATAAAATTTGAGAACCGCTTTTGCCTTCGGTGTTGCACTTTCGTACCATCCGTCCCCTTGCAAGCCCCAGTTATGGTCGTAAACAATTTCAGGATCAGTGTGCATGATTTTATAAAAGTTGGCTTTTTCAGAATAAGGATTTAAAGCTGAACCCATTTCAGAGAGAAGTTCGGTATTCTTAGAATTTAACCTCCCATTAAAACTCCATTCATTACCTGACTTAACTACTTTCACTAAAAATTGATTCCATCCTTTTTTTAACGGTAATTTTTCTATGACACCATCTTCAACCGATTTGGTGGAAATGAATTTTTCCTCTCCGTTAAGCCAGATTTTAACGCCGGAAGCTGTAGAAAAATCAAAATTTACAACAGGCACATTCGGATCAGCCATAATCTCATTCAAAGGCTGAGGGCACCGGACCCAAAAACTTAAATATACTGCACCATGTTCAACTGGCCCATTTTCTATTCCCGGACGGTTAAAGTTGAAAAGACCGCTTTTTGCTTCTATCACATTCCAGGTACAATCGTTTGACTTTTCTTCATATTCCGGTTTCAAACTAGTTTCCCCTCCAATAAAATCCTTCTTAAAAGCTTCATCGAAGCTGGAAGCTTTATAATACCCCGCAACAAGGCTTCTCGTTAAGACAGAAGTCTGATCAAGAAGGCTTCCCCGTTTCACCGGAACCTGCCTCACAGCAACTCCAAGGTTATTGAATAACTGCGTAATCATTCTGATGTGTGCCGGTGTAACTATATCTATATTTATCGTACTCAAAAGATAGGCGCCTTTGTTTTCTTTAACTTCAACCAGCGCTGGCCCTTGCGGATTTTCTCTTTCCGAACGTATCATTCCACCATTATTACCACTGGCCCAATCTACGGGGGAGGCTTTTATCAGTATATCTCCCTTGTTTACAAAATCTCCGCGAAGAGCATATTTCAATATTGTTTTTGAATCTGTGTTTTCAGTAAAATAATAATCTTTATACGAAATTGAGGATACGCGGCTGTCCTTTTCATCTGGTATCAAAGAAGTTGCCGGCCGTTCAAATACTTCAACCGGGTAAGGAAGAACCGTTTCGAAAGAAGATTGGTTTTTCGGCGTTAGCCCCCAAAAAATAACCTGCCCGCCTTTTGAGACAATATCTTTTACTATAGTTGTAAATGTGTTATCTGCGGTAGCAGTATTACAATCTACCAAAAGCACTTTTGATATCGAGGATTGCATGACCAAAGGAATGCCCATGCTTTTCAGTTTAAAATATAAATCGCTGCCTTCTTCTCCCGCAAACAAAACTTCTTTCTCAGGATTTTCTATAACCGGAGCAGCAGGCGTTTCAAATACCTGACGGTGGTCCCATTCACAAGGGGCCGGTTCCGGTTGATGGTATGCTGCTTTTATTGCATAATACATTGGCTGCGGCCTATATAATGGCATACCGGGATCATAGCCCGGATTATATTGAGTCGCATAAGGAGGTATACGCTCTATCTGAGAGCCAGGCTTCCCTTCTGCATACTTCGTGGTAAAAAACACGCCTTCGTCTTTAGTCGGTAATTTTGAAAGATCAGACATTCCCAGAGGCAATTCTTCAACTGCATAATAGCCAAGATTCCAGACTGAACAAAAGGTACAAATCTGTCGTTGTACTTTAAGTAGTTCGTAAGCATCAATGGCACACGCATCGCTAAAGTCTTTATAACTCCTGTAGGCACGGTCGCCAACATACATTTCCGCTTGACGCGGAGTGGCATAATATGCTATAGAGGCTTCGCCAACAGCAAATGGTTTATTTGTAGTTGCTGCATCTTCTTTATAGCTTGTTGTAGAACCGTAATGAACATTGAAAACCGGTAACACGCCACCCTCATCCCGGCTCCCGTCACCTGATATCCAGTTTCTTGTCGGGTCAAGTTTTCTGCAAATATCTGCCAATCCATTCATACCATCGTATACCATCTTTTTATATGATACGTCATTGCATTTTACGTTTAATGCTGGCAAAACTTCATTTTCAATACTCCAGCCGTACACACTCGGGTGGTTACGGTATTTCCTTACCATCCCTTCAACATTAAATTTCGCCGCTTTCCAAAACAAATCCGAATCATAATTGATATCGCAAGAACTGGCATACACTGAACTCTCCGACAACAATGCAATACCCATCTCATCAGCCATATCATGAATATAACCTGGCCATACAACAGCATGCAAACGCGCTGCATTTGCTCCGGCATCCTTTAACAACCTGAACCAGGACCAGGCAAAACGGCGGCTATAATATGTCTCGTTCTGCAAATGTTGCGAGTCTCCTAATAGTTGTACCTGCTCCCCATTTAACAAAAGCTTCTTGCCAGAGATCTTAAACTCTCGCCATCCAAATCGCTCATATTTTTTGTCAATTTGTTTACCTTTCTGTTTAAGGCTAACAGTCATTCCATAGAGATTCGGATGATCAAAATCCCAATACTTCAGCTCGTTGATGACTTTCTTTTCTAATGTAACTGTTATATCTTTTCCTGCAGGAATTTTCACATCTTTCGGATCCAACCCCAATGCCAGATTTCCAAGTTTCCATTTTACTTCGGGAGCTGTGAGCATATCTTTCCCTGCAAGGTTCACCCATTCGTTCACTACAGAATTTATCTTGACGGTTTGATCTTCTGTAGTCGTATTTTTTATCGTTACTTCTGCAACCAGGCGGCTTAACGATACATCAGGTTTAATGTAAACATCTGTAACATATACTTTAGGCAGCGCCAACAGGTAAACATCCTGCCAGATTCCCAGCATCCGGGCACCACCGGGAGGGAAGGCTAGTTCCCCGTATTTGCCCGGGGTGATAAATAAACCATGAGAACGCGTCCCAACTAAAATCTCGTTTAATGAACCTTTTTTTACATTGTCCGTGATATCGTACTCAAAAGGGATGGTGGAATCAAAATGACCGCCGAGCTTTTTACCGTTTAAAAATACTTTGCAGTCGCCGCCAATAGCCTGGAATCGCAGCACTATACGTTTCCCATCCCAACCGGACGGAACTTCAAACTCCTTGCGAAGCCATCCCATTTTAGCCTGCCTCCATGCCTCAGGATAACTAGGGTATTCTTCAACAGAAGTCCATTCAGATGGTATTTTTATTTTCACCGCATCCCAGCCATTTTCTGTTGGTGAAGGCAGATCAACTGCAACATCCCTGGCATTAATCCCGAAAGGTTTTGTTTTTATTTTCTCATTTGGTTTGTAAACAGGCTGAAATTCCCAATAACCATTCAGACATAACTCCTGCCTTATCCCCTGTTCGGGGCCTCTAACAAATCCATCAGAAGGGGCGAACTCTCCTGAAAACTCAATACGCCCCAAAGTTGGATTTTTCTTATCGCCGGCACGGGAAAACGAACATAATGTCATTACAATGCTCAGAACTACTAACAGTTTGTATACAATGCAATGCAGATTAATTTTTTCTATTTGTTCCATATTAATTAGATCTTAAATCCGGTTATAAGTCGTCTATTTTCAGAACTGTTACCAACGAAAATTTTATACTTTCCTTTAAAAAGTTCCATTTTCCCGTTACTTATGTTCATCTTTCTGAGATCCGCTACCGGAATCTTGATATGAACAATTTGGGATTGATTCTTAGATAAATTTACTCTTTTGAAATCGCGAAGTTCTTTCAAAGGTAATTTTTTACCTTCCGGGTACTGAATATATGCCTGCACAACCTCATCACCATTCATCTTTCCGGTATTTTTGATTTCCACCGAGAAGTTTATTGTATCTTCCATTGTGTATGAACCTTGAGGTTTATTTTTCCATTGATAAGCAAAGCTTGTGTAGCTTAATCCAAATCCGAAAGGATACAACGCCTTTCCCTTAAAATAGCGGTAAGTTCTGTTTTCCATTGAATAGTCAGTGAAAGATGGTAAATCGCTATCATTTCTATAAACTGTAACTGGTAGCCGGCCCGACGGATTATAGTCTCCGAACAAAACATCTGCAACAGCCTGCCCGCCAGCCTGTCCACCATACCATGCATTAAGAATAGCTGGAATATGCTCTGATTCCCAGGGAATAGAAACTCCACTTCCTGACATCATAACTAACACGACGGGTTTTCCTGTAGCCTTCAAAGTTTTCAAAAATTCCGTCTGAACCTTCGGCAGGAGAATAGTTGTACGATCACCACCTGAAAATCCCGCCTGGCTCACTGGCATTTCCTCTCCTTCAAGGGTTGGAGAAATCCCTCCTATATATATAATCGCATCTGCATCCTTAATACTATCGATCACTGAATTAATGGAAACAGAATCAGCAATGGTAGTAAAATCCGTTACAGGGGCGTAATAAATTTGTGTTTCTTTTCCAAGTTTAGCTTTTATACCTTGCAGCGGCGTAATAAGAACAGAAGGAAAACCATTATAATTAGCTAATGGCGTTTCACGGTTATCAGCATTAGGTCCCAGTATAGCTATTTTTTTCAACTTTTTCGAAAGGGGAAGTGTTTGATGTTCATTTTTAAGAAGAACAATAGATTCTTGCGCTAACTTGAGAGCAAGATCTTTATGGGGCTGACTTTCCAAAGAAGCTAATGTAATATTCGTGTATGGTACCATACTTGGCGGATCAAACATTCCCAATCGGAATCTAATCAAAAATAGGCGTTTTACAGATTCACTAATTTTTTCTTCAGTAATTAAACCTCTCTTTACAGCTTCACCCAACGCAGAATATGTGTCGCCGCAGTTAACATCGGTACCATGTAGCACAGCATCGGCAGCAGCAGTTTCCGCATCCGGATCACTCTTATGTCCCCTATAAAAGTCATCTATAGCTCCGCAATCCGAAGTTACATATCCTTTAAAGTTCCATTCATCCCGTAAAATTTGTGTCATTAATAAATCATTACCGCAGCAAGGTTGTTTTTTATATGCATTATAGGCACACATAACACCCGCAACCTTAGCTTTTACAACCAACTCATGAAATGCAGGAAGATATGTATCCCAAAGATCATAATCAGATATCTCCGCATCAAACTGATGTCTTGAAGATTCTGGTCCGCTGTGAATTGCAAAATGTTTGGCACACGCAGCAGCTTTCAGATACTTTGGATCATCGCCCTGTAGGCCTGTCACAAAAGCTTTTCCGATAGTGCCTGTTAAATAAGGATCTTCGCCATAAGTTTCCTGCCCTCTTCCCCAGCGAGGATCCCTGAATATATTAATATTCGGCGTCCAGTATGTCAAACCGAGGTATATATCTCTAACATTGTTTCGAATACTTTCATTATTAATCGCACGACTCTCTTCTGAAGTATATCCCCCCATCATGTGCATTGAGATAGGATCAAAACATGCGGCCATAGCGATTGCCTGAGGATACGATGTAACATGATAGGAAGTACGAGCTATTCCATGAAGACATTCATTCCACCAATTATATTGAGGAACACCTAACCTTGGAATGGCAGCAGCTGAATTCATCATTTGTGATATTTTTTCATCAAGTGTCATCCTGTTTACCAGGTCATTAACTCTTGCTTCAAACGATAAAAAAGGATTCTGGAAAGGATACTCAAATTTACTTGTATCACTTGCCTGCTTAATCTGAGAATTGATTTTAAGTGTGGTATCAAGGAAACCGTTCAAAACCTTATCAAATCCTTCTCCTCCCGGATCGGTATGTCCGCCGCCGGCAGTTACCCAATAGGTTGATTTCGCACCTATTTTCTGCAATTTTTCCTGTAATTCCTTTCCCTCCTGACCCGGAACTATTGGATCCTTTTCCCCATCGCAGATAAGGAGCGGGGAAACGTCCTTATTTATGTGGCCAATCGGACTCATATTTAAATATAGTTTTTTATGGGCTTTAGTATCTGGAATAACACCATGGAAAAGAACTCGTAAACGGGGCCGCGAATCGTTTAAGATATTTGGATCAGCCGCCCGAAACGTATTTTTACCATCCGTAGTTTTAACAACGTCATCCGGCCCCTCATTCCAAAATCTTAATAAATCAGTAGGGGCAACATTGCTAAAGGCATTACAAACATGCGCGCTTATTCCTTCTAAACCAGGTGTAGGCCCTCCATCATTAAAATTTTCAGGCACCATAGCTACCATTAAGCTCAGATGAGCTCCGGCAGAACCACCCATACACCCAATTCGATCGGGATCGATATTAAACCGGGCTGCATTTTTTCTTACAAAACGTACTGCATTGCGGCAGTCGCGTATATTTTCGGGGAATCCTCCCTCTTTACCCAGGCGGTATTGAATTGAAAATACTGCAATGCCTTTACTTATAAAAGTATTGGAAATCATTGTTGCCGGATCCCCTCCGAACCACCATCCCCCATGAATATCTATCATTGCAGGAGCCGGTGCTGTCGTATTAACAGGTATAAAAGCATTCAATGTTAAAGTTTTTCCATCAACTGTACAAAATGGAATATTAAACTCAGTTCTATAACCGGGAATTTCACCGGTCTTATTTAGTGTGTAAGGAGAAGAATCTACGGTTATTCCAAAGCAACTGATTAGAATTATAATCAGGACTATTTTAGCCGGTTTCATAACCCAATATGTTTTTTCCATATTTTTTTCCTTAATTATTTCCAGAATTTTTTTAATTAGTATTGTTTCTTAAAGGAATAAAGTAACTTTAAAAACAAAGAGCCTTAAGTATCATATATGATATTCATTATTAAAGTTCTTTGATCATTTTTTATTTTGTTTAATTGTTTTCTCATTTTAACTTACAAAAATATAATAAATACACCAATTTGCTTTATTAATACAAATTTTTTTCTGTAAAACCTTAATGACATGAATAATGTCTCTCAAAAAGAGCAATTTGTCAGATCGGTTAATCGATTCGACTGAACTCATCGAAGTTCTCTCAAAGCCTTGCAATTTCAATTCGGTTCACACTTCGAGAACTAAGTGTAACATTATAAATTACTCCTAGACAACCTTATTTATTATTTTTATTTAATATGACTTATGTGTAAAATATTTTAGAAACTATATATATTTTATTTAGATGCCTTAAAATCAGGGTTAATTAAATAATTATGCCCTGCTATTGCAGAAAACATAATACATTCACCATTGCTATTATCAATTTTTGCCCGCAAAGCTTTTTTTGTACCTTCTTCAGAGACAATAACTTGTTTTCCAGGCCAGGGATTCATCACTTGACAGTGAATGCTTCGCCGTGCGTCAATTTCCAGATAGTAAATGCCATTAGTATCCTTAGCTGCTGAAACGAGAAATCCGCCGAGAGCCTGGAAGTTGCGGAAGGCGACATCGCTCGTATCAGCCACCACGGGAAATAAATGGATGCGGCCGCTCCGGCTGTTGAGCAGTGTTTCTGCATCACCGGCAAGACGGCGCCGGGGTGGTTCTGAACCCTGCGATATTCCCATCAGCATCAAGGTTGCTCCGCCGATACCTGCACTCTTAAGTGAGTGCACAGATCGTTCTATCATTTCTTTCTGCTCCGGCGGTGAATCCAGGTTGATTTCATCGGCGAGAATTACAGGATACATGCACGGTTCACCAAAATGGTCGGGCGGCAATCGTGTCGGTTCAACTCCGGGCTGATTAGCATATTCCAACCCATCTGGAGTCTTCCACGTTGCGTAGGGTGCAAGGTGGGCTGCTACTTCCCGCCAATGTTTTTGCAAATCAGCATCCACGCCAAGCGCCTGTGCGGCATCCGCCGCCCGTGTTAACCCCCACTTGAACATGCACAACGAACTTGTGACATCCTTGTTGCGCGCGAATTCCGGATAAAAGCCCCAGCGCTCTTCTTCCATTGATGGAATGATGTGATAATAGCCGTCGCCGCCCTTCTTCGCGTAGGCTGCATAGAACAGAGCCATTTGTTTCATTATAGGATAGCATTCATTTTGTAGAAAAGTTGTATCTCCTCCATAATCCCACTCATCCCAAACTGGGCGAACGATCTGCGCCATCGTACCAAGGCAAAACTCCAATGTGATAGTGGTATGAACGTATTTGTCCGGTTTGACCGGCGGCAGATAGCCATGAACGATACACATGCCGGGCATGTCGAACATTTCATGCGCGTTTAGTTCTGCGGCCGGCATCCAATGTTCCACAATTTCCTTCCACATATTTTGATTGTCACCGCGATTCCGGACGAACTGTGACGTTGTAAAAATTTCGTTATAACAAGGCGCGCCATCCCATTCCTGAAAATCACGTTCGGGGACAGCATATGATGCGCTGCATTCGTACTGTCTCATGTCCGTTTTAGTGCCGCCGCCGTGGCTGTCGGCGTAGCTGCGGTAAATCTCGCGAATGTCGTCGGTGCACTCTGTGCCGGATAGGCCATGAAATACCCGCCCATTTTCACGCAAGTTATAAAATGCATTCCACCATTTATTGTTTTCCTGAACAATACCGTCAAAGCCCGCTTTCTCCGCCTGTGCCAAACGCTGCTTCGCAATTTCAAATATATCCTCTCCATCATTCGAGGTAACTACAGTCACCAGCGCTTCAACTTTCCCATCGACAGCAGAAAACGCTGCCGTTGCGGCAGCTCCGGGCGCTTCGGAAATCGCCGGCCGCGGCTCGCCTTTCCATTCGCGGTTCAATGGCTGATTCTCTACCGGCATGCCCAGACCGGTCTTTCCTTTAACCGTTTCGAGGCCCACCTTACCCGGAGTTTTGAGCAACCCCATCATGACGTATTCAAATCCCTTTGGGAAAGTCTTCTCAGCCGGCATTCTCTGATGAATCCAAAAATAGCGTCCGTCTTTACCGCTGGTTGGCGGGTCAATCGGGCCGTTGAACGCCTTGTCAGCTTCGGCCTGCGGTGTCTTATATTTTCCATCTTCCGTCATGTAAGTAAGATGGGACGGGTCGCGATGCCGATAAAGTCGCAGCCAGATTGGAGACTTAATACCATTGAGGTCGCCCCGAATAGCATAGACGTCATCCGTCATACCCAGAACATACTCAATCCTAGCCTGCACTTCGCCTTTGGTGATTTGCATGCTCACGATGCCGTTGGCACAGCTCTGCGAAATCTCCGGTGCTTTTGCACCTTTAAGCTGATCAATTCCCAGGATAATTTGTCCGACCGGTTTCAAGCAGGGAAAGGCGTAACGAATTGAATCGCGATAAGGATCGTAAGAACCGCCTTCCTTGCGCAGGTAACCCAGATCTTTCGGGCGCAAAGTTGTCTTGTCCCGTCCGACATAATCCTTATTCGCCGGGGAAAAGGCGCCTTCGGTAATTTCATTTAAAGTATGCACTTCCGTTGAACGCGGATTGAGCCTGCGATCCCACACATCATTCTTGGTGACGCTGATAGTGATGCAATCGGGCTTACCCCAAATCATCGTACGCATCTTAAGGTTGTTGATTGTGGCAGCATCAGTGCCGCCGAACGGAGTCATATCCGGGTAAGGACTATGAGCTTCCAGGGTGCTTCGTAGAAAAACTGATTGCGCCGCTTCGGATAGCGGGATTTCTCTCTGCCAGGGGAGAAGATTATTATTGTTAGTATTTTCCTGCCCAAAAGCAGCAACCTGTAATATCAATATTACATACAAGAAAGAATATTTAAGTGTTTTCATAGTCCTATACGTTTTTTATTTTTCAATCTTCTGACAGCCTCATTACATAATAAGGCTGGTTCATAAAATGCTCATCGAGTCCCGGGAAAATGGCCGGTCCTTTCTCTGTATCCATACCAAAGTAATACTGAAGCGGAAATTTAGTTTGTGTATATGTAGATGGAATTGTTCCCTGGTAAGTATTACCTTCTGACTGCATTGGCTGTACTAGCCAACGTAATGCCTGATTAACATGCCGGTAATATAGATTAACATTTCGTGAATCGGGCGGGACAGAAATTTTGACTTTAACTTCTTCGCCGTTTTTAAAGCCCCTAACCGGAGTGTGCTTACAAACTGCAAACGTTCGTTTCGGACTTGCCAGTACGGCTTGAATCAAATGTTCAATATTTTGCCTATCGCCTTGAAATGCAGCTTTCGATTTTGATTCGGCAAGCTTCTTTTCCATATCACTGACATCCTGATCAATCGCCTCAAGTCTGGCTCCCCAATTTTCGCGCAAAACTTTTCTATCGCCGAAAGAAATATCTATCACATAAATTGTTTCAGTTAGTTCAATCATTTTCTTCCAGGCATCGCGGGCTTGCCGGTATTTATCTGCAGCTTTTTCAAAAGCATTTATGTCCCCGGACTTTTCGAAAATCCTCCAAAGTAATGCGCTTCGAATTTTTGAAGCGAAAAACTGCGCCAGCCCGGATTGAATTCTCACATCAGCAGCAAGTCTTTTAAATTCAACTGAATCTTTATTTTGAATAGAATATGAAGCATGATTCAGATTCTCCATTGCTGAAAAAGACAATTCTTCAAGCATCTGTGCAGTTTCAACCGGAGTATATTTCTGCACCGTATTTCCGGCAAGTAATAAATCCGCAAATTCATTTATACCTGCGAAAAGCTGGGGATCCAGAGAACTTACATTACCGAACACTTTCGGATCTTCCATATCTTTATACGGCTGTCTATCATCAACATTAATGATAGACATGTTTGTATAAATCTCAGGCCAGTAAACAGAGCAATCGGCTGAAGGTCCGTGAATTGTGGTTATCATCGGCAATATCCGGCTTGCACTCGATAGTGATTTTTCCACCGCTTCAGCGGCGCTGCCAAATTCTGCTCGAAGAAATCTCTTCCAAACATCCGGATCTGTTTCAGGGTTATATGCAGTCCTTCCATAAGTTCTATACGTGTATGAGAACTTCTGCCAATCATATTTCGGCTCAAGTGCTTTTACTCCATAACCGCAACGTCCTCCCTCATGCCCTGTGCCTCTTCTGCCTTTGAAAGTTAAAGGATCAGGCAGATCATATCCGAGAGCTCCGCAAAAACCCGACACGCGGCCATACGCTGAAGAAAGTACCGGATCGCCTGAAAGTAAAAGATGCTGTGTACCTGGCCAGATTCTATGAAGAACCTGTAGTTTTCGGTCTTCTCTAAAGTAATCGCCGTAGCTGTAACGGGTAAAACCTCGGGATCCAAGTCCAACTCCAGAAGGCTGTTCAAAATAATTTTCTTTTCCTAACTCCATGCTTCTGATTGAAGATGGAATATATCCAAGTCCTTGATGCTCAGCCCAGTATTTTGGCGAAAGAGTTACATCCATACCGGTCGCTAGCGCGATCTCTATTATCTGCTCAGTAACATTTTTTGCATGCATGTCTATTCTAATTTTTCTCCCGCTCTTTTTGAATGCTTCAAATAAAGTCTGCCAAAAGACATAATCGCCTTCCGGCACTCCGCTCTCGCCGTGGACTCTGAATGTAATTCCACTTATTGCTGGACATTCCTTCAGCAACTGAATTAAAGCATCCCGGCAATACGGTGCCTGGTTGCCGGAGTTAATTCCCAGCAACGGATAATTTGGATTGGGGCTATTCTTCCAATCTATTCCATGAGACCACAATCCAAGTTGAAATTCTATTCCTCTTAATTCTGTTTCTTCCGAAATGAACTTTAGCATTTCAAGATTCCGTTCTCTTTCTTCGTCGGGAAGATTTCCTATGCGGACATCGTAGCCGGGAACTTTTAACAAAAACGGATAAGCAAAAAGAAAGTATGAGTCCGTAATTTGATCCGGCGTATTGTAACCCATTCCAAAAGCAAGTTGAAAGCGGTTGAATCTCTGAACGGCAAGCATTGTAAGATACTGTAACCAAAACTCCCGGTCATAAAACCATGATTTATCTTCAATTTCACTTGCAAAGCAGCGGTAGATGCTGCGGACTTTGTTAGCCGGATGCTCGGATACCGGACTTGAAATTTTCATTGCCTCAAACGGTGAGATTGAGTAATGTATTCTATCAGTAAGTTCAAGCAAGGAGTAAACTATTCCGCGCGGATCGTTTCCGCATACTAACAGTGTTGAATGATTTCCTAATTTACCTTCCGCCATTGCCAGGGATTCCGGCAATGAAGAAAGCTCTGTTCCTTTTGCCTTCAGCATTGAGGCCGCAATTTTTGAATCGCTGCTTGAAACAACTATACATTTTTCTCCCGCCGGTATCGAAGATAAATTTGGAACTACAAGAGTTTCAATCTTCTTACTCAATAGCTCATCCCTAAATTGTGTTAATGCCCAATGTACAGACGGTTCATTCACAATTCTATCATCCGGATTTACTATGAGAAAAATTTTTTCTGATTTTCCCGCTGCAAAGTTAAAAGAAGGAATCAAGGCAATTCCAGCCATGTTTAATGCAGATATTTTTATAAAATGCCTGCGGTTCATAATTCAATTCTCCTTTAAATGAAGAATAACGGGAGTACTTCCCCAATCCTTCGGAGGATTTATATTTACAAAGCCGTTCCCATAACTGCCGGCATCTTTAGTCTTACCTGTGAATGGATTAAACCACTCGGCTACCAGCTTTCCGGCTGAATGACAAATATTTAAAGTGAAAGGTTTAGCATAATTCAAATAGACAACATATTCACGCCCAGTATTTGCAAGACAGTAGCCTTCGCTTACTAAACTGTCTGAAGGCTGAAGCAGCCAGTATTTGGTGCTTCGCCAGAAATCGCCGAAGTGTTTCATATCCCCGTAACCTGGTGGAACATCCAGTGGTCGAATTACATCCCAAGCAGTGTACGTATAATAGTAGGCAGTATAACCGCCAGCCATTGCAATTTCCCAAAGAGTTTGGATTGTTGTATCTGTTGTTTGAGCCAGATTATAAGTTTTATCTTTTACACCGCCTGGTCCGCATTCGTAATCTGATTCAACGTTTGCTACCGGCCAATCGCGCTTTGCTCGTTCTCTTAAGATTGTTCCGTGATAGTCACTGTGCTGCTGAGCGGAACGGAAATCCGTTAATGAATTATAAGCGCCGCTTTCATATGTCTTGCTGTCATCATGAACAGTAATTAAATGATGATATGGATCGGTTGTACGAATAAATTTAAGACAGCTCAGTTTGTAAGCCGTATCTATTTCTCTTTGTGCTTCCTTTGAAAAATCCCAGATAATATTTGGATAAGCAGAATAACGTGCAATTAACCAGGTAAAAAATAATTTTTCTTCCGGACTGTTGTGCAGAAACCAATGTACGCCTTTATTATATACTTTAATAAAGATGTGTGCTTCCATTCCGCGTTTATAAAGAGCATTTATAACTTTATCATAATGTTTCCAATAAGCTAAATTCATATTGTTATAATCAGGATGTGCATTGCTGCCCTCCCAGGGACGCATTAACGGCGGGCCATAATCATCGGAACCGGTTTTGCCTTCACGCCATTTTGTATCATACGCATATGAATTAATAATAACATAGTTGAAGCCATATCTTGAAATTAAATTGAGAGTTTTGTCGATGGTAGGAATGTTGGTTTTGTCCATATCAAGCGCCCACAGCCAATCGTACTCGTAAGCTTGCATAAAGAAATGAGTGCTGTCATCATAAATAAAATGGTGAGAATGATTTATATCTACTCTTAAAAAACCGTGAACTTTTGGATTTGAATTTTTTATACTCTTGAAAGTAGTGCTTTTCCCGTTAAGCTCCGGCAGCTCTGATTTTGTTTCAATCTTCCATTCCCCTTCAACAATTGGCGATACACGAATAATCCATGTTTCATTCCCGTGGTAAAATCCCGGAAGTAAAAATGATTTTCCATTTGGGCTGATAACCTTTGCGCTAAACTTAATAAGAAACGGATTGTCAATCTTATGCGCTGTTTTAAAATTGAAATCATGTGGCTGCCAAACCGGAACGTTTAAACTGGTCTTCATTTTTAGAGTATTGACTTGAGCTATCGAGCCTACAAAACCAATTATGAAGCAAAGAACTATAGCAGAAATTATTTTCATGGTAAAATTATTATCTAATTATATTCTTTGGCAAACTTAATATCCTTCAATGTTAACTTATAAATTTTATTCTAATCGACAATACCTACTCTATTGGTCCATATAGGATTCTTATAAAATTCCATCGAAAGGATCATATATTTTTTCCAGAATGAAGATGCGGCTGATAATTCTTTTACCGCCGGTTCCCTATTTTCTTTTTTATCTTTAGGCAGCTTCCTAAACATTTCGAAGTAAGTAGAACCTATAATCTTATGTGCATAATACTTTCCAAGAAATGCCATCGACTTGATATCTGTTAATATGTAATGAAGTTCCTTATTGTTCCCGGCTTTAAGATCTGTAGTAATTAATAAAGCTTCATCTTATTTAAATTTTGTAATATCCGACAACTCTTTTTTACTCTTTTCTATTATTTTTTCTCTGTTCCCTTAATATTATTTACTTTTTCAGGATCGACTAATTTGTAAAGAAATAATTTCCAGTCAATTTCAGCAATTCTATTTTTTGTCTGAGCCAAACAAAATTTAGCTATTCGTTTTGTCTTGTGCATTTTATCTGAATGGTTGCATTCCCATTTTCAGACAGAATTTTATCGCATTACTCGAAAATTTCTATTATAACTTTCAGCACTCATTCCGGCAAAATATCTCCTCCGGGAATTTTGAATGTAAAAGCATAGTAACATGGCGCTTCACCGGGGCGGAGATTTTGTGGATAAATAATTAAATCTTTACCGCGCACCTTGTATTTCAATTTGCCAGGAACACCAAGCATTGTGATCTGGCAATTGGCGGGAACCCGTACATTCCGTAGCACCATAGGGTCCGGCGGCCATCCCGGAGTAATGGCATAAAGCGCGTCCAGTTTCTTCGTGAAAAACGCCTGTTTGACCGATATACCATTCTTCGGCTTCTGTCCAATTTGTTCCATGAGATTGTATTTTACCATGTAGGTACCGTATGCCTGGCCGGGGCGTTTGCCCCCTGACCATTGACAATCGCGTCCCGCATAACGCGTGCCATATATAGCTTCGCCGTTGACTTTCAACCAGTCGCCAATATCCAGCAGCCGATCCTGCATAAATCCTGGAATTCGTCCATCAGCAGTCGGACCAATATCCAGCAACAAA
>Ga0181520_10003878_pt1 | contig 25692 bp, 21 predicted proteins | sample PEATcosm2014_Bin_29_FD_132451 | JGI IMG/M metagenome (GOLD analysis project Ga0181520, IMG submission 132451) | Peatland microbial communities from MTU Mesocosm Facility, Houghton, MI, USA - PEATcosm2014_Bin02_30_metaG | ecosystem: Environmental > Terrestrial > Soil > Wetlands > Peat | place...
ATATTCCCATCCTGCTTAAATCCTGCTTAAAAATCCTAATCTTCCTCAAATATAAAATCTCTCTCCCCTATAATAACATAATCCCCTGTTTTAACCCCCTTGCTTTTTAAAAATTTGTTGATGCCCTGGCGCTCAAGATAACCCCTGAAGACCTGGACTGTTTCGTTTGTTTTAAAATCAAGCATTGAGACAAATTTTTCAACACGCCTGCTGTGCAGAGCGTAAACCCCGTTATCGAGCCTTTCAATTACAAGAGTGTCTTTTTCCTTATACTGCTTTGTTTCCGGCTTTTCTTCTTCCGCAGGGGGCAGGTCCTTTAAGACATTATAAACCCTGTTTAAGAGTTTGTTAAGCCCTTCACCTTCCCTTGCGGATATAAAATCAATATCTATTTTCTTCTTTTTAAATTTCGCCAGTATCTGCTTTTTTTCCGCGTCGCTTAATAGCTCGGCCTTGTTCACAAAAACCACCTGCGGCCTTTTAAGCAGTTTCTTGTTGTATGCCTTAAGCTCGTTGTTTATCATTACAAAATTATCATACGCGTCGCCCTGCGTGGCGTCCACCAGGTGAATATAAAGTTTTGTCCTTTCTATGTGGCGCAGGAAATCAAAACCCAGGCCGCGCCCTTCCGAGGCGCCTTCAATGAGCCCGGGAATATCCGCCACCACGAAAGTGAATGTATCCGAGTATTTAACCAGCCCGAGCACCGGCGTAAGCGTTGTAAACGGATAGTCCGCTATTTTTGGATGAGCGTTCGATATTTTTGAGAGCAGCGTGGATTTTCCGGCGTTTGCCATGCCTATTATACCGACGTCCGCGAGTATTTTCAGTTCAAGCGTCACTTCTTTTTCGTCGCCCGGCTCCCCTTTTTCATAAAAATGAGGGGCCTGCCTTGTAGATGTCCTGAAGTGCCAGTTGCCCCTGCCGCCCCTGCCGCCGCTTAAAAGCAGGAATTTTTCCCCGTGCTCTATCAAATCCTTTATTACCGTTCCTGTCGCCGCGTCCTTTACTATTGTGCCGGCGGCAACACGAATGGTTATATCCTCGCCATTTTTTCCGTGCGACCTTGAACCGGAACCTTTGCCGCCGTCTCTGGCCTTAAATATCCTGTTATTGTGAAAATCCACAAGAGTTGTAAGGTTCCTGTCCACTTCCATATAAACATGGCCGCCCCTGCCTCCGTCGCCGCCGTCGGGCCCGCCTTTGGGAATGAATTTTTCACGCCTGAAACTGCTGGCGCCGTCGCCGCCTTTGCCTGAAACCACATTAATTTTTACCAGATCTACAAACATTGTTTTCCTCTTATCCCGGGCTGTTTTTTAAGCCCGTTCATTTCAGCCATTATAGCACAAAAACAGGACCTGCATTTACGCCATTAATAACAAAAAAGGCGGCCGTAAAGGCCGCCTTTTTTATATCTCTTTTTTTAATAATCAGCTATGGGCTTCCGGTAAAATTGAAACTGTCTTTCCTTTGCCGGTGTCCTGAAATTTTACTATTCCGTCAGCCTTTGCAAAAAGCGTATGGTCCTTGCCCATTCCCACATTTACTCCGGCCCTTATCTTTGTGCCCCTCTGCCTTACAATTATGGAGCCGCTGGTTACAAAATTTTCCCCGTATGCCTTTATGCCCAGCCTCTGGCCGGCGCTGTCGCGTCCGTTTCTTGAACTTCCCTGTGCCTTTGTATGTGCCATTCGAGCTTCACCTTCCTGTCCCTGATTTTTTGATTTATTTGCGTTTTACAGTTGTATTGACTTTACCTTGAGTATAGTATATTTTCTCCTGTGGCCCATGCGCTTCTTGGAGTTCTTTCTCCTTCTCCATTTAAATACCATAAATTTCTCGCCCTTAAATTCCGGGTCAAGAACTTCGCATGTTATTTTTACATTTTCGAGTTTTGGCTTTCCAACCTTAACCTCGTTGTCTTTGGCGATAAGTAAAACGCTGTCAAAAACAATTTCTTTTCCTATGCCGGGCATCAGGTCGTCTATTTTTACGACGTCTCCCTCGGACATTTTGTACTGTTTTCCGCTGATCTCAACCACTGCGTACATTGTAAAGCCTCCTTGAATATTGTTCCATGTTAAAACATGAACAGTTAATTGGATAAAATCGGTAATTTTCTAATAACGAAAATTACTGGTGAGCCGGGCGAGGCTCGAACTCGCGACAATCGCCTTAAAAGGGCGGTGCTCTACCAACTGAGCTACCGGCCCACCGTATAAAAAAAATCAAACCTTCGCGCGGTTTTATGCTTATAAATCAGGAAAACCAAGGATGTACCTTAAATTTCATGATTTCCGGCTGTATATTTAAAGCAAGGGTACATTTTACACTTTTTGAGACTTATGTCAATATTATTTTGCTTGTTTTTAGGGCTTTTGACCGGGTATCTTAATCATTAAAAATAGTGGTTATCAGGGATTTTCGCATTAACCACAATACTCAAGGGACTTTATGACGGCGTGTCCGAGCTCATACGGCTCAAGGCCGGACTCCTTATCCCTGTTGAGTACTGCGTAATATTCGCCTCCGGGTGCCGAAAAATATGGGTGAATGACTATTTTATCCCCTTTAAGTTCCGCGGAAAGCATCATATTTTTAGAGGAAAAATCATCCCAGGACTTAAAGCCTGTTTCTTTCAGTATTTCTGCGGGAGAGGCGACCGATTCTATGGGAGACATCAGGTTTTTTATAATTGCGCCTCCGATCTCCCCGGCGCCGGAATCCCTGTTTAATATTATAAAAGGCTTTCCCCATTTTATTTCGCCATCGGGCGTGTCAATGGCTGAAGATATTATTATTTTACCGCCGTAAAATAATATTGTGCTGGTTTTCATTTTGATCCCCCTTACTGCCTGAAAAATTCAACGCTTCACAGCTTACTTATACACCCACGCCGGGCGCAATGTCAAGTTGTATTGAAAATTTGTTATTATAATATCATACATATATCATTTTTTTTGTCATACCGCCGTCAATTATAAAATTCTGCCCTGTTATAAACCCTGCCTTTTTTGAAGCAAGAAAAAGGGCGGCTTCCGCTATGTCATAAGGTGTGCCCACCCTGCCCGCGGGATGCTGGAGCCTGTCGGCCCTGGATTGGATTACATTTTTTACGGCGCTCTTTTTCTTCCAGTTGGATACTTCTATCCATCCCGGGCTTATACAGTTGACGCGCACTTTCGGCCCCAGGCTTACCGCAAGGGCATGGGTAAGCGCTATTATCCCGCCCTTGCTTGCGGAATATGACTCGGTATTCTTCTCGGACATAATGCCCCGGGTTGATGCTATATTAATTATGCAGCCGTTGTTGTTTCCAATATGTCCGGCCGCGTGCTTGGCGCATAAAAAAGCTCCTGTAAGATTTACGCCGATGACGCGGTTCCACTCCTTTAACGTAAGTTCCGTAACAGGCTTGTTTATGCCAATGCCGGCATTATTAATAAGCACATCTATGCCATGAAATTTCCGCGCGGCACTTTTTATAAATTGTTCAACTTCCTTTTCAGAAGAAACGTCGCACTCCAGATAAAGGAAGTTTTTAGCCTCTTTTACAGATGCTTTCAACTCTGCGCCGGCCTCGCTGTCATTGTCCGCCGCCGCCACAAAATAACCTGCCTTAAGAAATTCCCTGACAAGGCACAGGCCAATTCCCTGCGCACCGCCTGTTATAACCGCTGTTCTTTTATTAATGGCCATGGTTTCCCCCTGAGTATAAAAAATATGATTTATTTGACTTATATTTTAACACAGGGGGTTGCTTTTAATATAGGCAAAAAGAAATAACACCGCAAGGCAGTCTATCTTCTGTTTATCGCGACTTTTACCTTTAATCTTGCTATGTTTCCACCGCCGGATATTCCCTGAAGTACCGCTATATAGAGCCCGTTTGAAACCAGATTGCCTGATGCTGTTGCCGTGTCCCATTTCATCGAGCCGTTCTCAAGTTTTGTGTTAAGGATCCGTATAAGCTCGCCTGACATGTTAAAAATGGTTATGCTCATATTGCCGGTTTCATTGGACGTCCATCTGAATTCTATACCGTTGCCGGAACCCATATATGGATTTGGCAGTGCCTTTATTTCACCTATAAAAACATCATTGTTTTCAAGTACGGTGACGCTCTTGGAAGCCACTACGGCGAGCAGGGACTCTGTTTTTACCACAATCTGCATTTCATATACTCCGCTGCTCACTGAAATACCGCTATTGTTCTTGCCGTCCCACAGCATGAAGTCCCCGGTTTGTGATCCGAACATTACCTGAACCGGCGATAAATTGGCCTCCTTGGTTGTTATAACGGCCGGAACATTCATAATTACCCCCAGCGCGGCAGTGCCGGATAAAAAATCAGGCGGGAAGATAAAATTATAATCTGTAATTTTCCTCACCAGTTCGCCGGCGCTGTTAAATATATTGAGCTGAATGTAGGTGGAATCCTGGATCAGGGTAATGGTTTTTGTTATATCAGTCACATGACCGTATGTGTCTGTTTCATCCACCGCAAGGTAGTAGGTGCCGGATGCCGCAGGCTGGCCGGCGTCTGTTTTACCGTCCCATGACGTTGTCATGTCCGCGCCGCCCGGCCCCGCTCCCGGTAAAGTCACTGTAAAAACTTCCCCGGTTGAAAAGATATTGGCTCCGGTGTTTCCATTTACACTTGTAATAATTCCTGTAAGCAGATAAGTTGTCTGCGACTGGATTATTGTCCTTACAACCTCTCCGGCTTCATTGTAAATTTTTACCGTTACAAGGTATCCGGTTGTGGTTGTCTTTACAGGTGTCGCTGTAAATGTGTCTGTTATTGTAGGCGTAAAAGTCGTAGTAAATGTGAAAGTGTATGTCCTGGTGAAAGTAAACGTCGACGTATCGGTATTTGTGCTTGTGGGGGTTGCGGTGGCGGTCGGCGAAAAAGACGGCGTGGACGTTCTTGTGAAGGTCATAGTTGAAGTCTTTGTGGATGTAAAAGTCGGGGTTGCGGTAAGCGTATACGTCGCTGTATAGGTCTGGGTAAAAGTCGGCGTTGCCGTGTAAGTTGATGTGAATGTTGAAGTGAATGTTCCTGTAAATGTCGGAGTAAATGTCAATGTATATGTGTAAGTGGGTGTTGCAGTAAAAGTCGGCGTGTCTGTCGGCGTTGCTGTAAGGGTTGGAGTTATTGTTTTGGAAATTGTCAGCGTATTTGTTGCTGTAACGGTCCTTGTAGGAGTATCGGAATTTGTATAGGTAAAAGTGGGGGTCGCGGTCGGTGTGAATGTTTGTGTAAAAGTAGGCGTAAATGTCCTGGTGCATGTAAAAGTTGGTGTGGCCGTTGGTGTGTATGTCTGCGTATATGTCGGTGTGTAAGTGTCGGTAAATGTAAAAGTCGGCGTCGCGGTTGGTGTATATGTCTGTGTAAAGGTTGCTGTTATTGTTTTTGTAACTGTTTTTGTTGCGGTAGGAGTGGAGGTGGGGGTATATGTCCTTGTAACCGTAAATGTCGGCGTGCAGCCGTCTATCCAGTTATAAACAGTATTTGATATTATCCCGTCCGTCTCCAGATCCGTTTCAGAGGCGGTATTGCTTACCCCGGTGCACGAAGTGTTGACCTTTACTTTAAAAGTCAGCGTCCCTGAAGAATCGGGGGCCAGGTATCCAAGGTTCCAGTTAATGCCCGCTGCGGTAACGTTTACAACCGGATAAAAAGGCGTGCTTCCAGCCGAATTGTTTACGTATGTTGTGCCTGACGGAAATGTATCATAAATGTTTACACCCAGTACACCCGCCGTCCCGGTCAATGAATAGGCCAGGGTGTATGTTATTGTCCCGCCATTGTGGACCGTTCCGGTAGGGCTGTTTGTTTTTGCCAGGTTCATATTTACAACCGGGCATGCGGACCAGCTTACATCATCAAGATAGCCTATGCAGCTGTGGCCGCTCTGGTCGCATGAATAGGCGGTAAACCTTACAGTGGCCTGCTGGCCGGCGTACGCGGCAAGATTGATATAAAACTGCGTCCATGGCAGGTGTTTCCATACATTCAAATTTCCCGCTCCGCTCACCACCGGTTCCGGGCCTCCAGCAGGATCAGCCCCATCGTCAACAAGCTGATTAAGCATTGTAAAATAATTGAAACGCTGGCTCGCGACTACCGCACCGTTTATAAGCACATCAACCACAACATAAGCGTCGTCATTCGGCGAGCCGTTGTTGTTATTTAGCCAGTCAAGATAATGATAGCCGGATAAAACCGCGGCGAACCAGAAAGAGAGGCATGAATTCCCGTTCGACGGTACTATATCTGCCTGCTGTATCTGTGCGTAATCCCTGACCGGATTATCACCCCTTCCGGAATCCAGCATTGCGGCGTAGGTTCCGGTATGAACCATATCAAGGCAGATTAAAGGAGCGGCGCAAATAGTGCCCTGTGTGTGCCATGCCGCGCCGTGAGTCTGGATTGTTACATTCGGGTCGTATACAACATTTGCGCCGTAGGATATATTTGTTGTCCAGCCAGCCAGTGTCCCGGTTTCAAATCCGGGGTTTGTAAATGCTGTTATGGCAGCCGTAGCGACAAACAGGAAGATAAAAATGGCAGCTGCCCGACTTAAGTTCGATAATATTTTCCCCATGATAAAACTCCCGCCTAAATTTCGAACATTAATATTAATTCCCCGAAAGCGTTTTTATTGAAAACGTTTTAAATTAATATAGGCTCCTGTTTAAACGCTTAAAATTTTCCCTTATTTAGACTATAGCATGGATACATGATAAAGCAATTTTTGGGTGGGTAACAAAATAACTACACAGGATAGTTTAACCATAAAATAAATTGGTTTAACGTGAAAGTAAAAGTGGAAAATAGTGAATTATGTTGATTTTAGTTAAACAGTTAATCCAGGACCATGTTGAATAGATTTAATTATCAAACATTCATTAATATCATGATGCAAAACCCCGGTTTATACTGATCCAAAATATGCAGCCTATTTTATTACAATAAGTTTCTTTGTTGTTACCCCGCCCGGCTGGTGTATTACTATAAAATACATTCCCTGCCCGACTTTTTTGCCGTCATCGTTTGATCCGTCCCAGTAAACTGTATGCTGTCCGGCGGCAAGCGGCTCTCTTACATAATGCTTTACAAGCTCGCCGCTGAGATTATATATATCTATCCAGCTGTCGCCGTCGCTTTCAACTTTGTAAATAATAGCGGCCCTGTCGCCGTTGCTGAGATTAATATAATTTCTGTCGGTTACGGCTTTTACAGTAATTGTTGGAACCTGCGTCGGCGTTGTAAGCGGGGCCGTTGAAACCGCTGTCGGAGAACTTGTCTGGCCCGGAACCGTGGTCGCGGTCCCCGCCGGTGTATCGGTAACTGCCGGTGTATTTGTGACAGCGGGAGTGTTTGTATATTGAGGGGTCGGCGTGTCCGTCGGCGGCACAGGTGTAAATGTTCCGGTTGAAGTATTTGTATTCTGCGGAGTGGGTGTGCTTGTTAAGGTGAATGTAAATGTCGGGGTCGGGTTTAATACCGAAATATTGCCGCTAACAGCGGTTCCTGAAGACAATACTTGCCCGTTGTCATATCCCCTGGAGTAACCCGTAAAATTTGTCATTCCAGGATTATTTGCCGTATATATCCACGTAAAAGAAGCCGATGCGTTGGGTTCAATACCTGAAACAGATGAAGGTACGGGTCCGCTTAGCAATGTCGCCACTGTGGTGCCGGATAATGAAAGTGTCGATGGAGCGACGCTTGACGCCCCATAGTTTCCGGAATTGCTTACATTCATGACAACAGTAATCTGCCCGCCTGATACAACAGAATCGGGTGAAGCTGTAATTGAAGATGTAAGAACCGCTCCGCTGACGTTTACTGTGCTTGAAACAGCCATTCCATTTGATCCTGTTATGCTGCTGTTGGCTGAAATAGTGGCGTAATTGGTCGAGGTAAAGCCGTATGCCGCAATCCCGGCTTGCGCCACAGCCGTTATTGTGATGCTTGACAAACTGCCTGCTGTAGCAACGCTTCCAATGTTCCATGTATATATATTGCCGCTATAACTGCTCGAAGACGGCTGCGCGCTTTGTATCAAAAGCCCCTGAGGCATTGAGTCCGTTATTGAAACAGAATTCATATTCGCTTCATTGCTTTGATACGAAATTACATATGTAACTGTATTGCCCGCCTCTATAAGGCTGCTTTCTGTTGTTTTGGTAATTACCATATTTGTGACATAAATAACCGGCTGGGAACCAAGGCCTGTAAAATTAAGGTCGGTTGATGAAATTTCCTCGGATACATTAAAAGGATACGCGCCGGTTGCCGCCGGCCCGACAAATTCGCCTGTTCCTGCCCCGGTGTAGGTTATAATCAGTGAATCAACCGGCTGTATGTTTAATGAATTTATCGTAACGGTATATCCGTTAATGGTTATATCAGACTGCGGCACGTCAGTGGGGGTGGTTCCGTTAATCATTATGACCGCTGTTATAGCGCCGGCGCTTGTGGTTACTGTGGTTGGAAGCGGAAAGGCTGAATTTATCTGCAACTCCACCGCGCCCGCAACCATTGTAACGCCGGCGGTTTTATAAGTTATGGTGATAGTAGGACGGTATGCTGACGGCGCGAGATAAGCAGGGCTTATAACCGCTGTTCCTGTTGCAGAATAACTAAAAGCCGCCACTGCCAGCATCAGTATGAGCGCCGAAATAATTCTTTTTTTCATTTTTACCATCTCCTGTTTTTCAAATGCCGGCCATGCGGCCGGCCTATTTTTTAGCCTCAACAACACAGTCCATTACCGCGCCTTCGATCTGCCAGTTTATGGCTTCGCTAAAATTTTCGCCTTTTTCAGGTTCAAATCCCTTTATGCCCGCTATCAATGCCCTGTTGCCGGCGGCAATAAGAGCGGCAAATGTCACTCCGGCCCCCCTGTATTTCGAGGCCACATGAACCACATTCTTTAAATTGGATTCTATAAGACTGCGGTAAATGGCGTTCTTTCCGGCCCTTCCCCTTATTCTTGATATTTTTCCGGCCATATCAGAGGTTTTATCGGGCGGAATGCTCTTTATTTTCTGGACAAGCACCAAGTAATCTTTCAGCTGTTTTTCATCTATTGATATCAATTTCAGCCTCATATAAATTCTCCTTTTTGCTTTCTACATCATTATAGTAAGCAATAGCCGTGCCAGCATATGCCCATATAAATATGGCTAATAACGGGGTGGTTTTACAATCCGGGATTTTATAGTATAAAAACGTACAGCGGTGAATGAATTACGACAGCCCTGCGATGCTGGCAGGGCTGTCCTTATTTAATAGAAGCCAGTATGTTTTTCGCCTCTTTTTCCATCCTCAAAAACTTTGCCATTTCTTCCCCTGATTTTTTAACCGTTTCGGATGCTGTTTTTATGCCGTTTTTCCCGGCGGCGGTATTTATCTCTTTTTCTTCCCTGAGCATATATATTCTTTCTTCTATCTGCACCATTTTCTTTTTCAGGTATTGCCTTAGGTCCTCTTTTGCCTCCGGACTCATCCCTTCAAGCATGCCCTTTACATCAATATCAAATACAAGGGCCTCTCCGGTCCCGAGCGCCATGGCGGTCCACTTTTCCCTTTCGTCATATATCCGCTGCGCCTCCCCGCATTTATTTTCAATACAATCCTGGAATTTTTTCGTAAGGTCACCGGCAACAAGGGAATCATAAGTAAAGCACTCACCCGAAAGTTCCTTGATCTGCCTGTTGAGCACGTAAATTTTATACCCCGCGCTGTTACCCGCTTTAAGGTAATAGTCCATCTTCATGGAATTAATAAAAGAGGCCACAGGATTTTTCTTGGTTCGCTCCTTGAGTTCATTTAAACGCCTCAACATCTGCTCATAACGGGATTTTACCCTCAGATACTCCGACTGCTTTTTTTCCAGCTGTGCGGAATACTCCCTGGCTTTTGCCTCAAATCCGGGATTTTCCCCGGCATAAAGCGCGGGAAAAAGAGTGATAAGCGATGCGGATAAAACCAGTGCCATTTTTTTCATTATTTTCTCCTTTATTGTTAAAGCCCGTATTTTTTTATTTTTGCCAGCAGGGTGACCCTGTTCACACTGAGCAGTTCGGCGGCCTTTGCCTTGTTGCCTTTCGTTTCATCCAGGGCTTTCTGGATCATATTTTTTTCAAATGAAGCGACTTTCGCCTCCAGCCCGTCTTTTCCGGATTCAGCGGGTTTTCCGGCTTTAAGCTCATAAGGAATGTCCCCGTCGTTTATCATATCGCCGCCGCACAATACAAGCACACGCTGTATTATGTTTTCAAGTTCCCTTATGTTGCCTGGATAATCGTAGAACAAAAGCGCGTCCTGCGCCTCTTTGGTTATGCCTTTCACCCTGTAATTGTCGTATTCCGCGTATTTTTTTATGAAATATTCCACAAGCTCCGGTATATCTTCCTTCCTCTCGCGCAGCGGGGGCATATTTATTTCCACCACATTCAGCCTGTAGTAAAGCTCCTGCCTGAAAGCCCCTTCCTTTACCATGGCTTTCAGGTCCCTGTTGGTGGCGGCTATTATACGTACGTCCGTTTTTATGGTCTTTTCGCCGCCAACGCGCTCAAACTCACGTTCCTGTATAACGCGGAGTATTTTTACCTGCAGCGGCTGCGGCAATTCCGCTATTTCATCAAGGAATATTGTCCCCCTGTCGGCAAGTTCAAAGCGCCCCTTTTTTTGTGTATAAGCATCCGTAAACGCACCTTTTTCATGGCCGAAAAGTTCCGATTCAAGCAGCCCGGGGGATAGCGCCGCGCAGTTAACTTTTACCATCTGAAAATTATTTCTCTTTGACCGCCTGTGTATCTCTTCCGCTATAAGTTCTTTTCCGGTTCCTGATTCCCCGGTGATAAGCACGGTGGCGTCCTTGTCGGCGGCCCTTGAAGCGGTTTCCATAACGCTTTTTAATCTGCCGCCGGAACCTATTATCCTGCGCTCCATTACTGATTTTAAATAAATGTTCTCTTCCTTCAGATTTCTGGCGCCGAGTATCCTTGCCACCTGCATCCTTATCTGCTCTATTGAAAAGGGTTTTGTGATAAAATCCGCCGCCCCTTTTTTCATGGCCTCAACGGCCCTGTCAACGGTCCCGTGCGCTGTGATTACTATCACTTCCGTTTCAGGCGAAATCTTTTTTACGGCTTCAAGCACTGACATTCCGTCCGCTTCGGGAAGTTTCAGGTCGGTTATCACCATATCAAATGTCTGTTGCTTTATCTTTTCAAGTGCTTCTTCGGCTGTTTCAGACGTCTCTGCGGTGTTTTCCGGGGTTGAAAGGGCCTCTTTAAGAACCTCCCTCAAGCCGTCATTATCCTCGACAATTAATATATCCCTCATTTTACCATCCCCGTCTCATATTTTTACCGCGAATTCCGACCCTTTGCCGGCCTCGCTTGCGGCGTATATCTCGCCTTTATGTATTTCTTTTATTATACGATAAACTATGGCCAGACCCAGCCCGGTGCCTTCTTTTTTTCCGGTAACAAACGGCTGAAATATCCTGGAGAGCTCTTCCGGCCCCATGCCGGCCCCGTTGTCCTTTATTACAATTACGCTTCTGTCTCCCTCGGCTGTCAAAAATATCTCAACCTTTCCATCCGGTTTATCCAGCGCCTGATATCCGTTTATTATTATATTATAAAGCGCCTTTTTTATAAGGTAAGGGTCGCATTTTGCCGAAGCCTCCGAACCGGAAAACCTGTCAATTATAACTTTTCCGGCCGCTTCAGGCAGCTCGGAAATTGTTTCGCTTATCAATTCCGCCGTTTTAACAAGAGAAAATTCCGGAGTAAATTCCCTTGTGTATGTCAGAAAATTATTGAGAAACTCGCTCATCTTCATGCAGTTATAGACAATATCCCCGGCGAATTTTTTTGTTTTTTCGTCTTTTTCCCTTTCCCTTATAAGTTCGGCGTATCCTGATATGGCGCCCAGGGAATTTCTTATTTCATGGGCCACCCCCGCGGAGAATTCCCCGACTGACGCCATTTTTTCCCGGTCTTCTATATACTCCTTCAGCTCTTTTTTCATGGAATCGAGCGTTGCCGCAAGCAGCGATATTTCCTCCTCACCCTCAACGGTTATATTTTCCGAGAAATTCCTTCTGGCGATTTCTTCAGCCTTTTTCCTGAGCAGATTTATCCTTGAGGCAATTCCTCCGGTAATCAGCATCGACATCACAAGGGCAAGGGCCAGGCTGATAATTCCCATTGTCCCCAGCGTAGAGCCGTACTGGCTTAAATATCTGGTATATTTGACGCTTGCCTCAACTCCCACAACGCACGCGATCGTTCCGGCGCTGCCGACAGGAACATACCCGGTCTTATAATAAAGCTTTCCCGCCCCCTGATAAAGCGGTGAAGATGAAGTCTCTCCCCTGAAAGCCTTTTCAATTTCGAAGCTGTCCAGATTAATATAAAACTTCTCATTTTCATCAAGGGAAGATAACAGCACTTTTCTGTCCCCTCCAAGGATAAAAATATCCCGTACTTCCGTTATCTCCCTCAATTTCCTTAATTTCTCCCTGTATGAAAGGTATATTTTCCCCTTAAGCCCGATATATTTCACATCCGCAGGGTCAATTGCCTGCGCTATTATTTTTCCGGCGGTGGTGAGCCTGTTTTCCATTTCGGATTCAAGGTTCCCCCGGAGCAGCTCATAGGTCATGAAGCCATACAGCCCTATTACAAGCGCGGACGCTCCAAGAAAATAGAGCACTACTTTTGACCTGATGGTTTTAATTATCATTTCGCCTGCTTCATTTCCTTTCTTTAATTGTCTTTAATACCGATTCCCTCTGTTTTTTTCCGAGGAACGAGGCCCTTTCATCGCCGCTTTCTATTGCCGAGGCAAGCTCCTCAAAATCCTTAAACTCATTGTATATCCTGTATTTTGTTTTTTCACCGACACCCTTTATGGAATCAAAAATCGACTCCTTAAGATCCCTGTTTGCCAGTTTTTTCCTGAATGAATTGGCGAACCTGTGGGCCTCATCGCGCACCCTCATCAACAGGAACCTGCCCTTTTCGCTTACAGCCACGGGCTCTCCGCCTCCGGGTTTGAATACTTCTTCCCGCTCCTTTGCCAGCCCGAGGAGCAGAATATCCACGCCTACCCTGTTCAGGGCCTCTTTTGCCGCGTTTACCTGGCCTGTGCCGCCGTCAATTAGTATTAAATCGGGAAAATATTCACCTTCCGCCTTCAGCCTTGAATAGCGCCTTTCAACAACCTCGTCTATTGAGGCATAATCGTCTATCTGCCCCACGGTCTTGATGTTAAAGTGCCTGTAATTCTTTTTATCGGGTTCGCCGTTTTTAAAGACCACAAGCGACCCGACCATATTATCCCCCGAAGAGTGTGAAATGTCGATGCCTTCCACGCATTCGGGCATGTATTCAAGGTTCAGCGATTCCTTCAGCGCCTGCATCTGCGCCAGGTATTCGCCCTTAACATCCATTTTTTTCTTCTCAAATTTTTCCTCGGATGACGCCTTTTCCCTGAGATTTTCTTCAACCATCCCGAGGAGCTTCCCGCCCGGTTCCTCAAAAGTCACTGTTATTTTTTTGCCCTTGAAAACATACCTTTGTATTATCTCCTCGTCCACCGCGCCGGATGGGAGTATAACCTCGTCCGCCATTAATGTGTTCCTGGAATAATACTGCGAAAGATAAATTTCAAGGGGGTTTTCGTTTAAGGGCATCTCCCTGAAAATATTGATTGTTTTGCCGGTGAGCCTGCCGCGCCTTATGTTAAAGACGCCAAAATAATAGGCTCCGTTCCTGTAAATATATCCGGCCACATCCATGTTCTTTTCCCCCTGTATCACCATTTTCTGTTCCTTCATTATTTCCCCGACAGATTTTATATCGTCCCTGATTTCAGCGGCTTTTTCATATTTTTTTTCCGCCGATAACCTTTCCATATCGCCCTGCAGCAGGGCAATTACCGGCGCGTATTCCCCGGAGAGAAAATCTTTGACCTTGAGCGCCGCGGACATATATTCTCCGGCGCCAATTAGCCTCACACATGGCGCCGTACACAAACCCGTGTCATAATATATACATGGCCTCCCGGGCGGTTTTCCGGAAAGGTCGAGGGTGCACTGCCTTATTTTAAATATCCTGTAAATCAGTGCGGCCACTTTTTTCGCGTCAGCCGAAAAATAGGGCCCGAAGTATATTTTTGACCTGTCTTTGGTGTCGCGTGTTATATAAACTCCGGGATAAACATCGTTTATTGAAAGCATTATATACGGATAAGACTTGTCGTCCTTAAGCAGGATGTTGTATTTTGGTTTGTGTTCCTTGATGAGGTTGTTTTCAAGTATAAAAGCTTCAAGTTCATTGCCTGTAACAATAAAATCTATATCCGCCACGCGGGAAGAAAGCTGCTCTGTCTTTAAGTCCTTCTTTCCTTCCCCGAAATAGGACCTGACCCTGTTTTTCAGGACCTTTGCCTTGCCTATATAAATCACTTTGCCGGCGCCGTCGCGGTAAATATAAACCCCCGGCTTTTCAGGAAGGCTGGAGAGCTTGTCTTTATCCATTAATTCTCCCTGCTCTTAAATTGCATACTGATAAAAATTCTCAGGCGAAATACTCTTCCAGCCCTTTCATGACTTTTTCCGCCTCAACGGCGCAGAGCTCCGGGCTGCCGGCTCCTGTGACTTCTATGCGGATGTTGAAAATATCCCTGACATTTGTCAGGTCGACCATGAGCCCCATTATGCCCTTTGAAGTCTCAATGCCGTTAAAAAAACATTTTATCTGCATGGCTTTCTTTTCATAGGAGTTGACCATGGAAGTCAGCCCGGCTGAAAACTTCATTTTTTCCCTTATTGCGGCGTTTTTTTGTACGCCTGATGCCGTATGCGCGCTCATAATATCCTCCATATTTTCATTATTACAGCGTTGTCTCTTCCTTAAAAAATAATTATACCTTATTAATTGGGGCTTTACAATTGCCTAAAATTTATACTTCTTTTTCTTCTGCTTTCTTACGCCGCCTTCCTTAATATCCTCTATCTTGTCGCGCAGCTTCGCGGCTTTTTCAAAATTAAGGGCCTTTGCCTCGTTCACCATGTCCGCCTCAAGCTGGCGTATAAGGTCCGCGGCGTCCTTATAGCGGTAGTCCTGTTCCTCGCCGGATAGAGGCACTGTAAAATAGTCCATCTCATAAACCGAGCCCATTATCTGCTTTATCTCTTTTTGTATTGATTTCGGCGTGATGTTGTTTTCCCTGTTGTATTTGACCTGCTTTTCCCTGCGCCTGCCGGTTTCATCTATGGCCCTTTTCATGGAGCCTGTGATGACATCAGCGTACATTATTACCCTCCCATTAATATGCCTGGCTGCCCTGCCGACGGTCTGGATAAGGGAAGTCTCCGACCTTAAGAACCCCTCCTTGTCGGCATCCAGGATTGCCACAAGGGATACTTCGGGAATATCAAGCCCTTCCCTTAAAAGATTGATCCCGATGAGCGCTGTAAATTTCCCCTCACGCAGTTCGCGTATTATCTGTATACGCTCCAGGGTGTCGATGTCCGAGTGCAGGTAGCGGCATTTGACTCCGCGTTCCTTAAGAAATTCCGTCAGTGATTCCGCCATTTTTTTTGTAAGCACCGTGACAAGAACACGCTCGTTTATTTCAGCGCGCTTTTTTATCTCCGCCATCAGGTCGTCCACCTGGCCGGCTGTTTTTCTTATTGTTATTTCAGGATCCACCAGCCCTGTGGGCCTGACTATCTGCTCGGAAATGTTTTCAACTCCGCTTTTTTCAAGTTCATAATCTTCCGGCGTTGCGGATACAAAAACAACCTGCCGGATTTTTTTTTCAAATTCTTCAAATTTTAAAGGCCTGTTGTCAAAAGCCGCCGGCAGCCTGAAGCCGTAGTCCACCAGGTTTTTTTTTCTTGAATAATCCCCTGCGAACATGCCGTGGAACTGCGGTATGGTGACGTGTGATTCATCTATGAACATCAGGTAATCTTCGGGGAAGTAATCAAGCAGGGTATACGGCGGAGAACCGGGTTTCCTGCCTTCCATTATCCTTGAGTAATTCTCTATGCCCTTGCAGTATCCCATTTCTTCAAGCATCTCGATGTCGTAATTTGTCCTTGTTTTCAGCCTTTCGTACTCAACGGTTTTTCCGTCCAGTTCCTTCAGCCTCAGTTCAAGCTCGGCTTTTATATTTTCTATCCCTTTTTTCAGCATCTCTTCCGGCATAACATAGTGCGTTGCCGGGTATATGGCTGTTTTTTTCATAACTGCGATGGTGTTTTTTGAAACCGGGTCTATTTCGGATATTTTTTCAAGGGTGTCGCCGAAAAATTCGAGCCTTAAGGCAGTAACGGAATATGCCGGGAAAACCTCGACAATGTCCCCTTTTACCCTGAAAATCCCCTGTGTGAACTCAAATTCATTGCGCGTATACTGCAGCGAAGTCAGCCTTGCCGAAAGTTCATTGATTGAAAGCGTGTCCCCCGCCTCGGCGTAAAGCCTCATCTGCTTTGTGTATTCCGGCGACCCCACGCCGTAAATGCATGAAACCGAGGCCACAATGACCACATCCCTGCGCGTTAAAAGCTTGTGTGTGGCCGAAAGGCGCAGCCTCTCAAGTTCGTCATTAATTGCGGAATCCTTTTCTATATACAGGTCCCTGTGTGGAATGTATGCTTCCGGCTGGTAATAATCATAATATGAAACAAAATATTCCACGGCGTTTTCAGGAAAAAACTCCTTAAACTCCATATAAAGCTGAGCGGCAAGCGTCTTGTTGTGTGATATAACTATCGCCGGCCTGTTTAATTTCTCAATCACCTTTGCCATTGTGAATGTTTTTCCGGATCCGGTGACCCCGAGAAGTGTCTGGAATCTCTCGCCGGTCTTTATTTTTCCGGCAAGTTTTTCAATGGCGCCGGGCTGGTCGCCGGCAGGCTTGTATTTGGTATTTAACATGAACTTGTCCATAATTACCCCGTATTGCTTTTTTTGGTCAGCTTAAGGCTGGATTTTTTCGGAGGATTTTTTCAGGAACCTTGCCTTTTGGTTATCTCTTCAAGTATCCCCTTTACTTCCCTGTTGTCGTTGTATTTTTCAGAAAGCTTGTTATAAATACGCATTGCTTCCTTATAAACCCCCTGGTTTATATATATGTACGACATGGTGATTAGTGAATCAAGGGTCTCGTCGTTGACCAGTATCTCTTCAATATGATGCGCCGGATTTTCCACGCCGCCGGCGGTTTCTTCCTTTTTGTCTTCCACGGCTTCCTTTTTTGCGGCTTCTTCAGGTGCCTTTGCCTGGGGGATATCCTTTGCCTTTTCCTGAATTTCCTGCCTTATCTTTTCAGCTTCAGGCTCCTGGAAGCCGACTTTCGGGGTTTCGTAGGCTTTTTTCAGGTTATCCATAAGGTCGGCTGTGGAAACCTGCCTCGGGGCAAAAATCTTTTCATCGCCGGCCGTCTCAGGTTTGTTTTCCTGCTGCGCTGAGGCAACCTGCGCCCTGATGGCTTCCTTCTGCCTGTTGAACTTTTCAACGGCTTCCTTTTTTAATTTCTCAAGGAGCTCCCGTTTTTTCTCTTCCTGCTCCCGTGTTATCCTCTGTATCTCCTCTTCCTTAAGCTTCTCCGTCTTTTGCGCCTCTTCAAGCTTGTGCTTTAACTCGTCTGCCGCGGCCTGTATAATGGCCAGTTCCTGCGCCTCATATTCGGACTGCAGCTTTGCCTCTTCTTCCAGCATTTTTCTGGCGCGTTCCTCTTCTTCTTTCATTATCTGCGCCTGCCGCTCCTCCATTGCCTTACGCTTTGCCTCTTCCATTTTATCCCTTGGATTTTTATCAAGCTTTTCCCATACTTTCTCGCCCTGTGACTCCTGGGCAATTGTCAGGTAAACTTTATGCAGCTTTGCGCGCAGGTCCTCGTTTCCCGGAGCCAGCTTCAGGGCCGTTATATAAGTTTCAACCGCGCCGTCGAAGTCGCCGTTTAAAATATAATTCTGCGCCATCCTGTCAAATTTGGATATCAGGTCCTTCTGTGAATCCTGGGGAGCCTCGGCTCTTTTTGACTCTTCCTGCCTTTTTGACCTTGCGGTATAGGCCGCTTCCTCGTCGTTTAATTCCTTAATTTTCACATTGATCGGATATTCATCGCTGTTAAATTCGGCCAGATTTTCATATATTAAACGGGCCTCGGCGTACTCATGGGCCGTTGTCCTTCTTTCAGCTTCATTTATCATCACCCTGATGGAATTTTTCAGTTTCGATTTTACACGCTGGTCGTCAGGAAAAACTTTTGCGGCTTTCTTGCAGAGTTTTATCACTTTTTCATGCTGATCCTTGCGTTCAAGAATGGATATCGTGGAAACATAGGCCTCAATGGCCTTGTCCTTTATGTTAAGTTTTACATAGGTGTCCGCGAGCATATTCAAAACGTTAAAATCTTCTGTGTCGGCCTTGTATATTTTCTCATAGAGGTCAAGGGCCTTTTTGTATTCCTTATTCTGGTAATATCCATAAGCAAGCTTTATATAAAGCTTCTTTTCTTCTCCATCCAAGTTTCAGGCTCCTTTAACCCCTCAAATTGCGGGTTTCTTTGCTTTAATTATAATATTGTGCCATATTAAAATCAACGGCTTTTTGGGCTACTTCGTCAGCAGTTCCACTTCGACCCTTTTTCCGGCCTTTGCAAGCTCTGCTTTTGAAAGGTTTCCGCCATAGGTGCAGTCGCCGTAACCTGCCACGTAAATGTTGGATTCCGGCACGCCGGCCTCCACCAGATAATCGCGGACCGCTTCAGCGCGCGCGATTGATAATTTAATATCAGCATCCGGACCTCCGGCATCGGTGGAATATCCCTTTACATAAAGATAATATTCTTTGGCGTATTTTTTCACCGCTTCAGTGGCCTGGTTTAAGCTGCTGTTCTCGTCAGCGGGCACGGTTGAATCTCCCGCGGCAAAATCAATGGCCGCCAGAGTAAGTTCAATACCCGCGTCCTTGAATTCAGGCAGCGCGGTCTGTATTATTCCTTCTTCCGTGTTTTTCATACCGTTCTTCTGCTGAACTGTTACCCTGTATGTGAACGCGGCCCCCTGCCTTACCGGCGATGGTTTTTCGCCGCCTGTGTCCCATACAATCTTTTTTGAAGCCGCGGTCCTGCCGGCAAAGACTTTTAACGGTTTCTTATCCGCTCCCAGTATCTCAAAATCAAATGACTTTACAAGCTGGGGCTCCGAGAAATCAACCGTAAATGACGTTTTTCCCTTTGCCGGAACGAATGCTTTCGGATCCGCCTTTATCTTTATCTCAGCTACCCTGGTGTCAACGGTGAAAGGCTCTGATACAAAATAATTGTTGCCCGCGTAATCATACATGGTCATATCCGCGGAGTACTTGCCGTCCTTTACTGGGTTGTCCAGCGCGTCTTTGCCTCCCCATGAAAGCTTGGCGGTAAAACCGTCGCCCGACATTTTCCTGATTGAATGTTTCTGGTCGTCCACAATTACCAGCTGCCAGGATTTTATATCCTCGGCTTTTGTCTTAAGGTCGATTGAAAGCTCCTTGACCGAGCTGTTCTTTGAAGGTGCAAAAACCTTGGGCGAGACCGTCATATCAAACGCCGGCGCGGTGTTATCGAGCGTCACCACCCTTGATTTTTTCCATATTTCAGCGCCGGAGTAATTCACTGAAAGGGTGGCGGTATAATCCCCGTCAGCCTGGGTTATTCCGTCGTTGTTGTCGCCGTGCCAGGTAAAGAAAGCAGGCAGCGCGCCTGTCCCCTTTAAATTCCTGATTGATTCTCCTTTGGAGTTGGCAACCGTAAATGACCAGTCTATGCCTTTAGAGTCAGGAGGGTTGTTTCTTAAAATATAATCAACACTGTCCATAACGCCGTCATTATTCGGAGAAAAATATTTTGAAGTAATTGACATATCCATGTTTTTGAATTTTTCCACAACAAGGGCCATATCAGCGGCAGCCGATATTGTAACGGATTTTTGCGCCGTCTCCAGAGCCGTTGAAGTAACCTGCTCCGCCTGTTTAAGCGATTCCCTGGAACCAAAATAGTATGTAAAACTCAGCTTGTGCGTTTCCCCCAGGCTTTCAACTCCTGGGGCGTAAGTGTAATCAAATTCAAAATCCTCCCTGCTGTATGACATGCCGAAGGTAAAATTATAGTCGGGATTAAAGGCCTCGCTCCAGGCAAATCCGGCCCTGAGACCGAAGTTGCCGACAATCCTGTTCATAAACCATTTTTCTCCGCCTATATTGAGCCCCATTCTGCTGTAATACCTGCTGGCTTCGCTCTGGAGCAGGTTTATGTCCATATCCACAACCGCCGTCTGGTCGAATGTGTAGCTTGAGCCCATTTTAAAAAGGTAGGGTATATTCTGATTGATGCCGTTGTTCCACATCATAACCGCGTTCAGGTCCTGCGCAAGAAAACCAAAGCGTATTTTTTTCTCCAGCATGTCCGGAAACACCATTACTCCCAGGTCAAAGCTTCCGGTCCTGCCGTAGACATTATAATTTGAAATGCTGGTGTTCATAAACTTGAAGCTGCCGCCCAGGGCGTATTTTTTTTCATCGTCAAGCCATGCCGCGCCGGTAAAATATAGGGTGTCATCCTCATAGCCGGATGAATCATATGTGGATTTTATATATGAAAAAGCCGCGGTGTAATTGTCATAAACCGGAAGGGTGTAATTAAAACCGCCGTTGTTTTCTTTGTTCGTAAATATGGAATCATAGAGCAGGGTGGCTGATATGTGATTGTCAAGAACAAGTCCGGCAGGATTCCAGAAAAATGCGGAGTAATCGTCGGCTACTGCGGTAAAAGCGCCGCCCATACCCGCGGCCCTTGCGCCGGGAGACCTTAAAATATCGTTTTTTACGGTATCATCGGCAAATATGGAAGCCGGGGCGCAAAAAAATATAAGGACAGACATAATCAGCATGGCTGTCCCTGCGTAAAACGCTCTCAGATTTCCCTTATGAATGTTTGAATGCGCCATATGCCTTAATTTTAATGCAAAAAACATGAAAAATCCACCTATTTCTAGGAAATCTCCTCTCTACTATCAAGTTTCTGTGAGTTTTTGTCTTACAAAAAAAATGCCCGGCTTTTCAGCCGGGCATTTTTTGCCTGTATTATTTATTAAAGGACCGACGCCTTCAGATCCTTTGCTATCCTCATTTTTACAACTTTTTTTGCCGGGATTGAGATGGCCTCTCCTGTAAGCGGGTTCCTTCCCATCCTTGCTTTGCGGTGCTTTACCGCAAGGATTCCGAGCCCCGGGAGCTTTACTTTTTTCTCTTTCTTGAGCGTAGAGATGATAACTTCCGTGAAAGCCTCAACCGTTTTCTTAACATCTTTCTTTGCAACTCCTGCCTTGTCCGAGATTGCCTGGATCATTTCCGATTTCGTCATTTACTTCCTCCTGTTTTTTAATATATTAAAATTCCCTGTTAGAACGCGTATCCAAGGTCGTAGTCAAATACCGGCAGCGTCATCGCGTTGAACGGCGGCGTCTCATTTGTTGTAGAATTATTGTATGTTATTGATGCCGCTATGTTTTTCTGCGCTCCGAGTGAAACCGCCATTTCAAATCCTCCGTCAAATATCCACCTGTATCCCGCCTGCGCGCCTACCCAGTACAAAGAACCCGAGCCTGTCGTACCATTGCCGGAATACGAAACAATCCACTGGTCAAACCTCGGCCCGAAATACCAGCCGTCAAGCCCTTTTCCCATCGGATGGTAAAACAGGTCAATTCCATATCCGCCCAGATTAAATCCGCCCTGGCTCAATCCCCAGTACTCGCCCCTTACCCTTACCGACAGATTCGCCACAAGATCCCTTTCATAACCGAGATTGAAAAATGCCCCAAGATAGGGCCAGACATTGGCGCTCACCACATTGTCACATTCCGGTTTCTGCCCGACTGCGTCCGTTGCCGCTATTGCCGAAAAAGCAAGAGCAAAAACAATCACTGCCAAAATCAATACTTTTTTCATTCCACCCTCCTCCTTAGAAAAAATTACGCGTTTCTCCCCGCGTTTTATACCATATATTGTGTTTTGCAATCTTATAACATACAATCAATAACCGGTCAATAAAAAAATGCCATTTTTTAAGGCTTTTAACAGTTTTTTTACGAAAAAACCCCTATTTTCAAAGGAATAACAAGATTTTTGGTATTTTTAAGATATTTCCCCGATATTTGGCGTTTTGTGGAATATTTTGTTACTTTTTTACGCCGTTTACAATGACTTCCTTTAATGTTATCTTTTCCTGCGGTGTGCGCTGTATCAAAAATATGGCCTCTTCAGCAAGCATGTTTTCCATGCCAAAATAATTTTTCACTTTTTTTTGCGTTCCGACAAGATAAATTTCCTCAAGAAGTTTTATGGAGTTGGCCCTGCAGAAATTTTTAAAATCCCTGATTGAGAGAAGGTGTATATTTGGTGTATTATACCATTCAAATGGAAGTATCTCTGATTTGGGCATAATTCCCTTAAATAATATATGCAGCCTCATTTTATAATATGCGAAATTCGGGAACGAAACAATTACCTTTTTGCCGACCCTGAGTATCTGGTTCATAACGTGGTCTGGCCTTTTAACGGCCTGAAGAGTTTCTGAAAGAATTACATAGTCAAATGCCTGATCCTTGTATTTATAAATGCCTTCTTCAATGTCCTCCTGGATGACAGAAACCCCGCGTTTTATGCATTTCAAAACTTCTTCCGTGTTTATATCGACCCCGAGGCCGTATACGTTTTTTCTGTTGTAAAGAAGCTCAAGCAGCTCGCCGTCGCCGCAGCCAAGGTCAAGCACGCGGGAATTATCCTCTATCATCCTTACAATCTCTTCATATGTGTGCTTCAGGTAAATTTCCTTGTACATTCTCTTCTCCGGTCCCTATTTAATGTGTATCAAAAAGTTTTTAAAGGCCTGGCCGAGAATTTTATTTTCGGCTATGGTCTTTTTTTCAAGCAGGAACGCGTCGTGGCCGTGTATTGATTTTATCTCTATGTATGAAACATCCTTGTTGTTTAGTGTCAAAGCCTGCACAATTTCCTTGGCCTGAGCCGGCGAAAAGAGCCAGTCCGACGTAAAAGAAACCATGAGCACTTCAGCCTTTATCCTCTTCATGGCCTTGTTCAGCGAGCCGCCGCCGTATTTATTGTCCACATCGAAATAGTCCATTGCTTTTGTCACATAAAGGTAGGCGTTGGCGTCAAATCTTTCGACGAATTTTTTCCCCTGGTGTGCAAGATAACCTTCGACGGCAAAACCGTTTTCGAATTTCTTCTCAAACTCCGACATCGCGGCGGCCATGGCCGGATCCTCAACCCTGCGGCCGAATTTCTTTTCCATCCCCTCTTCGGAAAGGTATGATATGTGGCCCACCATCCTTGCGACGGCCAGCCCCTGCAGTTTCTTGCCCCTGCCGTAATAGTTGCCATTGTCCCAGTCAGGGTCAATTTTAATCGCGTTCCTGCCAACCGCGTCAAGGGCAATTTCCTGCGCAGAGAGCGCGGCAGAGGCCGCTATTACTATTATTGACTTCGGGACGTCCGGAAATTGCAGCGCCCATTCAAGGGCCTGCATTCCGCCCATGGAACCGCCAATTACGCTTACAAGTTTTTCTATTCCCAGGCTGTCCATCAGCACCTTCTGGGCCTTTACCATATCGGGAATGGTGACTTCGGGAAAAGACATGCCGTATTCTTTGCCGGTGGCCGGGTTCGTTGATGAAGGGCCCGTGGATCCGTAACAGCTTCCTATTATATTGGAACAGATTATAAAATATTTGTTTGTATCCATCGGCTTGCCCGGGCCTATCATAAGGTCCCACCAGCCGGTGTTTTTTTTCACATCCTTTATATCGTCTTCCGTATAATACCCTGCCGCGTGCGCGCTGCCGGATAGGGCATGGCATACAAGTATGGCGTTGGATTTTTCTTTGTTAAGGGTTCCGTAGGTTTCATAGGCTAATGTTATGGGTCCGAGCTTTCCGCCTTTTTCCAAAACCATTTCATTGGACGGTTCCGCGAAAGTAAAGGTCTGGGTTTTTACAATACCCACTGAATCGTTTGGGGGTTTATCCATTTACTTTGTTTTGCTCCTTTAACCTGTTTATACCGTGCTTATGAAAAAAATTATAGCACAATATATTGCAAATTATAATAATTTTTTTAATTTTTAAATTTATACAATAATATCCTTAAACAGCCACGTTGAAAGATATCTCTCTCCTGTATCCGGCAGAAGCGCCACTATTGTCTTCCCCTTATTCTCCGGCCTCTTTGCCAGCTCAATTGCCGCCCATGCTGCCGCGCCGCTTGAAATGCCAACCAGTATTCCTTCCTGCCTTGCAAGCGCCCTTGATACTTCGCCTGCGTCTGTATCTTTTACCCTGATTATCTCGTCAATAACACTCCTGTTAAGTACTGACGGAACAAAATTGGCGCCGATTCCCTGTATCTTATGGGGCCCGGCCTGGCCCGTTGAGAGCAGAGGGGATGCATCCGGCTCTACGGCCACTATTTTTATATCCTTATTTTTTTTCTTCAAAACCTCGCCGACGCCGGTGATAGTACCTCCAGTGCCTATACCTGCTACAAAAATATCAACACCGCCATCCGTGTCTTTCCATATTTCTTCAGCCGTGGTTTTCCTGTGGATTTCCGGATTTGCCGGATTGTCAAACTGGCCGACAATAATAGAGCCTGGCGTTTCCTTGCTAAGACTCTCGGCCTTTGCCACCGCCCCTTTCATGCCTTCAGAGCCCGGTGTGAGCACAAGCTGCGCACCCAGTATGGCCAGGAGCTGCCTGCGCTCAATTGACATTGTCTCGGGCATGGTCAGGATAAGTTTGTAGCCCTTTGCGGCCGCGGTAAAAGCCAGCCCCACCCCGGTGTTGCCGCTGGTGGGCTCTATCAATGTATCGCCGGGTTTAATCCTTCCATTTTTTTCGGCGTCCTCTATCATCGCGACGCCTATCCTGTCCTTGACGCTTGAGAGCGGGTTAAATGATTCAAGTTTTACAAGCACTTGCTTGGCTGCTGTGTCCTTTGCGAGCTTATTTAACCTGACAAGCGGCGTGTTTCCCACGGTCTTTGTGATGTCCTCAAATATTCTTCCCATTGTATAACCTCCTTATATTTTATCAAGTGCCTGGCTGATATCCGCAATAATATCATCAACATTTTCAATGCCAACGGAAAGCCTTATGAAATCCTCGGTAATACCGGCCGCTTTTTTCTCAGCGTCTGAAAGCTGCTGATGTGTGGTTGTCCATGGATGTATCACAAGTGTCTTTGCGTCGCCTATATTTGCCAGGTGCGAGAGCAATTTGACGCTATTGATAAATTTTACTCCGGCTTCAACCCCGCCTTTTATTCCAAAGGCTATCATGCCTGAGGCGCCGCCGGGAAGATATTTTTTCACAAGCCCGTAAGAGGGTGATGATTCAAGCCCCGGATAATTCACCCAGCTGATTTTTGGGTTCGAGCCCAGCCATTTTGCTGTCCTAAGAGCGTTTTCGCAATGCCTTTCCATGCGAAGAGAAAGCGTCTCGATTCCAAGAAGAATCAGGAAAGCGTTAAAAGGGCTCAATGCCGATCCGGTATCACGAAGCGTTGAAACCCTTA
>Ga0181520_10003879_pt1 | contig 25690 bp, 23 predicted proteins | sample PEATcosm2014_Bin_29_FD_132451 | JGI IMG/M metagenome (GOLD analysis project Ga0181520, IMG submission 132451) | Peatland microbial communities from MTU Mesocosm Facility, Houghton, MI, USA - PEATcosm2014_Bin02_30_metaG | ecosystem: Environmental > Terrestrial > Soil > Wetlands > Peat | place...
AAGGCATTCGACGAAATCCGCGCCCTCTTCGCCGCCCAGCCCGACGCCAAGCGCAAGGGCTTCACCGCCGGCAGCTTCTCCTTCAACGTCCCCGGCGGCCGCTGCGATGTATGCGAGGGCGACGGCACCGTCACCGTCGAAATGCAATTCCTCGCCGACGTCGAGCTCCCTTGCGAGGAATGCAACGGGACCCGTTACAAATCTTCCATCCTCGACATCAAGTACAAGGGCCGCAACATCCACGACGTCCTCAATATGACCGTCAAGGAGGCCCTCGGCTACTTCGCCGGCATCCCCAAGATCGTCGACAAGCTGTACGTCCTCGACGAGGTCGGCCTCGGCTACGTCCGCCTCGGCCAGTCCGCCACCACGCTCTCCGGCGGCGAAGCCCAGCGCGTCAAACTCGCCTCCCACCTCGCCACCGCCCGCGCCATCGCCAACCGCAATACGCAGGACTCACAACCCGCCGCCCGAGCCCGCTCGCGCACGCTCTACATCCTCGACGAGCCCACCACCGGCCTCCACTTCGACGACGTCCAGAAACTCCTCAACGCCTTCCGCAAGCTCATCGACGGCGGCGGCTCGCTGCTCGTCATCGAACACAATCTCGACATCATCAAGTCCGCCGACTGGGTCATCGACATGGGCCCCGAAGGCGGCTCCGCCGGCGGCGAAATCGTAGCCACCGGAACCCCCGAACAAATCGCCGCCAACCCCGCCTCCCACACCGGCCACTACCTAGCCCCCATCCTCGGGCTTAAACCCGCAGACCTCCGCCTGTGACCATATGTCAACCGACCTAAGCAAGCTTCTGCGTGTCGACGACTTCGACAACTTTCTTCAAGTTCGAGACACCCCTGCAACCCAGATAACCTTGGCCCACCTTCACGCCGTTAGAAGTCTCGACGAACGTGAAGAGTTGGAGCCATACATCCGAGCGATTCTCCACGACCCCAACGATACCCCTCACGGCCCAGCGGAACTGGTAGACGTTCTAACTCACAAAGTTCTCGTCCAGCGAGAAGGAGGCCTAGCAGCATTCATCATCAAAGGGCGTTCCTTCCCAACCGTTCGCCCGAAAGATGTCGCCCACCAAATCTATAGGCTCGAAAAGATCGCAGACCTTAGGTTCGCCGTCTTCGCCGCCCCCGGAAACATTCTGGATATGGCGAAGGAGCATTTCTGCGCAACCTCAGCGCGACTAGGCTGTAGGTACGCAATATTCGACGCGATCGACATTTCACGGCTGCTTATTGCATACGGCTTCATTTGCCCCCGAGATGCCAAAAAGATAGTTTCTGGCCGCTGTAGCTGCGGTTATTCCCCTCAAAAGCGTCTGCTCAACCTTTTTCAAAAGGATTCGCTGTCTGAGCTCCAAAAGAGCCACAGTCGGGGCGAGCCCTCGGGACTTATTATTCTGCCGCCGGGTAGCGGCAAAACTAGGATTGCGGCGGAAGACGCGCTGCGCTTCGGAGCCAAACACGTACTGTACATCGCCCACACGGATGAGATTCTCGACGTCGCCCAGTCCGAGTTTGAGGCCGTCTTTTCGAAAGCCGGAGTTACAAGACACACGAACGCGGTAACCCTCTCGAGTCCTAGTCGCGTCAATATAGTGACGATTCAACTGCTACATAGAAATAGGGAGCGTGTTGACCTCTCAGGCTACGACTATGTCGTTGTCGACGAGTTCCACCACGCCGCGGCGGCATCTTATCGGAGGGCCCTAGAGGCAAGCGAACCCGCCTTCCTGTTGGGACTGACGGCAACACCGTTCCGCGGCGACAGACAAAACATCCTGGAGCTCTGCGGCGAGAACGTCTTATCTAGCTTTGAGCTACGGGCAGGGATCAACACAGGAATTTTGAGCCCATATCACTACTTTGGTTGTTTTGACGACATCGACTACACAAACATCAAACACAATGGCCATTGTTACGACGTCCACGACTTAGAACGCGCCCTCGTAATCCCTAAACGGAATAAAGCGGTGATAGAGAAGTGGCGAGAGCTAGCAGAAGGAAAGAGCACAATTGCATTTTGCTGCTCACACTCTCATGCAATAAGGGCTGTTGCGAGCTTTACAAAAGCCGGGATCAGCTCAGCCGCATACATCTCTACAACACCTGTACGAGAGCGACGCTCGCTGCTGCAGAAGCTCGCTAATGGGGAGCTCAAGATTCTGTGTGCAGTGGACGTTCTGAATGAAGGAGCAGATATACCATTCGTAGAATGTCTTCTTTTTCTGCGTCCAACTGAAAGTAAGAGAATTTTTTATCAGCAGCTCGGTCGGGGCCTTCGGTTGTATGCCGGTAAGAGGCATTGCATAGTCGTTGACTTCATTGGTAACTTCAAGAACGCCTATAGGATCGTCGAGTACAACAGCCTACTGCCCTCAGAGCAAAATGATGTCTTGCCGGACTTCAGGAACGCAAGATCGCAGAAAGAACTGCTGAACCTTCCACTCAATTGCAAGGTTCAGTTCGACCAGAAGATCATCGACATCTTTTCGTCCCAGGCTTTAGATCCGCGAAACGCGACTAGACACAGTATCGGCCGCATCCTGCTTTATGAGTTCGAGAAGCTCGAACGCCATCTCGGTCGGGTTCCTACAAAGAAAGACGTTGACCGCTTAAGCCGACTCGACAGCTCCTTCTACAGTCAGGTCTTCGGAAAGTGGTCAAAGTTCGAAGACCTGTATAAAACGACCAAGCGCTAAGGAACAGCCCGGCCCTCCCCGCCCTCACTTCACCAGCACCGGCTGCGTCCACGCTCCATCTCCTGCCGCATCCCACACCGCCATCCTCACCCACTTCTTCCCCGTAGCATCAAACGGAATACGCAGCGTCTTCGTCCCAAACTCCGTCGTATCCGTCAAGCTCACAATCTTGCGGTCGACGTTCGTCCCATCGCTCCACACCACCTCCGCGAAATCCAGCGGGAAGGTGTACTCGATGTTCGCCGTATACACGCTCTTCGCGCCCGTCCCCTCGATCTTCCAGTCGTGGAACAGAATCTCGCCTGTTGACCCGAAGAAGTTCCCCTCGCGAAGTCCTTCCACCACCGGGTCCCAGCTCTCGTTCCACGCCGGCACCTTATCCAGCTTCAGGTAGTTGATCGCCAGAAACGGATACGTGTCGTCATCCGGCCGCTTCATATACGTATCGCCCTCGGCCAGCATGAACTTCGGCTTCGGAGCCCAGTTGCTCATCTCGTCGTTCAGCCCGAAGCAGCGCACCTCGCAGAGCCGTTTCTGGCTCAGGTCCGCCGGCAGCGATTCCCACGACCCGCCGATAAACCGGTCGCTCAGGAAGAAATCCTTATCCTTATACAAATCCGGAAACAGCGCCGAGCTCTTGGTACGCGGATGCGCGACCCACATAATGCTCTTCGTCTCGTTGATGAACTTCAGCGCATCCTCCGCCGATCCCAGGTGATACACCGTGCCATATCCCGGCATCTCTTCCTCGAACGGAACGCCCGCCCCGCGCGTCCGCGTGTGCGTAAAATAAATCGGCTTCGGCGTCATCAGGTACCAGTGCCCGTCGAAGTACGAATTCACCTCTTCCTGCGGCATCACCAGGAAGTTCTTGTCTGAGAGCTTTCGCGCCGCCTCGAAGTAAGCCTTCTGCTCCGGCAGTCGCAGCGGCCCCGCATCGCCCGGGTCCGAGTCGTCATGGAAGTCGCCGAGGTAGACAATATTGATCCCCAGCCCGCGAAACACTGGAATCCAGGTCGGCTGAAAATCCGCCGTCCCCCGGTCGCGCACCATCTCATTCAACTCAAGATGAAAATGCCCCGTCACCGTCTTGAATCCCGGCACCGGCTTGTAGGCATCGTCGTGCGTATACTTCAGTACCGCATCGTCGGTCGCATGGCTCCCCGTCGCGCTCAGGTAGTAGTAGACAGGCATATGCTGCATCGTTCCAGCGGGCGCGTTGTACAGCGCATAGTTCAGCACCTGCGACCGCGCCACGCCGGTCCTGCGCCGCCACACCTCGTCGGTCACGCCCCACGGTGCGTATCCCAGCCCATGCTCGGGCTGCATCACGCCCAGCGAAAACTCGCCCGCCGAATCCTTGCGGTAGTAAACGTAACCCAGGTTGACCTCATTCTCCCGGGCAAAGAAGAACTTGTGCGGCGGCGGAAAAATCCCCAGCGACCCAGCACCGGACTCCAGAATCTCCACCCGGTTCCGCGCCTGTAGATTCACCGGAGCCTGATTCACGTCGCCGCCGAAATCCTGCTCCTGCCAAACCTGCGACGTATCCCGCCAAACCAGCTTGGTGTCGTCCTTGACCGCAAAGCCCTTCAGCCCCGCCTTGTAGATGAACGCCACATCCTTCGCCTGCGTGCTCGCCACCGCCTCCTGCCGCAGCAGGTTCGACCCCTTGTACGCCGTAAACTCCAGGTCGCCCGCAAATAGTCCCAGCGTCAGCCCGTTGAACGTCACTGTCACCCGGTCGCCGTCCGTCTTCACCCTGCACGCGTCGGATTTGTAACTCACCGTGGCACGTTTTATCTCGTCCGCCGTGCGCGCCGGCCCCACCAGGTGGCTGTTGTCCAGTCCCGGCACCTCCAGCGGAGCGTCCCAGAAGACATTCCACTTGTACCGTTCTTCATTTTCCGGAGTGTCCTGTCCCAGCCGCACCAGGATGTCCTTCTCCGTCTTCGACATCCTCCGCCGCCCGGTCGTCACCTGGAACTCCGGCGTCAGGTCCTTGCCCAGCACCACCCATGCGCCCGTCGCATTCCGCGCCGCCAACTCCTCCACCACCGGCTGCCCATCTCTCAGCCCAAACTGCGCTCGCAGTTCCTGTGCGCCTTCGCCCTGCCACGTCAGCGTAACGGACTTCCCATCCGCGACCGCACGCACTCCATCCACCGCCTTGTAGTCCTGCATATTGCAGTTCACACCCTGGGCGGCGCCCGCAGCGGCAAACAATCCCAATCCCAATACAGCGGCGAAGTTCTTCATAGGTCCCATCCTGTTTTGCGCTGCCGGGAACCGCTCCCGCAGACAGATTTGCCAAACTCCACACCACCCCAAAACCATGGCGCGAAACGAGGCAGAACCAATGTACCCTACCGCGCCGATCCTCCGCTTTGGCCCCACACCGCACTCAACTCCGCTGCCTCGCGGTCCGTCGGCGCCCCCTGCGGGTCAGGCACGCCAGCTTCTGTCTTGCACTTTTGTGGGAGAGCGCCGACACCCCTTGCTCCGATAGCTTATCTGTGGCAGAGAGTCACTTTGCGACGGGGGACGTTGTGGCCCAAACATACCTAGTTGTTGCTCCGGGCGCATCTCCCGGCGCGGCACCACTCCAGGCCGCGGCCTCGGCACTTGCTCGCCTTTCCGCCGACGACTCCGGCCAGGACCTGGTCGAGTATGCACTCATCGCATCTTTCATGGGCCTCGCATCGATTGCCGGCGTCAACGGCCTCGCAGTCAAAATTGTCAGCTACCTGAACTTCGTTCTCAGCGGCTTCAATCATGCCATTGCCAGCCACCACTAAAGCCCTTCCATCCCCTGCATAATCAACGCCTGCAACCAAGCCCGGTTCTGGTGCCGGGAAACCTGCCCCGCGACGCACGCCTGCAGCCAGTCCCATCCCTCCCGTTTACCACGTTCGTGGGAGTGTGGGGTTAACGCTTTAGTACTACTTTTGTCCAGATACAAGACGCCGAATCGCCAAGGGAGAACCCTTTGAAAGAGCCGATTCTGAAACCTAATGCACTCCAATTCGCAATCCCATGCTTCGCTGATTTCTCGCAGGATGAGTCAGGCCAGGACATGGTCGAGTACGCGCTCCTCGCGGCCCTCGTAGCCACGGGTTCGGTCGCCGGCACGCAAAACTTCGCTATCAAACTGGCCAACACCTTCACCAACATACAAAACACGCTGGCCAACGCAATTCCCGCAACCTCACCCGGCAGCGGTGGCAGCGGTAGCGGCGGCAGCGGTGCCAGCGGCGGTAGCGGTGGTAGCGGTGGTAGTAGCGGCGGCAGCAGCGGCAGCGGTGGTAGTGGCAGCGGCAGTGGCAACGGTGGTGACGGCGGCAACGGAGGTGGTGGTCGCGGCGGTCGTGGCGGAGGTCACGGCGGTGGCGGTGGAGGTCGCGGCGGAGGAGGAGGAGGTCGCGGCGGCGGCTTTGGCGGAGGCGGCTTTGGCGGAGGCCGCGGTGGCGGCGGCGGCGGCGGTCGGGGCGGCGGTGGTCGCGGACACTGACGCATTGCAGATGATGAAAGGGTTCGTTTCGCTTTAAGGGCACGGGTTTGCCCGTGCCGCAAAACGCCGCAAAACCACTACGGCTTCAGCCGCTGAGGTCACCGTTTGCGGCCCGAGACGACTTCCCCGTAATCTCTCACGCCCTTGCTATACTCAATTCAGCGGCGAGACCCGGCTCAATGCCGGGCTTTCGCTTTTAATCCTGACCAACTCCCGTGCCCCGTCCTGTTTCCAACCCGCAACCCAACCCAGCTCGTCCCGCCCCGGCTTTCTTGCTCGCCGTCGCGCTCGGCATCCTGCTGGCCTCCGCTCTCCACGCGCAGGACTTCTCCCACCCCGACACCCGCCCCGACCCGCTCGCCGCTCCCATCCACCACGCCCACGCCGCCTTGGCCGCCAGCGACTTCCCCACCGCCCTTAAGATCCTCACCAACCTCAACACCCAGACCCCCAACAACCCCCAGGTCCTCTACGACCTCGGCCTCACCCTCGAAGCCCTCGATAACCCCTCCCCTACCGCAGCCAACGCCCTCACTCCTGAGTCCTGCTACCGTCAGGCGATCGCCGCCAGCCCGACCTTCGCCGCCCCGCACGTCGCACTCGGCCTGCTGCTCGCGCGCACCGATCGTCCCGCCGAAGCCCGCTCCCAGCTCACCACCGCGACCACGCTCCCCTCGATCGAACCCGCCCTCAAAGCCCGCGCCTTCCGCGCTCTCGCTCGTCTCGACCTCAACGGCGATTCCGCCGATTCGCCGCCCAACCTCACCGCAGCATCCGATGCCCTCCTCGCCGCCATCAAGCTCACCTCCGAGCTACCCGAAGACGTTCTGCTCGCCGCCGAAATCGCGGAAGCCTCCGCCGACCTGCCTGCCGCCGAGAGCGCCTACCGCCGCTACCTCGCCCTCCCCGAAGGCGCAGCCGACCCGCAAGCCATCGCCTCGCTCGCCCACGTCCTGCTCGCCCAGCACCACCCCGCCGAGGCCGAAGCCCTGCTCGCTCCCGCCCTCGCTCAATCCCCCGGAAATCCCAGCTTCACCGCCCAGCTCGCCGAAGCCTACGTTGACTCCGGCGACGCCGCCAAAACCGCCCAGGCCGTTCCGCTCGTCGAATCCCTCCACGCCAAAATCCCAGGCGATCCCAACGTCACCCGCCTGCTCGCCCGCGTCTACCTGGAAACCGGCCATCCCGACTGGGCCGATCCCCTCTACGCCTCCCTGCTCACCGCCCAGGCCGACCACCCCGACCCCACTCTGCTCGACGACCGCGCCGAAACGCTCCTCCGCCTCCACCGCCCCGCCGAAGCCGAAAAGTTGCTCAAGCAGGCCGTCGCCAACCCCGCCGCCTTCCCCACCTCCGCGGCGCTCGCCGACGCCGCAACCCATCTCGCCTTCGCCGCTGAGGAGATTGACGATCCCAGAACTACTTTGCAAGCGTTGTCTCTCCGTGCTACAGTGCAGCCACCCTCGCCGTCATCGCTGTTCCTGGAAGCAACGGCAAATGACGAATTGCATCAAAACACCCGGGCCGTCGATCTCTACAAGAAATTTCTTGCAGCCGCCGGCGGAGATTTTCCTGATCAGGCGTCGCAGGCGCGCCAACGCCTCGCCGCACTTGAACACGCGAAGTAGAGCTTGATTGCGGCAACGCAATCTCACTCAGGCACAAGATTCACCTCGAGGTGAACTCATGAGCTTTCTTCTTCGTCCATCCTCGCACCCTGTCATCCCCTTCGGTCCCGCCCTGTACCTCGCCTCCTTCAGCCTCCTTTCCACGCTCTGCCTCACCCTCCCCGCCCGCGCAGCCACCTCCAGCGACAACCAGCAAGCCCTCGCCCAGCTCGAAGAACGCGCCAGCCAGGCCAACCCGCGCGAGCAGTGCTTCCTCTACGCCCAGATCGTCCACGCCATGACCGAGCAGGCCGGCCAGCAGATCGCCGACGGAGACACCGAGAAGGCTGCCGACACCCTCAAGCAGATCAACAAATACGCCCGCCTCATCCATCTCAACCTCGGCCGCAACGCCAAGCGCCTCAAGGACGCCGAGGAGCTCATCCACAACACCACCTTCCGCCTCGCCGAATGCCTCCACCTCGTCTCCGGCCCCGACAAAGCCACCGTCCAGGACACCCTCAAGCAGCTCGACCAGGTCAACGACGAGCTCCTAACCCAGGTCTTCGCCCACTAGCTTTGACTCCCCCATTCAGCGTCGATCTACAATCGGGAAATGCCGTCATCTCGACCGGAGCGTAGCGCAGTGGAGAGACCCCCGCATTTCGCCTTTTTGAATCCATCCACGGTCGCCCGCCTCGCCGCCGCGCTCTTCCTTGGCCTCCTCGCCATCGCCTCGCCCCTCCACGCCCAAACCCGCGATTCCGCCCTCTCCCAGACCGAAATCGAGCAGGTCCGCGACGCCCGCTACTACCCCTCCGACTGCGTCCTCCTCTTCGTCAAGTTCCTCGACCTCCGCACCCAGGAGATCCGCGACCTATACGCCAAGCCCCGCCGCCCCGGCCGCGAGCAGGACACCCACGACCTGCTCGAGCAGTTCACCTCCATCGCCGACGAGCTCTCCGACAACCTCGACGACTACGGCCCCCGCCACGCCGACCTCCGCAAGGCCCTCCCCAAAATCCTCGAGGCCACCGACCGCTGGTCTTCCACCCTCAAGTCCCCGCCCGACGACCCCGCCTACTCCGTCAACCGCAAGATCGCCCTCGAGTCCATCCGCGACCTCCGCGAATCCACCACCGAGCTCGTCGCCGAGCAAGCCGCATGGTTCAAAGCCCACCCCCCCGCCAAGGAGCCCAAGCCCGGCGAAACCGCACCCCCCATCGACATCCCCCGGTGAAGTACGGTGTCGCGTCTCACAGGTGTCGCCGTCCTCAACCACCCACCGTCGTCATTCTGACCCAACGGGCCAGAATCTCCGTCGTTGCCGTTTGTGCCACCACCAAACTTGATACCCCACCACAAGCTGAAAACGCCCCCTCGCGGGAGCGTCTTCAATGCTTCAAAATCAGCCAGACTAGAACTTGTTCCACAGCAGTTGGTTGTAAATCTCGTGATGGAATTGGACCTCTGCCGCCTTCACAATCGTCCCCAGCAACCGCGGGCAGCGGTCGGCGGCGGCCTGCTTCAGGTCCGCATACCGGCCTTTCACATCCTCACCCAGCAGCGTCGTCGTCCACGCCGAGTCGCGGAAGTCGTCGATCGCCGAGTAGATGTTGTCCGGCAGAAAACGCTTGGCCTCGCGCAGGTTCTTCACCTTCGAGATATCGCCATGCAGTCCGGTCTTGAAGATCGAATACAGCACCAGGTACGGATTCGCATCCGGCGCAACTGCCCGCACCTCCAGCCGCGAAGACCTCTCATTGCCGATGGGAACCCGGACCATTGCCCCGCGGTTGACTGCCGAAGCGTTCAGCTGGTTGGGCGCCTCGAAGTGCGGATCCAGCCGGCGATACGCGTTCACGCTGGAATTCATCAGCAGGCAGATATCCAGTCCATGGGTTAAAACCCGGTCCACAAACTGCCACGCCAGCTTCGAAATCTTCTCCTCGCCCTTCGGGTCCCAGAAGAGATTCTTGGAGCCCTTTGAGACCGACACGTTGGTGTGCATGCCGCTCCCATTCACCCCAACCACGGGCTTCGGCAGGAAGCTCGCCGTCATTCCCATCTGCGTCGCTACGGTGCGGCAGATCAACTTGTAGAGCTGAATCTGGTCCGCGGCGGCGACCACCTCGCCATATCCGTAGTTGATCTCGAATTGCGACGGTGCAACCTCGGGGTGGTCTTTCTCATTCTGGAATCCCATCGCCCGCTGAACTTCCGCGGTGGCATCGATAAACTCGCGCAGCGGGTCGCCAGGCAGCGAATGGTAATAGCCTCCCTTGTTCACATATTCGAAGGACTCGGTGTCGTGGTACTGACGCTCCGCATCGATCCCGTCAAACAGAAAGCCCTCAATCTCGTTGGCTGCATTCAGGGTATAGCCGTTCTTCTCGAACATCTCTTTCGAGAACTGCTTCAGAATGCCGCGAATGTCCGCGCGATACGTTCCGCCCGTCTTCTCGATCACGTCGCCGAACACCAGCACCTTGCCCGCGCCGAATACATCCGCGGGTGCCCAGTAGAACGCGCCCCAGTCGATTCCCAGCCGAAGATCGCTCTCCTTCTGCGCAGTAAAGCCGCGGATCGACGACCCGTCGAAGGTCAGGTTGTCATAGCTTTTGACCAGGAACTTCTTGTCGTAGTCGAGCATGTGCAGCCGGCCTTCCAGGTCGCTGAACAAAACGGTAACGGCCTTGATGCGCGGCTCGTCGGTCAGATACTTCAACCGTTCTTCCTGGATGGCGCCCGGAGCTACGCGGTTCCTGCGCTGTTCCTTGGCCATCAAGTTCAGGTCTTCCAACTCCGCATACGAAAGTTCCAGAAAATCACGAAATTCGTTCGCCATGATGCTCCTTAAACCGGGGGATTTGATTGGCGCGTCGTCTGCATCTCGCCTTCCCCGGAACCATCATGCCGAATGAGTTTCAGAGACCCTGAGAACAGCCATCGCGCGTCGAGATAAAAATACCAGAGATTGCCCCAGACTGAGGATGCTGCCGCCGTATTAAAGTTTCCTTTGCACAATTCCTGAGGCTAACCTCGCGCCGCACGTCCTCGGCTCCGACAGCAGCCGCGCACCCCATTTCAGGCATCTTCAGCCATCGAAACGGCTGGACGATGGCAAGCCAGTAACCATTTCGCCTTGCGGTTGTGATAAGTTTGACAAGTTCCATAGCTTGGCGTCCAGTCACGACACCGCAGGCCGCCACATCTCGCCGTCCCTCCGGAGGGTCTTCCAAATTGGGCATGAACATGGTCCCCACGCGCCTTTTCTTCACCAAGGGCGTAGGCAAACATAAAGAACGTCTCACCTCCTTCGAGCTTGCTCTCCGCGATGCCGGCATCGCTGCACAGAACCTGGTCCGCGTCTCCTCCATCTTTCCGCCCAAGTGCAAACTGATCCCCCGCAAGGAGGGACTCAAGTACCTGAACCCAGGCGAAGTGGTCTTCGCCGTTATTGCGGAGAACTCCACCCGCGAGGCTCACCGGCTGGTTGTCTCCAGCATTGGCGTCGCCATTCCCACCGACCGCAACACCTACGGCTATCTCTCCGAACACCACAGCTTCGGCGAAACCGAGGAGCAGGCCGGCGACTACGCGGAAGAGCTTGCCGCCGAAATGCTGGCCACCACGCTCGACCTCGACTTCGACCCCGACAAGAGTTGGGACGAGAAAAAAGAGATCTATCGCATCTCCAACAAAATCGTTCGCACCGCCAACGTCACCCAGTCCGCGGTCGGCGACAAGAACGGCCGCTGGACCACGACCATCGCCGGCGCTATCCTCCTCTTCGACGACAAATAGCCTGAACCTGCGAAAATGAGGAGGCGCTGGCAATCGCCGGCGCCTTTTCTCTTGATCTTAGAGTCATGTCGTGGTCAGGAGCAGCCAAGAAAACTCGATTGATCGAATGAAACCGCGCGACAAATTCCGGCTGAAACGCATCATTGAGCGCCGTGCCGCTCCGCCTGGAATCTTCGGTTCTATGCGTGGCACGGTCAAAGAGTTCGGCGACATAGTCGGTCCCGTTTGGGACGGGGGCCCATGGGATGCTGAACTCGGTATCGCCTACCATGGCGAAAACGGCCCCGTCTACTACACTGGCAAGGGCACTGAGACCACCGATGACCTCAAATAGCACAACACGCATCGCCTTGATTCAGATGTCCTGCGCGCCCTCCACCGCGCAGAATCTCGACCACTCCGCGGACCTCGTGCGCGAGGCTGCCCGCTCCGGCGCGCAGATTGTCTGCCTGCCCGAACTCTTTCGCGCACAGTATTTCTGCCAGCGCGAAGACCATGCGCTCTTTGCCCTCGCCGAATCGATTCCCGGCCCCAGCACGGCCCGCCTCGCCGCGATCGTCCGCGAACACAAGATCACCCTCATCACCAGTCTCTTCGAGCGCCGCGCGCCCGGCCTCTACCACAACACCGCCGCCGTACTGGACCATGCGAGCGACGCCCCCGACAACATCGTCGGCACCTATCGCAAGATGCATATTCCCGACGACCCGCTCTACTACGAAAAGTTTTACTTTGCCCCGGGCGACCTTGGCTTTCGCGCCTTCCCGACCAGCCACGGAAGCATCGGGACGTTAGTCTGCTGGGACCAGTGGTATCCGGAGGCCGCGCGCCTCACGGCCCTCCAGGGCGCCAACACCGTTTTCTATCCCACCGCAATTGGCTGGCACCCCAGCGAGAAGGCCGAGTTTGGCGCAGCCCAGTACTCCGCCTGGCAGACCATGCAGCGCGCGCACGCGATCGCCAACGGCGTCTTCGTTGCTGCGGTCAACCGCGTCGGCCACGAGCACGGCGACGTCGTCCACGATGGCGTTACCATCGAAGGTCCCGGCGATCACTCCCCGGCCTCGGGTATCGAATTCTGGGGCGGCAGCTTTGTTGCCGATCCCTTCGGCCGCATCCTCGCGCAGGCGTCGCACGACAAGGAAGAGACTTTGATGGCCGACCTAGACCCGGCGCTGGTTGAGGTCACGCGCCAGCACTGGCCCTTCCTCCGCGACCGCCGGATCGACGCATACGCAGGCATCACCAGCCGCTTCGGCGACTAAGCACCAGCCCGCGTCCGCTGGAGCCAGGCTGGATGCATCTACTGCCCGATGCCCCCCATGCCGCGCATGATGTTGAGAGCGGCGGGGCCGAGCAGAACAATAAAGATGCTGGGAAAAATGAAGAGGACCAGCGGGAAGATGATTTTGACGGTGGTCTTCGCAGCCATCTGTTCGGCAAGCTGCCGGCGTTTCATGCGGATGGTGTCGGCGAAGATGCTGAGCGCGCGGGCGATGGGCGTGCCGAATCGCTCCGTCTGCAGCAGCATGCTGGCGAAGGCGTCGATATCAGCCAGTTGACTGCGCTTGGCCATGTCCGCCCAGGCTTGGATGCGTGGTTTTCCTGCGCGCTGTTCGCGGTTGATCTGGAGCAGCTCTTCCGTAATCTGGGGATGGCTGATGCCGAGTTCCTCGCCGACCCTCAGCAGTGCCTGATCGATGCCCAGCCCGGCGTCGACACAGATGACCAGCAGATCGATGGCGTCGGGGATGCTCCTGCGAATCTTCTCGCGGCGGCGCTTGATCAGACGTGTCAGTACGATGTTGGGCCCGATGAAAGAGATGGCCGGAAGCGCGATCATCCAGAATGTGCGATACCACGGAATAAAGGACCCGCTGACCAGCGCAAGCATGGGGCAGAGGATGCGCGCGGCGTTGTAGACATCGGCGGGAAACGTGCCCTTGTATCCGGCGTTCGCCAGGCGTTGGGAAAGGTCTGCCTCATCTGCCAGGCCGAGACGCGCGCGGACCCAGTGTATCGTCGCGAACAGCCCGCGCCCTGCCGCCCGGCTCAGCGAAACCTTCTTCCTATAGGTCCCGCCGCGGTAGGTGACCTCGCTGATACGCTGCATGGTTGCGCGCGAGGTGCGTGTAAACACGTATACGACCGCCACCGCGAGGGCTAGAAAAACTGTTGCTCCGAAACTGAGATTGAAGAGATTGCTCATGAAGGACGATTACACCTGGACATCGACGATCCTGCGAATGATAAGCGCTCCGATAACGATCAGAATCGCGCCGGCATACAGCAGCTTCTGTCCGATAGGATCGTGAAAGAGCGCTTGCGAGTAATCGGGCGTGACGAAACTGATGACCGCGAGCAGGACAACTGGCAGCATGGCGAGTATCCATCCCGTCAGACGCCCCTGCGCGGTCCGGGTGCGGACTTCCCCTTCAATGCGGATGCGTTCGCGGATCACGTGAGAGGTCCGGGTCAGTATCTCGGTCAGGTCGCCGCCGGTCTCCTTCTGAACCAGAATGGCCGTGATCAGAAATTGCAGGTCCCGGGATGGAACCCGCGCGCCTACCTGCAGCAGGGCATCGCGGAACTGGAGGCCCAACCTCTGCTGCTGGTAGACCTGAACGAACTCAAAGGCGAGCGGCTCAGGCGATTGCTCAGCCACCAGTTCGATGGAGGAACCCATCGAGTGACCGGCCAGCAGAGATCGTGCCATTAGGTCGATGGCCTCGGGCAGAGCAGCGTTGAAAGCCTTCAGACGCCGGCCGCGCTTGATCCGAAGCAGGACGCAGGGGATGGCTGAACCCGCCAGGGTCGCGGCAGCAGCCACCGGGATGGCCTGCGAGAGGAAGAAGCCGAGCAGGCCACAACCGAGCCCGGAGCCCATGCTGGCGAGAACGGCGCCACCCACACTCGTGCTGCTGCCTGCGTGGATCAGGAGCACCTTGAGTTTCTTCGAGAATCGGTAACGTTCAAGGAATGCGCCAATCTGGTAGGAGAAACCCTTTTGCTCAGCTTTCCCCAAATCGTCCCCATAGCCGACCGCTTTTTGAATTTGAACCGAATCCTGGATCCTGATTAGCCGCCGCCGCGCCGATTTGCTCGCCGCCGCGGGGCCGGTGAAAAACATCAGAATCGCAAAGCTGGGCACCAGCGCAAACAGGAACGTAATAGTATGCGGGCTCACGGCTGGCACTCTCCTCTCTAATCCCCTGACCTACACTTCGACGGAATGGTCGAGAAGGTTGAGGCCAAGTGGAATTCCGGCGGCCTTCAGCCGCTCGGCGAACTTGGGCACGATGCCGGTGGAGTAGAACCGGCCCTTGACGTTGCCGCTGGGTCCAAGTCCGAGCTTCTCGAAGAGGTAAATGTCCTGCAGGCTGATTACGTCTCCGCTGGTCCCGGTGATTTCACTGATGTGGGTCACGCGCCGGGTGCCGTCGCTCATGCGCGAGACCTGGACGATAAGGTCGACCGCCGAGGCGATCTGCGCACGAACCGCCTTCTCGGGTAACGAGACCGAGCCCATCATCGCCATGGTCTCAATGCGAGCGATGGCATCGCGGGGATTGTTCGCGTGGATCGTAGTGATCGATCCGTCGTGGCCCGTGTTCATGGCCTGCAACATGTCCAGCGCCTCTTCGCCGCGAACCTCTCCCAGGATGATGCGGTCGGGCCGCATACGCAGCGCGTTGATCACCAGCTCGCGCTGACGAATCGCTCCCTTGCCTTCAAGATTCGGCGGACGGCACTCCAACCGGGCAACGTGTTCCTGCTTGATCTGGAGCTCTGCGGAGTCTTCGATGGTGACGATGCGCTCGGCCGCCGAGATGAATCCGGAGAGGACGTTGAGCAGCGTGGTCTTGCCCGATCCGGTACCGCCGGAGACGACGATGTTGAGCCGCGCGCGGACCGCGCTGCGCAGAATTTCCAGCATCTGCGGCGTCAGCGCACGATGGCGCAGCAGATCGTCCGACGTTAGCGGAATGGCGCCGAAGCGCCGTATGGAAAGCAGCGGACCGTCCACCGCAAGCGGCGGAATTACAATGTTCACGCGCGAGCCGTCGAGCAGGCGCGCGTCCACCATGGGCGACGACTCATCGATGCGGCGGCCCACCGCCGAGACAATCTTGTCGATGATGTGCATCAGGTGGGCCTCGTCCTTGAACATAATGTTGGTCTTTTCAATCACTCCGCGCCGCTCGACATAGACGGTCTTGTAGGTGTTAACCAGAATGTCGTTCACCGTGGGGTCGTGCAGCAGCGGCTCCAGCGGCCCCAGACCGAAGACCTCGTCGAGAATGTCGTGCGCAAGCCGATCGCGGTCCGGAGCGCTGAGCGGAGCGTTTTGTTCTGCGATGAGCTGCAGGATGGTGGCGAGCAGCCGTTGCCGTCCGCCCTGTTCGTCGGCCTGGATGGCGGCCAGTTTTTCCAGGTCCATGCGCCGGATCAGTTCGTGGTGGACGGAAGTCTTCAGCGCATGGCGCGCCGTTTCACCCAGGGTGATCCTCACCTCGGGTACAGCCACAGGCTGGACCGGCTGAGTCATGTACATCGCAACTTCGGACATTGGAACCACCTCGATCAACTTCGCAACAGACTCGACGGCGCGGCTCTCAGCGCAGGAACGAGAACAGCCTTCTCTTTCCCGCCGCCGGCTTCGGGCTGCTCATGCCGTAGACAATCCGGCTCGCCCATTGGGAGAGCGCCTGGTTGAACTCGGACCGGCGCTGCGGCGCAATCGGCTCGCCGTCGTTGATGGCGCGCTGCAACTCAAAGTAGTTGTTGGGTATCGCAATCGAGATGGGAAAACGGACCGCTTTCTCGATTTGGTCTGACGTAATCGAATCGGTAGCCGTGGAGCGGTTCACCACCACCCGAAGCTTGCTGGTTGCGGACTCGCTGAGCGATAGATTCTCGACCAGCCGGGCCAGGTCGCGCAGCGCGGCAACGTCCGGCGTCGAAACAATATAAATCTCGTCGGACTGATCGACGATCGATGTTTTGGAGTCCTGCAAACTCACCGAGGAGTCGATCAGCACATAGTCGTACTCGCGGCGCAGGAAGTCCATCACCTGCTCGAACTGGTCCCCCTTCGGCTCGTGCGGCCCTCCCGACATCTCCGGAGATGCAATCACGTCCAGACCGCTCCGGTGGCGGATCACGAAGCCGTTGAGCAGCTCGGAGTCGAGCCGGTCGGAGTTGCGGAGAAGCTCGTCGAAGTGATACTGCGTGTCCTTCAGGCCGAGGTACAGCGCAACATGCCCGAGCTGTGGCCGGTGGTCGATCAGCAGCGTCTTCTTGCCGTGCTGGCGCACCAGGTGAGTGGCAAGGTGGACCGCGAGCATCGTGGTGCCTACGCCGCCCTTGGCGCCGAAGAACGCAATCACGCGCCCAATGCCGCTTTGCGTGTGCGGATCGACTGCCATGACCGCGTGGAATCGCTCCAGCGAGGCGGCCAGTTCAGCCGGGTCGATCGGCTTGGTCAGGAACTCCGTGCATCCCCTGCGCACCGCGCGCAGCAGAAGCCCGGCGTCCAACTGGGCGCCGACACCAACGATGCTGATCTTCTTGAGGAATATCTGGTGCAAACGCTCCGTTGTCTCCAGCGCAAGTTCCATGTCGCGGTCAAAGTCGATAAGGGCGACGCAGGAGGCGGCGTTTTTCAGCAACGGAGAAAACTGCGGGCGCTTGTCTGACGTGATGTAGTCGCGAAACTCGCCGGTAAAGTGCGCCCCCGCGACTTTGCCGGCTGCAGTGGTGGCGGCATTCACCACCGTCTCGTCCGCACAGACGCTGAAGATGGCTTGACTGGGGCGATTGGGGGAGTTGATTTCGCCCGTCATGGGAGCACCGGTTTCGTTCCCATCGCGGGTTGGGGCTGCGCTGTGCTCGCGGGCGTTCCCAATTGAGATTTGCCGTGGATGGAAGCATCGAAGCCGTCCGCGTCGAGGTTGGGCACGACGAACTTCGGCTGGCCCGCGTCCAGGCCAGGATTCGAGTGCAATGGGTCCACCACCGTAGCCGTGACGATGATGACAAGTTCGACTATCGAGTGGTTAAAGTTCTTCGACCGGAATAATTGGCCAAGCACAGGAATGCTGGCGATGCCCGGGACCTTGCTCATAATCTCTGTCGTCCGGTGGTCGAGCAGGCCGGAGACCACGAAGCTCTGGCCGTCCAGGATCTCCACTTCGGTTTCGGCGCGGCGAGTGGACAGAGCGGGAACCGTGAAGCCCGAGATGGTGACGGCGTTGCTGTAGTCCAGCGTGCTGACCTCGGGTGACAGCTTCAAATGGATGGAGCCGTCCCGGTTGATCGTCGGCGTGAACTCCACCTTGACGCCATAAGGCCGGAACTGAATCGTGACCGTCGCGGCAGTTCCCGCGCTTCCGCCCTGGACCACCGGAAATGGGAACTCGCCGCCGGAAAGGAACTGCGCCGGCAGACCGCTGAGCGTGGTCAGCGTGGGCTCGGCAAGCACTTGAAGAATCTGTTTCTGCTCCAGGTCCTCGACGGTCAGCCCCACGTTCAGCTTGGCGTTGTAGAGAAAGATGCTGAGTGGATCGCTGACGCTGAAGGAGGAATTGCTGGCCACCCCAGTGCTCCCGAATTCGCCGGTTGTGGTTTGCACTGCGGTGCGGCCACCGGCGAAAATGTTGATGCCGAGTTGTTCCAGGCGGGTGCGGTCCACCTCGACGATGCGCAGCTTCAGCTGCACCTGCTTGCCATGTTCGGGGACCACCCGCAGCGAGTTGACGACATCCTTCGCATACAGCGAAGCCATCTTCAAGGCAGCATCCGACGCGGCATCGGTGGCGACCGATCCGGTCAGGAATACCTTGCCCTCGCCGGTCTCGGCGTGGATGGAGGAGCCGGGAAACGCTTGCTCGAGCGAGGCCCGCAGGGCATCGGGATCAAGGTCCGCGGAGACCGTGTATAGGCGCTGGCCGCCAGCCTCGCCCCACAGCACCATGCTGCTGACGCCCGCAGCCTTCGCGGTGAGAATCACCTCGTTGGAGTCCGAGGTGTAGGTCTGCAGCACCGTTGGGTTGCCAACGTAGATGCGCCGTAGCGGCACCGCCGAGGTTAGGACGACGGAGTGGCCCACGGTCACGTGAAGCACGTCAGCGGCCGTGGCGGACTGCATTGCAAGCGGCAACGACGCTGCCTTCTCAGTCTCCGCCGGCGTATTGTTTGGGTCTGCTTCCGTCTGCGAAACGGCAAGCTGAAGCGTACCAGCACCGATCAGCAGCAGCCCCACCAGGCAGGCGGCGCGGCGGCTGGTGTTTCGCCGCGGATTGGCTGCGTCTAAGTGCGCCGGCTGCGGGCCTTGGCGGGTCATTGTGCGCCCCCGAAAACGCTTTCGATCCCGTGCTGCTTGGGCGGCATCTCCGGTTGCAGCTTTGCCGGCCGGATAGCGGCACTCGGTACAGTCTGTGGGCGGTTGGCAAGCTGCGACAGCAGCATCACGGCCTCGCCGGTGCGCGTGGAATCGCCGCTGTTGCGCAGGACGAAGTGGATCGCACCCTGCGTGCTGGCAAGCAGCGCGCGCTGCGACTCCTCCGGAGTGAGCAAGAGCGTAACCACGGTTACGTCCGGTGTTTTCCCCTCGGGGTCGGGCTCCATCTGGTGGCCTGTCGCAAGCACCACCACGTCTTCCAGGACGGTAACCGTAAGCGGCTCGGGCAGGCGGTCTGAGCCGTAGGTAACCAGGACATCGACGTGCGAACCGGGCAGCAGAAAACCGGCAACCCCGACGACCTCGTCGGAGCGCAAAGCGATGGCCCGCATGCCATCCGGGATTCTGGTGGCGAGGCCCATGCTGGAGCCGATGGCAGAGAGGTCGCGATCGACGATCGGCTGTCCTTTGGCCAGTGGAAAGAGCAGCGCGCGGCCGGTTACGTCGGCTATCCGCGAGAAGGCGCCGTCGATGGGGACTTCGCCGGGCCAGGCAGCCAGTTCGGTGTTGCCGGAGTTGAGCACCTCACCGGCCTGAATCGTGCGCGAAGGCACTGCGTACAGAGTGATCGGCGGCGGCGCAGGCGGCGCGGCCAGCTTTCTCGAGACAATCCACGTACACAGGCCGGACGCGAACAGAGCGAGAACGAGAGCCATAAGGATGCGCCTGGGGTTCACCGGTGCGCCTCCCATGCCAGCGCGCAGATTGCGAACAGACAACCGGCTGCGATCGGCAGCGCAAAGGGCAGGCGAAGCGTGCGCGCGTTGGTCAGATTCAGTTCCGGGTGCGGCCGAAGACCGCGCCGGCCATGGTGGAGAAGCAGAGCGACCGCGTTGCGGAGTGTCTCGCCCAGGCGGCCGTGGCGGAGGCTGACTGCAATCGCAAACGCTCCCCCCGCGATCGCGGTGGCAGTGACAATCAGGCGGAGCTGCGCCAGTCCGGAGATGCACCCGACCGCTGCCATCAGTTTGACGTCGCCGGCGCCCATGCCTCCAGCGACAAAGAAAATCAGGAAGATGGAGCCGGCGATCACGCCGGCCAGCGCCGCGTCTGCCAGCGCGTGCCCGCCGCCCGCGATCCAGTGGATCATCAGTCCCGCGACCATCGCCGGCCCGGTGACGCGGTTCGGAATCCTGCCCTCGCGGAGATCATGGACCGCGCCGATGCCGGCACACAGAAGCGAGCCTCCCGTAAATACGATTTGCTGCTGCACAACGTCCATACCTTGCACACTTCGGTTTTGCCAAGCATTCACCGGACGAAGTTGATCAGGGAGTTGGCGGCAGAGTTGAAGGCGTCTCCGATCGGGCCGTTGAACCCGGACATCGCAAGAACCGACCCCAGGCCAACCAACCCTGCAACCAGAGCGTACTCAATCAGATCTTGGCCGGATTCGCCTTCAATCAAAGCAACACCCGCCGCCCTCTTTATCTTCGTCATGGATCATCTTTTGCTACTTCGGTTTGGGCACGGTTCATGGGAACGAGCGGCATGGTGCACGGATGGCAGACCAAGAGGCTTGGCGGCGAGACGCTATGGCATGACGCCGCGTCCCCCCACCTGCTCCCCTGCGCTCCCGTGCCTTATGCGACCAATCACCCCGGATAACGGGCCAGCTAGATGCTGTTGGTAAGGTTGTTGCCGACCGTGTTGAACGCGCTGCCGATCTTGCCGGAGAGCCCGGTCATCGCAACTACCGCGCCCAGACCGATCAGACCCGCAACCAGAGCGTATTCGATGAGGTCTTGACCCGACTCGTCTTTCATGAAGGCGACAAACGCTTGCTTGATTTGCTTCATCATGGATCTTTCTCCTGTTACTTCGTATAGGCCCCGCATCGACTCTCGATCGATGTGAGCTCTGATTGACCTATCGGCGAGGTGGGAGAAAGCTTGAGGGCTGCGGACTCCACCCGCGCCCGTCCGTCGCGCGCGGCGTTGCCCTGCCAGTCGAACTACCGGGTGAGTTCGCGAATCAGTTCGCTGAACTTCGGCCATTTAACGCTGAGCTCCTGGCGCGGAGCGGCTTCGTAGTCTGCAAACTCGAAGCCGGGGCTGACAGTGCAGCCCAGCAGCGCCCACGCGCCCCCGGGGACCAGGCGCGAGCCCTGAATGGCCCCACGCCGAACCGTCACCTGCGGCCGCTCGCCCAGCGCCAGCTGGTTGCCGATGCGGACGATGGACCCGGTTCCGTCAGCGTGGAGTTGCAGCATCTCCACCGGATCGCCCGCATAAAAGTGGAAGATCTCGTCGGACTGGAGCCGATGCATCTCGCTGAAGCTGCCGGGCTCCAGCAGATAGTAGATGGCGGTCCCAGTGTGGCGCGGGCCGGAATAGCGGCCGTCGGCGAACGCGCTGGGCGCCAGCAGCTCGCCCGACTCGTAGGTGCGGATGTAGAAGCCGCCTTCGCGGGGATGCGGCGTCAGCCCCAGAATTTTCTTCACTTCGTCTGCGGTCATTCGCATCCTCCCGCGCTATGCTGTACAGAACCCATTCACTTCACTTTACTGCGAGTCTCGAGTCCCTATGCTTGTCCGCCTGGAACGATACTTCGGCTTTGTGGCCCACCAGACGACCTGGCGGACGGAGATACTGGCCGGCCTCACAACCTTCATCACCATGGCGTACATCATCTTCGTGAATCCGGCGATCCTTTCCGAGACCGGGATGCCGCTGGCCGCCGTCACCACGTCCACCTGCCTGTGCGCGGCCATCGGATCGATCCTGATGGGCGCGCTGGCCAACTATCCGCTGGCACTGGCCCCGGGCATGGGGCTGAATGCGTACTTTACTTACACCGTGGTTAAGGGCATGGGCGTGCCCTGGCAGACGGCGCTGGGCGCGGTCTTTATCTCTGGCGTCATCTTCCTGCTGCTCACAATCGGCGGCATTCGCCAGAAGCTGGTGGCCGCGATTCCGCACCAACTGCACGCAGCAGTGGCCGGCGGCATTGGATTGTTCATCGCGTTTATCGGTCTGCGCAATGCCCAGATTATTGTGCCCAGCGCAGCGACAACGGTGACCCTGGGCAACCTGCATGCACATCCAACCCAACTCGCGATCTTCGGCATCGTGCTGATCGCGGTGCTGCAGGCGTACAAGGTGCGGGCGTCGATGCTGATCGGCGTGCTGGCCACGCTGGCGGCGGGGATCCTGCTGCACCAGGTGAAGTACACTCCGTCAACGTTCAATCCGATGGCGATCCGCGCTACGCTGTTCCATCTCGACATCCGCGGAGCGCTCAAGATGAATGCGCTGGAGATCATCTTCGTATTCCTGTTTGTGGACCTGTTCGACAACATCGGCACGTTGGTCGCGGTGACCGAACGCGCCGGCCTGATTGCCGACGACCACACCATTCCGCGGCTGGACAAGATCTTCTTTGCCGATGCCACCTCGACCGTCATCGGATCCCTGGCGGGAACTTCGACAGTGACCAGCTACATCGAGTCGTCCGCGGGCGTGGCCGCCGGCGGACGGACCGGCGTGACCGCGATCGTCACCGGACTGCTGTTCCTGGTGGCGATCTTCGTGGCGCCGGTGGTAGGGGCGATCCCTGACTTTGCCACCGCGCCGGCGCTGATCCTGGTGGGAGCGCTGATGTTGGGCGGAGCCGCAAGCATCAACTGGCAAGACCCGCGCGTGGCGATCCCGGCGTTCCTGACGCTGATTACGATTCCGCTGACCTATTCGATTGCGACGGGGCTGTCGTTCGGCTTGATCAGCTACGCCGCGCTGGAACTGGCAACCGGACACGGACGGCGGCAGCACTGGATGCTTTACCTGCTGGCGGTGCTGTTCCTGTTGCGGTTCATCTACATTGCGTGATACCCCACCCTCCTAGAATTCAACTCTGCCCTGGAACGCGATCATGCGCGGCGAACTATCGCCGCCAAGCCCGACCCCCAGCAGTCCGGTGGGTGGAGAGATAGTGCTGGTCAGCGCGCCGAAGCCGGTCTGGGTTGCCGGTTCGCCGGGTGTGCCTGCCTGATTGCTGGGCAACGCAAAGTTCGGGTGGTTGAAAATGTTGAACATCTGCGTGTCGAAGCGGAAGGTCACGTGCTCCGTGATCGGAATCTTCTTCGTCACATAGACCTCGGAGTAGGTGAAGTGCGGTCCGCGATAGTTGTTGCGCCCCGAGTCGCCGAACTGGCAGGTCGCGGGCGAATCGCCGCCCGCGCAAGCGCCCGTGCTTGGATCGACTACGGAAGCGAACGCGTCAGGATTGAGCCATTGCAGGCTGCCCGGTTGAGTCACGCCGGAGACGGCGGTCTTGCGGTACAGCGGCACACCCGGCACCCGATTCGCATACTGCGGCCCGCTGCCCTGGAAGATGCCGTTGTTGTTCGCGGTATACGGCGCGCTCAGCACGCTGAACGGCAGTCCGCTATGCAGGGTTGCAGTCCCTGACACTTGCCACCCGCCCAGCGTCCCACGCAGCAGCGCGTGGCTGGAGCGAAATGGGATTTCGTAGATGGCGAATGCGGTCAGGTTGTGGCGAACGTCGTAATCGCAGTTGCCATACTCCGGGCGCAGGCTGCCGGGAAGCGGGGCGAGGATGCCGAGCGAGGAGAACGGAAGCAGGCCGCCATTCGAGATCTCGTCGAGGCAATGGCTGAAGGAGTAGTTGACGCGCAGAGTGAGGCCGGAAAACTGCTTGGTCGCGCTGGTCTGTAGCCCTGCGTAGTTGCTGCCCGCGCCGGTGCGGAACTCGTTGACGTTGCCAAAGCGCGGATCGAGTGGCTGATTGTAGGCGAACGGTGCAAAGCAGCCATTGCAAACAGTCTGGTAGCCGTTCAACTGGACCTGGTACGGCTCCTGAACCGCGCGCGTCCCAACGTAATCGACGCGCAGCGAGCCGCGCGCACCCAGTTCGCGCTCGAGACCCAGGCTCCATTCGAGGAAGTACGGCGTCTTTAGCGTGCCGCTGGGAAACGTGTTGAGATTGACGGCGAGGGGCGAGGTGGCATTGGCGCGGAACGCGGCCTGAAACGCCTGGTTCGCCTGCGCGGTCGCATCCACGGCGCTGTTCGCGACTCCCGGCGCAATTCCTACGCCGCCAACTTGTCCGTTGATTCCCCCCACAAAAACCGGAGCATACGGGGGATTCGTTGCGCCGAGGTCGGCCACCTGCGCCGGGATGATGTCGTTGAAGACACCGCCGCCCGCGTGCAGGGCCATCGTATTCGACAGCTTGTAGGCCAGAGACGCGCGCGGCTGCCAACTGAACAGCGGCGTGCCCGGAAACAAGCTGCGCACGTTGGTCTGGAGCGCCTCGCTCAAAGGCTGAGCAGCATCGTGCACCATGTCCAGGAACGATCCCGCCGGACGCGCAAAGAGGCCATGCTGGTTCACCGGATTCGTGTTCCAGGTCGCCCGCAGCCCCGCAATCACGGTCCATCGCTGACTGAGCTTGTACGTGTCCATCCCGTAGAGATCGAGGTTCCCAACCGCAACACTCTCTTTCTGGGTGATGGGAAAAGCTGTGGTCACAGTGGATGCAGCGCCATATGTGAACTGTGCCAGGTCGTTATAGACTGCGTCGGGCACCACGCCTTCGCCCAGGTCGTAGTCGCTGACGTCCAGCCTGCGCGAGTTCTCGCCAAACTTGAAGCTGTGGCGTCCGCGCGTCCAGATCAGGTTGTCGTTGATCTGCCACTGCGTCACCTTGCGGCCCTGCGTGTAGGTCTGATCATTGCCGCCCAGCGTCGTAAACGGCGCGTTGGAACTGCCCCCGGCGAGCACGATGGGGAAGGTCGCGAGCACCTGCGGGTAGTTGTTCGGCAGAAAGAGGCTGGAATACCAGCTCGCGCCTGGGTTGAATTGATTCACCAGGTTCGGCGTGAACAAGTGCGTGTAGCCCACCACCAGCGTTCGCTGCGGCTGCGGCGAGTACGAGTTGAAGATTGCGTTGATCGGATCGGTGTACGCGGCCTGCAATCCGGTGTCCTGCTGGAATCGGTACCAGACGCTGTCGTTTGCGTCGATGGTGTGATCGATCTTCAACACGATCAGATTCTCGCTGTCGGAGTTGTTCAGGGACTGTGTCCGCCTGTTCGCGCAGCCCGAGCCGTTGAACAGGTTTGTCGCAGTCTGCACACCGTTCAGCAGGGCCCCGTTCGCATCCAGAGGACAAGAGAGCACGGGCGTGGGCGTGCCCATGGTATCGCTGTAGAGCGCGAACATATTCCGGTAAAACGCCGCTTCCTCCGGCTGCGCGGGCAGCAGAGTGTCATTGATCGTATCGGTGCCTCCCAGCCGCAGTTGCTGCAACACATACTGCTGATAGGCCGACGAAGGTACTGTCGTTCGCGTAACCAGCGGCAGCGCCATGCGGATTCCTTCATAGTGCGCAAAGAAGAAAAGCCGGTTCCTACGTATCGGTCCGCCAACGCTGACGCCGAACTCATTCACGGTCGACCGCGGCTTCTTCGCAATATCCCCCGGCGTGTCGTTGGCATGGAGGAAGTAATCCGTCCCATTCAGCAACGAGCCGTTCCATATCTCGTACACATCGCCGTGAAACTGGTTCGTCCCCGACTTGGTGAAGTAGTTCACCTGCGACGCGCCGTAGCGCCCCTGATC
>Ga0181520_10003881_pt1 | contig 25684 bp, 30 predicted proteins | sample PEATcosm2014_Bin_29_FD_132451 | JGI IMG/M metagenome (GOLD analysis project Ga0181520, IMG submission 132451) | Peatland microbial communities from MTU Mesocosm Facility, Houghton, MI, USA - PEATcosm2014_Bin02_30_metaG | ecosystem: Environmental > Terrestrial > Soil > Wetlands > Peat | place...
CACCCAATTGGGTTTCACAGCGCCCCTACGGGGCTTGAGGTCTTCTTGGGCTGTAACCCAGGACTGCGCTTCGCTTGTCCTGGGCTATTCTCACGTCGCCCCTCCGGGGCGAATATGGGCTCGCCTTGTTCATCTCAACCGTAACGCGCAGTGGCGCGTCGGGCTGCTCCTAACTCGCCGACATTGCTCGATTCACCGTGAGGTTTGAACCCCCAGAATTCTAGCGGATCTGCGCACCTTGCTTTCGCAGCGCAGCCGAGGAAAGCTCGTCGGCCTTGCGCAGCTCAGGAAACAGCCCGGCCCAAAGCGCGGCCACAGCCAGCGAGCCCAAGCCGCCCACGAGCGTGGCGGTCTTGGCTCCCCACCACTGCGCGGTCAACCCGCTCTCAAACTGGCCCAGCTCGTTCGATGCGCCGATGAAGAGCGAGTTGACCGCGCTCACCCGTCCGCGCATCTCCGGCGGAGTGGCCAGTTGCAGTAGCGACCCGCGCACGATCACGCTGATCATGTCTGCCGCGCCGGCCACCGCCAGCGCGCCCAGCGAAAGCCACAGATTGCGCGAAAGCGCGAAGGTCACTGTCGCCACCCCGAAGATGCTCACGCAGGCAAAGAGCTTCCGCCCGGCGTGGCGGCGCAGCGGGAAGCGCGCCATGGTCAGCGACATGGCCAGCGCACCAATTGCCGGAGCGGCCCGCAACAGGCCCAAGCCGCGCGGCCCCTGGTGCAGAATGTCGTGAGCAAAGATGGGCATCAGCGCCACCGCGCCGCCCAGCAGCACCACGAACAGGTCCAGGGAGAAAGACCCAAGCAGCATCGGCGTGCGCCGGACGAATTGGAAACCGGCCATGATCACCTTCAGCGAGATGTCGCGGTGCTCCATCCGGCCTGGCCGGACGTTCAGGCTGCCAATCAGCCAAAGAAAACCGGCCAGCGTAATCAGGGTAAAGACATACACGATGCCCGCCCCTTCGAGCCAAGCCAACGGAGCCCAGTGCAGAAGCGGCAGCGTGAACAGCACTCCGCCCAGTGCCGGGCCGGTCACGTTGGAGAATTGAAAGATAGCGCTGCCCCAGGTTACGGCGTTGACAAAATGCCTTTCCGGGACCAGGTGGGGAATCAGCGCCGAACTTGCGGGTCCTGAGAACGCGCGTCCCGTCCCCATCACCAGCAACACCGCATAAATGGGGTAAACGCTGTGCAAGGCGGCGTGCGTAATGAGCAGGAGCGACAAAGTGGCGAGGACCTGAAGCCCGTAGCAGATCAGAATGATCTGGCGGCGGTCGAAGCGGTCGGCCACGTGCCCGGCGGGCAGCAGGAAGAGCAAGCCCGGCAAGAAGAGTGCAAGCCCGACATAGCCCAGATCCAGCGCGCGGTGGGTAATGGAGTAGACCTGCCAGGCGACCGCGACCGAGAGCGCCTCCGCGCCCAAAATAGCCATGCCACGGGCCAACTGGTATCGCCTGAAGTCGCTGGAGGCAAATGCCTCCATGCCGCGCGTGGGCGGCTTGGGGGGAAGGGAATGCATGTCCTGTCTTAAGGGTATATTGCTTCTTCCACTCAGAGGCGCGGGTCTGCATCCTGCGAGCGGAACGAAAACGGCCTGTCCGGGGATCTCGTCAAAGATAAACATGCGGGGATTCGCTCATGCGGTATGCTTTTCCGGTGGCTCGCACGCATCGCATTGCGATTCCCAAGAAGAGCCTGGTGCCCCCCATGACGAAAGTCCCTACTTCCTGGCGTCTCCGCACACGCGCCCTGCCTCTCGTTCCGCGTACGCTGATCATGGGCATTGTGAACATCACCCCGGACTCCTTTAGCGACGGCGGAACGTATTTCTCCCCGGAAGCGGCGATTGCCAGGGGGCTGCAATTGCTTGAAGAGGGCGCGGATCTGCTCGATCTGGGAGCGGAAAGCACACGTCCGGGCTCGCGGGCAGGCGGCGCCGAGGGCACCCCGCAGGCGCCGGCGGTGAGTGCGGATGAGGAGCAAGACCGGCTCTTGCCCGTGTTGGAGGGAATCCTCAAGTCCCGGCCCCGCGCGGTTGTCTCGATTGACACCTACAAGGCGGCCACGGCGCGCACGGCGCTGGCCGCCGGGGCGGAGATTGTGAACGATGTAAGCGGTTTTTCCTGGGATCCGGAAATGGCAGGCGTCTGCGCCGAGTCGCGCTGCGGCGTGGTGCTCATGCACACCCGGGGACGTCCGGAGGACTGGCGCGCGCAACCTCACCTGGCATCCGACGAACTGTTTTTCACGGTGCGTGGCGGCTTGGCGGCGAGCCTCGACGCGGCTATTCAGGCTGGGATCTCGCGCGAGTCCATCGTCCTCGACCCAGGCTACGGGTTCGGCAAGCGATTCGGCGAAAACTACGCCTTGCTGGCCCGCCAGGCGGAACTGCTCACGCTGGGCTGCCCGCTTCTTGCCGGACTCAGCCGCAAATCCTTCCTGGGCCGAACGCTGGCCCCGCTGCACCTGGGACACGACGCTCCTGTCGCAGCCCGCGAGTCGGCCAGCCTGGCCGCCATGGCGGTTGCCATCTTGAGCGGAGCCTCTATTGTGCGCGTCCACGCTGTGGGTCCCGCCGTCGAGGCCGCTCTCATTGCGGACGCCGTTCTGGCCGCCCAGCTCTCGCCAATCCGCTGACGCCAGGTCCGGTTGATCCGGCCCATGAATACTCACGATTAGGTGCTCCATCCGTTCCGCGCTCTTTGCGGAAAGGATGGGAATGGCTGAAACTCCTTTTGGGCCGGATCAATAGTCCGACGCCAGATACGCCGCCACGCCTCCCAGCAGCGCCAAGACGGCAAGCGCGGGAATCAGCAGGATCGGGGCAAAGCCGGAGCTGAAGAGCGTAGCGGGCCGCAGAGCTTCAAGATGCAGCGTGCTCCCTTGCGGCAGTTGCTCCAGCCATGTCAGCCAGCCAATTCCGTGGCGTGCCTGAGTTGCCAGAAATGCCGCCGCGATCAGCAGATAGGTGGTTAGTGCAAAGACCTGCGCGCCGAGAATGGGCTTGCGAACGCGGGCGACGGCAGCGTTACGGCTGCGCAGTTGCGCGCGCCACCACAGCGCTCCAGGAGAAGCGATGGGTGCCTCGCTGGCCGCTGCCGCGCGCGCCGACTTGAAGCTCTCAGTGAGCAGAACCAGATCGCTGCAGTGGCGGCATACGCTCACATGGGCGCGCAGTTCCGCCGCGCAGGCCTGGGGCCAGCCGCCCCGCGCCAGCAACCCGGCCACTTCCTTCTCGTTCGTGCATCGGCTTAGATTCATAGCGTCCTCCCGGCATTCGCATCCCGATCCCGTAACAGCCGGGCGATCTTGTGCCGAGCCCGAAAGAGCAGCAGCCGGATGCTGGCACTGGCTAGCCCAGTCACTTCGGCAATTTCTTTGTGGGAGTATCCCTCGGCGTGAGCGAGCCAAAGCAGTTGCCGCTCCCTGGGGCGCATCTGGGCCAGAGCCGGGCCGAGCGCCGCCTGCGAATCGGTCTGCGCCGAACTGGCGTTCGCAACCAGGTAGTCTTGCGGAATCTCCTCGATGGAAGAGGCCCTGGGCCGCCGCCAATGGTCGCGTAAAAGATTGGTGGCGATGCGAAAGAGATAGCGCCGGCAGGCCACCTCTCCTTCGCATGAGCGCGCGGCACAGAGAAAGCGCACGTAGCTTTCCTGCATCAGGTCGTCGGCTAGCGCGGGATCTCCCGATACCCGCGCCAGGTAGGCCCAAAGCGGCCGCGCCGATCGCTCGTAGAACCCGGCGAACGCGTCGCTATCCATCGGCGCCTCGGCTGTTTGCGGAGCGCCGCCGGCAAAGACGTTCGGCAGTACGGATTCCCAGGACATAGGGGTACGCTTTCTCTCCGGGGCCACTCGCCCTCCAACTCACTGCCGGTCCCGAGGGTCGAAGGCCGAATTGTCCGGTGCATTGTGTGCCGCGGGGCTATCGGGCATCAGGCCGAGCCGCGCCGCCAAGACCCAGGTTACGCCTGCCGAGATGATAAATCCGAGGCCGGGCATGAGACCTACTGTGCCCAGGATGAGCATCGGGACATGCGCTTCTGGAGTGGTGTTGCGAAGGAGGTAGAATCCGGCGCCCAGCAAGCAGAGCACGATGCCGATTTGCAGCGGGGTGAGCACCCGCGCCACCACGTTGGGCACGCGCTGCTCGGGCTCGAAGCCCACGGGAATCGGCGCCGCCTCAAGGAAGCGCTTGCCGGCTTCGGTGCCCATGTAGAGCGCCAGTTCCTGGTTGGAGCCGAACTTGTCGATCAGCTTGCCATGCACTTCGCTTTGCAGTTTGAAGATGCGGCTCCAGCGGCGATTCTCAAGCAATACGCGGATCAGCCAGATGAATGCGCCAAGAAAACAGGCGAATGCCACGGCAGCCGTGATGGGCCCCACAATATCGATCGTGCGTTCGCTATGCTGCACGTACTCCGGCCACACAGCACGCTCCAGCGCTTCGTCCGGACCGCCGTCCTCCGGTCTGGCGTGCGTAAAGAGATAGAACTCCGGATTGCGGACGATCTCCGGGTGGGCCGCCAGGAACTGCGCCAGTTCCGGGTTGTTGCGGCCTACATAGTCCTGGTTGGCGAGCAGGGACGGGTCGTGAGCAACAACCGTGGTGAGCTTGGGGCTGAGGCGCAACAGGCGGATGAGTTCTCTCTGGGTGACGGCTAGGTCTTTGTCGGTTGGAGTTTGCGCAACGGCAGGCGGCTGTTGGGCAGACGCCGCTGCGCGGGTTGACAGTGCGTTCTGGGCGGCGGGAGCAGGCCGGGTTTGTGCGGCGGCGAGGGTAGCAAAAAGAACGGCGGGCACGGCGACCGCGCGAAGAATCCAAGACTGCATGAGATGACGGTTGTGCATGATTCAGTCCCCTGACTGAAAGAGAGCGTTTCGCCTCTTCCGCGCATACAACGAACGAGAGGGGCGATTGGTTAACAAGCGCGTTTGAGGCGATAGAGCACATGGCGGCGCAGGGGATGGCCGGGGGCCAGGCGCGGGTGCTCGAAGTCGTCGCTCGGGTCGTGGGACATGCCCAGCTTCTCCATCACCCGGCGGGAGCGCAGGTTGTGGGGAACCGTAAAGGAGACGAGGCTGTCGAGTCCAACCTCCTCGAAGGCGTAACGAGCAACAGCGCGCGCGCCTTCGGTGGCCAGGCCCCGGCCCCAGAACTCTGCGGCGAGCCGCCATCCAATCTCCACCGCCGGCATGAAGGGCGCGTCGAAGGTGGGAGTGTAGAGGCTAATGAAGCCGAGAAAGGTCTGGTCCGCGAGAAGCTGGGCAGCGAATGGTCCAAAGCCGTAACGATCAAAATGCTGTTCGATGCGTTGGATCATCGCATCGGAATCCTCGGCCGCGAGCAAGCCGGGCATGAATTCCATGACCCGCGGGTCGGCATTCAGGCGCTGGAAGGGCAGCCGGTCCGCGTCGCGCCAGCGGCGAAGAAGGAGGCGGCCGGTGGTGAGGGCGTCTGTCATCTGGAAAAGGCTGTTTCTACGGCGGTTAGGCTTTGAAAGTTGCTGGAGGAGACCAGAGGCTTCCCAATATGCCGAAAAGCAGTCCAGACCATTTTACGATGCAACGTAAAATGGTCCGGGCGTTTGGGCGATTTCGACCGAGGCTTATAGGAAGGTCCGGATTTCTAGCTGATACCCACCTTGTAGCGCGGCCAGAGGGGGCGGGTGGCGTCGTGGCTGACGACGGGTTCGGCATCGCACTCGACCTCGATGACTGTGGAGGGCTGATCGGGTGCTTGCAGGGGCAGGCCGGTCAGGCGGAGGGTGAGCTCGTCCTGGGTGAAGGCGACGGCTTCACCGGTCTTGAGCAGGCGGGCGGATTTGACCTTGGCTTTCAGGCCGGCGATGGCGACGACCACTTCCGGCTGATAGAAGGAGAGCCACTCGGCGGCGGGGGTGTGGCCGGGCCAGAACTGCTGGTGGACATAGAGGGTGTTGCCGCGGCGGGTGTAGTTGGCGTTGGTATTCCAGCCGAATTCGCCGCGTTCGGCGCCATAGATGGCCTTGCCGTTGGTATCCAGCCACTTCCCCACTGCTTCGAGAACGGAGACTGTCTCCTGGGGGATGGAGCCATCCGGCTCTGGGCCGATGTTGAGCAGATAGTTGCCGCCGCCGCGGGCGCAGGTGGCCAGGTTGCCGACGATGGTTTTGGCCGGCTTCCAGGCGTCATCGCCGCGATTGAAGCCCCAACTGTCGTTGAGGGTCATGCACGATTCCCAGGCGCGGCCGCCTTCCGCGGCGGTGATGTGCTGCTCCGGGGTGGCGAAGTCGCCTTCCAGGCCGTTGCGGTTGTTGACAATGATGTCGGGCTGAAGCGCAAACACCATCTCGTTCATGCGCTCCGACTCCCACTCGGCGGCGGTGAGTGGCCAGGAGACGTCGTACCAGAGGACATCGATCTTGCCGTAGTTAGTGAGCAACTCGCGGATGAGGCCATGGGTGTACTCGACGAAGCGCTTGCGGGCGGCTGGGTCGGTTTTGCATGTGGCGCCGTCGGGATGATGCCAGTCCATGAGCGAGTAGTAAAAGCCGACGCGCAAGCCCTCGGCGCGGGCGGCATCGACAAACTCGCGGACCAGATCGCGGCCGGGTCCCTGCCTGGGCGCGCAGTAGTCGGTGAGCTTGGTGTCCCAGTGGCAGAACCCCTCGTGATGCTTGGTAGTCATCACCATGTACTTCTGGCCCGCACGCTTAGCCAGGCGAGCCCACTCGCGGGCGGCGTTAGGCTTGGGAGTGAAGTGTTTGGCCAGGAGTTCGTACTGGGGAATCGGCACGCCCTCCACCTCCTTGGCCCATTCATGCTGACCAACGATGCTGTAGAGGCCCCAATGGACGAACATGCCGAACTTGGCCTCATGCCACCAGGCCATGCGCGCGGCCCGCGTGGCTGCCTGTTTGGCAGCCGAAGTTGAGGTTTGCGCATCCGCTCCGGCACCCGGTGCGCCAGGCTGAGCCTGCGCCTCGAAATCTGCCGCGGTAACCGCGAGGGCGCCTGCCGCGCCCAATCCTTTTAGAAACGACCGTCGCGTACTCTCATTCCAATCCATGGTCTTCTCATTTCCCATCGAAATGGGCTCTCCGCCCATTGAGCAGTCGAGTGAACGTCGAAGAGAATATAGCAGGCCCGCGATAGGAGATGAAGGACGGTCGCCGGGCCAGCGAGGGTAATCGGTCGGACGGCTGCCTGCGCCGGGCTCTTGCATGGAGGGTTTATCATCGGAAATGGTGCAAGCCGGGGCGGCTGCGCCTTTGATTTGCAACCTAAGCGTTGTGCGGGCCATCTGAATGAGTGGGCCGTGGACGCTGAGGTATCTCTTTCTACACCATACGGTTTGGGGGAAGCGGACAGATGCGGGCAAAGACGGCGGTAGTGCTGGGCGCTCAATGGGGCGACGAGGGCAAGGGAAAGATCGTGGACGTGCTCAGCGAGCGGTTTTCTGCCGTGGCGCGCTATGCGGGCGGCCATAACGCCGGCCACACGGTCATCATCGGTGGGCAAAAATTCGTGCTCCAGTTGATTCCCTGCGGAGTGCTGCGCCCGGGGTGCAAGGGCATCATCGGCAATGGCGTTGTGCTGGACCCGCTGGCCTTCCTCAAGGAAGTGGCCAAACTGCGCGCCCTGGGCCTGAATGTGGACGGTCAGCTTTTTGTATCCAACCGTGCGCAGGTGATTCTGCCCTATCACCGCATGATCGAATTGGCGGCCGAATGCGCACCGGGACGCAAGAAGATCGGCACGACCAGCAAGGGAATTGGCCCGGCATACGAGGACAAAATGTCTCGCAGCGGACTGCGGGTGGTGGACTTGCTGCGGCCGGATCTGTTGAAGACGCACATCGAGGCGGCTTGCGCTGAGAAGAATGCCATCGCCCACGCGCTTTTTGGAAGTGAGCCGATCGACCCTGCCAAGATGTACGACGAATATGCCGCGGCGGCCGAAGAGGTCAGGCCCTTTGTGGCCGACACCGGGCGCATGCTGAACAACATGATTGCCCAGGGCGGCAGCGTAATGTTCGAGGGCGCACAGGGAACGATGCTGGACATCGACCATGGCACGTATCCATTTGTGACTTCGTCGTCGGCCACGGCGGGGGGAGCGGCTACGGGCACCGGCGTGGGCCCGACAGCCATCGGAACGGTGATCTCGGTGACCAAGGCGTATGTCACGCGCGTGGGCGAGGGACCGTTTCCCACCGAGATTCACGAGGCTGTGGGCGAAGAACTGCGGGCCCGCGGCAAGGAGTACGGCGCGGTGACCGGCAGGCCGCGGCGCTGCGGCTGGCTGGATATGCCGCTGCTGCGTTATTCCAACCAGGTGAATGGCGCCGAGTGGCTGGTCATTACCAAGCTGGACGTGCTGGACGAATTGGCCGAAATCCCCATCTGCACGGGGTATGAAATCGATGGCAAGGTGACAGATATCATTCCCGCCGATGTGCAGGGACTGGAACAGATCAAGCCGGTGTATACAACGCTCAAGGGTTGGCGGGAGTCCACCGAGGGGATTACCGAGTTTGAAAAGCTGCCCGCGGCGGCGCAGGAGTACCTGCGTTTCCAGGAAAGGGAGAGCGGGGCCAGGATTGGAATGGTCTCAACCGGTCCGGATCGGGCACAGACCATGGTGCTGCCGGAGTTTGCCGCGGCGCTCGATCGCATTCACGCCTAGATTTGAGGAACGGCCTGGAGGTCGGAAGACCAGGCAAGAAGGATGCCGTCTTATGATCAGCTTTGTCGTCCGGCTGAAGTTTGCCCCCGAGGATCGCGCCGATGTGGCCGAGTCCCTGCGTCTGCTCGCCAGCGCCTCCCGCGAGGAACCTGGGTGCGTGACCTACATTCCCCACCAGTCCGAGGACGATGTGGATACAGTGCTCATCTACGAGCAGTATCGAGATGCACAGGCGCTTGCGGCGCACCGCGAGTCCGCGCATTTCAAGAAGCATGCGGTGGCAGGCATTTACCAGAAGATGCGCGATCGGAGTGTTGAAAACCTGATTGCTCTGGTTTGATGCTCCGTGCCAGCCCAGTGGGCGGCGGCGCAAGTGCGAGAAACGCAACGGCCCGCGCGGAAAACGGATTTAGTTGAGGCTGTTCATGCGAAAACGCATTGACCGGCATACCCGTTCGGGAATACTATCCGTTACGTTTATGCCAGCCGCCACGACCAACTCTTTCCAGCGTATGAACTGCAAAATGGTTCTCGTCCTGACACTGGCTTTTCTCGCCTGTACTCCCCTTCTCAACGCCGGAATGCCACGCGGGCAGAGGCACGAGAACCGCCATGAGATCGACCAGCTCGAGGAAGCCTGGCGAGACGCGGTGCTGAAAGCCAACGTCACGGTTATGGCGACCCTGCTCGACGAAGATTACATCGCCATTACAGCCAGGGGCATGCTGCTCACCAAAGAACAGACCCTTTCGAGGCTCAGCAACGGACGTGCGCGTTACACCAGCCTGGAACTTTCAGACCGCAAGGTGCGTTTTTACGGGAACACCGCGCTGGTTACCTCTTTGGCTCAGACAGCCGGCACCAACGCCGAGGGGGAAGACATCTCCGGCAGTTTCCGCTATACACGGGTGTACGTGCGCAACGCCCAGGGATTGTGGAAGATCGTGAGCTTCGAGGCCAGCCGGATTCACGATCCAGGCGAACGAAAGTAGTTGCAGTTCCCGGCGGCGGCAATTGAGCGCGCCTCAGCTATCAACTTAGCGTAAGCCATTTTTTTTGGAATATCTTAGAACACCTCTCTCGATGGTGCAGAGCTCCGAGTGCCCCACCTGTGAGCGCTTTGGTCACCGCGCCTCTGTCGTTGCGGTTATGGTGGGACGCAGGGAACTGACTCTCAAGCGATACGAGAGGCGCCCTGGACGGTCCGTTTCACAAACCGGCGTCCGCGCAACTCGTACCCCCCACTGGCCACGCGGGCGATGGCTTCGCTATAAGCCAGGTGCTCCTCGGCCAGAATACGACCCGAGAGCGAGTGGGCATCGTCGCTCTCCAGCACCGGAATGGCCCGCTGCAGGATGATCGGTCCGTGATCCAGGTGTTCATCGACAAAGTGAACAGTGCAACCGGCTACCTTGACGCCGTAATCGAAAGCCTGGGTCTGTGCTTCCAGTCCTGGAAAGGCCGGGAGCAGCGAGGGGTGGATATTGATAATTCGGTTGGGGAAGGCGGCGATGAACTCGGGCGACAGCAGCCGCATGTAGCCGGCCAGGCAGACAAGGTCCACTTGGTGGGCCTTGAGGCAGGATGCCACGTCGCTGTCGTGGTCTTTGCGGCTGCGGCCCTTGGAGACAAGCACGGCATGCGGCAGACCTAGTTCTTTTGCTTTGGCCAGGCCGCCCGCTTCGGCCACATTCGAAATCACCACCGCGATCTCGGCGCATTGGAGCTTGCCTTCACGGATCGACCCGGCAATGGCCAGAAAATTGGAGCCGCGGCCGGAAAGCAGAATGCCAAGACGAAGCGGGCGGGTTTTGGTCGCTGTTTCCAAGGTTCAACGCTCTAATTCTTCCGCGCAGACCTCGGAAAGAAGATCGTGCAGCATATCTGAATTCTGCGGATTGACTAATGTCCTTCTGCCTTTGGCATCGATGGCGAAAAGATCGAAGGTCTCTTCATAGTCGCAGCCTACCCCGTCGATCAGTGTGCAAAAGGAAAATGCGCTCAGTTCCGCGCAATCCTGCAAAATCTCCACGAATTTTCCTTGTTGCTCCTCGTTCAAAGTACGAAACCATGCCGCCTGCTTCTGCTCCTCCAGCGCCCCAGAGTTGTAGAAGTTCGAAATGCCTGTTTGGACGTCATCCACGGATTGAGGCACTGGTTGGGGAAGTCGTGGAGATTCCAATCTCTTGAGTACGATGCGAACGGTCTCGTCGATGGTTTCGTGTTTCAAGAAGCGGACAAATTCGCGGCTGTCCATCTCGACAAGATCCCTCAGGGGCTAAAGCCCGTCCCTCATTAGAAGCCATCTGCGGCACGACTGAAGTCGTGCCCTGTTACAGTGCCAGTTCGATTTCCAAAGTGCAGCGAAATCCTGTCCACTGACTACCGACCACTGACTACTGGCTACGTGTACTGCACTTTGCGGTCGCCCTTGACCACACGACCGATGACGAAGAACTTTTCCTCGGCGCGGTCGAACAGATTCTTGGCCCGTGTAAACTTGGCCGCGGGGATGGCAGCGATCAGGCCTACGCCCATATTGAAGGTGCGCATCATCTCTTCCTGGGAGACCTGGCCCAGAGTGCGCAAATGTTCGAAGATGGGCAGGACCGGCCAGGAGCCCAGCTCGATCTGCGCGCCAGTGTTTTTAGGCAGGATGCGGGGCAGGTTCTCGGTGATGCCGCCGCCGGTGATGTGCGCCATGCCGGTGGTGAGCCCCGCCGCCACCAGCTTCTGAATCACATGCAGGTAGCTGCGATGGGTCTTCATCAGCGCCGTCCCGGCCTTTTCCTTGATGGCGTTTACATACTGCGTGGGCTTGTAGCCGGCCACCTCGAAGAACAGCTTGCGAGCCAGCGAATAGCCGTTGGTATGCAGCCCGGTCGAGGGCAATCCCACCAGCACGTCGCCTACTTTGATGCCCTCGCCGGTGACCATTTTTTCGCGGTCCACTGCACCCACAATGAAGCCGGCCAGATCGTATTCGCCGTCGGCATAAAAGCCGGGCATCTGCGCCGTCTCGCCGCCGATCAAGGCGCATCCATTGGCCTTGCAGGCTTCGGCCAGTCCGGTGATGACGCTTTCGGTCACCTCGGGATCCAGCTTGCCGCTGGCCAGGTAGTCAAGGAAGAACAGCGGCGTGGCGCCCTGCACGGCGATGTCGTTGACACAGTGGTTCACCAGGTCCTGGCCAACCGTGTGATGCATGCCCAATTCGAAGGCGATCTTGAGCTTGGTGCCCACCCCGTCGGCCGAACTGACCAGGATGGGCGTCTTCCAGCGCTGCAAATCCAGCCGGAAGAGCGCGCCGAAGCCTCCGATGCCGCCCAGCACGTTGCGGTTGAAGGTCTTCTGCGCCAGGTACTTGATACGCTCCTTGGCACGGTCGCCACTGCTGATGTCAACGCCTGCGTCGGCGTAAGTCACTGATTTTGGTTTGGATTCGCTGGGCACGGTGAGGGCTTTCTGCGCGATAGAGTTTGCGGCGGCGCGGCGGGCCGGAAAGGTCGATTTTAGCAGCATTGTCACGGTTTTAGCTGTGTTCTAAAGGAACTTCTCCCTTTGCGCGGCTGCCGGAAGAGGGCAACTCTCCAGCCGTCCCCAGATTCGGTAGCGGCAGCGGGCGACGATCCGGTAACCCAGGTCGCGCAACGGGCGAGGGATCCAGGCGAGGGCTGTGGCCACAGCCAGCCAGGTGCCCGGCAGTTCCCTGAGCAGGGCCAAAACCGCATCCGACCGGGCGAGAAGGCTCTCTTGGGGTCCACCGCAGGCGCGCGCCACCAGAATCGTCCCGGGGCCTGTTGACGGGATCAAGGCGAATCCGTGCCGGGCGAGAAACGCGGCGATCTTTGGCGACTCCGAGGCCGCAAAGCGGAGCCGGTCTTGGCGGTCATGACGGATGAGCCAACGCACCGCGCCATTGCACAGGCCGCAGTGGCCATCGAAGACGACCAGCAGGCGGTCGTCGAGTTGGTCCGGTGAGCTCACACTCGAGAGGATGCTAGCCGAAGGCGGGGAGATTCAAATGGGAGACCTGATGAACAAGCCTGGCTGAGGCCCCTCCTTTTCCGCCCTTTGGCGAAGAGTCTTAAGAAGCAGGTCGTTCGACTCGCTCAAGACGACAGCCGAGGATGGGGTGCGCAATCGTATCGGTAATCGCTGAGGCAATGGCAGTCACGCGCCCTCTATACTGGACCCATCATGAGTTCCCCGACCCAATCCCCCCTACGTACCCGCTCCCAGGCCTTGCAACAACGCGCCGAGCGCTTCTTCCCCGGCGGCGTCAACTCGCCGGTGCGAGCCTTTCGCGCCGTTGGTGGCGCGCCGCCGTTTGTGGAGCGGGCAGAGGGCGCATATCTTTTCGACGCCGATGGCAACCGCTATATCGATTACTTCGGCTCCTGGGGGCCGATGATCCTGGGCCATGCCTTTCCGCCGGTGGTTGAGGCCATCGAGCGCGCCGCCCGCAACTCGGCCAGCTTTGGCGCCTCGACGGCTGCCGAGGGCGACCTGGCCGAGCGCGTCGTTGCCTGTTTCCCGGCCATCGAAAAGCTGCGTTTTGTCAGCTCCGGGACAGAAGCGACCATGTCCGCAATCCGCCTGGCCCGCGCGGCCACCGGGCGCAAGATCGTGGTCAAGTTCGAGGGATGCTACCACGGCCACGCCGACGGCCTGCTGGTCAAAGCCGGTTCCGGTGTCGCCACCCTCGGCATTCCCGGTTCAGCCGGTGTGCCCGAAGAGATCGCCCAGCTCACCCTGGCTCTGCCTTACAACGACTTGGGCGTGGTAGAAGCCGCTTTCGCCGCCCATCCCGGAGCCATAGCCGCCGTGATTCTGGAGCCGGTGGTGGGCAATGCCGGATGCATTGTGCCCGCTCCCGGCTATCTGGCCGGGTTGCGCGCAATTACCGCCCGCGACGGGGCTCTGCTCATCGCCGACGAAGTGATGACCGGCTTCCGCGTGGCCCTGGGCGGCGCACTTCAGCTCTACGATTTCGACGCCGACCTGGTTACCCTGGGCAAAATCGTCGGTGGGGGACTGCCGGTGGGTGTCTTCGGCGGGAAACGGCGTCTCATGGATCTGCTGGCGCCGCTGGGGCCGGTTTATCAGGCAGGGACGCTGAGCGGCAATCCCCTGGCCATGGCCGCCGGAATCGCCACTTTGAGCTACTTGCAGGACCACGCCGCCGCCATCTACCCGCAGCTCGAAGCCACGGCCAAAGCGGTCGCCGAGGGCGTTGCCGCCGAAGCTGCCCAGGCTGGCGTGCTGCTGACCCTCAACCGCGTGGGCGCCATGTGGACGTGGTTCTTCAGCGGTCGGCCGGTGAGCAACTACGAAGAGGCCGCCAAGTCCGATACCGCAGCCTTCGGGCGTTTCCACAACGCCATGCTGAATGCGGGCGTCTGGCTGCCGCCCTCGCAGTTCGAAGCGATGTTCCTGGGAACGGCGCACGGGGAGGCGGAAGTGGCCGCAACCATTGAAGCCGCTGGAAGAGCATTCCAGGCTGTTTGATTCCGATCTGCGACACATCTCTTGTCCTATCTGGTAGATACCGCCTCCCCTTCTTGACAGAGGGGAAATACGGTATACACTGTAAATACACTTTGGGTTGGTTTTCCGTTCTACCCAGTAGGCTGGTCAAGACAGTTCAGGGGAATCGATGAGCGATCAAGCGCTGCTTTTCGATTGGGATGAGGCCAATCTGGCTCACCTCGCGCGACACGAGGTCACACGGGAAGAGGCCGAACAGGTCTTTCTCGGAGACCCCCTCGATATGGAATTGCAGATTGACGGCGGGTGCACCGGGGAAGAGCGGCTTCAGCAACTTGGAGAGACAGTGAAGGGAAGAATTCTGCAACTGGTGACAACCTGGCGCGGTGGGAAGGTGAGAGTGATCTCCGCCTGGGATGCGCCCAATCAACTCAAGCTCTACTATCTGGCCGAAATGAGGCGGCGCTATGGAGACCCTGAAGATTCCGAAGTTTGAAAACGAAGCGGAGGAAGCCGACTGGCTGTTTGAGAATCGCGAGGGCTTGGCGGCGGCATTTCTGCAGGCGGCGCAGGAGGGCCGGGTGCGGCAGGGCACATTGAAGCAACGCGGCATCACGCCCGCAACCACGATTCGCCTTGCCCCGGAAGACATCTCCCGCGCCCGCATCCTGGCCGAGCGCCGCGGACTGCGTTATCAGACGTACCTCAAGATGCTGATCCACGAGGCGCTGGAACGGGAAGAGCGCCTGGCCAGTTGACCTGGGCGCCCCACCCTCGCTGCGTCTTTGCTTTTGCGGCTCGGATGGGATGCCGGGATCTCAAACTCAGAACACAGGTTTGGACGTGGTTCGCGTCTCCGCTATCGCCCTATCGTGTTCTTTCTCTGACAACCTCGCCAGAGTCGCATCCCAAAGAGTGATGTATACGGTAAGATGGTCCCTGCTCGCATAAAGACCAGTTCTAGCGATGTTCGGGAAGACCCTCGGTGGCAAATGGGGATTACCAGTCAGACTCTCGGGAGTGCAGGTCTTTCCTTGCATTGTCTCGCCGCAATACGTCACTGACCCTTCAGGTGAAGAAGTGGTCGCCGGGCCATATCGTTCGGTTAGAGCAGCGAAGAACTCCCGGATATCTGCATCCGTTTCCAGGTTAAGCGGGTGGAATACAATTGCCCATAAACGTGTTGTCCCGGGCGCTCCGGGAAGGTCTTCCGCGAAATACAGATTGATCTCAAATTTGTCTGGCCTTCTGTAACCATTTAGATACATTTGCGCAACGCACTCATGCAGACCGTTTTCAAGTACATCGCCCTCACCGCCCCGGCGCAAGCTCGAGTGCTCCTTCAGAGCTTGCACCTCGTCAGATAAGCATGGTTCACTCAACCCCCAAACGTTTGATCGGTTCTCTTGGGCCAATCGCTCCATAATCTCCAGAGCATCCACCGGCGTCATGCCTAGCCGCAGGCCCTTGAAGGTGAAGTTCCTTGGGTCCACTGGCTTGCCTGTGCCGGTCTTACCTGCGGCACCCGAGGGTTTGGCCGGGCTTGCATGGCCGGGACGGGCGGTTTGGCTGGTTGCCTGAAGACAGGTGAAAACGAAGAGAAAAAGGCAGAACTCCAGGGCTTTCACGGGCGCTTTCATGGCGGCATTCTACCATTCCGGACCAGTCCGGCGATGGGTTCTGACCCGGGAATTCATACCGGTGTTTCGCATCCCGAAAAGCAGGTCCTTCGACTGCGTTTGGCGCAAATGCTCGCCAAACTTCGCCCAGAATGACAGCCTAATTGCGAAGCGAGCTTCAGACCGGGGACACTAGCTTCTATCCCCAAGCATCCACCGTCACAAACTGGTGCGTCGCCTTGTAGCGGGCGATGAGCCGATCCGCCGCGCTCACCGACGGCTCCCGGTACGCGGCCAGATCCAGGTGGTCGCCGTCGTGCAGGACGATGTTGGCGGCCCAGCCCCCCCGCTCCAGCCGGTCGATCTTTCCGGCCAGGCGCCGCACAATCGCATCCGCCGAGGGGTCTTTCCAATCGCTGGTCATGGCGTTCCACAGAACGGGAATCAGGCCCAGCTCCCGCGCCGCGCGGAAGACTACAGGCCGGCGCGCGCCAAAGGGCGGGCGAAAGTACTTCACTGGGGCGCCGGTAACCTGCTCGAGTGTATCGGTGGTCCGGGCCAGCTCTTCGCGGATGCGGCTAGCAGGGGTGACCGCCAGGTTGGGGTGGCTCCAGGAGTGGTTGCCGATGAGGTGGCCGGCCTGGGCCATGCGCCGCGCCAGTTCCGGCTCGGCCTGGGCGTGACTGCCCAGCATGAAGAAGGTTCCCCGCACGCCTTGGCTGGCCAGCACATCGAGCAGGCGCGGCGTCCAGACGGGATTGGGGCCGTCATCGAAGGTAAGAGCTAGCTCGCCAGGCCGTTTGGGCGCGATCAGCGGCTGTCCGAAGACTCGCGAGGCCGGCCACATGGCGGCATAGGCGCAGCCGCCCGCAGCCAGACCCAGCCCGGCGGCAACGCCCAACCCCAGAGAAACTCCTGTAGCGAGAGGAGAAAGCATCCTGCTCTCCAGTGTGCGGCGCGGAGCGGAGATACCGCAAGCGCGCCGGCCAAAGGGATCAGCTTCGCCAACTGGCCGGAAATGGGACGCCGCTTTTGCACTCCGCCCCGCATCCGGGCGTATACTCTCCCTTGTTCGGGCTGCATCCTGCGCAAGCGGAGCGGCACTGGAGACTGCATGAGCCTTACCACCTTTCCCGGCGCAGCCGCGCCCTCCGATTCGCCCTTTGCCAAAGTCACCATGCCCGCTCTTGGCGAGATGAAGCGCCAGGGCAAGCCCATCTCTGCGCTGACCGCCTACGATTACTCGACCGCGCGCCTGGTGGACGAAGCAGGGATTGACATGATCCTGGTGGGCGACTCGCTGGCCATGGTCGTGATGGGCCTGGAAAACACCCTGGCCATCACCGTGGACGAGATGCTCCACCACACACGCGCCGTGCGCCGCGGACTGCGCCGCGCGCTGCTGGTGGCCGACATGCCCTTTGGCAGCTATCACGGCTCGGTCGCCGAAGGGCTGACCAACGCGGTCCGATTCGTGAAAGAGGCGGGTGCCGAGGCGGTCAAAATCGAGGGATCGCGCATCGAACTGGTTCGCGCACTCACCGAGGCCGAAATCCCCGTGGTGGCGCACTTGGGTCTTACGCCGCAGAGCGTGCACCGCATGGGCGGCTACAAGGTGCAGGCCCGCACCGTCGAGGCCGTCGAACAGTTGAAAACCGACGCTTGCGCTCTGGCCGAGGCCGGAGCCGGTGCGCTGGTGCTGGAGGGCGTGCCGCGCGAGGTGGCCGCGGCCATCACCGCCGAGCTAGCCATTCCTACCATCGGGATCGGTGCTGGGCCGGACTGCGACGGTCAGATTCTGGTCTTCCACGATCTGGTGAACCTGACCTTTGCTCCGGCAGCCAAGTTTGTGCGCCGCTACGGGGATGCAGCCGCCCTGATGCGTGCGGCCATCGAGCACTATCGCGAAGACGTGGAACACCGCGCCTTCCCCTCCGACGAGGAGAGCTATCATCTTCCGCAAGCGGCGCGCAAGGCTCTCGATGCGCCGGAACCAACCGCAAAACTAAGGAAAGTCTGATGCAGATTCTTCGCACCGTTGCCCAACTGCGCAACTGGTCCCGACAGCAGCGCAGCGGAGGCAACACCGTGGGCCTGGTGCCCACCATGGGCGCGCTCCACGCCGGGCACGCTTCGCTGATTCGCACTGCTGCTGCCTCATGTGGCGCGGTGGCCGTCAGCATCTTCGTCAACCCCACGCAGTTCGGGCCCAACGAGGACTTCGCCCGCTACCCCCGCACCTTTGACGCCGATTGTGCCCTAGCCGAAGCCGAGGGAGCCGACGTCGTCTTTGCTCCCACGGTCGAGGAGCTGTACCCTGCGGGCGCGGCGACTTTTGTAGACGTGGAAGGCCTGAGCGGCAGCTTAGACGGCAAATCGAGGCCTGGGCACTTTCGCGGAGTGGCAACGGTTGTCGCCAAACTGCTGATCGCCGCCGAGCCCGATCGCGCCTTCTTCGGCCAGAAGGATGCGGCTCAAGTGGCCGTTCTGCGCCGCATGGTCGCCGATCTGCGCCTGGGGACGGAGATCGTGGTCTGCCCCATCGTCCGCGAGGCCGACGGGCTGGCGCTCAGCTCCCGCAATCTCTATCTCAGTCCGGCCGAACGCCTCCAGGCGCTCATCCTTAGCCGGACCGTTCGCCAAGTGGAAGCGCTGGCCGCTGGCGGGGAGAGCCACGCCGCCACACTCATTGACGCCGCCCGGCAGACCTTCGCCGCCGAGTCCGGGATTCGCGTGGATTACATCGAGCTGGTGGACTGGGGCACGCTGGAGCCGGTAGAGACGGCTGCACCGGGCAGTCTCTTCGCAGTGGCCGCATGGGTGGGGGCTACGCGGCTGATCGATAACGCGGTCCTGGGTTAGGATTCGTTCTCCGCAAATGTTGGGTGCGACGGGCAATCTCTCCATTGCACCAACCTGCCATCTGGCTGCAATCTGGTAGCCATGCCGGAACTGCCGGACATATCGGCCTACATCACGGCCCTGGAGGCGCGCATCCTGGGGCAGACTTTGGAGCGGGTGCGGCTGGGCTCGGTCTTTCTGCTGCGGACAGCGGAGCCTCCGATCACTGCGGTTGAAGGCAGAACGGTGCGTGGGTTGCGCCGCATCGGCAAGCGCATCGCCATCGGCGTGGAGGGCGATCTCCCAACCCAATCCCCAAAAACCGTCGATGGGGACCCAGGGCTAGTGTGGCTGGTGCTGCACCTGATGATTGCCGGGCGGCTGCACTGGAAGGCGCCCGGCGCCAAACTCGGTGGGAGGAACGGACTGGCTGCCTTCGATTTTCCGGCGGGGTCGCTGGTGCTGACCGAGGCGGGCTCGAAACGCCGCGCATCGCTGCACGTGCTAGCCGGAGAAAAGGGACTGCGTTCCGTGGATCCGGGCGGCGTGGAGATCTTTGCGACCGATCTGGACGGGTTTCGCGCCGCGCTCTGCCTGGAGAACCGCACGTTGAAGCGCGCCTTGACCGATCCGCGGGTGGTCAGCGGGGTGGGCAATGCCTATTCGGATGAGATTTTGCATTCAGCACAGCTCTCGCCTATCGCACTGACCCACAAGCTGAAGCCTGAGGAGTGGGAACGTCTATTTGCCGCCGCGCGCGAGACGCTGACCATTTGGATTGAGCGGCTGCGCGCCGAGGCTGAAGAGAGCTTTCCCGAAAAGGTGACTGCCTTCCGGCCGGAGATGGCAGTGCATGGGCGCTTCGGCCAGCCCTGCCCGCGCTGCGGCGAGAAGGTGCAGCGCATCCGTTACGCCGACAACGAGACCGACTACTGCGCTCGCTGCCAGACCGGCGGCAAGGTCCTTGCGGATCGCGGTCTCTCGCGCCTCCTTGGAGCCGACTGGCCGCGGACGCTCGAAGAGTTGGAAGCGCTGAAACGGCGGTGAGACCGCAATTGGCAGAGGGCACGGCTGAGCGGACGCCAGGAGAAGCAGGACCTTCGACTACGTCGGGCACAAAGCGCTGTGCCGGACCCCGCCTGGGATGACAACGCTGTTCAACCACAGGGCCTTCAAGATGCACCGTCGATCGGCCCTTGCGATTCTCCTTGACACGGGCTCGCCGTCTGCCGCAAAGTCAACTGCGCGGCAGCTTTACGGCCGATGCTGCGCACCCCCCATCTTTCAACAGCCCGCCGCTGGCGGCTGATTCCTGTACCCAACGGAGGATTTGCAATGCACCATCTTTCGCACTTCAATCACCTGGCCATCCTGGTGGCGGCGCTGGTTCAATTCTTCCTCGGCGCGGTGTGGTATTCGCTGCTCTTTGCCCAGCCGTGGATGGCCCTGACCGGGCACAAAAAGAGCGAGACGGGTGGAATGCCCAAGGGCGCCGTGGCCAGCATGGCGGTATCGTTCCTGGGCGGGCTGATCTTGGCGTTCATCATGGCGCACATTGTGATCTGGTCGGGGGCGTCGAGTCTGCATGACGGCCTCTTCATAGGCTTTATCTGCTGGCTGGGCTTTGTGGCCGCACCGCTGCTCTCCGAGACCATGTACGAGCGCCGTCCCTACAAACTCTTCTTTATCAACGCCGGCTTTTGGCTGGTGGGGATGCTGATTTCCGGAGTTGTGCTGGCTTGCTGGCAATAGGGCGTTTTCGCCTCGTACTTTCCTGCGCATCCGACTGCCCCACCCTGGCTGCAAGCACAACGAAGCGGCCAGGATGGGGCGCCCAGGTTTATGCAATCTCCAACCTCGATGCCCGAAGGACCTCAGGCCAACTCTCCGGGTCTACAATCGGGGCATGAGCAAAATCGTCATTGCAACCAACGGTGCCCCCGCGGCCATCGGACCCTACTCGCAGGCCGTGCGCGCGGGGAACCTTGTCTTTACCGCCGGCCAGATTCCGCTGGACCCGGCTACCGGGCAGGTGGTGGCAAGCGGCATCGCCGAGCAGACTACCCGCGTGCTGGAGAACCTGAAGGCCGTTCTTGAGGCAGCGGGATCGAGCCTCGCTCAGGTGGTAAAGACCACAGTCTTCCTGAAGGACTTCAACGACTTTGCCGCCATGAATGCGGTCTACGGTGCGTATCTTGGGCCGGAAGGCGTTGCCCCGCCGGCGCGCAGCACCGTGGAGGTCTCGCGTTTGCCCAAGGATGTGCTGGTAGAGATCGAGCTGGTCGCGGAAGTCTGAGGCAGGCTCGAAATCACCTTCGCCTCCATGCTGGACGCCCGCCGGCGCGGCTTATCTAGAAATCGCGCGGAAGGTGGGAGCCCCTAGACCTTAACCGGTCCCCATTCCCCAGGAGATCCCCATGAGCGAGACGCCCGAGAAGGTTGTGCGCAGCGACGCCGAGTGGCGTACGGTTTTGACCCAGGAGCAGTACCAGGTGCTTCGCCAGAAGGGCACCGAGCGCCCTTTCACCGGCGCGCTCACGCAGAACCACGAGACCGGGAACTACCACTGCGCGGGCTGCGGTTCGCTCTTGTTCCTGAGCGGGGCCAAGTTCGACTCCGGCTGTGGCTGGCCCAGCTTTACTCTGCCGGCCGGCTCGAAGGCTGTGGAGGAGCATGAGGATCGAAGCCACGGAATGCGGCGCATCGAGGTCACCTGTGCGCGCTGCGGCGGCCACCTGGGCCATGTCTTTCCGGATGGGCCTGCTCCGGCCGGACTTCGCTACTGCATCAATTCGGCGTCGCTGACTTTTGAAAGGCAGAAATAGGCCAGCGCCTGATGCCCCCGGCTCGCTGTATCCCGGGTTCAAACGGGATGGACTACCATATTCAGGTGAAAACTCCAGCCAAGCACGATCCCATTCTGCTCGTTCATGGTGGCGCATGGGCCATCCCCGCCGACGCCAAAGCCGCGCACGAAGCCGGTGTGCGCAGCGCTCTTGAAACCGGATACGCCATCCTCGCCCGCGGTGGCTCGGCGGTCGACGCGGTGGAAGCGGCAGTGACCGTGCTTGAAGACGATCCGACCTTCGATGCCGGACGGGGCAGTTTTCTTACCTCCGACGGACGAGTGCAGTTGGACGCGCTGCTGATGGACGGCGGGCGCATGAAAGCCGGCGGCGTGGCTTGCGTCGAGCGGCTGCGCAACCCCATCCAGGCCGCGCGCCTGGTGCTGGAGAAGAGCCAGCACGTCTACTTTGTCGGCGACGGCGCGGAGCAGTTCGCCCAGGCCCACGGAATGGCCCTCATCGACAATGCCGAGCTGGTGCTCGACCGTGAGCGCGAGCGGCTAACCCTGGCCCAGGCGCGCGAGGCCGCCGGATTGCAAGACATCACCTTCTCCGGCGCTCACCTGCGCGACGATAAGAGCCCGGAGACTGCCTTTTCGCATCACCTGAACAGCCATGACACTGTGGGCGCGGTGGCTCGCGACGCCGAGGGCAACCTGGCCGCCGCCACCTCGACTGGCGGCACGCTGAACAAGACACCAGGGCGGGTGGGCGATTCGTCGCTGATTGGCTGCGGCTGCTACGCGGACAATCTTTCGGCGGCTGTCTCGCTGACCGGATGGGGCGAGCCCATCATGAAGCTGGTTCTGGGCAAGTGGGCCACCGACCGCGTGGCCGGCGGTACGGCGCCCGAACTCGCCGCACGCGAAGCGATCTCGTACCTCTATAACCGGCTGGGCGGCCACGGTGGCATCATTCTGCTGGGCCCGGACGGGCGATTCGGCCTGGCGCACAACACTCCGGCCATGGCCTGGGGGCTGGCTACGCCGGGCGGGATGCAGACCGGGCTGACGGTGTAGGCAAGTCGCCCGAAGGAAGGTAGTAGCGTGTTTTCAAGGCGGAAGAAGCCACGTGAAATGAATCCTAACGAACGAGAGCAACTGGCTCGATTCGCAAACTGCCAGATCGGTTTGCACGAGTTGGCGGCTTCCCTCCGCGGCATGATCGAGATTGACTTTGGACCGTCGGTTCGCAGTGTGACATCCCATTTCCTAGTCTCTGAGCCCGGTATCCGCATTGAACCGCGCCATATAGTGAACGCCATTTCCAAGTGCATGAGCGGAGAAATCTCCAGCGAGGAATTGAAGCACTGGGCGACGATGATCCGCCTCAACGATGCATACGAATGGGTAGGTCCCGATGAGGAGGAAATAGCAGACAGGTTGGACGAATTGTCCATGCCGCAGATCTTTGTGAAGGACTCTGGGAAGTTAGAATCCCCGCCCCTGCAATAATCTCAATATGCTGGTTCTCGCTTCCGCATCGCCCCGCCGCCGTGAACTGCTCACGCAGGCCGGCTTCTCGTTCGAGGTTCACCCCGCGCACATCCCCGAGGACCCGCTGCCCGGCGAGGACCCTATCGCCTATGTGACCCGGCTTGCGCGGGAAAAGGCGCAGGCGGTCTTCGACCAGATTGCCGCCAAGCGCGGGGACGTTGCGTGTCGAGCCGTTTTGGGCGCGGATACCACCGTGACCCTCGATGACCACATACTCGGGAAGCCGGAAGACGCCGCCGACGCGGCGCGCATGTTGCGCATGCTCTCGGGGCGCACGCATCGCGTGATTACCGGCGTGGCCGTGGTGACCGCGGAGAGGGCCGAGGTTGCCGCCGAGGTGACCGCCGTCAAGTTCCTCGAGATCTCCGACGAGGAGATTGCCGCCTACATTGCTTCTGGCGAGCCGATGGACAAGGCTGGAGCTTACGCCATCCAGGGCCGCGCCGCCCGCTGGATTCCGCGGGTCGAGGGCTGCTACTTCAACGTGGTGGGGCTGCCGATCTCGCTGGTGGCTACGCTGCTGGAGAGCTTCTAGCTCATATATCCCTGAAATGGGCCGGTTGATGTGATCCGTCTCTCACCCTAGCCGAAACAACAAAGACGCAGCGCGGATGCGGCACCCGTTCCCGCTGCCACGCAGGTGGGAGCGCAGAGCAACCACGGGTCATTCGACGCCGACCACGAGCGCTCCGCTCAGCGACTGTTTGATTTGTCAAAAGTAGGATGGGGCGCAGTCCTTTGCGGCAGAACTCATAGGGATCACCTATCCCGGCCCGGATCTCGATGAATCGAAACTTGTTCACCAAGCCTCGGTCCCTCGCGAAATCAGATGCGTTCTTTGTCCCGGGTCTCGAACCACCTTCTTCCGGCGCGCCTAGACAAACATGCGGCTAAGCAGCACCAAACTGAGTAGCAACACGACTCCGGTCCCCAGGGTGATCCATATCAGCGTGTATTCGATCGGGAGGAGGGGCTCGTACTCGCTTTCCATCCTTTGCAATTCATCGGTCAATTTTGGCTCGGTCATAGGTCACCCTGTTACGGCGGGCGGCAGCATGCCGCGGAAGATATCGATGAACACCTTGACGGTGGTGGTGACAGCTCAACCCAAAAGGTCCATTCGGAATAGGGTTCCGAAGGAAAGTAAAAAAACAAAGAGCCCAATGCAGACGGTGAGCCAATCTTCGCTCAGGCCCGCCTTGGGCGGAGTCGTGGCCGCAGGGGGCGCAAGATGCTCCCCTTCCTGTGGTTGGATTTGTGGTGAAATCTTCATTCCTCCCACACGATACTGGTCGTCCTGTTGCCGTTCTCTCACTGAAAGCCCGAGGGTTCTTGGGAACTGCAGCAAGCGCAAATGCCCTGCGTTCGTTTCCGAGCCCTCGGCAATTGAAGGTTTTTGACGCCCCATCATAGCGCAACGAAACGGCTCGGCGCGACCAAGTTCTCTGCAGCCCGGAAGTGGTTTTAATTGAGCCGATTTCGCCTCCGCGCTCGCCGCAGCGCGCTATCCTTGTCGGGATGCGATTCCTGCTAGCGCTCCGCTTTTGCCGCTACTCTTGCTTGACCGTTGGCCTGCTCACACTGATGCTTGCCGCCTCACGCGGCCATGGTCAGACCTCCGCGGTTACCCTCACTCCCTCGCTGGTCGAAGCCGGCTCACCGGTGCTGATCCACGTGGATGCGCCCGGAGGCGCAAACCTCGAAGGCGAATGGCTGGGGCGCAAAATCCTGTTCTTCCCCGCGCGCGGCGGGCATGGCTGGTACGCGCTGGCTGGGGTGGACGTGGAAGCTGCCACGGGGCCATCGGAGTTGAAGATTTCCGTCCAAGGCGCGAGAGGCGCCCACGGCGATCTGAGCCGCACGGTGCAAATTCATCCCGCGCACTACCGCACCGGCAAGCTGACCGTTGCGCCCAAGTTCGTCTCCCCCGATCCCGAGGCGCTGCGCCAGATCGAAGAAGAGCGCCAGCTCAAGGAAAAAGTCTTTGCCACAAGCGCTGCCGAGCCGCTCTGGGCAGCCAGTTTCCGCGCACCGGTCGCCGCCCCGCCCACCGACAGCTTCGGCACCCGCCGCATGTTCAACGGCAAGCTCGCCAGCATTCACAAAGGGATGGATTTTCGCGCTTCCAGCGGAACGCCGGTGCGGGCAGGCAATGGCGGCACGGTGGTGCTGGCCCGGCCGCTCTATTACGAGGGGAACTGCGTGGTGGTCGATCACGGCCTCGGCCTCTTCACGCTCTCCATGCACCTGAGCCGCATCGACGTGCGCGAGGGCCAGCAGGTGGCCGCGGGCGAACGGCTAGGCCTGAGCGGCGCCACCGGCCGCGTCACCGGCCCGCATCTGCACTGGGCCGTCCGCTGGCAAGGCGCCTATCTCGACCCCGCCAAGCTGCTGCGGCTGGACCTGAGCGCGGTCCGGTAGGCCTTTCTGCGCCAGTGTCCTGAGTCTAAAGTTCGTTAAACAAAAACGCTGTGATCCCGAGCGAAGTTTGGCGCGCCTTTTGCGCCAAATGCAGTCGAAGGACCTTCGGTCCTCGATGCAAATTACTGGAGTGAATTCCTGACTCAGGACACCGGAGGCCATCTCATAAACCGGCTTTGAAAGGGCACGGCTTTAGCCGTGCCGTAAAACGCCCAACAAATCCGAGGGCTTTAGCCCCTGAGGGACGTATTGCTGGGCTAAAAACGTGTTTGTGAGATAGGTTCTAGGCCATTCTC
>Ga0181520_10003882_pt1 | contig 25682 bp, 24 predicted proteins | sample PEATcosm2014_Bin_29_FD_132451 | JGI IMG/M metagenome (GOLD analysis project Ga0181520, IMG submission 132451) | Peatland microbial communities from MTU Mesocosm Facility, Houghton, MI, USA - PEATcosm2014_Bin02_30_metaG | ecosystem: Environmental > Terrestrial > Soil > Wetlands > Peat | place...
ACCCAGGGGCTGGCTGGCGAGGGTGAACTTGCCGGCCGATGAGCAAGAGGAGACAATGATCCGCGATGCGATCAAGCGCAACCGTCCGGTGGGCCGCGAGGCGTGGGTCGAACAGACGGCTCGCGCCCTGGGCCTGGAGCAGTCCCTCCGACCCCGCGGCCGCCCGGTCGGATGGCGCAAACGCACGGGTCCGAGTGAGAAAGGCATCTAACGGTTCGCGGGACCTTTATTTCGTTCCCCGACCCAGGGGCTGGCTGGCGACGGTGAACTTGCCGGCCGATGAGCAAGAGGAGACAATGATCCGCGATGCGATCAAGCGCAACCGTCCGGTGGGCCGCGCGGCGTGGGTCGACCAGACGGCTGTCGCCGGAGGGCCTGGAGCAGTCCCTGCGACCCCGCGGCCGCCCGTTCGGATGGCGCAAACGCGCGGGTCCGAGTGGGAAAGGCATCTAACGGTTCGCGGGACCTTTATTTCGTTCGGCCGATGTTTTGTTCGATAATGGCGGATTAGCCATGAAAACGCGAACTCGGGTTTTGTCGATGTTCCTCGGCGTGGTCCGTATTCAGTTGGCTTGTCTGGCGATCGCTCTCGTTGCGAGTTACTGGATCGCGTTCGATCTACATTATTTCGGGGGCGGTAAGTCTGGCATTACGCAAAACGAATATGGGATTAGTGCCGAAGGCGGTCGCGTTGACATCTATATTGAGAAATTTCGGCGACCGTATAGCGGCTCAGGGATGGCAATTACGCAACCCACGAATACTAACGCGTGGGTCGTTCAGCGAGGTGGGTCGTTCAGCATCTACACTGAACCAGAGCGTGGGTTGCACGTTGGTGCGTCGCATGCGCGACACAACAGTTTCATTTGGTTTAGCACCAGAGGATTCGTTTGGAATGGGGCCGAGGTCGGCGACTGCGGATTCACGTTCGGTTATCCAGGATTAGACGAACGCGATACGTTGGATGTGCATTTGTGGCTGGTCGCGACGCTGTTATCGGCTTTGTGCTACCCCGTAATCCGGCGCAGTATTCGTCCCCGAGCCGCGGGGGTCGGCGGCTCGCCTTGCATCAAATGCGGCTACGACCTCCGCGCCAGCAAGGATCGCTGCCCCGAATGCGGCACGCCGATTCCGCTCGACAAGACTCGCGACAGGCCGCCGGGGAAGGACTTGAAACCGCCACAACCCGACCCGCCGCCGGAGCCGTTGCCGCCGGCATGAAACCCTGAGATGCAGTCATGGTAATTCCGCTGCCCCTCCGCGAGAGGTTCGCCGCCGCCCAGCGCCTGCACAAGGCCGGCCAGCGGGCCGGAGCATTGGCTTTGTACCAGCGAATCCTCGGCGACCACCCCGATCATGCCGCGACGTTGCATATGCTCGGTGTGTTGGCCTTGCAGGAGGGCAAGCACGACGAAGCCATTGGGCGGATTCGACGGGCGATCGAGATCGAGCCGCGAGTCTTACAGCAATCTGGGGTTGGTCCTGGCGGCGCAGGGGAAGACCGATGAAGCGGTGGCCGCGTATCGGGAATCGATCCGGCTGAATCCCAAATCCCCTGAGGCGCACAACAACATGGGGATTCTGCTGGTCAAGCAGGGGAAGATGGACATAGCCATCGCGGCCCTCCAGACGGCCTGCCAACTTAAACCTGACCATGCCGATGCGCTGAAGAACCTGGCCAAGGCGTGTCGCAAGGCGGGGCGAAAAGCACGTCGCCCTGAAGGGGTGGGCAGAAAAAGGGGCCCATCTGCGTCGCCACGGGCAGCCCCCATCCCGGCCTTCCCCCGGAATACCAGGGGGAGGGGGAAAGAGCTTGGCCAGCATCGACTTATTTTTGCCCGGGAAATCGGGCGCACTCACCAGCCGAAGCCGGCCGAAAACGCTTTTTAACGCGGCGCTCACATGTTATGCTTATGCTTGACCTTGACCTAGCCGTTTGCCGTCCGGTATAGGTGTGGGGGCTGGAGGCGTAATCGTCGGCATGCTGGGGAGGATCGCATACTCGTCAATCCTTTTTTAGGGTTCGGACGGTCGGGAATGACTATGTCATCGAGAGAAGTGAAGAAAATCGCGGTGCGGACGATCGGAGCGGCATTGCTGCTGGCGGGCGCAATGACGGCGGCCTCGCGGCTGCGCACGGCATCGGCGGCCGTGGGGCTGGGGATCGAGGATACCGCCAACTTCGTCACGGCGATCTCGTATCCCTCCGAGAAATCCCAGCCGCCGTTCTATGCGCCGGGCATTATCGACTCGATCCCGGTCAAGGAAGGCGATCGCGTCCACAAGGGCGATCTGCTCATGACCGAGGACATGGCGCTGGAAAAGGATGAACTTCAAGCCCTGAAGGTGGAGAGCGAATCGACCAAAACCGTCGAATACGCCATCGCCGAGCATCAGGCGAAACTGGTCGAGCGCGATCGTCTGGAGGCCGCCGCCGCCAAGGGCGTTGCCAATCCATCCGAACTCGCCGAAGCCGTTGCCGAAGAAACGGCCACGGCCGTACGCATCGACCTGGCCAAGGAAGAGAACCAAAAGTCCAAATTCGAGACTCAGAAACAGGCCGACAAGGTGGCCAGGATGGAATTGCACAGCCCGATCGACGGCATTGTCCAGACGCTCAATCTGCACCTGGGCAGCGGCGTCGATCCTTCCAAGCCGGACGGCGCGTGCGTCATCGTCAACAACGATCCCCTCTGGGTGGAAATGCGGCTGCCCAGCATCCAGGCGGCCGCATTGAAGCTCCAGCAGAAACTGGACGTGCGTTACCTCCAGAACGATCCGTGGCAGCAGGGGACTATTATTTATTTCAATCCTGTGGTGGATGCGGCCAGCGACACGCAGGTGGTGAGACTTGAGCTGGCCAATCCGGACCAGCGGCCGTCGGGATTGCACATGACCGTCCGTCTGCCGGGCGACGTGGCGAAGCTCGCGGTGAACCATTGAGTGGACGTGAAAGGCGCAGGTGATCCGTGTCCAACGGAATTGCGGAATCAAGCTCACAGGACTCGCAGGGGTCGCAGCAGGGCAAGACCGGCGCGACGTCCGGCGAAAGCGTCGGGGTGCAGAACGCGTCGCGGTCGAAACTCGTGCAGCGATTGCTGGCGGCGTCGGCCAATCTGCCGCAGTTCGTCAACGATCTGGTAACAACGCAGGCCGTCGTTGTCGCCGGCACCGAAGCCGCCGGGTTCATCGTCGAAACTCGCGACGGCACGATGACGCTGCGCGCCATCGCGCATATCCGCCCCGACAACTCCAACGCCGAAACCCGCGCCGCCGCCATTACCGCCTTTCAGGAACTGTTGCGGCCGTGCCTGGTCCAGGGCAAGGAGGCGGCCATACAAATCGAGCAGGCCGATGGGCAGAACGAACCGCAATTCTGCCTGGTGACGCCCCTGCGCAGCGACGATCAGATCGTGGCCGCCAGCGCGGTCATCACCCGCTGCCGAAATCACGAGCGCGCCCTGCAACGGCTGGTGTCGATGCAGCTTGTGGCGGGTTATTTTGAGCTGTTCAGTCTGCGGCGCACCAGCGAACAATCGCAGATCGTCGCCCAGAGCCATCAACATGTCCTGCAACTGGCCACGGCCGTCGCCACCGCACAGGGTTTTGCGCAGGCGGCGGTGAATCTGTGCAATGAACTGGCCACCCGCACCGGCGCCAGCCGCGTTGCTCTTGGGTGGCTCAAACGCAACAACATCCGCGTCCGCGCCATTTCGCACACCGAGGAATTCGACAAGAAACAGGAACTGATTCTCACCCTCGAAAAAGTCATGGAGGAATGCGTCGATCAGGACGAGCCGGTTCTTTTTGACAACGAGGGGAACAGTTCGCAGAACGTCACCCGGTCGGCCGAGGTGCTCTCCCGCGCCGAAGGCGGCAACATCGTCCTTTCACTGCCGCTGCGACATCAGGCTGAAACCGTCGGCGTGGTGACGCTGGAATTCCCGCCCAAGCACAAACTCAGCCAGCAAACGGCGACAGGGCTGTCCGTGGCCGTCGATCTCCTGGCGCCGCAGTTGTACGACCGCTTTCAGAACGACCGCTGGCTCATCACCAAAGTGGGCCTGAGCATCCAGAATGTGGCCAGGATGACGATCGGCCCGCGCTACATGCTGGCCAAGCTGATCATCGCGGCCAGTATCGCCATCATCGTCGTTCTCACCACCGTTCACATCGAATACCGCGTCAGCTCCCCCTTCGAGTTCGATGAAATCCACAAGGCCACGCTCGATGCCCCCTATGACGGCCAGATCGAAGCCGTCAGGGTCATCCCCGGCCAGAAGGTCAGCAAAGATCAGGAGCTCATGGTCCTGAAGACCGACGAATTGCAAATCAAGTTGAGTAACGCCATTGCCCAGGTGGCCGAGTATAAGAAGGAAGCTCAAAAGGATCTCGCAGAAGATCCCGCCAAACCCGCCGATGCCGCCATCGCTCTGGACCAGGCCGCGGCCGCCCAGGCCGATGCCGACGAAGCCAAATACCAGATCAGCCAGGCCTCGATCCACGCTCCGGCCGGCGGGACAATTCTCAAGGGCGATTGGGAACACAAACAGTACGCCACCGTCAAGAAGGGCGATGAATTGTTCGAGATTGGCGACACCTCCGATCTTCGCGCCGTCCTCAACGTCAACGAGCGCGACATTCAGCGGCTTGCGGTTGGGCAGACCGTCTGGCTGGCGACGGCCACTCTTCCGTCCGACAAATACAAGTTCAAGATCGACCGCATCGTTCCCCTGGGCGAAGCCAAGGAAGGGGACAATGTGTTCAGGGTCTACGCCAGCGCCGACGGGGTGACGATTCCCGATTCGTGGAAGCCGGGACTCGCCGGGCAGGCCAAGGTCGATATCGACCAGCGGACCATCGCCTGGGTCTGGACGCATAAACTCGTCGAATATCTGCGCCTGAAGTTCTGGTCCTGGTTCTGATCCGGTTTTTCCATGCTCCAACTTCGCCCCACATTTTCCGAATCCTGGTATCGCGTCGCCAGCCTCAAGCCGCGCCTTCGCGCCGGCGCCCAGATTTCCCGCACCTATTACCGCGGCGAACGCTGGTATGTCATGCGCGATCCCGCCGGCAACCAGTTCCATCGCCTTTCGGACGCCGCTTATTGTTTCGTCGGCCTGCTCGACGGCCGGCGAACCATCGCCGAAGCCTGGGATCTGGTCGGCGGCCAGCTCGATGACGATGCTCCCACCCAGCCGGAAGTCATTCAGATTCTCTCCCAGCTTTACGCGGCCAATCTGCTGGAAACCGACGTGACGCCCGATTCGGCCGTCCTCTTGCGCCGACACAAGGAACAGCAGAAGCGCAAGATGCAGAACCGGCTGATGAACGTGCTGTTCCCGCGTATTCCGCTGTGGGATCCGGACCGGTTTCTCAAGACCTGGCTCCCCGTCGCCAAGGCGGTGTTCAGTAAATTCGGCGCTCTGGTCTGGCTGGCGGTCGTGACTTTTGCCATCGTCACGATCGCGCCCAAGTGGGGGGACCTGCGGGATCAGACCAGCCACGTTCTGGATCTCAAGTACGACTGGGGCAATCTCGCCTTCCTCTATCTCACGTTCGTCCTCATCAAACTGATCCACGAGCTGGGCCACGCCTTCTCCTGCCGACGATTTGGCGGTGAAGTCCACGAACTGGGCCTGATGTTCCTCGTGTTCATGCCGACCCCCTATGTCGACGCGTCGACCGCCTGGGCGTTTCCCAGCCGTTGGCATCGCATTTTCGTCGGCGCCGCGGGCATGATCGTCGAACTCTTCTGCGCCTCGATCTGCGCCTTTGTCTGGTGCTACACACTTCAAACCGACTTGATTCACGAGCTGGCTTACAACGCCATGCTCATTGCCAGCGTCTCCACCATTCTCTTCAATGCCAACCCACTTCTGCGTTACGACGGCTATTACATCCTCTCCGACTTCCTGGAAATCCCCAACCTCCGCCAAAAGAGCGTCGAATATTCGCTCGGCCTCATCAAACGCCACATCTTCCGCATCAAGCTCCCCAATCCCCTCCCGCCGGTCGGTCAGCGCTTCTGGCTCTTTATCTACGCCGTCAGCAGCGGCATCTACCGCATCTTCATCGGCGTCATGATCATCGTGATCGTCACCTACAAGGTTCCTGTGCTCGGCCAGCTTATGGCCCTTGGTGGCGTGATCACGTGGCTGGGCGTGCCCCTGTATAAGGTCACCAAATACATCCTTCTCGAACCGGAACTAGAGCGCAAACGCGGCCGGGCCGCCATTTTCGCCGCCGCCGTCGCGGCGCTGCTGGTCGTCAGCATCGGCATTATCCGCGTGCCCCGGCGGTTTACGGCTCTGGGCGTTCTGGAACCCAGGAACCAGGCCGTCCTTCTGACCAACGAGCCCGGATTTGTCGAGAAGATCCCCGTCGTCGATGGCCAGACTATCCGCGCCGGCGATGCCATCCTCGTGCTCAGGGATGATGAACTGGAAACCGAATTCAAGAAGGATCAGGCGAATCTCGAGTACACCCAGGCCAGGGAACGCCGCGACCTGCCCACCGATCCCATCAAGTTGCAGCAGGATCAGGCCGACGAGATAACCCGCAAAAAGAAAGTCGAACAGGACCAGTCGCGAATCAGCGCCCTGACCATTCGCGCCCCCATCGACGGCGTCCTGGTCGCGCCCAACATCGACCAGTTGGCCGGCGTTTATCTCCAGCGCGGCCAGCAGGTCGCCATCGTCGCCGATACCGCCAACCTGCTGGTGAAAGTCGACGTCGATCAGCGCGACGCCGAATTGCCGTTCGTGGCGTTGCGGCAAAACTCGCTCCGCCCGGAAATCCTCGTCGCCGGCGCCCCCAGTTTCGAGGCGCCTATCGTGCCGTCGGCCATTGACATCATTCCCGAGTCGACCGATACGGCCGCCAACCGTGTCCTCACCACGCAAGGCGGCGGCGCGGCGCCTGTCGATCCCAAGGACCAGACCGGCACCAGGACGATCAGCAAACTTTTCGAGGTGCGGCTGACCATCGCCAACACCAGTGATGCCGGGCACCGCGTGCCCCTCTATCAGAGCGGCCAGCGCGCCACCGTCCGCTTCACCATCGATCGCCAGCCCCTGATCATTCAGTGGAAGAATCGCTTCCTGCAGTTGCTCAACACCCAGGACACGGGCAAGTGGATCTGATCCGCCATGTCGCTCATTTCCAGTGAACTCTGGCAGGTCTTCGACGCTCGCCGCGTCAAGAGCCCCGAACTGCGCGGCGTCGATCAATTCGTCAGCGGCTTCGTCGGCTGGGCCAAGAACAAGCGCCGCCATCTCGCCCGTCTGCGACCCCAGGCCGACCGCGTCGAAAAACTCGAACCCGAAATCCACAACCTCGGCGCCGCCGCCTTCGCCGCCGAGGTCGCCGCCGTCCGCGAACATTTCCGCCTCGGCCGCGATACCGTACAGACCATGGACCGCGCCCTGGCCCTGGCTCGCGAAGCGGTCTTTCGCGCCATTGCCCTGCGGCCGTTCCACTGTCAGATCATGGGCGCCAGCGCCATGATCCAGGGCCTGGTCGCCGAGATGGCCACCGGCGAGGGCAAGACGCTCACCGCCGCCATGGCCGCCAGCATCTGGGCGTGGCTGGGCAAGCCGGTTCACATCATCACCGTCAACGATTATCTGGTCGATCGCGACGCCCACGAAATGGGCCCGATCTATCACCTGCTGGGCCTCAAGACCGGCTTTGTCATCCACGACACCACTCCCTCCGAGCGTTTCGATCATTACCGCCGCAATGTCGTTTACGTCACCAGCAAGGAACTGGTCGCCGATTTCCTCCGCGATCAGATCATGCTGGGCCATCTCCGCACCAGTACGCAGACCGCTGTCGGCATGCTGCTGGCCGGACCGCGCTCCGGCCGGCTGCTGGTGCCCGGCATCTGGCGCGTCATCGTCGATGAGGCCGACAGCCTGCTGATCGACGAGGGCGTCACTCCGCTGATCATTTCCAACAACCCCGACACCGAAGCCAACGCCGCTCTCTATTCCGCCGCCGGAAAGCTCGCCGAGGAACTCGAACTCAACCGCGATTTCACCATCGACTGGGCCGTCCGCCAGTGCGAACTCAATGACCGCGGCAGCCGGGCCCTGGATCTGCTGGCGCCGTCGGATGAATCGAGTTTCTGGAAGGGCCGGCGCCGCCGCGAGGAACTGGTCACCCTCGCCCTCACCGCCCGACATTGCTATATCCGCGATGAGCAATACCTCATCACCTCAGAATCCAAGGTCCAGATCATCGATGAATTCACCGGCCGCATCATGGCCGACCGCTCCTGGCGCCACGGCCTGCACCAGGCGATCGAGATCAAGGAAGCCGTCCCCTGCACCGCCGACAAGGAAAACCTCGCCCGCATGAGCTTTCAGCGGTTCTTCCGCCAGTATGAGATCATGAGCGGGATGACCGGCACGGCCTGGGAATCGCGCGGCGAGATGTGGCAGATCTACCGCCGTGCCATCGTCCGCATCCCCACCAACAAGCCCTGCATCCGCCGTCATCTCCCCCTGCGCATGTTCGACACCATGGACGCCAAGTGGATCGCCGTTGTCGACCGCGTCTGCGCCATCAACGACACCGGCGCCCCGGTTCTTGTCGGCACGCGCAGCGTCCTGGCCAGCGAAGAGGTCAGCCGCCGCCTCACCGCGCTGGGCCGGCCGCATCGCGTCCTCAACGCCACCCAGACCGCTCAGGAAGCTTCGATCATCGCCGAAGCCGGACAGAAGGGTCACATCACCGTCGCCACCAACATGGCCGGCCGCGGCACCGACATCAAGCTCGCACGCGGCGTCGCCGAACTCGGCGGCCTGCACGTCATCGCCACCGAACCGCACGGCTCCAGCCGCGTCGATCGCCAGCTTTTCGGCCGTGCCGCGCGCCAGGGCGATCCCGGCGTCGCCCAACTGTTCGCCAGTGCCGAGGACGATCTGTTCGTCCGCCACGCCCCGCGCCTGCGCAGGCTCTGGCGCACCATCGGCGCCAATACGCTCGTCCGCATCGCCCAGGCCCGCGCCGAACACATGGCCCGATTCAACCGCAAACAGGTTCTCCGCAACGACGATTGGATGGACCAGTCCCTCCCGTTCTGACGCACCGGCGGCGAGCCGCCGCCTCTTTCCCCCTCTCCCTGTACCCTGCGAGAGCGTGTAGGGTCCGCACTGCGGACCACAAATGTTGGTCCGCAGTGCGGACCCTACGCAGAACTGCCGCCCAAGTCGCAATGGCTCTTTACACCTGCTCCGCCGCGATCAAGTCCTCATACGTCTCCCGCCGCCGGATGATCGTGAATCGATCTCCATCCACCAGCACCTCCGCCGCCCGCGGGCGGTTGTTGTAGTTGCTGCTCATCGAGAACCCATACGCCCCGGCCGTGAACACGCACAGCAGATCGCCTCGCTGCGTCGTCGGCAGCGGTCGGTCCTGGGCCAGAAAATCCCCGCTCTCGCAGATCGGCCCGACCACGTCCACCGTCTCGCCATTCACCGGCTGCCGAGCGCGGTCGCGCCCCTCCGGAATGTTCGCCGCGTCGGGCCTCACCGGCCAGATGAAATGGTAGCTGCCGTACAGCACCGGCCGGATCAGATCGTTCATCCCGGCATCGACGATGACAAACTTCCGCGTTCCGCTTGATTTGCGATACACGACGCGCGTCAGCAAAATCCCCGCATTCCCCGCGATGTAACGCCCCGGCTCCAGCGCGATCCGATACGGCTTGCCCGCCAGCAGCGGCACGATCGCCCTGGCGTGCTCGGTCACCGCCATCGCCTGCTGCGGATTCTCGTAATTCACCCCGAATCCGCCGCCAAGGTCCAGCCATTCGATGTGATGTCCTCCCGCCGTCAGCCGCGCGGCAAGTTCCAGCACCTTCGTCACCGCCAGCACGTACGGCTCGATCTTGTAGACCGGCGAGCCGATGTGGATGTGCAGCCCGCCCAGCCGAACGTGCGCCAGCGTGCGATTGCGGTTGAACACGTCCTCGGCCCGGTCGATATCGACGCCGAACTTCGTCTCCTTCTTGCCGGTGGTTGTGTACTTGTGCGTATGGGCGTCCACATCCGGATTGACGCGCAGCGCCCCGATCGCGGATTTACCCATCTCGCCGGCGATGCGGTCGATGTTCACAAGCTCGGCCTCGGATTCGATATTGAACGCCGCAATCCCCACCTCCAGTGCCCTGGCGATCTCCTGGTCGCTCTTGCCCACGCCGGCGTAGATGATCTTTCTCGGCTCGCCGCCCGCTCGCAGCGCCCGGAACAACTCGCCGCCGCTGGTCACGTCAAACCCGCACCCCTCATTGGCCAGCAGCCGGCAGATGTGCAGATTGCCGCAGCTCTTGATGCTGTAACAGATTGTCGCCTTCACCGCCGCGAACGCCGATGCAAGCTGCCGGTAATGATGCAGCAGCGTCGCCTTGGAATAGACGAACACCGGCGTCCCCACCTCCCGCGCGATCGTCTCGGCCGCAACCTGTTCGCAATACAACTGCCCGTCCTGGTAGCGAAAATGGTCCATAAGCCGGATTGTATGCCAAACCCCTCCCCCGGCCAGCCCGACCGGCAACACTTTTGCCCGCCCCAAGCCCGTAACCCCACCGGCGGCCCTTACCTTCCGCACTCGTCCCACACTCCGGCCGACGCGGCAAACACCCATGCGGGGGGTGAGCGCATCGATTCACGCTTTGCCGAACCGCTGGCAATCCGCTTGAAGCAGTGTAGCCTATAGGATAACCGACATGGCTAAATCACCCACCAAACCGCGTCGAAAAGCCGGCCCCACCGTCAGCACGCCCTATGACGTGGCCGAGCATCTCCGCACACCCGAAGAAATGGCGGCCTATCTCGATGCCTGGCTGTCCGAGGCGCCGGAGGATGTTTCGGGTATCGCGCGGGCATTGGGCGACATCGCACGCGCCAAAGGCATGAGCCAGGTGGCCAGAGATGCCGGCTTGAGCCGGGAAAGCCTCTACCGGGCATTGGACAAAAACGGGAATCCCAGCTTCGCAACCATTCTCAAAGTCGCCGGAGCGATCGGAGTTCGTTTTCATACCGTGGCGGCGGATGTGGCCTGACTGCGAAAAATGCCTTTCCCGTACGCCCCGGCGGACTATCTGACGTTTGCCTGAAAACGGTAGGGATTGCACGTGCAATTCATCAGAGAACGACAACGCCTAAGCCAAGCGCGGCGCAATGAAACCGCCGGCCAGCCCGACCGGCAACACTTTTGCCCGCCTCAAGCCCGTAACCCGACCGGCGGCCCTTACCTTCCGCACTCGTCCCACACTCCGGCCGACGCGGCAGGGGGCTATCGGGGGGTGACAGAATGCTACGCCTTTCGCGTTTTTGCCACCCCGCACGCCCCCAAAAAATCCCCCGCCGCCGCGAGAATCAGGAGCGACACGGCCGTTATTGGCGTTGTTCCCGCAATTTCGCGCACTGCGCCGCCGCAGCCCCAGTCAAATGATCGTGTCCCTTCTGCGCGCTTCCGTCCCACAACCACTCCTCGAATGGTCATGTCACTTGAGTTACCTCAACGAAGCGGGCTCGGATGATGGGGCCGGTAACAGAACGTTTTTCCAGACGAAGGACAACGTGACGCATACGGGACGACTTTTGTCAAAGCTGTCGAAAATTTCGATCGAGGTCGATGGGTCTGTATCGTTCCGCCCCGCCCCGGCCGTCGCGAAGTCTTCTGACCGCACGCCGACCGCGCGCACTTTCGCTCGCCACTGGTCCAAACCGATCGTCCGCAGCCCCCACCGTCGCGAAAAATCCAGCGCCTGCGCGTAGACCTCATCTACCGTACCCGGATCCAGGTTGACATCACAGGACAGAATCGCACCTCGCTTGCAAGTAACGCTTATGAGCGACACGTGACCTCTAAACGCGCGGACATCATCAATCTGGAGGTCAACGTAACAGTGCTGCGCCGATTCGAGCTTGCCATCCGACATATAGGGAACCCACGTCGCTCCGGGGATGATCGTCCCGGTCGCGAGACGCTTCCCACGCAAATCCACGACCATGTACCTCCGTTGCGATGCGGTAAAACAGACTCCGACGGTAAAAGCGCCAAGGGCAAGCACCAGACACAACAATCGCAATTTTGCAGACTTATTCATGGGAGACGTCGGCCGATTGATTAGCCGCCATTTGATCTCGATCAAAGGGGGCAGGAGTCTTTGATGAACCTATTTGCATCAAAGACTCCCGACCGCTGAATTCCTCAGTTACCGCACGCCTCAGTTAGGCCGTATGCATTCCAGGTTCGCCCACCGTACCTCGGAAAACAAAAAATGGGAACACGGCCCGGGGTTCCAGACGGCCCAATCCCCGCCGTCGTTGAAATGATGTTTATCCCAGCCAGCGCCAAGCGCATCCATTACCTGGTGGAAGGCCTCAAGCACGCGGCCGGCTGGCTCTAGTTCGAAGAAAACCGCAAAATATCCGTCAATCTTTCAATACTTTTCCGCGGACGAACAGATGATTTGTCCACAGGAAGCCAGTTCCGGGGCGATCGCATCCAGGACGCCTGCTGCCGCCGAAGCGTTGGGCACCTGTAAATGCAATCTCAGAATCATCCTGTTATCGTCCATGTACTTTGTCCATGAGTTGGCGAATCGGGGGACACAATACGGGTTTTTCTGATTTCTTGGCCGACCGCCTTTCTGGGGTTTGAGGGGCTGGCCGTCAATCCAACGGCCGCTGGCTCACCGGATACACCTCCCAAGCCTTCGGCAAGGCCGGGCCGCTCAACGGCCGATGCCGCGACCATCTTACCAGATTCGCCCGTGTGGCATTATCACCATTTCCCGGTCGAGCGCCACGAAGCCCGTAAAACCGCCAGGCGAGCGGGCCGGAAAAAAATTTTCTCTTGCCATCGGCTTTGAGTTTGGTTAATGTAAGGGTTGACGGCGATGGACGTCGGGCAATGAACAGTGGACAATTGACAATGGATAATGGCAGCCCGGCGGGCCGTCCCCTCGCCTTGTCACCCTGTCACCAAGTCACCTTGTCACCCCTGCCCCCCACCCCCCCTCCGGGGCATTCCGGGGACATTCCGGGACACCCCCCACCCCCCCTTGGTTGCATTCGGTTGCATTCGGGAGCAATGAGCAATGGTCGCCGAGCCGGAAGCTGCCAGGATGGCGTGAAAAGATCTATACAAAATCCCACTCGGCCGGGCAAAGTTCCAACTCCTACAGGCAAAGTTCGAACTTTTTCGCGACATTTGGGGCACGTTTTGGACGCGATGTTTGGCGTAAACCGCGATATCCGGCCAGAAAGCGGGGTGCGCGGGAGCTCGCTCAATCGCCAATTCTGACTTAAGCATTGAATTGGCAAGTGGTTGAAGGAAAGACTCGCGATTTCACGAGCCGCCGGAAGATGGCCTCGGCGGTTGCTCGGCCATGCCGTGGGCGACGGGGCCTTTCAATGCCAGAATATCACCCAGATCACGACGATGATGAGGCAAACCACCGCCGTCGCCACGATCCAAAGCGGCTTGGCGCGCGGTTGATCCTCCGCCGAGATGTACCGGCCGCAGCGCGGGCAGCGCTGGGCCTGTGCGTAGACCGCCTGGCCGCAATAGGGGCACGGCTCGGTGTCGTCATCATCGCCGTCGTCGCGGTCCGTGTCCGATTCATCCGGGAATTCGGACTCGTCCATGCTCGATTCATCGTCGTCCAACTGGGCCATCGCCTGTTCCTCCACGCCGCAAGAACAAGCTACGATAACCGCGAACGCTTTGCATTTCCCGTTTGCAACCCGGCCACGCCACTGGCATGTCACACCCGGCGATCGTATGGTGTCAGCCAACCAGGAGGTTCCATTGAGTGGTCATCACAGGGATTCAAACGATACACTGGTCAACGGGAGGATGCTGATAGCGGCCATCAAAGAGGTGCTGGCGCAGGTGCATCTCGATCGGGAACACGACATTCCGTATCTGGCGGGCTACAGCGTGGACGGCTCGAAAATCTACATCGACCGCCACTTGCAGAAGGTGTTCACCGATCACCAGGGGCATCAGCATGAGGTGGATAAGTTTCTGGTTCTGCACGAGACGGTTGAAAAGGCAATGATCGACTGCCGGAAGCTGCACTATCAGCACGCGCACCAGATTGCCCTGCGAGCCGAGGAGGCGGCCGTCCGCGCCGCCGGGATTGAATGGCGCGACTACGACCGCTTCATGCAGCAGTGGATCAAGCGGGCCGACAGCGGCAAAATCACGCGCGTGCCCATGAACCTGGACCTGACGCCATACCTGGACGAAAACGACGGCGAGCTGATCAAGGTGATGCAAAAGGCGATGGTAGAGTGAGGTGGGACCGATTTCCCGGCCCGATTTGGCGGTTTTGGGGTAAACCGAAGTGTCGCAATTGCCGATGCAGCGGATGAGCCCTTGTCCGTTGCGCGCATCGCTCTGGCCAAACGAGCGGCGGGGCGGCTTTCGTGCATTGAAGGGGGCGAGCAACTTCGGGAGAGAGGTATCGGGCGATGAAAACGTTGATGACAGCCGTTGCGGCCGTTGCGGTGCTGAGCGTGTTGGGCGGGTGCGCGCTGCTGGACGATTCCGACGAATCCTCGCCGCAGACGCAGGTGCGCTATGATTACGCGCCGCTCAGGTTCAGGGTGAAATTGAGCTATTCGGTGAATTTCACCTATACGCCCAAAGACCGCTCGGATGCGGCCGATTACGTGATCGACGAATTCCAGCGGCGTTTGGAATCAGACGGCAACAACGGAAACGGCTATGAGATCGCGCAGGGCGAGCAGCCGGACTTGTATGTCGCGGTCACCGTCAATTCCGATGACAGCAACAACAAGACCATGCACGTCGAGGTCCGCGGGGGCAGCGGCAATGTGCCCGGCGGCACATCCGACGCCGGCACGACCTATCCCTATTCCTTCGGCATCAACACCAACGGCACCTACCGCGACCCCGACGCCATGATCGACTCCATGGCCGACCAGGTAAACGGCTACATCGCCAACGGCTGGTGGAACACCGTGACGCAGTAAGGTAATTGGCGCTGGGACGGCGCTGGTTTCGGACTGATAGCACGACTCAAAGTGCTTATTGTTACTCGCGCCAGAACGTAGATGGCAGCGCTTATAGCCAGGAGAAAGGGCAGCCGGGGCAAGGCCGGGTTACTGCTGTTGCTGCATTTGCTGCTGCGATAGCGGCTGGCCGTCGGAATTGACGAGGGATTCTTCTTCGAGCATCGAGGCCAGGTCGAGACGTTCGATGCGTTCGGCGGCCAGTTCGGAGGGGATGGATTTGAGTTCCTGGGTGTAGACGCGGACATCGATGGTTTCGGTGGCCTGGCCGCGGTAGACGCCGCGGTTGGGGGGAACGTCGCGAAAGTCGCGCCCGACGGCGACTTTGACGAAATTGCCGCCGGCCACGCAACGGTTGGCGGGATCGAAGCCGATCCACCCGGCCGATGGAAAGAGCAGTTCGCACCAGGCGTGGGTTTGGGTGTATCCGCGAAGACGAGCGGCGTCGGGATGGAGGAAACCGCTGACGTAGCGTGCGGGGATTTTCATCGCCCGTGCCAGGCCGATCATCAGATGCGTGAAATCCTGGCACACGCCGCCGCCGCTGCGGAGCAATTCGGTGATGGGGCTGGCCGATGTCGTGATGCCTTTTTTGTACTGGAACTTGTCGTCGATCAGGTAGAGCATGCGCAGGGCAAGTTCGCCGAGAGCGACACCCGGCCGGGGGGCGACTGTTTCGACGAGTTGGCGCAATTCGGGCGAATCGACGATCGGCCCGCCAAATTGCAGGTAGTCGTACATGGTGTAATCTGCGAGCTGCGCATCGAGCGGCCAGCGGTCGGCGAAACCCTCGACTTCCTCGCGACGACGTTCGGTTTCCACGACGCTGGTGGCGATGATGCGGATGCGATCGTGAATCGGGCGGATCGCGAAGGTGTGGACGGTGTTGCCCATCCAGTCGAAATAACCCTGGACGGTGGTGGGCGGGCCGATGCCGAGACTGAAGGACAGGCGGTGCTGATCGCTTTCCTGGCGGGGCACCATGCGAAGTTCCATGACCGACTCCATGATCGGCTCGGAGTATTCGAGGTCGGTGGTGTGCGTGATTTTCAGGAGCATATCGGTTCCATAAGGCAGCGAGGCGCGGCCAAGTTAATGTTGGAAATACGCTTTCTGCATCGCCGCGCTGGCGGCGCCGATGGCGGATTCGATCTTCTGCAGATACTCCGGCACGCCGGTCTCTTCGATTTCGCAGCGCTCGGCGAATTCGAGTTGGGCGTCGAGCCGACCGAGAATCCGCTCGGCCGCATCCACGCCGCCGACGTTGATGCCGGTGCGGATGGAGGCGATGGCGCGGCGGGCGGCGGCGACGGAAAAGCGGATGCTGCGGGGGAAATCACGTTGGAGTATGAGGAAGTTCGCCACGCGCGTCGGGTCCATCTCGCCGAAGTTTTCCCGCCGGTAGGCCTCGATCGAGCCGCAGCTTTTCAAGACGGCCATCCAGTGGATGTTGCGGATGGGAACTTCGAGGCTGGGGCCCATGTCCTGCAGAATGGCGAATTTTGTGGCGATCACGCGGCAGGTGACGTCGATCCGCTCGAAGTATTTGCCGACCTGCGTGAACAGCCAGCGCTGATCGTGCTCGAGTGTTTGATCCGTCAGACCTTGAAACAACATCGAGCCGGTCATCACCGAGCGGTACAGGTCATCCGGCGACTCGGCGAATCGAGCGGCGGCATCGTCGCCCTGGATCGACCAGTAGAGTTGATTGAGGTTCTCCCACATCTCGGCGGAAATGATCTCGCGGATGCTGCGGGCGTTTTCCCTGGCGCGCGTCAGGCAGGCGACGATGCTGTTGGAATTGTCGGCCGACAACGTCATATGCGCCGCCACGCGCTCCGACACCGGCCGCTGGTCGCCCGGCGCCGGCTCCAGGTTGTCCAGGCGCAAGATCGCCAGGATGCCTTCCCATTGGCGTTCCTCGAACCTTGCGGCCAGATCGCCCATGTCGACCAGGACGTTGGCGTTCACCCACAACAGGCGGGCCACGTGCTCGGCGCGCTCGACATAGCGGCTCATCCAGAACATCGCATCCGCGTCGCGAGAGAGCATGGGCCGGGCGTCTCTTGTATGCGCGGCGGCGCCAGGGCGCCGATCCGATGGCGATTTCAGCTTCGTGTTGTCCGGCATTGTGCTCATCGCGCTGATCCGTTTCCGGCGGGAACGGCTCCGTGTGTGGCGCCATTGACCGCCCCGTTTGTGGCGGCAAGCGCCGAGCCATTGGTCGATGCCGACGCGGCCATGGCGGCTTCGTCCTCAAGGACCCATGTATCCTTGCTGCCGCCGCCCTGGGAACTGTTCACCACCAGGCTTCCCTTGCGCAGCGCCACGCGCGTCAGGCCGCCGGGCATGACGATCACCTTTTCGCCATACAGGATATACGGCCGTAAATCGACGCGGCGACCTTCGAAATGGTCTTCCACGAGGCTGGGATGCTGAGAAAGTTGCACCACGGGCTGGGCGATGAAATTCCGCGGGTCGTCGCGGATTTTTTCGGCGAATTCGTCCCGTTCTTTCTGCGTGGATTGATGACCCATCAGCATTCCATATCCGCCGGATTCGTTGGTGCTCTTCACCACCAGCTCGTGCAGGTGCTCCAGAACGTATTTGCGGTCGGATTCGCGGGCACAGATGTACGTGGGCACGTTGGGCAGGATCGCATCCTGTTGGAGATAGAACTTGATCATGTCCGGCACGTACGGATAAATCGCCTTGTCGTCGGCAACGCCCGTGCCCACCGCGTTGGCCAGCGAGACGTTGCCGCACCGATAGGCATTCATCAATCCCGGCACGCCCAGAATGCTGCTGGGGCGGAAACACAACGGGTCGAGGAAATCGTCGTCCAATCGCCGATACAACACGTCCACGCGGCGCAATCCGGCCGTGGTGCGCATGTAGACGAATCCGTTCTCCACCAGCAGATCGCGGCCTTCGACCAGTTCGACGCCCATCTGCCGGGCCAGGAAGCTGTGCTCGAAATACGCGGAGTTGTAAATTCCCGGCGTGAGCACGGCGATCACCGGATCGTCCACGTGGCCCGGCGCGACGTATTTCAGGCATTGCAGGAGATTGAACGGATAATCCTCGATCGCTCGCACGCCGTAGGCGCTGAACAAGCTGGGCAGACACCGCTTCATCACGCTGCGGTTCTCCAGCACATAACTGACGCCGCTGGGCGTGCGGCCGTTGTCTTCAAGGACGAAATACGTGCCGTCCTTGTCGCGGATCAGATCGGTCCCGCAGATGTGGATGTAGATATTTCGGGGCACGCGCACGTTGAACATTTCGCGGCGGAACATTTTGGCGCCGTAGATCAATTCCGGCGGAATGATCCCCTCGTGAAGGATGCGCTGCTCGCGATAAATGTCCTGGCAGAAGAGATTCAGGGCGGTAATCCGCTGGATCAGCCCCTTTTCGATTCCCCGCCATTCGTCGGCGGGCACGATTCGCGGCACCAGATCGAAGGGGAAGATCTTCTCGACGCCGCGCGTGTCGTTATAGACGGTAAAGGTGATGCCCTGGTTGCGGAAGGTGACATCGGCCATGTGGCGGCGGCGCTGGAAGGCGGCGTGGCCCATGGAGCTGAGGCGGCTGGCGACGGAAGCGTAATGCGGGCGTGGTTTGCCGGGCTCGATGAACATCTCGTCGAACAGCCCGTCCACCTGGTAGTTTTCAAACATGGTCGAGGTTTTCTCTTTGTCCTCGTCCATCTCCGCCGAGCCGATTGTATGCATGCACGCCGCCTATGCAACCCCCTTTATTTATTGAAAGCATCGCGTCAGTACGCGACCCTTCCCGACCCTTCCCATTCAACCCATCTTGCGCCAGACTATGCAACATGAACACCGTCATCACCGGCCGGATCATCCCCGGCTTCGGCATTGCCGCCGGGAATCTCGACAAGCAGCTTCCACTGATCGCCGAGGAATTTCCGGAGATCGAGTTGTGCCATCGCGGATCGATCAACATGCTGCTGGACTATCCGCTGCGTATCGACAAGCCCGATTTTATCACCACGACAATCGACTGGGGCGAGCAGCAGGAAACCTTCCATCTGACCCGAATCCGCATCGAACCCATCATCGATCCCGACAACCCCGCAATGGCTTTCCCGCAACATCCCGCCTGGATCTACGGCCCGCAAAACTCCAAGCACCGCCAGGATCCATTCCACATCGAGATTATCGCCGAGAAGCTCGCTCTGGCCAATGCCACGCATTGCCGCCTGCACTTGGCGCGCCCGGCCCGCCAAGTCCCGTGGCTGGTCATCGATTAAGCAAAAGCCACCAGCACTTTGCCGGCGGCAGCGGATCGGCTAGAATCCCGGTCGTTAGAGCAGCATCCGCAAGGCCTCTTGGCGGAATTGGCAGACGCGACGGTCTCAAAATCCGTTGCCCGAAAGGGCGTATCGGTTCAACTCCGATAGAGGCCATTCCCTGTTTCGCATGTTTTTGCGTGGCGGAAAGTCACTCGGAAGTGCCGAGTGATTTTCGTTTGCGGGTTCGGAAGTGTTGGGATTATCGACGGACAAGAGGCGGACGTAGTGGGACCAGGGCAGGGGGAAAACTTCAGACGGCTTCTGAAGTATTTGCGACTTTGGCCGAACTGGTGTTTGGGCGACAGGTCTTCTGAGCTGGGGCAGAGTCGTGAATTCTTCAGACGGCGTCTGAAGAATCGTGTCCATCGGCCAAAGCGAGTAAAACCGCCGCATTTGCGTCAGGTTCACGTAGCTGAAGCCCCGCCCATAGCGAGCCGTCAGATCCTTGGAAAGTCGCTCAATGAGCCGTTCGCCATACCTCGCCTTTTGCCGCCCGTCCTGCTCACAATCCACGATCCGCCGGCCGATGCGCCAATATGTGGCAGTCATTACGGCATTCACGGCACGAGCGGAACCACGGCGGGCCGATTCCAATAATTCCACCACCTCTGCCAGGATCGCGTCGTACGAATCCTGGCGGATGATGGCGACCGTCGTTCGTCGGGATTTCTTTGCCATGTCAGTCCAGCGCAGTTTACCAAATGGGCGTGTTCCTGTAGACGGGACATGCCATCGCCAAAATTCGATCCTCACAGGCGATCCCTACAACACACTCAACCTCGCAGTTACGATGCCGCCATGACCAGCGTCAATCCCCATCTCATACTCCCCGTCGGGACGCGGGTAGTGGCACTGATGGAGGTTCGCGGCACCGATGGCAAGACGGTGCATCCGCGCGGGGCGGTCGGGGTGGTTATTGCTTCGCCGGCCGATTATTGGCATAGCTATCGCGTGCGGTTTCCCGATGCGTTTGAAGCGGCTTTTGTGCGGCAGGAATTGGCGGTGCTGTCGCAATTTCAGAGCGGCGGGGTCATCGACGCCGCGGCCGGTGGGGGCGCGGCCTTGCTGGCGGAATACGATCTGCAACGGCATGTGATCTACCGGTGCATCGTGGGGTCGCGCGCGTATGGGTTGGATGATTGCGACAGCGATACCGATCGGCGGGGGATCTACCTTCCGCCGGCCGATTTGCATTGGTCGCTGTTCGGCGTGCCGGAGCAGCTTGATTACAACGCGACCGAGGAGGTTTATTGGGAGGCGCAGAAGTTCGTGATATTGGCACTGAAGGCGAATCCGAACGTGCTGGAGTGCCTTTACACGCCGCTGGTGGAAAGCGCGACGCCGCTGGCTCGGGAATTGCTCGCTATGCGCGATCGGTTTCTTTCGAAGATGGTGTATCAAACGTACAACGGATATGTGCTGAGCCAGTTCAAGAAGCTGCAAGGAGACCTTCGTAACAAGGGCGACGTGAAATGGAAACACGTGATGCACCTGCTGCGGCTGCTGCTGGCCGGGGTGAACGCGCTGGAAGACGCGGCCGTGGCGGTGCATGTTGGCGCGCACCGGGATCGGCTGCTGGCGATCAAACGCGGCGAAGTGTCGTTCGAGGATTGCGAGCTTTGGCGACGCGAGCTGCATGTGCGATTTGACCAGGCGCTGGCCAACACGAAATTGCCGGAGCGGCCGGATTACATGGCAGCCAACGCGTGGCTGCTGAAGGCCCGGCGGTCGATGGTCGATGCGAGCAGGGGGCAATAGATGGATTTCGCGCCGGGAGTTATCAAGCTTGTTGAAGTCCAGCCATATCCGCTGGTTTTCGTCACGATCAGCGGCGCGCACCTGTACGGCTTTCCGTCGCCGGATAGTGATTACGATCTTCGCGGCGTGCATGTGCTGCCGGTGGCCCAGGCGGTGGGGCTCGATCCGGGGCGCGAGACGATTGAGGTGTCGGGGATTCAAGACGGTCTGGAAATGGACCTGGTCACGCACGACGCCCGCAAGTTCTTCCTGCTCATGCTCAAGAAGAACGGCTACGTGCTGGAACAACTCTATTCGCCGCTGGTGGTTCGCTCGACGCCGGAGCACGAGGAACTCAAACACATCGGCCGGGGATGCATCACCCGGCATCACGCCCACCATTACATTGGCTTTGCCGATACGCAGTGGAAGCTGTTCGAGAAGGAGACCCCGCGCCGGGTGAAGCCGCTGCTGTATGTCTATCGCGTATTGCTGACTGGGATTCATCTGATGCGCACTGGCGAGGTGGAGGCGAATCTTGTCAGGCTGAACGAGCTGTACCCGCTTGGGCAGGTGCCGGATTTGATCGCCAGCAAGCTGGCCGGGGCGGAGCAGTCGGCGCTGGCCGATGCGGATTTTGATTTCCACCGGCGGGAATACGACCGGCTGCTGGCGGAGCTGAACGAAGCGTATGAAAAGAGTTCGCTTCCGGAAGGTCCGTCGGCACGGGCGGCGCTGAACAATCTGTTGATTCGGCTGCGCGGCTGCCGGGGATTGTGAGGCTGCCGTCCGACGATGCCACGCGGATGTCGAGTGTACCCCTTGGGAATTCTGGCAGGCGCTTCATATTCGTCGTATCGGGGGGAAGTTGCGAGCTATTGGGGCGAAAGGTATCGTTAATCGTCGGCGGGGCGTAGGACAGGCGGGCTGCTTCGCATGGCGGAGAACGATCCAGAGCAATATGACGTTCCGGCGGCAGCGAGCGAAAAGCGTGTACTTGAGTATTGTGCGCCGTCGGTGGACCAGGGGTTGCCGAAAAAGCTCCGTGGGTGTGGCGAGATTCAAGTGACCGTCGCGAACCTGAGGATGTTTGCGGTGATGGCGTTGGTTTTCGTGGAGGACACGTGCGATCTTGAATGCACTTTTTTCTGGTTCACGATGCTCTTGGCGTCCATGGTGTATGGGCTCAGTGGCCTCGTGCGACTCGTGCTGACTCTTGGCGTGGAATTGCCTGACAAGCGGCGGCTGGCGACATTCGGCGGCCTTTGCATCTACGTTTGGCTTTTCTTCCTCCTCTGGTCGCGGTTGGTGATACCCGCACCCTGACGCTGAACGACATCCGGCGCCGATGTGACTCGCCGTCATTTGATTGCCGATCTTCCCGCCCGGTTGTCCGAATTTCCGGCGATTAGCTTGCTTCAAGAAACGCCGGCCGATAGGATATCCTCTTGGTTTGCCGGAAACCGCCTGCAAGACGGCCCGCTCGATGGGAGCGGGGCGGTGCGGGGTTTTGGCCTTTTGCGGATGGACTCTTATATAGCCTCCTGGCGATTCCGCCGTGTCCGGCCGGCGGTATTGTTGAGGCTGAGCGGAGCGGCCCAAAGCCCCTTCGCCTTTGGAGCAGTCAAATTTATGGCACAGTCGCAGGCTGAACTCGTCAAGGCGCTGGTGGATGCCGGCGTTCACTTTGGACACCGCGTCAGTCGGTGGAATCCGAAGATGCAGCCGTACATTCACGGCCGGCGCAATCTCATCCACATCATTGATGTCAAGGAAACAATCAAGGGGCTGTTGCGGGCCAAGAAGCTGGTGAACATGACGGTCGCCTCAGGGCGCGATGTCCTGTTCGTTGGCACCAAGCGTCAGGCCCGGCACACGGTGGAGGAGGAGGCCAAGCGCTGCGGCATGCACTATGTCTGCGAGCGCTGGCTGGGCGGCACGCTCACCAACTTCCGCACCATCCGCGCCCGCCTGCTCCGCCTGGAAGAGCTTGAGAAGCTTTGGGAATCCGGCCAGATCGAGACCTATTCCAAGAAGATGAAGAGCACGCTCTCACGCGAGAAGACGAAAATCCGCTCAAACCTGGAAGGCATCCGCAAGATGGAGCGCATGCCGGGGCTGATGGTCATCATCGACACCCGCCGTGAGCATATTGCCGTCAAGGAAGCCCGCAAACTGGGCGTGCGCACGGTGGCTTTGATCGACACCGACAGCGATCCGGATTTGATCGACCTGCCAATCCCCGGCAACGACGATGCCATGCGCGCCATCGATATCATCATGCGCGAGCTTGCGGATTCCGTCATTGAGGGCAAGGCCGGGCGGACCGAAGCCAAGGCCGAGGAACCGGCCGCACCGGCGGCGCGACGGCGTTCGAGCCGTACCGCGTTCCGCGCCGATGAGTCGCGCCCGGAGGAAGCCGCCGCGCCTGCCGAGGCGGCGGGAACGGTCGAAGGTTCCGCACCCGTGGGGCCGGCCGCGACGGTCGATGCGACGCCCGCGCCGGCCGACACAGTGCCGGCGGGGAGCGAACCGCTGGCCGCGACTGGGCCAAATGCCTGAACTGTCACGCTGAGCCGATTCCAATGCCCCATGCGATTGGAGCGTAGGGCAGGGCGTTTTCGGGTCGGCGAGGCCGTCGAGTAGCTGAATACCGATTAGCAAGAAACAAGGAAGAACGACCATGCCGGAAATCACTGCCAAACTCGTCAACGAACTTCGCGCCCTGACTGGTCAGGGCATGATGGAATGCAAAAAGATGCTGGCCACCGTCGAGGGCGACATCCAGAAGGCGATCGACGGATTTCGCAAGAAGGGCGTGAAGACCTCGATCACCGAACGAACCACCAGCGAAGGCCGCATCATCGGCAGCCGCAGTGACGATGGCCGGGCGGCGGCTCTGGTCGAGGTCAACTGCAATACCGATTTCACCGCCAAGAGCGAGCCGGTCCAGCAGCTTGGCATGGCGGCGGCGAAGATCCTGCTGGCCAATCCATCGGCCAATGTCGCGGCTGATCCCGCCATTGCGGCCAAGGTGACCGAGGTGGCCCAGCAAACGGGCGAGAACGTGCATATCGGCCGGACTGCCATCCAGCGCATCGATGGCGGCAAGGTCGGGTTGTACATCTACACGGTAACGGGAAAGATCGGCGTGCTGGTCAGTGTGGCCGGCGATCCATCGGATGAGCTTCTGCGCGATCTGGGCCTGCACATCACCGGTCGTCAGCCGCGGGCGCTGGCGCTTTCGCGCGAACAGCTTCCGGCGGACATCGTGGCCAGGGAAAAAGAAATCGCCGTGGCCCAGGCCATTGAATCCGGCAAGCCCAAGCCGATCGCGGAGAAGATTGCCGAGGGCAAGATGCGGCTGTTTTACGAAGACCGCGTGCTGCTCGATCAGCCGTTTGTTAATCCGGACAAGTTCAAGGGCTCAATCGGGGACATGCTCAAGGCCGCTGGTGCGACGATCAAAGAGTACATGCGGATGGAAGTCGGCCAGGCGTCGTGAACGGCGGCGCGGGAATCAAGAGATCAGATACGCCCGCACTTCGTGCGGCCCATGTACGCCGACGACGAGATTGCCTTCAATGTCGGCGGTCTTAGAGGGGCCGGTGATAATGGTGGCGGCCGAGCCGTCGCGGGGCAGGAGAGTGAAGAGGTCGAGCAAGTCGGGAATGAGGTTCTTCGGTTCGACGATGGCAATGTGAAGCGGGGGGGCCAGAGACAGAGATCTGCCGTGGCCGGGTGTCGGGCGGATCACCAGGCCGCCGATTTCCGCCACCGCGAAGGCGACATCGGTGATGCCGCAATCCATATCGTAGCTCTGGTCGCGGGACATTTGTGACCAGGTGGTAACATCGAACCCGGCCAGTTCCAGCGCCCGGCCGAGATTCAATCGCTCGATGAGCGGCGTGGAAGCGAGGGCGATGCGGCGGCATCCGCGCTGTTTCAGGAATGCTGAAAGTTCATTGCCCAACTGCGACGGCGAGACCGGGCACACCTCGATCTTGTTGTCCGCGGCCGTGCGCGTGAAGAGTTCCGCCAGGCCGATGTCGGTATGCACAAGTCTCGTGATCGGCTCGCTGATGGGCGGTGGAGTGGGGCGATCGGCGGGCGAGCGGCGGCCCAGTGCGCGCGACACCTTGGCCATCACGCCCGATGGATCGGAGATGCCGGATCGCTCATCGGCGGATTGTGCGGCGGGGTTCATGAGGGTTTCTCCGGGGTGCGTCGTCGCCACATTTGATGGAACGAGCGATCGGCCGGCGCGGGCATGTCGCGGATATCCGTCCAACCGGCGGCGAAGATGGGCAGGCGATTGATCCAACCGCTGCCGCGGGAACGCCGCAGGAGGTTCCATCGTTGCATGCGTGACGAGATCGCGTAGAGGCGGGGCCGCTTCATGGACCACGCCCACAGGCGATAGATATTGCGTTCGATCCAGGCGTTCAAGCGGCCACGGACCATGTCCTGTCGCAGGCCGACGAGGAGTCGGGGGATGTCGATTTTGACGGGGCAGACTTCGGCGCAGGCGCCACAGAGGGTGCTGGCCTGGGGCAGATCGCGAT
>Ga0181520_10003883_pt1 | contig 25681 bp, 21 predicted proteins | sample PEATcosm2014_Bin_29_FD_132451 | JGI IMG/M metagenome (GOLD analysis project Ga0181520, IMG submission 132451) | Peatland microbial communities from MTU Mesocosm Facility, Houghton, MI, USA - PEATcosm2014_Bin02_30_metaG | ecosystem: Environmental > Terrestrial > Soil > Wetlands > Peat | place...
AACCAGACCGCATAGCCCCTGTATTTTCTTGATTTTTCCGCCGGCAGAGAGAAATCTTGCCGGGAAAATGCCTTCTGCTTCTCAATTCGCCGTATTCGCGGGCTTATTCAGAGCTTCCTTAGAACTTGCGCCTCGAATTCATTCATCATTCGCATCTGCCGAACTCCACCTTTACATAACTCGCTGAAGTAGATTGTAACTCACGATTCCAGCGGAAGATTGATAAATAACGCCGTTGACCATTGCGAGTAATTCGGCGGCGTTAGTCCATCGTACATTCGGATATAGAAGCGATCGGCTGCCGTTTCTCGGGAAAATGTCATGTTCGGCAACGCCGCGCGCATGACAAGCCCTGGATCCTCGCCCGCCATAAATGAGAAATCCCGCCGCCGTATCTCGAACCCGCCGCCCGTCGGCGGAGTTGTACCGGCACTAATCGAAACCGTGCTTCCATTGAGCGCAGTAACCACCAAGCCGTTAAGATTGGCAAGTACAGCGGGTGCGATCACGGCAGGCAGCCAGGCATCCGCGGGCACCGTGGCGCTGGTCTTGATGGCCAAATCGTCCGCCCAATCGTTGGCGAACTGGATAACATATTCAACCATGTCTGGATAGCTTGCGCTATAGATTATCTTAACACTTCGCACCACAACCTGCGCATTCAGGTTCGTCGATGGAGCATTCAGGAGTAGCGCGTCGCCGGGCCACACGTCGCTGACAAAACTCAGCCTTGTGCCCTTGTAAGTTCCATTCCAAAGTGCGCTAACGCTGGCCGCCGCCTGCTCAATCGCCAGGGCCGCATTGAGACAGTCCGCCGAACTGCGAGCCGGAGGCGCGGTTACCGCCCCAATCCACGTCGCCACCGCGGGCGTTCCCGCTTGCATAAGTGCCTGCTGGCTGGCGATATTGACGGCCCTGCCGACGGCCCTGCCGATCGTCCGGTAACTCACTGCAACCTGTTCCCCGGCCACGGGCGCATACCCGCTATAGAAGGTTAATTGCCCGGTCCGCTCCATATGGCATTCTGCGGCTTCGGCCACTGTGCCCATGCGCCGCGTATAGGGACCGCCGCTCGGAGGCGTGCTAACAACCCATCCAGATCCAAGATTGCTCAGATGAATGGCGCGTATGCTTCCGATCAGATTGATGCTGCTGGCGGCAACCGCCATGCAGACCGGTGGCAAGCTGGCGATTGCGCCGTCATAAAGAGTCACCGGCATTCCTGCCACGCCATTGACAAACTCTTGAATCTCCATCTGGAGCAGCCCGGAAACCGCATTCGTCTGCCCACCGCTGGCGATTGCACCGCTATCTCCAAAGGAACGGTAGACCGCCAGTTGCCGTTGGCATTCGGCGCAATGAACTCTCGTGCGCAGTGTATATTGATTGGCTGGATTCAAAGCGTAAGTCGTTCCCGCAACCGTTCCCTGCACGAGCGGCTGCAATGTAACTGCTCCGGTTCCTTGTTGCGCGGTTGCCTGAAATCCCACGGTGCATTCCGCCTGCGTCTCCGAACCCAAAAAGAAACCGGCCAGAATCCCCGTACTCCCCGGCGACAGAGTTATCCCCACAGCCTCCAGCAGAAGAGTCCCGCCCATCTCCACCGGATCGATCCAGGTCAACGACGTGTCCCCGTCAATTCCGTTCCCGCCGTTCATCGTTAAGCCCCCGGTCCCGAGTGTGAGATACCCATATGCGCCCACGCCGCTCCACACGCGTTGGTTGATTTGGGCTTCATTGAAAAACTCGTCGATGATCGTGGCCTTGGAGGAAGCGGTACAGAATGGATCCGCAGTTAGATAAAACTGAGTGGTAACCCCATCGCCTAGAAAGTATTCGGTTACATAGGCTACCGGCTCATGCTCTCCGCAGACTGTCACATCGTTTGCCAGTGAGCGCTTGACGCTGGCCGTGAAGGATAGGTTTGCCAGGTTTAGGCTTCCGTCGGTCTCGTTTAGTGGATGTACGGTGCTACCAACCGATATGAGCGTCAGCGCTCCATTCATTGCGCGATATGCCGCACGTGCCAGGTTCGCGACTTGGCCTGCGCTCTTGCTAAACGATGCGCCCGGATCGGGAACATAGGTGCTTACCGGTGTGCTCAGCGTGAGTCCTTGAGTGGACAGCGCCGTCGATCCCGTGCGCGTCGTGAGCGAAATCATCAATTCCCCTGCGGTCTCGCCCGTTGCGCCGGCGCTGGGAGGCATCGCCAACTGGTCCAGTAACAGTTCGTCGCTCAGTGCCTGAATTGCAATTCGGTATTTGGGCCCCGTGATGCCAACTCCCGCATACTCAGGCAGTGGAGTTACCGCGATGTAACCGGTAAAGTAGATCGTTCCATCGTCTCCATAAATGCCAACGGATTGGTTGCGGAAGGGAACTGCCAGGTTTCCGCCGCTCGGTAGACCGATCCAGAGTTGGCATACAGATGGTTCGTTCAGCTTGCGCTCGATCGTCAGAGGATGCGTTGCGTCGAGTACCGCCGTGTAATCTTGCCCTGCGATGGTGATCTTCATCGTGACCCACTGTCCCTCTGCCGTTGTCTGGAAGTACTGCCTGTTTGATCGCTCTCCTAAACCAGTGCGTTTGCGGCAGGCAAAAAACTCCTGTAACACAGCACCCGTTCACCGTCAAGCGGGTCTATCGCAGGCAGCGCGCGAAACCGCCCCTTAAGTAGGACCCGCGCCAGACTGTCGGAGTCTTTTCCGGTAAGCGGCGTTGCCAACTCCTCCGCGCTGGCCATGGTCTGCAATCGCGGGTAGTGGAAAAAGATTCGTTCGCCCTGGCTGCCTTCCATGACGAACAATGCAGACCACTCCTGATAAAAGCTCCCGCCTTCCCGATCCACAAATCCAGTTACCGTTTGTAACTTATCTCCCATTGCCGGCGCTCCGCCTAGCAGAGGCTCGGCAAGCGTGAGCCCGGTTGAACTTACTTGAGACACAAGTGACACGTTGAAGGTAACGCGCCGAATATAGTCCACGTCCGTAAGTGCCTGTCGCACATATGCGCCTGAAACCGGTGAACCGACATATCCGGTCTGTCCAGTGTAATCCGCGTCTAGCGCAATTATTGAGCCGGGGGAGAACTTTGCCGCATCCGCCGCTGCCAGCAAAATCGAGGTTGCCGTCGAGCCGCTTTGCAGTGCAACCGCGCTCGATGCGGTGGCTCCATCCGCGGCCGCGGCAGCTCCACTTGCCGGTGCTAGGAGGTTCATATGCTGCGACCCGGTTGCTAGCGCCATAGTTAGCTTTGTCCAACCCAGAAACTGAAAACTGACCTGCGCTTCTAGCGTTTCACGCACCTGCTCCAGCGCCGCGGCGGGAATGCCCGTCATTACCGCCGTCGTCTTGCTTCCAGGTGTACGCAAAAACCCTTGAATCCAACCCAGGCTTATCCACGGGGCCGGAGGCGCGTCGAGACTGAATGATCCCTGTTGCGATGCATCGAAGAGCACTGGTGTCTGCGCGGTTCGATTCACAGCTGCGAAGTACCCTCGTACCCTCCGCGCCACAGGTGCGGGAGCCGAAAAACTGTTTGTCGCCATTTACTCCCCTTGCTCCTGGTAACTGTATACAGTTACCCTTGCCGACCTGCTCAGTCTGTCACGTTGAATCGCTATTGGCCCAATGCTTGGTTCGTCCCAGAAAATCTGCGTCTGCATCGCGGCCGGCGGCGTCTCAATGTAACTCATTTTTGGAGTGTGAAGCGGCTGAGTCATGGCAACTAGCTCCTCGTCCATTGCACTTAATGATCGGCCTCGATCAAGCCCCCCGAAACTTTGCGTTCCACAGGTCTGGTAGAGTATCTCGCACTCTTCGGCCACCATGGTCGATCCAAGATCAATGTCTATGCCCAAGCCAAGCCAGCGCAAAACGAATACATCGTTCGGTAGCTGGCCGAAAGGCGCTTCGGCTTCCTCGACCAGAATTCCAGGCCGTACTGTCCCGCGCAACAGAATGGTCCGCTCTGGATTAATCGTTGTCAGTCGAGCGCGTAGCGCCATGTAGAACGAATCCTTCGCATTTTGCATGGAGTAGTGCTCCTGGTGGGCAGCGCCGATTCAGCCGGCTGAACCGCTCGCAGTTAAGTGGACTTGTCGGCAATCCTGAATGCTATGCGTTGCGGAGTGACAATTCAAGCGACAAAGTGGATTTGACTATTTGAGGCGCAAAAGACTACACCGCTTGCTGCCGCGCCTCCCGCATCAACAAGCGGTAGAGGTACACCTGACCAAAGGCTTCGTTGGAAGCAACCGATTCAATCAGGTAGTCCTGCCCCGCCACTGTAACTGTTAAAGTCATTGAGAACAAGGACTGCGCCGATGTTAAATCCAGCGCATTTGCCTGTTGTTCTACGCTCGTCGCCGAAACCAGTAGCTCCCACTTCGATTTCCCGTCCTCCTGCCAGCTCGGCCGCAGCTTGCGCATCACTGCCGGACTCACAACAACATCTTCAAAGGTCGTGGCAACCAGTCCCACCTCGGACTGGTTGCTATCTGTGTTGGCTCCTGTTACCCTCAGAAGTGCTGTCGTACCTGTTACGCTCCGCAGCAGCGCATCGGCCAGCATCTGCGGCGCACTTACTGGGTTGCGCGGCGCCGTATCGCTCATCGCTCACCCCAGCCTGCTCGCTATGTATGGACGCAGCCAAGCCTGCACCGTTTCGTCCACCAGCGAACTCGAGAAATACTTCATCTGCATCGTATCGATCTTGCTCGCGCTGGCGTTCAGCGCCGGCGTCGACTGTGCATTGCGCACAATCTGCGCGCACGCTGTCTTCACGTCGTCGCCGATTGTCGCCAATCCCGCTGTATAAGTTACCGCCACCTCGTTGTAAGGCAACCCCAACACGTTCCATGGAAGAGTAAGTTCACCCGTGTACGGGTCGTAGTCCACGGTGCTGGGATCGATCGTCGCCCACTGCCCCGGCAGCGAAAACGCCCATGCGATCTCAAACAGCGGCTCGTTCAGATCCTCCCCGCGCCGCGTCTTCGTGTATCGGCCCTCGATGCTCACGAGAGGCGTCGTCGCCGTTCCCAATGGGGCCAGAGGTAGATAACTTAACAGCGCCGTCTGCATTCCGCTTGTAAGTCGCAAACGCTCGGTGTACTGGATTACATTCAGGTCCGGCCGCCTGCAGTAGCTGTTGATTAGTGCCGTGGCGGCCGTAACCCAGTCCGCCGTCGTTCCCGCCGGCAACCCGTAGCTCTGGTAATCCGCTGGCTGCAGATATGCCATACCCCACCCTTTCCCTGTTTGTTACCAAGCGAGCGGGAGAAGACTTGCCATAACTCCCGCTTGCCTGGTCTTGCAACCTTCCGCACTCAACTTGTTGGCTTGCCGATCCGCTCTCTACCTGTCTACAAGAACCTGATAGTGCGCGTAGTTGGCGCCCTTCACCACCGGCGCGCCGAATTTCACCGCCACGTACTGATAGGTCAGCGAGTTAGGCAGGCCGAGCTGGAAAATGCGCGGCGTCGGATCGCCAAGCCAGTGATACTCGATCAGATCCTCCGTCACAATGTACGCAGGCAGAACCGCGGTGCCGGATCCCGGAGTGCCCGTATAACTTAAACTCCAATCCGGAATTAGCGGCAGATCGCCCGCCTGCGTCGATAACATCTTCACTCGAACTCCGCCGGTGATGTTATCGGTGTTCAGCACCACGTTGAACTCCGTCTTCATCTCCCGGTCGATCAGGTCCAGCAGCACCGGATTGGCGTAAATTGCCGTAGGCCGCACATAATAGCCGTTGTTGGCCACCATCTGCGCCACCGTCGACTTCAACCCATCCACGATCGACGCGGTCGTCGCGACGGAAACAGTGTTGCCGCCGGAGGCGATCTGCGCGGCTGCTCCCATGTATTGCGTGGTTGTGGGAGTGCTTAGGCTAGTGTCGTTTCCATTCCACAGCGCCACGTCGTGAGTTACCATCACGCCGCTTACTGTATCCACTAGGTCTTTGGCCTGAAGATATGCGAACTGCTTCTGCTGATCGCCCAACTCGATGTCGAAGAGGTTGTAGTTGATCTGAGAAACGATCGCTTTCAGCGGCACGCTCCGCTCCACCCGCGTTGGACTTACCACTGCGGGCGCGATGCTGCGAGGATTTACAAACCCGGCCGCGCCCGGATTCGGAATCGCCGTCTCCTCGAAGAACCGCGACGGATGTCCGGTCGCGGGGACTTGTTTGATGCGCTGCCCGAAGGGGCTTGAACGGCGGCAGATGTCGAATATCTCGGTTTGATACAGGGGTACTTCGATAGCGCCCGGCCCGATGTAGTCCGCCGCCGCGTGAATGTCTGCAAAGGTTGCGTTCATAGGCTCTTTCCGCCCCCTCCATGGGGCCGTGCTAGCTGCTAACTGCTAGTTTGTTCTGCCGGAATCCGGCTTTGGTTGGTCCTCTCCCGGCAGGACACGGTTCCGGTTACTTACCACCGGGTCGCCTTCCAGCCACAACTTACACGCTAGTTATCCCAGCTTTTAGCTAGTGGCTAGAAGCTGGAAGATGTCTTCACGCGATCGAGCCTGCCCGCAACAGTTGAGTCTTTACCGCGATCCGCTGTTCCAGGCTCAATCCGGCAAGCGCCGCATCCAGTGTTCGCACATCCACCGGACCCTCGCCGAGTCCATGCTTGGCCAGCATCTCCGCGGTAGCCGACGGCAACGTCCTGCGCAGCGGATTCAGCGCAGTTGGCGACGCCCCAGCCTTCAGTTCGCCCAACTCCCGTTCGGCTGCGGCCAGTTTTTCGGTTAACTCCGCCTCCCGCAGGCTCTGCTCGACCGTCGCTGAAATTCTCTCCACCTCGCCGCTCAACCTTCCTTGCCGCTCCTCAAGCCAGTTCAGCGTTTTCTCCAGCGAGGCCGTTGCGGCCTCCAGTCGTTCCGCTATCTCTCTGCTTTCCTGTTCCATCTCATTCCTTTCCTGTCCGCCGTGAGTCTCCGGCGCATATCGCTCCGGTTCGCTAACTTGCAGACAAATGAGGCTCCGCATCGCGGAGCCTGGTTGCCGATTGCAGGCTCATCGACTTGCCTGTCTGCCGATCCGTCGTCCCACTAACTCGCCATGCGGAAGCTGGTCGCTCGATAAGCCGCCTTGTCCCGAAGCAGGATCGCCGCTCCCGTGAAAGTCACCCTGGTCAGCTTCCACACCTCGGCCCGCATATCCTCCACACGTGCGTCGGCCAACTCATAACTCATGCCCATCGTCTCGGGTGCCTGCGCATGAATCGCGCCTGCTACCTCGGGAAAATCCCGGGCATAAAGGTATCCGCGCACCATCAGCCGTTGACCAACCAGATCCGCCTCAGTCAGCAGTCCGATTTTGCGCCGCGCGTCGTGCCCGTCCCATCCCGGACGGTAGTCCACCGCCATTCCCAGCAGCGATGGCAGCGCCTTCTCCGCCGCCTCTCGCGTCAACATCACCCGGTGCCCGCGCGCCCCGGCCGGAGCCTTGTCGCTGGCCGCATTCACCACTGTCAATACCCCCTCGAACGCCACCCGATTGGGGTGCCCGTCCACATGAGGAATCTTCACCGCCATCGCTTCCAGTCTCATGCGCTCCCCGCCCATCCGATCTTGTTGCCTAGCCCACCTGCTCCGCAGCCGCCTCGCCCGCCAACTGCGCCGTCCCATCCTGCCGCAGCGGTCCCAGCCCCCGCATCGCTCGCACCTCGTCCACTGTCAGAACCCCGGCTTGCAGCAGTTGCACCTGCACCGCCAGTTCCGTCTCCTCGTCCCTCGCATTCAGGTCGTTGAAGACGAACTCGAACTCCCGCCAGCCGATGCACTTGCCGAAAAGGTCGCGCGTGATATGCCCGGCCAGCAGCATCGCCAGCGGCGAGATCGCCCCGCGAAAAGCCTCGTCGGTCATCTCCGCTGCCGTCGACTGATTCACATCCGCCTCTAGCCCCAACATCAGTGGCGGCAATCCGAATGCGTTGGCAACCATCCGGATCAAAAACTCCTGCCAGGCCAGCCGCATATCCGCGTCGGTGCCTTGCGCAAAACGAAGTACCTCGGGCTTCTGCTCGGTCGAGATCAGCGGCACCCGCCCCGTTCCCTCGATCTCGTCCTGCCACCAGCGAATCAGGCGGTCGTGCTGCGCCGGCGTGGCCTCGTTCAGCCACAGCGCATACTGCGCCACAGCATTGGCCGCCAGCTTGCCCGCAAACCGGTGCGCGCTCAAGAACTGGTTGACCGTCTCGAAGGCCACCTCCAACGGTCCCAGTCCGAAGGGCGTAAAGCTGCGCGGATTCATGCGCACGTACATCAACTGGTCGTCGCGCAGTTCGATCGCGCTCGACTCCAGTTGCCCCGGCAGCGCCTGCGCATACCGGGGCGTCTCCGGCCGGCCGTCCCAGCGCGGATTGATGCGAATGGATGCCCCATCCACCGCCCACAGCATCGCAGGCCGCTCGCCGTCCCCGGTCGGCTCCATCTCGATGGCCCCATATCCGCCCGTCAGCGCGTCCTCGATAGTCTGTTCGATCAACGTGCGAAAGCTGTCCACTTCATTCGGCTCTTCCAGCGTCCTGCGCAGCGCCCGTATCTTGCGCTCCGCAAAGGCCAATTCCCCCGACTTCACCCCGCGCCGCACCCGCACCTGCCAATCCATCGCCGCAATGCGATCCTTGATGACGTTGATCGCCCGCCGAACCACCGGCGTCTCCGCAAACCGGCGCAGATTCATCGGCGTCGGCTTGGGCAAATGCCGCCCCGGAAAGTGAACCGGACTCAGTATCGAGGGCAGCGCCAGCGTCCTGCGCTCCGCCTCGGCATCGGCCGCGCCCGCCGTCAAATCCCCCTTCCGCCCGCTCCCGGTCGCCTGCCGCCAAATATCCCGCAACTGTTCGCCTACCCTCACACGCACCTTCCTTTTCCCGCTTGGCCCGCAAACAAAAAGGCACGGACCTGGAAAGGGCCATGCCTCGTCTTCGAAATTAGGCGGTGAACAGCGGTCAGTTATCGACGATCCGTTGGCATCTCACCAAAGACACCCCGATGACTTCCTGCCGCTCTAGCTTCCTAACAAAATCAATCCTACCGCAAATGCGGTTAATTATCTGCAAACCGCGTAGATAACTTATTCGCGGTTGAATGATAGAGTTATTCCCCTGTTCACTGACATCTGTTCACTGACAACTCGCTTCTCACACCCGCAACTCCCGCCGCGCCGTCTCCGCCATTCGCCCCAGATCGGAGGTGGTCAGCACCCGTATCTCGTGCTCTTCCATCGTCTCCACCCCAAAGCGGTACATCTCCAGACGTTCCGGCTCCTCGTCGGTCGCCCCCAGCCTGGCTGCTGGCTCAATCACCGCCGTCAACTCCAGTTGCGCCTTCTCCACCCGTTCCACGCCTATCCGCAACCCCGCCGCCGAAAATGCCAGAACCTTGGCCATCTCCACACCCGGCTCCAGGCTCACGGCGTGAAACATCCGAATCGTTCCGTTGGGCCGGTACCCGCAGTCGATCCGCAGCGGATCCCCGGCTCGCGTATACTCCGAGGCCGCTATCCGCTTGCGCAGCAGATCCCATACCCCGGCCCGCTCGAACTCGCCCCGCATCCGCGCCTGGATCGCCGCCCGTCCGCTCAACCGCTGCGTTCGTTCTCGCGCCGGCGGCTCGACATAGAGCCGCATCAACTCTTCCATTCCCGCCGGCAGGCTCTCCGCCAGATAAGCTTTGGGCGCGGTCATCTGCACACTCAACGAAAGAGACTCATTCAGCAGCCGCATCAGGTTTCCGGCCGGCTCTTCCAGAAAGCGCCTGCGCAGTTCGCCTTCCATCCCCTCGAGAAGCGCGGTATCGGCCTCCGGGTCCAGGCAGCGCACTCGGCGCCAGTCGCGTGTAAAGCGCACCAACACCGGATCGGGACTGCCCTGTTCGCGCAGGATCACCCCGATATGCACATACTCGTTCCGCACCGCGTCCGGTACATACCGGAGCAGTTGAAACTCGCACATCCGCCTTTCATTCGCGCTCGTCATTCCCGTGTCAACCGCCCACTTCCGCCACGCCCCCGGCAACCGCTTCACTCCAGGTCGGGCAACCGCCTTAACCGCATATCAACCGCCCACTTCCGCCACGAATCCGGCAAACGCTTCCCACCCGTGTCAAGCGACCCTTTGCTCTCCGTACCCGTTCTTCCCTTCTAATTCACTCTTCCCTTTATGTTAGTCCCCCATCTTCCCTCTTTCCAATCGTCTCCTTCAATTTTCCCCCTACCTCTCCATTTCGGAAACGGCTCCCGATCCGACTTCCCGAATTCTTCAATCAGCTCTCGTATCCGTCCGCGCCGCGCCAGCAGCCTTTCCACCAGCGCCTCCATCTCGTTCAGATCCCCGCCGTACCACTCCGGCGGAATCTCGCCGCCCGCCGCCCACACCGTCTCTTCGGGCATCGTCTCCATCCGTGTCAGCCACGGCTCGAACGACTCCCATCCGGCGATCTCCCGGTAAACGTCGTTGCGATAGTAGACGCCGCGCAGCGGAACATCCTCGAACCTCCACTCCCCGGCGTGAAAGCAGTAACCGAAGTCGATGAAGACCGCCCGATAGCGCCGCTCCCGCTGCTTGCGCGTGAAGACCGCCTGCCGCCCGTTGGCGTTTCCGGTCCATTTGTCCAGCGCCAGTATCCCGGCAAACTCGCACAGATTCCGCACCTCGGCAAGTTGTTCCTCGGGCAGATAGTCCACCACTTGGCCCGGCATCAGCCCACCCACAAACCGCGACCCGAACTGCAATCCCGGCTGGCAGCGCACACGCGTCCGTCCCAGGTCGATCTCCAGATCCGGCGTGTTTTCCACCAGCCAACTCGAAACATCCACCAGCTCCACCTCCGGAGCCGTCAGTCCCGCCGCCGTCGCCAGCTTCGAGGCCAGAAATTCATTGGCCAGCACCCGCGTGTGCTGCGGATTGTTCTGGAACTTCACCACGTACACGTGACCGTCCGCGCCCAGCATCAACTGGCCCTGCGCCCCGCCCCGCATCCGCCGGATATGCTGCACCGCCAGTACCGCCAAGCCCCGTTCCCTGCTTTCCTTATATCCTCAGTCGAATTCTAACGCTCGGACCGGAAGCTGCCCTTCACAGCAGTTCCGCCCGCGCCCCCAGCCCTATCGCCATGGCCATCACCCGGTCGTCGTGCGTTCCAGCCCGCGCACCGGTCTTCCCGTCCGCCTGCCGCACAAAACTCCGGCATTCGGCCAGCAGCTTCCGGCTCTGAAACCGCTCCGCCTGTTCCACCAGTCCCGCATCCAGCCGCCCCAGAGCCGCCGGCCGGCTCAACGTTGTGGTCAGCCAACCCGCCTGCCCGCTCTGACGGTAAATCCGCTTGTATCCGCAAACCGTCTCCGCCAGCGCCAGCACCCCGCTGCCGTGATTGTTTCTCTCCACCACCAGCCACGCCTGGTTGTACTCGGCCGCCAATTCCGTCGCCAGCCGCGCCAACTCCAGCCCCCCCACATGCCCGGCAAACTCCGCGCACTGCAAACCTGTCTCCATCTCCAGTATCTGGATCGCGGAATAATCGCCTTCGCTCCCCCCTCCCGAGGGGTCCACCGCCGCCAGATAATCCTTGCCCTTCAGCGGCGGCAGCCAAATTTCCAACTCCCCGTTCCGCCTGCGCTCCGTCGGCTCCGGCGCCGTCGCCAGCCGCGACTCCACCGCCGCCAGCTCGAAGACCGAATTGCCGCTGGCCAGAAAGCAGCTCTCCTCGTCCTCGGCATACTCCTGCCGCGCCAGTCCGCGAAAGTTCGCCCGAATCTGCCGCCGAAAGCCGATCTGCTCCAAATCCAGCCGCTTTCGCGCCATCAACCCCCGCTCCTCCGCGGTCAAGCTGGCCTCATCCACCGCCCGCGCCCGGTAGCGCCGCTCCATCCACCAGGGAAAGAAGTGCCGCGCCATACCCGTTTCGCCGGCCTTTTGCCACTCCTCGTGGAAGCAACCGCCTACCCCGTCCGGCGTCGATTCCAGAATCACTTCCGCCCCCGGAGCCAGCGCCGCCCGCAGCCCCGCCAGCGTCTCCGCCGGGTCTCCCGGCCAGCGCGCCAGTTCCGAACCGTGCAGGTTCTGCGCCGTCAATCCCCGCCCCGCGTTCCGTTCCCCCGCCGAGACCACACGATACTGCGCATCCATCTCCGGGAAAACAATCTGCCGCGCATTGGCCCGCGAGGTCCGCAGCGCTCCTTCCCGCAACTCCTCCGGCAGCCAATCCAGAAACCGATGCACGATCCGGAATATCTCCTCCGCCGCCTCCTGCGTGTGCGCCACCTCCAGGGTCAGCGTGCCCGGCTGAGTAATGGTCTTCAGAAAAAACCGCGCCGCCGCCCAGGTGGTCAGACCCATCTGCCGCGCCTTCAGAACGATGTTTCGCTGCCCGCGCCGCCGCTCGAAGACCCGCTGCGCCGCATTCGCCTTCAGCGGCGCCGTCCAACCCTCCCGCGTCCTCACCAGTAGCAGTTTCTCCGCCAGCGCCATCCCCACCGTCCGTCCCCGCAGACTCGCCGGCCGCTGATCCAGTATCCTTCCATACCTCGCCAACTCCTCGGCATCCAGTTCCTCAGGGCGAAGCTCCCACTCGCCCATCCCATGACTCTGCGCCTTCAAGCTGGAACCCATGCCCTTCGCCACCCCCGGAATCCGCTAACTTGCCAACCCGCTCCCGGCGCGCCGGGGCTGACTTTCCGTCAGATTGCGCGCTAATTCCCCCCGCACCAGTACTTCACCGTATACGCCGTCGATGCCGTCAACGCCGCATTGGCCGTCAGCGTCACCGCCGTCGTCGATTCCGTCCAGGTCGCCGTCGTCACCCGCCCAATCCCGCTTTGCAGCACGTCCACAATGCAGTTCGCCATATTCGTATGCGTATTCGGAAAACTCAACGTAGCCAGCGTCCCCGTCGCCGGACTCGTTCCCGTCGTCACCGTCACCGTCCCGCTCACCCCATCGCACACATGGCTCGCCGCGCAAGCGATCGCTGGCCCCGTCCCCGCCGCCGCCCCCGTCGCCAGCCCCATCGTTCCCGCTCCCAGCATGAACTTGCCCGACACAAAACCCGTTGCCGTCGTATTGCCGCTCCCCGTCACCGTCAGCACCGCCGCCGGACTCGCCCCGCCGCTCTCCACCAGCATTCCTCCCGTCCCGCTGCCGCCCGTGCCGTTCACCACAACCGCATTCGCCCCCGCCCCGGCATTCAGGTTCGTATTTCCGTTCTGGTAATAGACTTCCCGGTCAAGCGAGTTCACCGCATCCGTCAGCCGAAGATAGTTGCTGGCATCCTTCTTCAGCTTCCACTCCGACATTCCCGTATAGCTGTTCCACGCATACGCACCCACCTGTTCCGCGCCCGCTCCAGGCTGAATCGTCACATCCTGCTCCGCCGGCGCCCCATTCGCAAACGTCGTCGCATTGCCCGTGAACGTCGGAGAACTCGCCATTACCAGGCTTCCCGTCCCCGTAGTCGAGCAACCGGTGCCGGAATACGAGAACCCGCCCGGCCCGAAGCTGTAAGAGCAAGCGGGGCTTGCCCCATTGCGATTTGTCGCTCCCGCCGTCGCGCTCCACGTCTGCGTTACCGGGTTGTATCCCCACACATCGTTGGCATACTGGCTGGCGTTCACGTTCGTCACTCCTAGAACCGGAATCGTCTGATTCCAGGAGTTGCATACCTTGCTGTTCGTGAACGAATCGAAGCAGTCGATATACAGCCCCGCCATTTCGGAATTGCCGTTCGCAGCGTAGGGCGGCAATAGCATCGCCAGGCCATCCGCGTGAGGGCCTTCTTCAACTATTCCGTAAGGCGTCCCATATTGTCCCATGCCCGGAACGTAGGACTGATTCGCTACTGGATAATTCTGATAAGTCGTTGCCGCATTGTTATTGACGAATGTAGCTTCGTAATCGTTGGTCCCGAAGTTTCCGTTCGTCACAAACGATATATTGTCGTGCGACCCGTCGCCCTGATGATTCGTCACCGCCAGATTGAGACCCAATGTCCGGCTGGCAAAGTAGTGCGGCTGTTCGACGGCGTCTCCATTCGTAAACGTTCCCGAGATCGCCGTCGTCTGCACCGCCGAGCCATCCACCGCGCCGGTCGTCTTGTTGTAAACCTCGAAAACTCTCGCCTGCGGGAAGATATGGTAAGCGTTCGTCGGTACAACCGACACCGTCGGTGTCCCGCTGATGCCCGCCCCCGGCGTAGCCACCGCACAACTTGCTAGTGCTCCCGCGTTGATTCCGCTCACGTAGATAACCGGCGCCGTCGTCGCGGTGATGCCGGCGATGACAAGCTGCGGAGGATCGTTGACGCCGATGTAGCCGCTCCCCCCGGTTGCCGTGCAGCTCGTCACAGCGCCTCCACTCACCGTCACCGTGGACGTTCCGCCCGTTCCGCCCATCTGCGCATAAGCGTGGGTGCTGAAACCGTTCACATGGCCGGCCAATCCATCGCCGAACAGTTGAATCGCATTTCCGCTGCTGTTCGAGATGATCGGATACACCGTACGTATCGTGGTTCCCGATGGAATGGGATCGTCGGAATCGGTCGTGCTGTTTGTGCTCGTCGCGTTGTCCGCGTCCAGCGAAAATCCGTAGCACGTCAACCCGCCCGCCGCCACCGTGGAACCGCTCATCAAAGGCCAGTGCATCTCCGCGACCGTGATCGTTCCCGATCCCACTGCCGTTATCTTCGTGCACATCCACTCCGGGTTGCCCGTGTCGAATAGCCCCACCGTCTGCCCAACTGAGAACCCACTCGTGCTGGCCACGCTGATTGCTTGGTTCGCGCGTGGGAAGGTATTCGGTCCGGTGTTGTCCTGCACTGCCGCTGTTGTGGTAGTGATCCCCGTCGTGGCCCCGTACGTCGTGTACCAATCCACACCCGACGATCCAGTGATCTGACCGGCGGATGCGTTGACCGTGGCCATATACCCGCTCGTATCCGCGCGAGTCAAATCGATCAGCGCAAGTCCGTCTCCCATCCCGCCTGGATTGCCCGCCGTCTGCGAAAGAACGAAGGTGCAGTCGCCGGAGGTTGCGCAACTGTAGCTGGACAGCGTTCCATCCCAAACTTCCCCCATCTCGCCAACGCGCCCGTGCCAAAGTTCATGGCCCTCGTTCTGCCCAAGTGCGATACCCACTCCATAGTCCCACGTCGCAAGAGCTATATTGTCGCTCGGAGAGTACTCGTGCCTGCCCATTGAAATCGAGTAAGTGGAAGCCTGCGAATTCGTCTGTTGCCAGATATTGAGACCGCGCGATGCCGTCTCGGTATTGTAAAAGTCCCGCCCCCCCGAAAAAAACGTCTCGGCAACCTGCAAACCAGCTGGAGCCGCCCCGGAAAAGCCGTTCCCCATTGAAATCGTCGAGGATGCGAATGTGGCCTGCCCTACAAATCTTCCGAATGAGTCGAAAGCTTCTCCCCCATTGCAAAGCACCTCCGGTCCGCCCCAACGATCGTCCGTCACGCATCCCACCGCATCGGCGCCCTTCGGTCCATACTCCTGGTAGGGGCTATTCTGTTGCGCGTTCCCCATTCCCCACGGTTGCCCCTCCAACTGGGCATAGAGAGCGGGCGCAAGAATCGAGCAGACGTAAGCCTGCGATGCGCACTGGGTCAGCGACATCCCTATCCCGTTGTTTCCCGTTCCCCCAGGCGACTGCCACTGGTCGGCATAGAGCGTCCCCTCCACCGTCTGCCCCCCGGCCACCGTCGCGCCGGTCCCGGAATAGACCGCGATCTGCCCCGCCGTCCCAGCACTCACCGTCCCGCCTCCGCCCCCGCTTCCGCATCCCGATCCGGTATTGGTGACGAATCCCGAGTTGTCGATCTGCAAGCAGTTGTGCCCGCTGCTCGCCGCCAGTCCGGGAAACTTGATCGCCGCCGTTCCCGTAAAGCTCGCATACAAGGAATTGCCGTTGCCCCCATATATATTGAACGCCGAACCCGACCCGCTTTCGTAATTCACCCGCACTGTCCCCAAGCTGTTCGAGGCATCGATGTAAGTGTCCCCGCTGTTGGTGCTCTGGTAGGCCTTGAAACTGTCCAGTCCCCCCGTCGCCGAGTTGAGCGCCCAGTTATTGCTTCCATCCTTCACCATGTACCACTGGCTGTTCCCGTTCCAGTCCTTGTAGATGAACGATTCCTTCTGGCTGGTCGTCAATCCTGCCCAAAGCGTCGCGTCGATCTCCGCGTCCGCCTGGTTCTTCACCGTCGGCGTCGAATTGAATGTCGTTGCCCCGCCCACCTGCAATGTGCCGTTGAACTGCGCATTCCCCGCGTTGTTGATCGTCGCTACCGTCGTTTCGATCGGCCCGCCCGATCCGAAGACCACACCGCCCGTACCCGCGCCGTTTGACCCGTTCAGCACCACCGCGCCCGTTCCCGCCGAATTCAAAACCGTCTGGTTGTTCGTGCTGCCCGACAATGCAATCTCCGCGATTGCATTCGGCGGTGTCGTCTGGTTTGCCCCCGTAAAACCGACCGTCGGCTGCGACGTATAACCCGATCCGCCCGAACTCATCGTGATGCCCTGCACCACGTAACCGCCCGGGCAACTCAACGAACTCGTCGTAGCCATCGCCGCCGCTCCCGCCGCGCCCGTTCCACCCCCGCCCGTGTAACTGACCGTCGGCGGTGTCGAAGATGTATAGCATCCTCCGTTGTTCACCAGGGTGTTGGTCACCGTATCGCTCGTCGAGCTCAGATACTGACCTATCGAGAGACGGTTCACGCCGTTCAGAAGATCGTCGATGTTGTAAAACTGCTCGCCGCTCGTTCCATCCGTGTAACCAGCCTCCCAGCGATAGCCGTAGTCGGTCTGTATCTCGTTCAACAAACCCCGTTCATTCCCAAGCCCGATCCCCAGCCGCTCATGATTGGTCACCGTCGCGTCCTTCTGGCTCGCGTACCAGTCACCATTCAGTCCGTTGAAACTCCGGTGAAATGTATCGAGGAAGCTGTTGCGCGTGCCGTTGTCCGTCAAAGCTCCTGTAAACATTGTTCCGCCGGTCATCCAATTGTTGTATGAGCTGCCCGTATCCGCCACCGCTTGATTGGTCGAGTTCTCGTTGCGCAGCCCCACGATCGTATTGTTTTGAGCGTTCGCTCCCAAGTGCAGCGCCGTTGAGCATCCCTCTACGTCCCCACCCGTGAAGGTGTTTCCATCCCCTTGTTGAAGGTTGATCCCATAAGTCCCCGCGATTGGGCTTCCCCCGCTGGTCGGGCAGTCGATGTGCAGCCGCACGAACGTGCTTGCGTTCATCCAGTCCGTCGTCGCCGCATTCGAGACTTGGTGTCCGATCGCATTCACCGCCGTCTGGAATCCGTTGAAGGCCAGGTCGAAGAAAGTTCCCCCCGCGTAATTCCCCGTCCCGTCCAGTGTCATTCCCGTCTGGTTCGAGTTGCCCAGGAAATACAGGCTCTCCAGATACAACTCTTGGGCCCGATAAGCGATAAGTCCCTGCGCCGTCGCGCTGCTCGACGTTGTCGTATTGATAACCGCGTTGTCGATATGAAAACCAAGAGTATCCGCCGCATAGGTCGGATCTCCCACCTGCACCATCGCGCCCGTCCCTGAGTATTGGAAAGCTGTCCCGCCCATGCTGCCGCTCGCCGCGCTCCCGCCCCGCAAAGCGCAGCCCCGCAGCGATACATTTCTCGTTCCCGCCGTCACAATCGCCTGATTGGCCGTAACGATCGTCGCGCAAGGCAGCAGCACCGTCGTGTTCCCCGTCGAAATCGTCAGGTTCGACCCCATCGACAGGTTTCCCGTAAAGTTGCGCGCGTCGCACGTGCCCCCATAACTCGCGCTTATCGCGCCTAAGCAAGCCTGTAACTTGGCGCCAAAATCCGCCCCCGGAAACTGGTCCACGGGCAATGCGGTTCCCAGACCGTTGTGGATCGTCTGCGCCGCATAACTCCCGCCGCCCGGCAACGTCCCGCCCCCGCCGAACTGCGTTCCGTAACTCTGCGACCCGGCCGCGTTCCAAACCGTGTAACCGCCGTTGCTCTTCAGCAGGTTGCCGCCGAAAAACGTCATGTTCTCGCCCGCAATCAGGTTCACCGGCGCCGCCGTGTCCCATGTCCCCGCCGCGTTCACGCTGGCCGTCGTCGTTGCCGAGCAGCCCACCCCGCCCGAAGTGACTGTTACAGTTCCAATCGCCCCGTTGCTGTTCACGCTTGCTTTAGCCTGCGCCGTGCAACTTCCGCTGAAAGCGATCGGAACTTGCGTCCCGTAAGGATCGAATCCCAATCCATGTTCCGTTCCAACCGTAACTGCCGTTATGGCTCCGCCCGCGGCCGTCACGGTCAGCGCCGGCTGCACAGCGTTCCACGTCGCCGCCACCACCGCATTCCGCACTGTCCAGCCCTGCTGCGTACTCGGCAAATCCAGCACCAATCCCGTCGGCGTTTCCGCGGTAGCGGACGAGTTGCCTACTGTCGCGATCAGATTGTCCAGCACGTCGTTCGATCCCGCCGCCGCCGTGAATCCATGCGTCGCCTGTATCGTGATATTCTGCCACCGGTTCGAGTCCGCTGTAAGTCCAGCCGGCGCGATTACCGGCAGCGCCGGAATCGCAATCCCCGTGTTCACTCCGCGAATGTCGATATTCCGAAACTCGCTCCATTGCGGCCACTGCGCCAGATACATTCCGCAAGTATGCGTCGAGTGCGCCCCTGGGTACTGAGCCGCCATCGGGTCCACGCCCGCCGCCGCTATCTCCACGTTCTCTATCGCCGCCACGCGCAGGCCGTTTCCGCCCGCACCCGTCGCCGCCGGCATCGCTATGGCGCAGTTGCCCACCGCCCACGCCGTGCCCGTTCCCGCCGTCCCGCTCAGCCCATTTCCTCCCGGCGAAAAAATCGAGTTGCTCTCCAGCGGACGGCCTGCTCCGCAGCTGCCCGCCGGCGCGCGCCCCTCGGACGCCGTGCACGATATATCTATACTCTGATCCACATAGAGCGTAAGATCGTGAAGCCGCGTATAAGACAGTAGATTCCCGCTGTCCGTCGCTGTCGCCAGCACATCCTGCCCAGGAAACCCCATCAGCGCCGAGACTTGCTTGCCCAATCCGCCGATCGACTCTCCATGCCAGCTCAGCGTGCGCGTCTTGCACGTCCCCTCCGGTATCGTCAGCGCCACCCCAGCCGTCTGCGCATAATTGATCGCCGCTTGCAGCGCGTTCGTGTCGTCCGTAGCACCATCGCACTTTGCCCCGAACTCCTTCACGCTCCGCTCGTACTGCTGCGACCCGCCCGTGCGAAGATCGGTAACATAGACCCCGTTCGGATTCGTAAACCCATCCGTTCCCGCATAACTCGGAGGTATCTCCACCGCTCCGTTGCTTCCCGCCGCGCTCAACGCCGCTTGCAAGGTGCTCTGCGAACTTCCTGCCGCCGGCGATTCGATCCCGTTCAGTGACGGGGCGATCAGCGCGCCCGTCATGTTGCCGCCCGCTAGCGGAACCGCAAGAGCGAAGGTCGCATCCACATAGTGCTTGTCCGCCGCTTGCAAGGGTTGTATGGGGTCGCCATTCAAGTAGAGCGGCCCGCTCAGCGATCCTCCGTTTGCGGTCAGAACGCTCTCCGATATTTCGGCTATAGACTGATCCACATACGCCTTGCTCACCGCCTGCACCGCCTGCGCCGCCGGCATAAGTTGCGCCTGCACCGATCCCAAACTCGCCTGCGCCGCCGCCGGCACCACCCAGTATTGTGTGCTGGTCGTGCCGTCGCTCATCTGGTAGACGGCGGTGTAATACAATCCTGCCGGCGTTGCTCCCAGATTCGGCGCCAGATTTACGCTCAAAAAGCCATCCGGGGCTATGGTCACCATCATCTGCCCAGCCACCACAGACTGCCCGCTCACCGTCGTAAACGCAGGCCAACTCACGTTCAGTGTCCCCGCTCCCGGCTGTCCATTCGCCAGATACACCGTCCCCTGAACCGTCGTCGTGCTCACCGCCTGTGCGTGAGCCGCCCATCCCGTCGCCACGACGATCAGGCCGATCAGCCCGGCCGCTATCGAACGAAGTTCCATCCATCTACCGGTGCGCAACCACTCGTTTTTCGTGAGCTTCATCCCGTCTCTTCTTTCTTCCGAAGACCGCGGCAAACTGCCCTTCTGCCGCTAACTCCGCTAAGTCAATATCCAAGACCGACCGTCCACGGCGATCGTTCCCGTTTCGCCGTCAACCTGCTGACTTGCTGCGCCCGCGCGGAGCGAAGCTGACTCGCTGCCCTTCATGCGCGCTGGCTTCACGCCCTCGGACCATCCCTGTCCAAAGCGCGTGAAGCCATTGCCGCCCAACCGCCGCATTCTCTGTCCGCTATCTCCCGCCGAAAAAGAACGCGGGCTATCCCATCACTCTTCCGGCTCCCGTCGTCCAGAGCCTATTTCCGCGTCCTCTTCACTGGACTCGCCGTTCCACTCCCGCTCCGCCGCAAGCGCCTTTGCCCAACTCCGAACGCGCCGCTTCTTTCCGTTCTCCACGCCGTCGTCCGGTTCCCCCGCCAGCTTCACCAGCAGTTGAGCGCACCCCGTATGACCCTTCAAAGCGCTTTCTACCAGCTTATCCACGATCATCTCGCCCTTTGCGTCCAGAGCCTTGCCGGCCGCTTCGCTCAACTTCGAGCTTCTCCGGCCCGTCTTGCTCCCGCCCACGCGCGGCTTTCTCGCCGCTGCCTGCTTCGGTCTTGCCACGTCCATTTGCCCGCCATTCCCGTCCCACCATTCCACGGCGGTGTGCTCCGTAGAAAAGGAAATGGAGGCGACCCTCTGCGGAATCCCCTCCACTCTCCTCCGAATTGGTGTCTCGGGAGCCGCGAATGCAGCCCAACTTCTTCCCTTGCGAGGAAGCCGGCCCGCATAGCTCCTCGCGGCTCCGCGTCAATCCGGAATGCGCTCGAAGCTCTTCCGTCGTCTGGCCCACGTCGCCCTTTGACCCTCGGTCCGCATGAGTCGCGGCCATGCCATCAGGTCAATACTCCAGACCGTCCTGAAGATATTCCCACTTTCTTCCCCACGCTTGCGAATCCGCGGAAGTAGTCCGAAAAATCAGAAAAGACTCCTGTACTCTTCCCTGTCTCTTCATCTCACTTTGAATGTTCTTAGCTTAACCAAATCTCCCAGAATTATCTGCACCCCTTTTCTCTGCCCCTTCTCTCTTGTTATCAATAGGTTAGTCATGTTTTCTCCCCTCCAGGTCTTTGACGTGTTTCCGCAATCGGAACAGCTGCTTCCCGAAACGGATACCTGCACAAAATCTTTTCTCATGCCCATCTCCCGCTCGATAGCTCGCTCACCTGTCGTCGGCTATCCGCGCGAAACGAGATAACTCGCCTTTTCTTTGCATCTTCTTCCCCGCCGACTCTCACTATGGCCTGTTAACGCTACGGATTCGCCCTCCTCAGGCGGTGTTAACAGGACCAAGACGAATACTGTTGCCGCTTGAGATGAAAATGGACGGCAAACTTATCGAGTCGCGGCTTCCTTGTCGAGCGCGGCAATGGCATCGTCAGGCGTGGCAGGCAGCAGCCGGGCGCGGCTAAGCACCTTGCGAGTTAGACCGGTAAGCGCCATCGAGCCAGCCTCGCCCAGCGGAACCCACCGTCGCGCGCCGCCAATGATCGCCATGCCTTCAATCTCGTCCTCGACAACCGCCCGGATGCGCACGCGGTAGTTGACCTGCATGACGGTGTGGCGCACCGTCATAAGCAACTCCGGTTCGGGAACGACCGCGTCCCGCGCCCGGGGCAGCTCCCACAAATCGGGCATCACCGTCAGTCCCCTCGGCCGCTGTTCCAGAAGCACCTCGCGCTGCCTCGATCCAACGCCACCTTGCGGATACGCGCCATGACGTATCGAAAGCGCGTGGGCCACTTCGCGGCGCTCCATCGCGGGCCGCGCGGGTCGTTTGTGTTCGCCCTGGGTTCTGCAGTCGGACGCCACCGGGCAGGCCGGACACAGCGGATTGCGAGGGAGGCAGAGAATCGCGCCCAACTCCATCAGTGCCTGATTGAAGTCGCCTGGATGCGCGGTGTCCAGCAGTTCAATGGCCAGCGCCTCCACCTTTCGACGCACTGCGCCTCCGCCCCTGCTGCCCTCGGCATCCCAACCCTGAAGCCGGCAGAGCACCCGCTCCACGTTGCCGTCGACTGCGGCCACCGGCTCGCCGTGGGCGATGCTGGCGATGGCGGCCGCCGTGTAGACGCCTATGCCGGGAAGAAGACGCAATTCGGCGCTGCTTGCCGGCAAATTGCCCTGGTAACGCCGGGCCACAAACTGTGCGGCCTTATGCAGCATCCGGGCTCGCCTATAGTAGCCCAAACCGCTCCACAGCGCCAACACCTCCTCCTCCGCGGCCAGTGCGAGCGAGACCAGCGTAGGAAACCGCGCCATGAATGTCTGGTAGCGATCCACCACCGCCGCCACGCGGGTCTGCTGGAGCATGATCTCCGAGACCCAGATCGAATACGAGTCGGAACTGCGCCGCCAAGGCAGTTCGCGTCGGTTGCGCGCATACCAAGCCAGTAACTTACGCCGCAGCCTTACCGTCTTTCCCGGTTCCAGTATGCGACTTGGCATGAGCCTATCCTACCGCACTTTCCTGACGGCATTTTCTCTCCATTCGTCGCTATTCGATGACTTCGCCATCAAAGCGAACTAACCCATCCGTTCGCTGCCCAGCCTGATATCCGATCCACGCAAGCCCGAGCCGATGCGCTCCTGTCGTTATTCGCCGTTGAAAGCCCTATCGCCATTGCTAGGCCTTTGGTCTACAATTCGTGCTGATGACCGAAAATCTCTCCACTGCCGCCGTCCAAGCGTCCAGCGCTTCGTCTTCCGCGATTTCCCCCGTCACCATGTCCATAGATATTGGAGGATCGGGACTGAAAGCTATGCTGCTGGACCCGTCTGGCAATCCGGTCAGCGAGCGTCAGCGCGTGCCCACCCCTCCCGTCCCCACCCCGGACGCCATACTGGCAGGTCTCGACCAATTGCGCGCCCTCATGCCCGCCTTCGACCGTGTCTCCATCGGCTTCCCAGGAGTCATAAAGCGCGGAATCGCCTTTACCGCAGCCAACCTCCACCCCGCTTGGATCGAGTTCCCGCTTCAAGCCGAACTTGAAAAACGCTGGCGGAAGCCCGTGCGCGTTGCCAACGATGCCGCCGTGCAGGGCTACGGCGCCATCCAAGGCAAGGGTGTCGAACTCGCCCTCACCCTCGGCACCGGCCTCGGCTCCTCCCTCTTCACTGACGGCCGACTCTGTCCCGGCCTCGAACTCGGCCACCACCCCTGGCGCAAGAAGGGCATGACTTACGAGGACTACCTTGGGCGCCGAGGCCTGGACAGATTCGGCAAAGCACGCTGGAACGACTTCCTACAGGCTGCCATTATGCAAACCGCCGCAACCTTCAACTGGGACCGGCTATACCTCGGCGGCGGCAACACCAAAAAGATCGACTTCTCGCCAGCCCCAAACGTTACCGTCGTCCCCAATGAAACCGGCCTGCTCGGCGGCGTCGCCCTCTGGCGGGATTGGGCATAGTGTAGGGTCTCAAGCGGATGGTCGGACGGTTTCAAGTTCGATGTGCAAAGAACTGATAGTGGTATGCCCCGAAATCGAAGTCGGGTAGAGAGAGTTCCGCTGGCATTTCTAGCCCGCGATTTGCGCCGTCTTGAGTTGAGCGGCTGGGCGAACCGATCAAGTCGTTTTTGCGAGCAATGGCTCAGGTCTTCTCCCTTGAGAAGATATTGGCGAATCGGACCGTCGGTGTTTTCGTTGGCGCAGCCTGCCAGGGAGCGTTCGGATCTGCGAAGCAAACCTTGACGCCGGTTTGCGCCGTCGATCGCTCATGCTTGGCCATCTCTTCGCCGCGATCGTAGGTGACGGAGAGCTGCTTTTGCGCATTCACCAGTTCAACGAAACCAAGTTCGCTAACGAACGTTGCGCGCGTTCCTCAGCGAGTCGAACTCCATCTCCGCATCCACGCCGCTTCATGCATCTTGATCCATTTACGCAACTTGCCGGTATTCTTTTCGAACAACTCATACACCAGTTGCGAATATGCGATAACTATCGCTAGTGCCGCCACGCCAATAAGCAGCGAATGACTGTCAGGATACGCTTGCGGCAGATTCATTGCCGCTCTGATCAATATCAGCGCCGGAATATGTGTCAGATACAAGGTATAGGAGCTATGCGCCGATCTTTGCGCCAGCCATGTATAACTGCGCGGCAGCGGGGACGTTGCGCACTGCAGTATTACCCAGATCAGCAAGGTCACAATCATTCCCAGCAGCAGATCGCTTCTCAAGCCTTCATGAAAGCGTGCCAGTATCATGCCCGCCGCGAAGATCGCCAGGGCAGCGGTAATGAATGCTCCTCGCATCCAGGCTCCACGGAATGGAATCGCCGGCAGATACGGTATCCATACTCCCATCAGCCAGGGTATGCCGAGCACTGTGATATGGTAGCCAACGAACCATATCAGTCCGGTCAACGCCGTGATATATCCTGCGCGAAGCAGCCATCGTTGCGTCTTGGTTATCGCCAGCACCAGCATCGGAAAGGCGATATAATACCAGAACTCATTCGACAAACTCCATAGCGCCTCATTGGTTCCAAAGGTTGGCAGTGGATTCCCGCTCATTCCAGGTAATTTGATCGTCTGCAAAAAGAACGCGTTGCCCGCCAGCACAGGGAGCGTAAGGGTCTGGTGAATATCAAAGTGTTGCGAACCCATCCCCGTATGGCCGTTATAAAAGCTCGTCGCGCCCAGCGGATGCATTCCGCTCCAGTCCGCCACTCCGCCCAGCAAGAGCGCCGGCAGCAGGACGGCGTAAAGCCGAGTCAATCGCGTCACAAGATAGCCGCTCCAGGACCAGTATCCGCCCTTCACCGAGCGAAGAACGCTGCCGCCCACCAGATACCCGCTCATCACAAAGAAGACGATTACCCACTGATGGCCTATCCCAGTGACCAGATATACGGCATTCAAAAGAGAATTGGAATGAGAAATATCGGAATAGTTCAAGAAGAATGCGCTGCGCCAATGAAAAAGCAAGACAAAAAACGCTGCAATTCCACGCAAGGCGTCGAGATGAACGGATGGACTGTCCATTGGAGGCTGCAATGCTGGAACCGCAACTTGATCGGTTGGAGTTTCACAATCCATCTGAAGCATTCAACGCCACATCCTATACTAACAGTGTTCCAGAGCCAACTTCTAGAGTCAAGGAATTTGAAACAATAACATACGATTAAAATGGCATTAAAATTAATCGGCAAAGCTGAGTTCTGAACAAATACGTGCTAGCTTTGTCTCAGCAAACGATGAGGTTGAGCGGCACAGCCGGAACTCGGTCGTCGATTCCCACATTCAACACTGCACATGGAGATAGAAAATGAGACCTCGAATTTTCGTTGCCATATTGGCATTGATGACGAGCGCCCTGTGCGCTCAGACGATAACCTGGCCCTCCGGCGGCGCTGGCATTCCGAATTATACCGGCAGCGACTCCTGGGGGACGAGCTATAACGCGTCCGATCAGCAGTTCTAAATGGGCGGTGCTTTTCCTGATGCGACCGTATTGATGAGGCTATGCCAGGAAGGAAATAGGACGTAGGCGCAGATGGTATGCAAATCCTGAAAGAAGCGGGCACGCGCTCCG
>Ga0181520_10003884_pt1 | contig 25675 bp, 14 predicted proteins | sample PEATcosm2014_Bin_29_FD_132451 | JGI IMG/M metagenome (GOLD analysis project Ga0181520, IMG submission 132451) | Peatland microbial communities from MTU Mesocosm Facility, Houghton, MI, USA - PEATcosm2014_Bin02_30_metaG | ecosystem: Environmental > Terrestrial > Soil > Wetlands > Peat | place...
CAAGGATTCTGGATCGGCCAGCCGGTGTTCGGTGCCGACGACGATCAGCGATTCTGAGGGCAAACCGCTGTTGCGAAGAAGCTCCTGGCTGTCGGCAAAGGGAACCGTTTCGTCGGCCTTGGAATGCAGGATGATCGTGCCGGGCTTGACCGTCGTTGCCGTGCCAAATCGTTTCCAGGCCGGGCACATCAACACCAGCGGCGTCGAGCCAGCGTCGATATTCATGGCTACGGCACCGCCACGGCTCGATCCAACAACGACCTCGGGTTGGTGCCGGTCGAAGTCGGCCTGGGCAATGCGGGCGGCGGCATCAAAATCGTCGTCGGGCAAAGCCGGATTCAAGACCTCATGGCCGTGGTCCTTGAGGTAGGTCGGCTTTACGCCGCCCGGTGTCGATTGCCAGCCGTGGAGGAATAGGATTTTCATGGCGGTTTGTAGCCAAGTTTCATGGCCTGCCCGAAATCCTCTTCCGCTTTGGCCTTGTCGCCCTTCTTCTCGTAGGCGATGCCACGGTCGTAATACGCCACTGCCATCTTCGGAGCGAGCCGGATAGCCTCTGTGTAGTCGGCAATCGCTTTGTCAAGTTCGCTTTTGTTCCCGTAGGCGACACCTCGATTACAATACGCATCCGCGTTTTTTGGGTCGAGCCGAACGGCATCTGTGTAATCGGCAATGGCCCTGTCGCGGTCACCCTTGCTTCCGTAGGCGTCACCACGGATTTGATATGCCAAGGAGTATTTTGGATCAAGCCGGATGGCCTCGGCCAAGTAAACAATCGACTTGTCGTAATCATGTTCTGCCTTATAAGCAAGCCCACGATTGAAGTACGTCACGGCATCTTTCGGCTCAAGTCGAATAGATTTGCTAAGGTCGGCAACCGCCTTGTCGTATTCGCGGTTCTGCCCATAGGTGATGCCCCGGTTGCAATATGCCGTGGCGTATTTTGGATCAAGCCGGATGGCCTCGTTCAAGTCGGAAATGGCTTTTTCCAGGTTGCCCCTTTCTCCATAAATACTTCCCCGGACGTTATAAGCCAGTGCTAGTTTGGGATTGAGGCGGATCGCATCATTACTATCCGCAAAAGCCTTGTCGAGGTCACCTTTCCGTGCGAAGGCTCGCCCGCGATTGCCATACGCCTCGGCATTCTTCGGGTCGAGCATTATAGCTTCCGAGAAAGCGACGATGGCGGCATCGTAATCCTTTTTGTCGAGGCAAGTCTTGCCCTTCTCGAACGCCTCCTTCGCTGAATCCGCACTTGCCGCAACGTTCGGCAGCAACAAGACGGTGACCAGCACCGCCGCCCAACACTTGCATTTGTTCATGGCCTTTCCTCCAAGTCAGATGTCCTTTCCATGATACCCCTCCCAATCCGCCGCAACCAGCCGATAGAACCGATGTAGCAACCCAGCAAACTCGAAATCCCGGTCGTATCGAAACCCCAGCTTCTCCATCACGCGCTGGGAAGCTAGATTGACCGGCAGGGTCCATGAGCCAATTTCAGGGAAGCCCAGATGCCCGAAGCCGACATCCAAACTGGCCTCGGCCATCTCCGTGGCGAATCCCTGGTTCAAGTAATTGGGCATGACGGCGTAACCGAGGCCCACGACTTCCTGGCCGTCAATCTGGCGGATGTTCAGGCCACCCAGTCCGATGAACAGCCCGTCTTTTTTCAGGCGGAAGACCCAAGAGCCGAAGCCGTGTTGCTGCCAGTGGTCTACGGCCTTTTGGATTCTTTCCGCAATCTTCTCTTCGGAAAGCGGCTTGCCCTCGGCAGAAGCGATGGTTTTCACAACCAAGGGATCGGTGTAGAGGCGTTGAAGTTCGGCGTGATGCGAAGGCGTGATGGCCTCGGCAAGCAGGCGGGAAGTGGCGATGGTGGCGATTGGGTTGGGCATGGTTTTGCTTCCATTTTACCGGCCAGCACGACGACTGCCAGGAACCGGATGGCCCTGAATCGCCGCCACGCTTTCTTGGCGGGCCTGCCCTCGCCCTCGATTCCCAAGGCTATCCCTTATATATATGTCGCCGCCAGGACCGCCACGGCGGTCCTGGCGGCCATTTCTGCCCTCTTCTTGATGAACAAACCCGTAGTCGTCGCGAGATTTCGACCCATTCCCCCGGCCACGAACCGGCCCATCGCAAAAATCCATCCGTGGGGGAGCCGTTATCTGACTAACCCCCTGGTTATGATGGGTCTGGGCAATTTCGTCCTGGCCGGGCAGCAGTCTTTGCCACGCCTGCCTGACCGGACCTAACCCTCTGCGAAATCGGAACGCACTGGCCTCGAATTGTTGCAGGGTCACTTTAGCGGGGGTAGAATCAGGCTTTTCCCGAAGTGCGAGACACTGGCCCCCTGAAACGGCCCCCTGCGGGGTGCGGCCCATCCGTGAAACCGGAGTAAGACCGTCAGGAGCCGTGGGGCCAAGGCCATCCTGTGAAACCAGCAGAATTATTGACGAGCGGGCAGCTATGGATTGCGGTGCGCAACCCACGATGGCCGGAGGCTGGACTGAGGACAGGGATTTGAGCATGACCGAACCAATCCTTCGAGAACCCGAGCAGATTCGCCAGGATTGTGTCGCCAAGCTGCGTCCGATTGAAACCAGCGGAATGTTTACGGCGATCCTTGGATGCCTGCTCGGAGAGAATTGGTCTACGCCACGGATCGAGCAACTGAATGTGACCGACAAGTGCCTGTTTGCCCTGAACGAGGGTGATCCTGGTTTCAATCATTTGATTGGTGAGGAAGAAGACTTGATCCGCAACGTCCACGGCCTTGCCAAGACAGCAGGGCTGGATGGGGACGAGTTGGGATACTTGCTGGCGGCGATTGCACGGATCAGAAGAGTGTAATTCGAGTCGAACTTCGGAAAGAATAGGACGTAATGGAAAACACCCCCGCCCCGCCCCCCGAAGTCGGCCAAGCCGTGCGGCTCCGCAACCGGCTCGCCACGGTGCGGGCGGTCGAACCCTACGACAGCCGCACTGGTCAAGGCCGGTTGAATATCGTTGATGTCGAATACCTGGACGACTTCCGCTATCCCGAGGCCGAACAGTTGCTCTGGGAAGTCGAGTCCACCGCCTTTGTGCTGGGCAAGACGACGCTGCCGCGCGTGGACGAGAACCGGCCCGACAGCCCAGACGTGCTACTAGCCTTCGTCAATGCCCATCGCTGGACGCGGTTGAACCGGCTGCGGGAAGGCGACGGCATCGAGAACGAACCGCTCCTCGGCGTCTGGAATTCGGCCATCCAGGTTCACCCATACCAGTTGGAGCCGGTCCTCCGGGCCTTGCAGATGCCGCGAGTCAGCCTGCTGCTGGCCGATGGCGTGGGCCTGGGCAAGACGATCCAGTGCGGGCTGGTTACGGAAGAGCTTCTCCTGCGGCGACGAATCCGCCGCATCCTCATCATCTGCCCGGCCATGCTGCAACGGCAGTGGAAGTATGAAATGAAGCGGAAGTTCAATCTCGACTTCGAGATCATCGACTCCGACTCCACGTTTCAGCTTCGCCGTCGCCTGGGCATCGACACGAATCCGTGGAAAGCGTATCCCCGGATCATCACGTCGATGGACTATCTGCGAATGCCCGACGTTTTGCAGCAGTTTCTCTCGGCATCCGGTGTTGGCCCCGATGCCGATACCGATGGCCGCACGATGGCCCACGCCCCTTGGGATTTGCTGATGGTCGATGAATGCCACCATTTTGCCCCACAGGGCGGCGGTCGTGCCAGCCAGAGAACCAAGATGCTGCGAGAAATTCGCTTCCTCTTCGAGCATCGTCTGTTTGCCTCGGCCACACCCCACAACGGTAAGACCGTCTCCTTCACCGGCCTGCTGGAACTGCTCGATCCGATCCGGTTCCAGATGGATACGGAGATGGATGCCAAGGACAGAGAGAATCTGTCTGAGGTCCGCATTCGTCGGCTGAAAGACGACATCAACAAACAGTCGATCCGGCCACCCTTTGCCGACCAACTCGATCCGGTGGAAATCCCGGTTCGCATGTCCGATCAGGAGGCCGCGTTGTACGCTGCGTTGCGGGAATACCGCAAGAATGGTCATGCCGCACTAGGCAACGCCTCCGCAGCGGAGCGATGGGTGGGCGAGTTCGTCTATTCGCTGCTGACCAAGCGGCTATTATCCTGTCCCTATGCCTTTGCCCGAACGTGGTGGCGGCATTTGGAGGAATCCGACGAGGCCGAACTTACTCTCTTCGACATGGCCCGCGTCTCGGCGGAACGGGCCGAGGAGCAGACCAAGAGCGACGACGAAAAGGCGGTTCTGGAAGAGGATGCCGCTCGGTATGCCGGGGCTTGGTTCCGCCGTCAAGGTCATGTTCAGGAAGAACCGGCGAAGAAGGTCAACGCCATCCTAGAAGCCCTTGGGCTTGGTCGAAAAGTGGTCGAGGACGAGGAGAAGCTCGCAGCCTTGGCCCGAAAGTCCGACTCCAAGACCGATGCCCTGGTCAAGTGGATCAAGGACAACCTATTCGTCAACGGCAAGCTGCGGGACGACGAACGCCTGCTCGTTTTCACCGAGTACAAGGAGCCGCTGCTCATGCTTGAGCAGCGGCTCTTGCAGGAGGGCTTTGACAAGAACACGCTTCGGCTACTCTACGGCGGCATGACTGCCGATGAATTCGAGACAGTGAAATCGGAATTCGAGGACTCGACCGCCGACGTGCGGCTGCTCCTTGCTACCGATGCCGCGTCCGAAGGCATCAACATGCAGGAATGCTGCCGCTGGGTCATCCATTACGATGTCCCCTGGTCGCCTTCCAAGCTCCAACAACGCAATGGCCGCGTCTCCCGTCACGGTCAGGTCCGCGATGTCAGTATCTTCTACTTCCGCTGTGACCAAGAGGAAGACTTGACCTTCCTGCTGAAAGTCGCCAAGAAGGTCGAGCAAGTCAAGGAAGACCTCGGCAGCGTCGAACGGGTTTTCAATGCCGCCATCCAGCGTCACTTCAAGGGCCAGACAACTTCCTTTGATCGAATCAGCGAATTGGTCGATCAGCAGATCGCCATCAGCCCCGAGGGAACGGACCTCGGACAATCCACGCCTGCCGAGATTACTTACGGGGATCGTCGGGCTAGGGAATTGCTCGAAAACACCGACACGCGGCTGGGCATTTCTTCCCAAGCGTTGATCGACATCTTCCAGGCCGCCATCGCTGTCGAAGGACAGGGATCATTGGAAGAAATCAAGGGCAGGTCTGGCTTCTACCGCGTGAAGCCGCCGCCACGTTGGGAGGGGCTTGCCCGGCAGACGCTTACCGTGGGCTCCCGTACCGACCGCATGGAACTGGTTTTCGATTCAACCCTGGTGGAAGAAGAAATCTCGGGCCGCACCGTAATGCGACTCAAGAAGCATCAGGCTTTGATGCGGTTGGGCCACCCGATCATGCGGCAGGCAATGGCTACCCTGTGCCGCCAATTGCACGATCCCAGCGGCCACAATGCCGTCTTCCGCTGGTCGGTTGCCGCCCTGCATCGTTCGGGCTTTGATGCCCTGCTCGCTTTCCATTACACGGTCACCGCGATCAACGAACTGCGGGAGCCGCTCCACGATGAGGTCGTCGCCACCGTCTTTCGCGTCGAGGGCGACCGCTTGACGCCGGTGGATGACGAATTCCAGCGGGTCGTGTTGGGTAGCGAGTTCTACTCCGTCCAATCCACGGCCAGACGGGACGGACTGGTTCGCAGCCTGCGGACGCAATGGTTGCAGCACAAGGATTGTCTTGAGAAGTTCCTCCGCAGCCAGGAGAAGGAAGTCAAGAATGTGCTGGACGGTCGGGCTGCCGCCACGCTCAAGCGGGAACTGGCTGCGGCCAAGGAAAGCTACCAGTTCCGGCTTCGGGAATTGCAGGATCGCAGCCGCGAACAGGCCCTCCAACGCATCGCCAAGGAACTCGTCAAGCAGCGGAGCGAGGCCCAGCAGTTGGCCTTGTTCGAGGAAATTCAAGAAGAAGCTGAAATGGGGCTTCAAGAATTAGAGCAGCAGGTGGCCGTGCTTCGCCAAGACGTGGAACGCACCCGCCAACTCCTCACCAGAGAACGCGACAATCGTGTGAACATCGTACTGCCTAAGCGATTTCAGATTCGGGAGGTCCGCGTGTTGCCACTAAGCCTGACTTACCTTGTTCCGGCTACCAAAGAGGACTTGCAATGAGTCAGGCCGACACTGCCCATGCTTGGTGGTCGCGGTTGCGGCACCAGGGGTTGCTCCTCTCGCCGGTGGTCATGGTGGAGCGGTATCCCACCGCTCCACCCGCAGCCCGGTTCCCCCTGCTCGACAAATTGCGGGACGAGTACACCCGCTTCGTCTCCGCGATTGCCGACCTGAAAGACAACGAAAACCGAGACGAGGCCACGATCCTCAAGTGGGCTGATGCCCTGCTGGAAAAGTATGTCGGCTACGTCCAAGGCCAAGTCGCCAAGCAGCACGATGCTCGCGTAAGTCTCGCCGTTCCAGTCCGCATCGGCACGCGAACCGAGACGATTCGGCCCCATCGCGTCGTCTTCAGCGATGGCACCGGCACGACGACAGCCATGCTGGTCATGGCCGACACGTCGCCGCATGTTGGCCGTGGCCGTGGCCGAACAAAGTATGCCCAGTTCTTGGAATTGCTTCGCGGCACGGGACACAGGCTGGGCCTGCTAACCAACGGCAGCCAGTTCCGGCTGATCTATGCGGGCATTGATTTCGAGTCCTGGTGCGAATGGGAGAGTGAACGCTGGTTCGACGGCGGTGAAGGCACCGAGGAACTCAACGGCCTTCGCCAGTTCCTTTCGCCCGAGTCACTCAAGCCGGTCAAGAGTGGCGTTTCGGGCCTGCTCGATGCGGTCGAGGAATCCCGCAAGCGGCAGGCCGATCTTTCCAGCGTCTTGCGGGAAAATGTTCGCCAAGCGGTGGAACTGATTCTGGAAGACGTTTCTACCAGCCATCGTACCAAGCCCGATCTGTTCGCCGCCCTGGTCGCATCCGGCTCCGAACGGCAACTGACCGATGCCGAGGCCCATGAAGCCTTGCTTCAGGCCACGGTGCGGATCGTCATGCGAATGGTCGTCTGTCTGTTTGCCGAATCCCGGCAACTGCTGCCGATCAACGATCCAATCTATGCCCAGGCTTACGGTATGCGGGCCTTGTACGAGCTATTGGACGAGGCCGCCCGGCATGAGGGCGGGACGCATGTTCTATTCAACCGACAAACAGCTTGGCCTCGATTTATGGCCTTGTGCCGCCTTGTCCACAGCGGCTCGTCCCACGGGGCTTTTCCTCTGCGGCCCTATGGCGGTCTGCTTTTCCGGCCCGGCAATCCCAATAGTCCCGATGCCGTCGCCCGTGCCTTGCATATTCTGGAATACGATGTGTCCGTGGGCGATGCCACAATCTACTACGTACTGCGAAAGCTCCTGCGCGGCCCGCTGCCGGTGGTCAAAGGACACCAGAAGACCTTCGTTGAAGGGCCGGTCGATTACACCGACCTTCGTACCGAGTTCATCGGCCTGATCTACGAGGGCCTGCTCGACTACCGGCTGAAACGTACCGACGAGCAGACCGGCCCCCAGGTCTTCCTCAACCTGGGGCGGGAGCCAGTGCTGCCGCTGTCTCGTCTGCGTGACATGCTGGAAAACGACCGCAAGGGCCTCAAGGACTTGCTTACCACGTTGAAGAAGGAAAAGGTCACGGCCAGCGTTGCTTCGGAGGAAGAAGAATCCGAAGAGGAAGACGAAGAACAGGGCGAAGCCGAGGAAGAGACGACCGAGGAGGTTGTGGTCGAGGCCGACGCTGGCGTCGAGGCGATCCAACGCCCCGGTGACTATCTCGATGCCGTGGAAGCAGCGAAGGCTTGGGCCAGGGAAGCGGTTGTTCTGGCCGGTCTAGTCGGCAAGCAGGGAAAGAGGGAAACCGACAGCGAGTACCAGAAGCGGATCGCGGCGGAAGCCGACAAGCTCATCAATCGCGTCGTGGCCCCCGGCGAATTCTATCTGGTCCGGGCAGGCAATACCCGCAAAGGAACCGGCACTTTCTACACCCGGCCTCAGTTGGCCGTGCCGACCGTCCACCGGACTTTGGAGCCGCTTTGCTTCGACAAGGCCGACGATGGCACGCTGACCCCAAAGCCCCCCGAACACATTTTGGGCCTGAAAGTCTGCGATCCGGCCTGCGGAAGTGCGTCCTTTCCCGTGGCCGCGCTTCATTATCTGACCGAGGCCCTGTACAAGTCACTCTGCCATCATAAGAAGTTGGATGATCCGTCCCAAGCCAAGTGGATCACCATACCCTACGGTCGCCGGAAGAATGGCAGCAACGGCGATGAACTCCTCCCGTTCCCGCCCGATGATCCCGAGCGGGGCGAAATGTTCCCCGACCGCGTGAAGGCGTTGTTGCGGCGGCATGTGGTCGAGCGGTGCATTTATGGGGTGGACATCAATCCATTGGCTGTGGAACTTGCCCGCGTGTCGCTGTGGGTCGAAACTCTCGATCCTGATCTTCCTTTCTCATTCCTCGACCACAAGATCAAGGTCGGCAACTCGCTGGTCGGCTGCTGGCTAGATCGTGTCGAGGACTACCCGCTCAAGGCTTGGGAACGTGAAGGCGGCGACGGCAAGAACGGGCCACGCACGCAGAGGATCGAGGAATTCCTCAAGGGACCGAAGATTGGGAAAACGCGGTCTGGCGACGGGCGAATCAAGAAGGAAATGCGGGAACTGCTACAAGCCGTTGCGGATCACCGAGCAGGGCAGCCGTCGCTTCTTGCCGAAATGAAGCTGACAATTGAAGCTGCGATCACTCAAGCCCGTACCGAATATGAATCCTTGCATAGCCTGCCCATTGCCGACCCAGATGAGCGGGAGCGGTTCTATCGGGAACATGTGCAAGCAAGCCCAGCGTTACGGCGGTTGAAACAGGCGATGGATGAGTGGTGTGCGGTCTGGTTCTGGCCTGCCGATGAAGAATCTTTGTCCCACGTTCCCACGCCGTTGAGTTTTCACAAGCCCTCACAACAGACGGCGGTCATTATTGAGCGATTGGCTGTTGGCCTCAATCTCTTCCATTGGGAGTTGGAGTTTCCAGATGTGTTTACACCGCAACGTAGCGGGTTCGATGCGGTACTAGGCAATCCACCTTGGGAAACGGTGCAACAAGAAAGCATGGAGTTCTTCACAGAGTACGATCCGATCTATCGTACCTATGGAAAGCAGGCCGCCCTAAGACGCCAACGAGAGTTATTTGTTGCAGACCCACATATCAGGGATCATTGGGATGACTACTGCTCAGGGTTTGCGGCATTGGCCTTTTGGGTGAAAGCATGTGGCGAACCGTTTGACGTGTTTCTTGCCAGGGGAAGAGAGGAGAAGCAACTCAAGTCGGAATGGAGCCAACTTCGTTCTTGCCGAGTTGGTTTTGCAAATACGGAACATCCCTTTGCCTTTCAAGGAAATGGTAAAACGTATTCGTACAAAGCGTTCATTGAAGTGGGCTACCATCTGCTGACTAATGAAGGTCGGATTGGTTTCATCGTGCCCTCGGGCTTATACACGGATGCGGGCACCCATAGGCTTCGGGAACTGTTCCTACACCGTGCAACATGGGAATGGCTGTTCGGTTTCATCAACTGGGATCAAATCTTCAACATTTACTATCGTTTCAAGTTCGCACTTGTAATCATTGAGCGGCTGCCCAGTCAGCAAGACTGTTCGATCCACTCCTGCTTTGGGAGATACAAGCTCCAAGATTGGGAAATGGCAGAGTCGGTAGCATTTTCGCTTCCGATACAGAGCATATTGGAGTTCAGCCCGAAGACTCTTTCCGTACTCGAAGTTACAAATCAGCGTGATCTTGGAATCTGTCGCAAAATATATGCACACTCCGTTCGCATAGGCGATAACATGCCTGGGTACGAGATCAGCTACGCCCAGGAGTTCAACATGACTACCGACTCCAAACACTTTCCGCCTTTAGAGGAGTGGAAGGGTGGGGGCTACAAGCCTGACATATTTGGACGTTGGATCGGTCCCGATGGTGACGTTGCCTTGCCGCTTTACGAAGGCCGCATGGTCGGCCAATTCGATTTTTCCCAGAAGGGCTGGGTTAGTGGCAAAGGACGAACAGCGGTGTGGCGGGAGGTTCCCTTCGATGCAAAGGCCATTGAGCCACAGTTTCTCCTGGCTGAATCGGTGTATGATGATTGGCCCAAAGCACATCGCCATTCCAAGATTGCTTTCATGGACGTTGCTTCGTCAACAAATGCACGGAGTTTTATAGGCTCATTTCTCAGAGGGTTTCCTACCAATCACAAGACTCCCACGCTGACTGTTAGCGATGGCACCTTGATTCCCACCATTCAAGCCCTGGCAATTCTCAATAGTTTCGTTTTTGATTATGTACTTCGGAATCGCCTTGGCGGTCTTTCTCTTGGTTGGTTCATCCTTGAAGAATGTCCACTGCCAAGGACCGTTAGCGAGGAATTCGGAGAGCGACTCATCATAAATTCATGCCGCTTGAATCTCCTTCATCGCCTGTTCGCCCCAGAATGGCTCCGACTAAGGACTACATTTTCGCGCATTTCTTCACAGGAATGGAAACGCTGGTGGGGTGTAACCGAGGCTGACCGACTCAGGTTGCGGCTTGAGAACGACGCTATATGCTCCGACCTTTATGGATTGGAACCGGAAGACTTCGATTGGATTCTGCGGGATGATCCCGAAGACCCGAAGGGGTTTTTGAGGGTGGACAAACACTTGCCGTTTCGAGAACGTCTAACCGGCTTGGCTGCTCTTGCATTCCGAGCCTTGAAGGACGGCAAATGGTCAGCGGAGTCGGCTCCGTGTTTGTCCAATGACGAGTTCTTTGACATTCTCGGCATTCCAGAACTGACCAATGCCGCCGCTGCCGAGGCCAAGGGATTGTCCGGCCCGCTGATCCTCAAGCGTAAGGGTTGCCATGTCTGGAAGCCCGAGAACTTTCCGCCCAACGATCCTCGCCACGGCTGGACCTGGGATGATTGCTGGCAAGATGCCGTCGCCCTCCTGGGCAGCAAGGAGGCCGTCGAGAAGTACATCGTGGAGAAACCGGAAGAGAAACCAGAAACGGGCGAGGAAGGCGATGGCGAGGAGAAGTTCGAGTTGGAGAAGGACGAGCCGAGGGCGAGACAGAGGAAGATGTTTTGATACCAGAGCGTTGAATCGGTAAGGAACGCAAGAAATGGCATTAGTTGTCGAGTACCTATTGATTGTACAGAAGGCAGATACTTTTTGTGCGTCTGCCGATGCGTTTACAGACCTGCTCAATATCGACTCGTCGATTGACATCGAGGGCGGTAAGGCACGATTTGGCGATGACTTCGAGTGCGACTATGCGGTTACCTCGGGGGAGATCGAGGCCAAGCAGCAGCGTTTCTTTCATGTTCGGTTCTCCGCCGAGGAGTGCGATACACAGGAGCGGATCGACAAGTTCTCGGCCTTGCTCAAGGTTGTACGCTCTGTTATGAGTAAACTTGGTGGACAACCGGAGACGCTTTGGGATGATATTTCGTTCCACTACTCCAAAGATGCCTACAAGTTGATCTACCGAGTCGAGAACTTGATGAGAAAGCTGATAGCCAACTTCATGCTTGTGACAGTAGGATCAGCGTGGATCGACGAGTCGGCTCCCAAAGAAGTGAAGGAGGCAATCGGCAAGAGTAAGCGGAAGGAATACCTGAACATATTGCACACGGTTGACTTCATTCACCTGGCCGATTTCTTGTTGCGACCATACTCCAATACCTCGGTGGAGGAAGTCTATGCACGGATCAAGGAAGCACAGGCAGTGGAGGAGTTGGATTCCATCAGGTCTTGTGTCCCCCAGTCGAACTGGTCACGATACTTCTCGGCTCTCGTCGAGTGTGATGATGGGTTTCTCAAGAAACGATGGGAGAATCTCTACGACCTACGATGCAAGGTTGCCCACAATGCAATTGTGACGAAAACCGACTTCGAGCAAGTTCAGGCACTTGTCAATGATTTGGAAGTGAAGCTGGAAGATGCGATCACCAAACTGCCCCAAGTCAAGGTGCCCGAGGTTGAGGTTGAGCAGGTGGCAGAGAATGCAGCCAGCAGGGTCAGTGGGTTGATGGGGGAATTCATTTCGGCTTGGCGGACGCTGGAAGGACAGGTCTTCAAGATTGCCGAGGGCTTTGGGGAACACCGATGTATGTACCGACGAGCAATTGAATTACTCGGAACAAACCGCGTGCTTCGGTCCCACCATGTTATGCGAGCCAAACGGTTGAACGATCTCAGGAACCACATTGTTCACCCCACCGGAGTGGCTGTCTCGGAGAAAGACTTGCAGTACGCTGTGAACGAAATTCGGAATCTCATTGAAATACTGACGGGCTACGATGACTTATACAGCCGTTGCCAAAGTAGCTGTGAGTCGAGTATTGGCAGTGAGGGCTATCCTAGCTCAAGCAGCAGTGGTGACGATCATGGTGGTTTTGGCGATGGCGAGTACGGTTATGATGACTTATCGAGGCGGCTGGATTACTTGGATGAATCGAGCAGTAGCGAACGCGGCGACGAAGAATCGAGCGGCGACGACGGTTCGGGAAGTGATGCGTCGGGGAGCGAAATGTAACCATGCCCATCAACCCAGTCCAATTCGCCCACGCCGTCTGCGACGAGTTCCTGCGTTACTTGTTCACGGCCTTCCCGCTGTCTGACCCGGAACTGGCTCGGCAGGCCCGGAAGCTACTGGAACGGCCATCGTCGCTCGATATTCCGCTGGTCCAGGGGCCGTTCGTCTCGCTTTCGGAAGCCTTTGCCAAGGGACGGCCCGTTCAGGACATGGCCGACTCGGGCGTTTTGCATCCGGTCATGCCTGGGCTAGTCGGCTATCCGACGATGTACTTGCACCAGGAGCAGGTATTCGATGCGGTCAAGGCCGGGCTGCACGTCCTGGTTTCGACCGGCACAGGCTCGGGAAAGACCGAATCCTTCCTGTATCCGATCACCGACGATCTTCTGCGGCAGCGTGACCAGGGCATCCGCGAGGGACTCACCGCGATCCTGGTCTACCCCATGAATGCCTTGGCGAACGATCAGTTGGATCGGCTGCGAGACATGCTGGGCGGCACCGGGATCACCTTCGGGCAATGGGTAGGGACGACGCCGGATAAGGAAAGCGATGTCACCGTGGAACGATTTGGCGGATCGTCCCGGCAGGCGTACTTGGCCGCCCGGAAGCAACGCCGAGACGAGGCCCAGGCCGAGGATCGGGCTGTCCGTCCCCTTGCCCCGCCCGAGGAATGTTGCTCGGAAGAGGACATACGGGCCAGAAAGCCAAGGATTCTCATCACCAACTTCCGCCAGTTGGAGATTCTTGCCACGCGGTTGCCCGATGTGGGCCTGTTTGCCGACGCACCATTGAAATATCTGGTATTCGATGAAGCCCATACCTACGCGGGTGCGACAGGGGCCGAGGTCGCCTGCCTGATCCGCCGCATTCGGGCCTTGGCTGGCAAGAAACCCGACGAGATCATCTGCATTGGCACGTCGGCTACCCTGGCCGACCCGTCGAAGAAGGACAAGGACAACGACGAGGCGGCTCGACGCTTCGCGTCTCGCTTTTTTGGCGTCGATGCCAACAAGGTCAAGCTGGTGGGCGAGTCCTACGTCAGCCGGGACTGGCCGAAACAACGCTATAAGCCCGTTGCTCCCCACGGCGACGGTATGGCCCGGCTGGGAAGAGTGCTGGCCGCCGTGACCGAGCCGGTGAAGCTCGACGTAATCAAAGGAGTGGTCGAGGAACTGACCGGCCAGATTTTCGACCCCGGCGAGGATTGGCGAGAGTCGCTGTTCGATCATCTGGTCACCAACGAATACGTCTACCAGACTACGCAAATCCTCAAGAACCCCAAGCGACTCAACGAGGCGGCATGGCAGACCTCGCAACGGTTGGCTGCCGGGAGGTTGCCCGAGGGCGAACGGGCCAATGCCGAACTCCTGGCCTGTTTGATCCTGGGGGCCGCCGCTCTCAAGGGCGGCGAATCGCTGCTGCGGCCCAAGGTGCATTTCTTCCTCCGGGGCCTGGACGAGATGATGGTCGCCCTGGACGGCACCGACGCCGCGCCGGTGACCAAGCTGTTCCTGTCGCTGGCCGACGCGAAGGAACACTATGCGGGCCGCCACGACGCAGCCTTCTTCTCGGTCTTGACGTGTCGAAGCTGCGGCCAGCATTTCTTCGAGAAGTGGTATCAAGGACTTGAGTTCTCAAGGAAGGCCAAGAATCAACTCAATGACTTCGATCACGGGAATGCCGCTCAGAACGACGATGGCAGCGAGAATGCTGTCTGGTCCACGTCACTCGTGGATCAAGGAACCCGGCTGGTGCTGACCAATCGGCTGTTGGAAGAGGCTGAAAGCGGCCCGTCGTCGCGGTCGGCAAAATGGCCGAGGGCATGGTTCTGCCGCCAATGCGGGGCTATGCACCGAAATGCCTCGCCGCGATGTCTGGCCGATGGCTGCGGAAACAAAGAACCGCTTATCCCGCTCATGGCATTTGGGTCTACCCTGTCGGCCTGCCCGTCGTGCAGTGCCGCGTCGTTCCAAATCGGCGGTCGCTTCATCGAACCGGCCCGCAAGGTTCAGGCCGTCACGGTGGCCGATGTCCACATTCTGGCCCAGGCGATGATAAATGCCGCCCCCGATGGGCACAAGAAGCTGATTTGCTTTGCCGACAGCCGCCAGGATGCCGCTTTCCAGGCCGGGTGGATGCAGGACCATGCTCGCCGTATCCGGCTGCGTCACATGATGTACCAAGTCATCGTGGAGGACGGGCAATCGCTGGCGATTGACGCGATCACCGACCGGCTGATGGAACTGTTCCGCAAGGACCAGGGCCTCGTTGACTCGCTCCTGCCCGAATTGACCGGCGAAGAAGCGGCGGCGACTTTCGGCGGCCACAACCGCTGGGTGCCGATCCACAAGGCCCTCCGCTACATGGTGCTGCGTGAGTTCACCACGGGTGTTCGACGCACCGACTGCTTGGAGTCGATGGGGCTGGTCCGAGTGGTTTATGGCGGATTGACCACCGGAAGCAAGGGAGTCCAAGGGCTTGCGGAGACTCTGGGCATTTCGCCGGAAGCAGCGGTCGAGGGGGTCAGCGTGATTCTCGATAATTGGCGGCGAAACCGCATTCTTTACGTGATGGGCGATCCGGTCTTCTCGCGTTACCATGCCAAAGACGATCCGTATATCCAGACGGGCCTGCTGCCGTTGCGGGAATTCCGGCCAGAAGGGTTGCTGCTTGGCCCCGATCATTCCAACGAATATGCACGTTGTCTGATCGCTCAGAAGGGTGCCTCGGCAGTCCAGGCCCTTCTAAAGAAATGGGCATCCGATCCGAGACACCTGGACGTGGACGCCGCCGCCGCGATTCTTTGGGAACTGCTCACCAAAGAAGCGAAGGTTCTCACGAAAGTTACCTTGCGGTCGCAGAAGGAGAAGGAATTGGCAGGCGACGTATGGCAAGTGAATTCCGAGAAGCTGACGGTGGAGCCATCGCAGTCTCGTCAGCGTTGTACGACGTGCCAGCGGCTTGCCACCCGCCCCGCCCCGAAGAACGCTTGCACCCGCCATAATTGCCACGGCACGACGGCTACCGAGCAGCCGAACCAGGAAGACTACGATGTGTGGCTCATGGGCCGACCGTTCGTGATGGTAGCCGCTGAGGAACACACGGCCCAGGTGCCGGGGGAAATCCGCAACAAGATCGAGAACGATTTCAAGTCGGTCAGTGGGCGAACCAACTGCCTCGTCGCCACGCCGACCCTGGAACTTGGCGTGAATATCGGGGCCTTGGACATGGCCTTGATGAGAAACGTGCCGCCTCGGACTGCCAACTACTGGCAACGGGCTGGACGGGCAGGCCGTGAGGAACGCATGGCCGTGGTGGTCACCTATTGCCGTCGATCAGCCCATGATCGCTATTTCTTCGATGATCCGCTACGGCTCCTGGGTGGGGCGATTGAGGCCCCGACCTTCAACCTGCGGAATCCGTTGATGGTGGCGAAGCATATCCGTTCGGCCATTCTCTCCGAATTGCTGCTGCGGTCCAGAACGGCAGGCGAGTCGGGTGAGAAGGTTCGTCACGTCGTCAAGGAATTGTTCCCTGTCTTCATCAAGACCTACCTGCTGGACGAAGAATCGCACTACAGGCAGGCACCGACCGATACGGGGCCACTCGCTGGACTGTTGGCCGAGATAAAGGACTCGTTGGCCGCCCGGCTCCTGGCCCTCTTTGCCCAGCACTGGCCGCCAGAGGCGGCGGAACTGGCGAGTTGTGCCGCCATTGAAGAAACCATCGGCCAAACCGCCGATGAATTGGCGATTGTCATCAAACGATTGCATCGCCGCCTTGTCTGGGCCAACTCGACCCGTGCCGACCTGCACCGGAAGAAGGAAGCTGGACCACTGGAACGCGAAGAGGAACAACTGCTGCGGCGGTGCGACGAGTACATCAATGCGATCCTGCGATGCGACCAGTCCACCTACACGCTCACGGTCTTGGGGATCGAAGGATTCCTGCCCGGCTATGGTGTTTATGAGGGCGGCATCACGGCCTCGGCCCAGCGAGGGTTCGCACGTCGCCCCGGTTTACGTACATTCGACCTGAACCGCAACAACGTGGTCGCCCTACGGGAATTCGTCCCCGGCAACCGGCTCTATGCCAATCGCGGCACCTTCTACGTCGCCCGGTATCACTTGGGGGCCGAGGAAACGTCCCGCATTCGCACATTGCGTGTGGACACCAAGAAGAACTGCGTGACGGAAGAGGCAGCCGACGCCTCTTACGGTCAATCGGGCGGCGTTCCCATCGACGCTTTGCCGCTGACCGACTTGGACCTGGCCCTGGAAAGCCGCATCACCGAAGACGAGAATCTGCGGTTCTCGATGCCGGTTTGCGTCCTGGGGCGGCTCCGAAAGAGGAATCGGGGCGGTAAGGCGTTCAAGATTGGCGACATGGAAGTGAGCCATGTTCGCGGCCAGGGCATCGAACTCGTCAACTTAGGCGAGGCCGGTCGAGTCAGGCAAGGGGAACTGGGGCATTGGATTTGCTCGGTCTGTGGGGCGGCCAAGACCCCGTATGCCGTCCCTGCCGAGATCGCCCAGTTCTTGAAGATTCACAAGGAACGCTGCGGCAGGGACATTGCCCGCCTCGCCCTTGCGGTGCAAGCCGACGTGGACGTGCTGCAATTCCACGATGTCAAGAATGAGGCCGAGGGGATCAACATTGGCGAGGCCCTGCGGACGGCGGCCACGCGGCTGCTCGACATGGGACCGGACGATCTGCAATTGCTGATCGTGGAGAAACCCAACGACACTCACGATCTGCTGATCTACGATCCAATGCCCGGTGGATCGGGCCTCTTGGAGCAGATGCTCGTCCGCTGGCAGGAGCTTATCGCCACGGCAAAGAATCTGCTGGCGGGCTGCGTGCAGGAATGCGAGACGGCCTGCTACGCCTGCCTCAAGACCTTCCGCAACCAGTTCTACCATTCGATGCTCAACCGGCACGATGGCTTGCAATTGATGGACACCTTGGACTTCTTGCCCGAGGGCTACCGGGACATCGTGCCGGTGTTCGAGGAGGAGAAGCCCGGCGAAGGAAAGCCCTCGAACCCGCCCGAGGCCGTGCTGGTGAATCTGCTGAGGGAACACCATTTTCCCGAGGGCAAGTGCCGGGAGCAGATCAAGACCTCATTGGGCATTTCCACGACCCCCGACTGGCTCCACGAACCAACGAAGGTGGCCGTGTACCTTGACGGCATGAGCCGGGGTTTGCACGGCGATCCAAAGGTCGCCCAGAAGGATCGCATTCTGCGGGATGCAATCGAATTCGACGGCTACAAGGTCATTGTGGTTCAGTCCCGCGACCTGAACGACCCGCAGGCTTTGCGGCTGCACCTGCGAAACATCGCCCAGGCGATGGGGCGGGGAGATTTGGTGGAATCGTAACGACCGATGTGCGAAGGCGGACAATGACATTCATTACTTGGGACGATCTTGCGAAAACCTGTCCCCGAGAAGTTGCTGCCATAATGCAACTCATTCGAGGCGAGTGGGACATCAACATCAAGAACTTCCTGCGAGGCGTTGCTGGTGAGATGGACTGGCATGATGTAGTCGATATTCGTGGCTACGACGAACCGATTAGCGAAATTGAGGAAGCGAAGCTCGAAGAGTCGCTCATCGAACAGCTAAACGAACTCTGGGAACGGCTGGCCTTCGCCTTCGAGCAGGCTACCGAGGCGAACGGTCTTTGCAAGCGAATTACCGAGGTCGGTTTTACGGAAGGCCCAACCAGATTTTTCGATGAGCCCTACTTTGAGATCGAACTTGCTCCCGCCATGCTATCTGCATCGCAGCTAGTCGAGCGGGGAGAAACACTGCGTTGTGAATACAAATCGACGCTTCGTGTGAATTTGCATACGGGGAAGGAAGATAAGAAGATGGAGCATTCCTGCCTCAAGACGATTGCTGCCTTTCTGAATACGCACGGTGGCTACCTGCTGATTGGAGTCGATGACCAAGGCAAGCCGCTAGGGATCGAAGTGGACGGCTTTCCGAATGAGGACAAAATGCACTTGCATCTCGTCAACCTCCTGAAGCAGCGAATCGGTGCAGAACATCTCGTCCAGATCGAGTCTCGTTTTGAGACATTGGAGGGCAAGCGTGTTCTTATCGTGAAATGCAGACCATCGAATTTGCCGGTCTACTTGAGGGCCGGAAACACAGAGCAGTTCTACGTTCGGACTGGACCGGCAACGGCGGAGTTGCTGCCGAGCCAGATTCAGGGATACATCAAGCAGAGATTCTGACGCAGACCAGACATGAAAGGGCAGTGTTTTGTTCGGTGTTTCTCAAAATGACGACCTTTGATCGGCTACAGCAGTTGTCCGATGGTGAATTCCACAGCTTGTGCGACGACCTTCTTTGTCGCCTTGAGCCCAGATACCGTCGCCTAAGAACTCATGGCCTCAATCCAGATGGCGTGAGCATCAAGGGACAACCCGACTCCTATGTTGGGGACACAGCGGCCACTTGCACTATTGCCTTTCAGTATTCAGTGGACAAGGGGGATTGGTGGAACAAAATCATAGATGATGTGCGTGACGCAGTGAAAGTATCGCCGGGGGTCCAAGAGATCGTTGTTGCGACCCCACGCAACATCGACCGCGACGGTCCGAAACAAGGGACATTTGATTGGCTATCTAAGGCGAAAGCCGAAGCGGGAAAGGCAACGCTACAGCCACCTTATGATGGCCGGGATATTGCTCGCCTGCTGAATGACGAACATCAAGACCTTCGGTTCAAGTATCTCCAAATTCCGTATTCCCGACTTAGCGCTCTGAGCATCCTTGCCAGTTGCAAGAAAGCCAATGGTCAGGCCATCGAGGAACTTGAAGCAAGTGGCCGCTATGATCCAGCACGATATGCTACGCGAGATGCTGACCGTCGCCTTTTTGAGTTGTGGCAACGTGCTTTACGTCCGACAAACGCCGGAGGATCACCAGATCGTAACCCTGTTCGCCTAATCGCACTCGTCAACGACTCAGGCGTAGGGAAGACCAGTTTGCTTGCTGCATTCGTTCGGTCGCTAGGCACTGCGATTCCAGCGGTTCTACTACAGGCACGCAACCTCGCCTTCGCATCCGAGGACAGCCTCGTAACCCACGTCGTCCAGGCCATCCAAGGTGTCATGGACCCAATATCCAGAAGCACGGAAGAGTCTGCCATCGTCTATCACTTGGCAGCAGGCTTGCCTCTCGTCGTTGTTTTGGACGGATTGGATGAAGCCAAGGATGCTTACTCGGTTCGGAGAGCGATCAATTACTGGCTGAAATCAAGAGTAGGCCAGATGAGTATTCTTGTCGTGTCGTCACGGCCTGAGTTCTGGAAGATGTGTGTGGATCGGGGCTGGCGTGCTTGGATGCCAAGTGCTGACCGCGACGACCGCAATGCGTCGATGGTCGAATCGGACTGGTCTGTCGAAGTCACCGATCCAACCGATGGAACTCGGATTCCCGACAAGTTTACGGCTAAGGAATTGGAGACTGCGTGGATACGTGCGGGACAGCCGCGTGACCGATTCTTCCTCTTGCCCAGCGAAACTCGGGAGGAACTTCGGCATCCGTTCACTTTGCGTGTTTACTTCGATCTGCTCGAAATCGGTGGCATTCCTCCACAACCGACACGGGCCGATCTTCTTAGGGTTTGGCTGGACCGGCGACTGACGAAAGAAGTCAATCCCGCAGAACGGTTGACTCAGGAACAGTTTCGGCAAGCTCTCGTAACCATTGCAGCCAGACTGGCGGAAGTTGGCGGCGGTTGTTTATCCGTAGATGATCTGGAAGGCGTGCCACGTTTTGACGCAACGCATCCGCCAGGTCCGGTCGTGGAACGACTCTTGGCCGCGAACATACTGGAATCCGTGCCAGACCAGCCTGACCGAATCCGTTTTGCGGTCGAGGCAGTTCAAGATTTCTACCGGGCCGAAGCGGAAATGGCAGAAATTGTGAGAACACCCGATAAGTCTGCACAGACGTTTGCCGGTCTGTCATTCACGGAAGCCTATCCCAGACTTGCCCGAATTGGACAACTTCTCGTCACGAGCGAAGCCCGGCATCGGTTCGTTGCCTGCCTCGCCGCTGCCGATGCCTGCAAAGCAGCGGTTGTAGTCCGGTGTGATCCATCGAAGTACGCCTCGTCGCTGAGACATGCGGTGGCCGATGCACTGGGATCGCAGATTACTGCCCGTCATCGAGTTCGCGGAGCGTTCGCAATTCGGCTATTAGGCGACTTGCATTGCGACGAATCGAGAACCTGCTTGGCCGTTCGACTGCTTCCGCCTGCCGTGCCTCATTCGCATCTAAGAATGGTAGGTGCCGAGGCACTCGTAAACCTCAATCATATCGCGGCGATAGAGTTCATCTATGCCAGTCCTTTATTCTGTTGTTTTTCTAGGGACGAGGCGTACTACTTCAAGGAAACCCTGGCGCTGATGCGAGCCTCCACGGCAGAGTTTAGGACTGCGTTGGCCGATTATGCTCTGGCACGATTACAGGCACCGAGCGGACGCCAAGATCATTGTCGCGCGGTGAGCGTGCTTGCGTACTTGGGTGAAGACCGCCTAGTTTCCCATCTGACTGACCGCCTGACGGAAAATGGCTCCTTGCTGGAATACGAAAACCATGCTTTGATCGTCTTGGGGACAGATCGAGCGGGGCAAGTCTTCTGCCGTTCAGCGAAGAAGCTGGCGCAAGAAATCTCGAAACTTGGCTATGATGATGGTGGGGCCGCCCGCCACGAGTTGCATTCACGAGTTTCCTCGGCAACGTCGGATCACGAGTACCTTTATACGCCTCAAGTTGTGTCATACATTATCGAGTTGATTCACGCGGACCATGAGGATACAGCCTACCTCGGTTACGATTTGGCGATGCGAAGCCATGTCCCTTCATTGATTCGCCACGCCGTTTATGCTCTGGCTCGATGGCATTGGCATCATCCTCGCTGGCGCGAAGTCGGCAACGACATTTCCCCTGATAATTGGCTTACTTGGTGGGGAGAGGCGACTGACGCAACGCTTCGCCGGGAGTTGCTGAATTACCTTCCAGCCATTCCAAACGCGACAATCGAGCAAGTTCTGGTTGAATGTTTGGACTCCCCCGACTACCGCTTTGGTGCGACTCAACAGCTTGGCCGATTGGGCTGTTGCCGCTCGGCCGTGTACCTGCGGCAGTTGGTCTCTGACAGGACAGGGGATGTGGACCTATGGCTGAAGATTACGGCGATCAGGTCACTCAGTCGATTTCGAGATCAGGCATCGGTCGAAGCCATAGAAACACTTGTCGGGGAGCATCCAGAAACAAACGTCGCGTTCTTCGGTATTCCCTGCCTCGGCTGGATCGGCACACCGGAAGCAGAACAAGCTCTGCGGAGGTTATTGGCGGGAGGGGCCGATGAGGAGCTAGTCGTGGGAGGCTTGCTCATGTGCGGCAGTGCTTCTGCGGTATTGACAGCCATAGAACTTGCCTGCTCCAAGCCTAAAGGCGTGGAATGGCTTTGCAAGGCGATTAAGAGGGGATTCGGAAGATATGATTATCGGCGTGGCGAGTTTTATAGGCACATTTCAACTGGCGATCTTGTGAAATATACTTGTTCATGTGAAGAACAGGTGGGGAGCAGGGCAGAGGCGATACGTGCCCTGGAGCCAATCGACAGTGAGGAAGTGCGACTGCTCTTGCGGCGGTGGGCATCTTGTACAACAAGACCGGGCGAGCCCACGGTCTCGGCCATGTGTTACGAGCAGTTGATGCTCCGGGGTGATACGTCTGCCATCCCATTCTGCCTCGACTCCCGCATGGGTGAGTCCGATAACATCTATCTCCATTTTGCAGCAGATCGACTCAGTCATTTCCCCTCGGAGGCAGTGGCATCTGAGCTTCGATGTCGCTTTGAAGCCATCGACAATGACACGCAGGCCATCCGCCTACTGTCGCTCCTTGGACGGTTTGGAGACGCTAACGACCAGCCATTGATTCAACCCTATTTGGATAGTCCGAACGACTTGGTTGCCAATGTCGCCTGCGAATCGTTGTTGCGATTGACGGACCCTATGGTTGTGCCGGAGAACTGGCGTGAGGTATGATTGCCCTTTCCGCATGTGTACCAAACCATAGTTATCGGGCGCGTATCATGGACTTCCACACCTACACCACGATGCGTGACTGGACACGGCGGGCCGATCCCGAGGATCGCCCCGCCCAGGACATCGACCAGTTCTACAAGCGGGCGATGGCTGACGCACAGAAGATGGGTTCCGGCCAGTTCTTCGGCCAGATGCTCAACGAACGGGATTGGGAAAAGGCACGAAGGCCCTATTACAATATGTGGCCCTCGATCATCCCGATGCTGACCCGGCTGAACCTTGACCTGGATTCCGATCTGATCCAGTTGCCACTTCCTGCCCTGTGCATCCGTTTCCCCAAGGATTCGGCCAAGAACCCGCTCAAGTTCGAGTGGAAAGGGGAGGACTTTGCCGTCCGCTGCATCATGCTGGGGGAGATCAACGATGGGACTGGCCTTTCGGTGCTGGTGGACATTGGGGAGGTCATGGACGGCGTTGGCGTGCCTATCTACACCTACCGCAACTTCCCCCGCAAACCCGGCCTGACCGTGGAAAAGTCCATTGAGGGCCTGGGGAAAGTGGGGCTGTTTGCCGAGATCGGTGTCCAGGTGCCGGATTGGATCGTAATGGACTGTATTCGGCTTTGCTGCTCCCTGTGCCTGCTGGAAAACGACCCGTCGATCATTTCCCCGGATGTCCTGGCCGACGACCGGGCCAGATTCGGGGCCAGCGGCGACCAGAGATTCGTGGACAAGGCCCATCGCCGGGGAAAAGTCGGCTGGGACGTGGGCAAGCATATCGAAGTCATCCCGCACTTCCGCCGCCCGCACATGGCCCTGGTTTGGACGGGATCGGGCCGGGCAGTGCCTCGCATTGTCCCAAGGAAGGGTAGCATCGTCCATCGGGAGGCTGTGGAGAAGCTGCCGAGCGGGTTTGCGGAAGATCACCACCAGATGCTCAAGAAATAATGGAATGTACACCGAAGTCCCATTGAAACGAACGATTGGTGTAATCTGCACGCAGTTTGAGGCCGCTGAGAAAGAACTCCAAACCCGAATCCGCGAATCGTTCCCATGTGCCGAGGAGGAGCAAATAACGCTAGTCTTGCAGGAGTGCCTTCATCAAGCACTCGGCCATGCAAGTCGTACCGGCCAAATCGCGCGGGCATTTGCGTCTGATCTTAGGGCTTCAAGAGCAAACCTTAAATACATGGAACCAGAAAGGCTTAGTTCAGGTTTGGTGGCGGAGGCATCGTGGCATAAACGTGCCACAGAGACGAAAACTGGTGGCGACTTTGGCCTAGTTATTGTTCGACCTCGGGTGGCCTTCGGAAATGAGTCTTTGCACATTACAGAAGGCCATCAATCAGGGCTGCTAGTGCAGGCGAAAAGAAAGTTGATGAAGGGCAAATGGAGACGCTTGACCAAATCACAACTGTCTGTGCTTCCCGAACGGTTTTCGTATTCAGCGTTGGCTTTATACGAATTGTTGGACGAAAGTAGTCGAGAATTGGCCCCAGTCCGCTGGCAACTTTGCGAGCGGCACACGATCACAACCGTTAGACGCTGGCTGAGAGAAGGTTCCTTTCCGCAGTTGGTTTCGTCAAGCGATATTATTGTGGGGTTGGGCAAAGGAAGCATTGGGACGAATGATCGAAAGATAATCGACGACTTCGTGGCCCCAGCGGGAGAGCGGACTTTGGTGATACGTATTCACTGGCACGGAAGAAGACCTCCGTCCTCGGATGTTCGCGTCATTCAGCAAAGCAGGCAGCAGGCTGTTCTTCGGAGGTAAGCGTGTCTGAACAGCACCATTCGTCTGCGACGAATGGTGCCTGCTTTTCTGGACTGAATCGGAGGGCCTATGCAGACTCGCTGGTATCACTATATCGCTTGGTTCTTCGGCGGGGCTTTCGTCGCAAACACGATCCCACATCTGGTCAGCGGCATTTCGGGCAGTCCGTTCCAGAGCCCGTTCGCATCGCCGCCCGGCCAAGGCTTGTCGTCGTCGCTGGTCAACGTCCTGTGGGGAATGTTCAATTTGGTCGTGGCTTACGTCCTGGTGGCCCGCGTGGGCCGGTTCGAGCTTCGGCAGACAAAACATGTCGTCGTCCTGGGGCTTGGGATACTGGTCATGGCAATCATGCTCGCGCGGGCATTTGCAAAGTTTCATGGAGGCAACCTCTGATCGAGAACTTGGGCCGAGGGAATGATCTAAACTGCCCCACTCGCCCTTCGGGCGAGTGGTGCCTTTTACAACGGAGCCAATGATGGCAGAACAACTTGATGATCCCTTTCTCGACGCGGTGGCCGAACATTGGGAAAAGATCGTCGCTGGCTACAAGCAGTTCGAGGACAAGCGGCCCGTGGTCCTTTACGACATTCAGGAGGAGCGGGTTTACCTGTACCCCTACGAGGACTTCAAGAACGACATGTCCCCCAAATCCCAGGTGTCGCTGGCCGAACAATACGAACTCGCGGGGAAGCTGGGAAAGATGGTCATGTTCGTCCGTGACAACGATGCCGAGAAGCTGGTTTCCTTCATATTGGACTACAAGTGACAATACAATGTGGGAGCCACAACAAAAGAGGGAAAACACCCTGCCTGCCCGCAAGTACGTCAAACCGAATGAAACGGTCGGCCTGAATCTCACCGCCGCTGAACGGAAGACCCTTTTGACGGATGTGGAGTTTCTTGACGACGACTATGAGCAGGCCCTTCGGGAGACACCGGCTGACCAGAACATCGAGTTCACCCTGCTTGATTGGGATTACCTGGGTGGGGAGCTTCAATTCGAGGCCGAAGCCGCAGACGACCCAAAGCGTAAAGAGCGGCTGAGCGGCATCTTCGCCCGGATTGAGGGACTCCTGGCGGCGTATTACACGGATGAAGAACCGGAGTGAAGAGGGATTTCCGCGAGGGTGGCCTAAACCTAAAGGCGACAAGGAGTGAATGCCATGCCGAAAGGCAAACGACACTTGAAGTTCCGC
>Ga0181520_10003885_pt1 | contig 25673 bp, 21 predicted proteins | sample PEATcosm2014_Bin_29_FD_132451 | JGI IMG/M metagenome (GOLD analysis project Ga0181520, IMG submission 132451) | Peatland microbial communities from MTU Mesocosm Facility, Houghton, MI, USA - PEATcosm2014_Bin02_30_metaG | ecosystem: Environmental > Terrestrial > Soil > Wetlands > Peat | place...
ATTTCTCTCAGGCCGCGCCGAACGTTCGCGTGATCGTCAGCTATCAGAATGTTCATCGTTTTATCCACTATTCGCACCACAACTCCGACCTGCTATGACGATACCCTGACCGCAAAGAAATTAACATCAGCGTAGTCCGTGATTCTTGTAGGGTTTGTGCGGTCCTTTTGTAGGAATATCCCTACGCCGCGGATCTATTCCATCAGACCCTGCGTCATGGCATAGCGGGTTAGCTCGGCATTGCTCTTCATCTGCATCTTTTCCATGATTCGAGCCCGATAGGTACTGATTGTCTTGACACTCACATGAAGACTTTCGCCAATGTCCGTCAAGGGCACGCCTGCAGCGATCATCTTCATCACCTCGTGTTCCCGGTCCGACAGCGAATCATGCAAGGGCTTGTCGACAGGCTCGTCCAGGTTGGCAATCAGTTTTTCCGCGAGGCTGGTACTTATATAGCGCCCGCCGCCGAGAATCTTCTTTGTTGCGATCGCCAGTTCTTCCGGGGCGCTCTCTTTATTGATATAGGCCGCCGCGCCGGCCCGCAGGCAGCGAACGGCATACTGGTCTTCCGGATGGACACTCAATATGATCACCGGCAAGCGCGGGTATGCCAGTTTGACATCTCGCAACACGTCCATCCCGCTACGCCCAGGCATACTTATATCCAACACCAGAAGAGAAGTTCTGGTCTTCTCCAGGTGGCTCAGCACTTCATCCCCGCTTCCGGCTTCAGAGAAGTCCGTGCCCGGCAGAGCCTCGGCCAGGATCTCTTTCAGGCCGCGCCGCACGACACCATGGTCATCCGCAATCAGAATATGCATAGTTCGCTCCTCTCGGCCCGTGGCGTGTCGACGGGAACGCGAACAGTGACCGTCGTCCCTTTGCCGGGGGAACTGGATATCTGCAAATCGCCTCCGCAGAACTGCGCTCGTTCTTTCATACCCAGGAGTCCAAGCGACCCAAGAGAGTTGGATAGATCCGATTCGCAGAAACCTATTCCATCGTCCGCCACAACCAGCAGAATGTTCTCTTCTTCCTGACACAGTTCAACACGCACCGACTTCGCCTGCGCATGCCGAATCACATTGGTCAAGCACTCCTGAAATATGCGGAAAGTGGCCGTGGCCCGATCCCCATCCAAGTGTAGGTCAACAGGCGGAACTTTGACCTGACAGAGGACTCCATTCCGGGTAGCAAACTCATTTGCCTGCCATTCAATGGCTGCAGCCAAACCAAGATCATCGAGGACTCCAGGACGAAGACCGCTGCAGATGGCACGCACCGCCTTGACGCCGTCATCGATGGACGCAACCGATTCCTTGAGTCGGTCCGGCACTTCGCCCTCCGACTGCGGCAGGTGACGGATGGCCCAGGTCAAATCCATCTTAATCGCGGTCAGAATTTGGCCGATCTGATCGTGCAAGTCGCGGGCGACCTGCTTGCGATCCTCTTCTCGCACCTGTTGCAGCCGTTCCGCGAGCGCTCGCAACTGTTCTTTTTGCAATACAAGAGACTCTTCATTGTTCTTGCGTTCTGTGATGTCGCTGTTGATTACGAGGATGCGCGGGGACTGGTCGCGTTTGCTCCATTGCAATGCCCATCGGCCGGCCACCACCACGCGGCGGCCGTTGCGCGCGATCTTGATGAGGTCTCCCTCCCAGTGTCCTACGCGCGCCAGTTCGGCCATGATCTCTTCTAACGGCTGCGGAAATTCTGTGCAGAGCAGATCGTGCGCGATCTTCCCGGCTGCCTCGGCTTTGGTGTATCCGAGCATCTGTTCCGCGCCGCGGCTCCAGAACTGTACTGCACCCTTCATGTCGATGACGAAGACACAGTCCTGCGTGAGCTCGAGCAGTGCAGCTTGTTCGGCGGTGGCAATCTGCTCCTGCCGTCTCTCTGCGACATCGCGAAACACCAGCACCACGCCAATGACCTTTCCCTGGCCGGCGAGGATGGGCGCGGCACTGTGCTCGACGGCGATTTCGCGGCCATCTCGTGTGACCAGGTCAACGTGGTTGGCCACCGCAAGAATCTTCTTCTCCTTGAGCACGCGCAGCACTTCGTTGTCCGCAGTCATGCCCGTCTCTTCATTGATGAGTTTGAGCACATTTCCGATCGGTTGCATCAGAGCTTCCGTCGGATCCCATCCGGTCAAAGTGGACGCAATGGAATTGAGGAAGGTAATGCGGCCCTCGCTATCCGTGGCGATGACAGCCTCGCCTATGCTGCCCAAAGTCGCGGTCCATCGCTCCTCGCTTTGCAGAAGTTTGGTGCCCAGTTTCTCCACGTGGTATCGAGTGAACATCGCCAGGAAGCCTCCGGACCCCACGCCCAGAACAAGGAAGCTTGTGAGCATCAACATCCAGCGCCGATGCGCCGCTTCTACGCGCTCGATTCGCAGTGCAGTTTCCACGTCCTGAAAATCGGCGAACTGCTCTCGAAGAGAATCCAGTTGGTGCTTTCTCTCCCGGTTCTCGATGAGAGTCGGGTCTGCCTTGCCCGCACGGCGAAGGGCGATGATCCGGCCGTCATACTCTTCAGACTCCCGATATCCGGCATAGATTTGCCGCAGCCGCTGCTGTTGCGACGGATTATCCCCCTCCAGTCGATACAAGGCCTGGAATTCGGAGTCGAACCGTTTGGTGCCCTCCGTGTAAGAAGGAAGGAAGGTCTCGTCGCCGGTTGCGATGTAGCCACGCTTTGCCGATTCCATATCGACCAGCAACTTGAGAAGATGGCTGGACTGGTCCAGTACCTGGTTGGTGTGTTCAACCCACTGCAGAGCCTTGTTCAAGTCGATTGTTTCCCACAAGAGAAACCCCGCAAGGGCCGCTGTAACCATCATGGGAACCACAATGACTCTGCGGAGCAACGACTTGAAATTCGAGTATTCCATCGTAGGGATTCACATTCTTCCAAAAGGCTGACGGACGAAACTGCCTGCATCGTTCGCAGGCAGATCAAGTCCGCAAAACCTGCAAACGGCTACTCGGCCCGGTCGTGACCTGGCGAGTTTGAACCTCTTAGAGCGGTTCTCCAATAGGTGTGCCCCGATCAGGATCGAGCAAGGTGGCATTTTCTTGTTGAAAAAGCCACTCTGGCGCGTCGCTTTCGGTGTACAGCAATTGGAGCATCGCTGTGGGGGCAGGATTGCCCCAAAACAAAAGGGATGGACACACACATCCACTTGTCATTGTGGCGCCGCACTGCGGCTCGTGTCTGTTCACTATTGCTCACACGGCGCCGAATGCTCCGCGCCGCCAGGCAGGATTCCGTTGGCATGCTTTGCATTCAGGGCGAAGAGCAAAGCTCCGGCGAGCAAATGCGATCAAGAGCGGATGAGCCATTCACTGGTCGGCTGTGCGCCTTGATGTTCGCTCCAGCTCCGGCTCTGGTCAGAGCTTGGCGGGGTCGACAATCGGAATGGCAGGTTTCAATGCTGCTTTGACGTTTGGAATGACAGGCTTGAGAATCGCCTCAACTTTCGCAACGACAGGATCGAGAACCGCGGCGACGATGGGAAGGGGAGGCATCTGCGAGTTGTGTTCCGGTAATTGGTCGAGCAGTACGACATTCAATAGAGACTTGTTCACCTGAATGCGGCCGTTGTAATCGATATAGCCGAGTGCGCGAAAGCGGTTCATGAAGAAGCTGACACGCGACCGGGTGGTGCCGATCATCGCCGCAAGGACTTCCTGGGATACAGGAGGAATGAAGGTCTCGCGTTCTCCCGGCTTGCCGAATTCAGCCATGATGAGGAGAATTCTCGCCAGGCGTTTTTCACTTGAATTAAATAGTTGATCGACCAGATCGGCCTGCGTTCTCATACTGCGGCCGAGCATGTACCTGAGAAAGAGGTCTACGAAGGCGGGTTCCTCATGCATCACCCGGACCATCTCATCTCTGTCAATCCTTAGCGCTTTGCACTTGGTCACCGCGGAGGCCGTAGCCAATCGTGGTCCTGGAATCGACGCCAACGACTCTTCACCAACAAAGTCGCCCGCGGAGAGAAGCGTGATCGTCGCTACCTTGCCAGCCGGTGAAACGATCGTGAGTTTTGCCCGGCCCTCCTGGAGATAGAAGACCGAGTTGGCGGGATCTCCCTGAGAGAAGAAGGCATCTTTGGGCGCCAATTCGACAATCTTGCGGCCAAGTCCGGCATTTGCAAGAAATGCGGTGCAGTCAAAGCCGCCACTATTGTCTTTGTGTTTCAAAATATGCTCCGTTCCAAATCGCTCGATCGATAAGGGTGATGAGGACTCAGGAACAAGCCACTTTGGACTGAGAAAGACCCGTCCGTATGACAAATCCATGGATTCCCGGATCAATGGATATTCAGGTGACCAGCCAACATCACCTGAAGTTACTACATCCTCCCAGGAGTTCCGAAGGCTCTTGCAGTGCGTTGCCGCGGCTTCCGCGACGAACTTCTCCGCGCTTTCGAGGCTTCGCACTCAAGCATTCTCGATCATACGCGCTATTGTCCGGATCACGTCTGAGCCATACTGCTCACGACCTGGAGGAAGAGATCGGGAGGCACGAAACTCATAGTGATGGCCCGCGGAGGGAAGGGTGGAGACTCCCGAAGGACCAGACTCTCGTATGCGGTAGTGTGGTTGTTGCCTGACTGCCTCCGTTCGATCAATCGGCATAGACCGCTTTGATATGCAATGCAAAATCCCTCTCGGCCTCGGATTTCCTCAAATTGCGGATCTTCCAAATCCCGAAACAGACCCCACCGGCAATCAACACGCCAAAGACGCAAAGCAGAGGGGTTGACCATTTCTCGAGCGTTCCCGACCACAAGCGAACGATATGCCTTCCGTACGCGACGCCAAGCCACGCGACAAGCGAATAACGCAAGCTTCGGGCGGAGCCATAAACGAGAAGGAAGCGTTGGCGCGTTACACCGAGTGCTCCTGCAGCAAGCGCAAACGGCAACAACGGAATCGGCGGAGGAAGCACAGCAGGAAGGAATACAGACAGTACTGGATTTCGCTCGACCCAAACGACAATCCGGCCAAGGATACGAGGCGGCACGTAGCGCCGCAGAGCATCTTCGCCGCCCCTTCTGCCAATGTGCCAGGTCGTATAGCCACCTACGATGCTTCCGGCGATTGCGGAGAAAGCAAGCAGCCATGGATTGCCATGATTGGCAACCAACCAGAGCAGAAGGAGATCGGTACTTCCCGGAAGCGACAAAGGAATTACAGATGAGTCGAGCACCGCGACCGAAAACAGTCCCAGTGCTCCCAGACTCGTGAGCCAATGCGGCATCAGCGGGTGATGGACAGGAAGCTGCGCGGTTGCTGCAGAGTTCTTGACGATCGTACTCATCGGATCCTGTCCTTCAGCGCCGCTGCGCGCGACAAAGGTTGTGAGCGCTGACGCGCTCCGGCATTCGTTAGTGCCTGTCGCCGTCCCCATGGCCGCGCCCATCGCGGACTTCATTCCCCTTGAACTGCCGCGGCGCTCTGTTTCTACCCTGTGCTCTTTCGCCGTTGTTGGGCATGTGGCCTGCATATCCATGATTTGGATCGAAGCTGTTGTTTACATGGCCACGGAATTCACTTCTTCCGTGGAACCATGGACCTACGCCAATAAAGGCGCGACCATGAAACCATTCCGGTCCGTAATATCCATAAGGGGCGCAATTGTAAGGGGTGTAATCGTAGTAGCCGTAGGGACAGGAGGGCGCCACTCCGAGTTGGATGCTGATCTGGGCCTCTGCCCTGGGAGCGCCTGCGGTGATGAAGATTGCAGTAACAATTGCTAACGCTAGAATCGTGGACCTGTTCATGAACTCTCCTCGCAATCCGAGGGAAGTGTGCATGTCTCCCTCGATCCATCTCAGCGTAGAGGCTCACGCCGCCGAAGTCTGAGCTATTGGGACCACGAGCGATTTGCATGTGAATGTAGCGGGATAGATCGGGCATTGAACAGGTTTCTTATCTGTTTAAGGGGAGCACGTTTCAAGGGGAGCACGTGCTTTTTGGGAGGTGCGGAGAAGTGTCTAGTCTTCCACTGGATTGTCCGGCATATTGTGTAGCATCTCAGCACTGACGTCAGGCATTTGATCGTGCAGGACCACATTCAGCAGAGACCGGTGAACGTGAATGCTGTCATTGTAATCGATAAATCCCAGCTTGCGGAAGCGGTTCATGAAGAAGCTGACCCGGGAGCGGGTGGTGCCGATCATCTCGGCAAGTGTCTCCTGGGAGATGCGAGGAATGGCTGTTTCCGATTCTCCTGCCTGGCCGAACTGCGCCATCAAGAGGAGGATTCTGGCCAGGCGCTTCTCGCTGGAGTTGAAAAGTTGGTCGACGAGATCCGCCTGGGTCTTCATGCTGCGCGCAAGGAGAAACCTCAAGAAGAGATCGGAAAAATCGTGTTCTTCGCGCAGCACGCGGACCATTTCCTCACGCCCGATTTTGAGGGCGGTGCAGTGCGTGGTCGCGGTGGCCGTGGAGAGGCGACTGCCGGCAGCGCCGGCGAGGGACTCTTCGCCGACAAAATCGCCAGCGGAAAGGAGATTGATTGTGGCTTCTTTTCCAATCGCCGAGACAACCGTCACCCGAGCGCGACCCTTTTGAAGATAAAAGACGGAGTCGGCGGGATCTCCTTGAGAAAAAAAAGTTTCCTTCGGGTCCAGATGAACGATTCTGCGTCCCAGCCCGGCATTGGCTAAAAAAACGTCGGCATTGAAGGTGCGATCGTCAACTCGATCCATACATTGGGTTTCCTCCAAGATGCTGCCCTGTCGCTCGATTTGCGGGTCGATCGGCAGCGGTGAGGCGCGGCGTTTACCGGGAAGTTGCATCGACAAAGACCATCGGCGATCATGACAGCTCAGTTTTCTTTCGAGTGAAATCGGCGATCGTTTTGTGAAGCTGCGGAAGCCGCTGACACCAGTTGCTGGGGGTAGTTTACATCCGGTCGAGAGTGTGGGGCGTGCAATTTTGTACACTCTTGGCGAGAAAATGAGTCTTGCTGAAATTTCCGGGCAGAATCAAAGCTGCTTCTCTGAGCGATCTTGCTCAGACGACGATCAACCGTGCCGCTAGTGTGGGAAATGCCTATTGCGCCTCAAATGCGCAAAAGAAAGAGACGCTGCGCATGGGCAGAAAAGGTGATTTGCATGAAGAAACTGATGACGTTGGTAGCAGTGCTGAGCTTGACAACCCTGGGCTGGGCAGGTTCCGGTCACGAAGCAACGGTTGATCGGATGGATCATGCCGGCGCGGTGCTGCATGAAATCATGTCGACTCCCGACAAGGGCATTCCGGAAGAGGTTTTGGAGCACGCAAAGTGCATCGCAGTGGTGCCTCACATGCTCAAGGGCGGCTTTGTCTTCGGTGCGGAAAATGGCAGAGGCGTTGCCACTTGCCGGACCGCTAGCGGCTGGAGCGCCCCAGCATTCTTTACCATCACCGGCGGAAGCTGGGGATTGCAGATTGGCGTCGAAGGCGTGGATCTGGTCATGGTGATCCAGGACGAACGCGGTATGCAGCACCTGATCAACAGTAATTTTGAGTTGGGCGGCGATGCTTCCGCGGCTGCCGGACCGGTTGGACGCCATGCTTCCGCCGACACCGATTGGAAGCTGAACACCGAAGTCCTGACCTACTCGCGCGCCAGGGGCCTTTTTGGTGGCCTTACGCTGACGGGCGCCGCGATTCGTCGCGACGACGACTCTACGGAAGCCATCTATAGCCATGACATCTCAACCAAGCGCATCCTCGAGGGCGAGATCGCCGTACCCGGCTCGGCACATGCATTCCTCGATGCTGTGAGGGAAGCAAAGAGACAGTCTGTCGCTTCCAACTAGCACTCAACTTAGTAATCAACTCTGAAGATCTGTGGGCGCTTGAAACATTACATGTTTCAAGCGCTCGTAGACTGCGAATGGAGCGTCATGCTTACGACTATTCTTGTCATCCTGCTGATACTGTGGCTGTTGGGATTCAGCTTGCATATCGGAGGATCACTGATTCATCTTCTCCTGGTGGTTGCACTCATCGTTCTCGTCTTCAACCTGATCGCAGGACGACGCAGCGCGCTCTGATTCGCGGAAGAGCCAGATCTGCCTGCGGAGACGACCTCCGCTTGGGATGAGATTTCCTTCGGCCTTGGTTGGGCAGGATTGAGAACCGGCAAATCGAATTCCTGAAAGACGATTCGTTTTGCACAGTTTTCCGGCTGTTCGATAGATGATTCTGCGGGGGAAGAATAGCGCCGCTTCGATCGCAGAGTGGAGTTTCACGTTTGTGGCTGCACTTCTTCCCGAAGAGGTGGTTGATGAACGCCCTGTTGATCTACCCGGAGTTCCCTGAGACTTATTGGAGTTTTAAACACGCACTCAAGTTTGTGGGCAAACGGGCGGCACAGCCTCCTCTTGGGCTGATGACGGTCTCCGCGCTGTTGCCTGCATCCTGGAAGAAGCGGTTGGTTGACATCAACGTCGAACGACTCAGAGATGTCGACCTCGCCTGGGCAGATGTTGTGCTGCTGAGCGCAATGCACATACAACGCCCTTCGCTGGCGGCGATTGTTGAGCGCTGCCGCGTGCGGGGTCTGCGGACCGTCGTTGGTGGTCCGATCGCGAGCAGCCTGTCGTTTGCGGAACTGAAGGCGGACCACGTGGTCATCGGCGAAGCCGAGAGTCTGATTGCCGGACTGGCGCAGGAGCTTGAGCAGGGAACAGCCAGGCCCGTCTACCAGGCGGCCGAAAAACCGGAGATGACAAGCAGCCCGCTGCCCGACCTGAGTCTCATCAAAATGCGCCGCTATTCGACGATGGGCGTGCAATACTCCCGCGGTTGCCCCTTCAATTGCGAATTTTGCGACATCATCGAAATCTACGGCCGGCGGCCGCGCACCAAGGCTGTGGCACAAGTGATTGCGGAACTGGATCAGTTGCGTGCCGCCGGATGGCGCGAAACCGTATTCATCGTCGACGACAACTTCATCGGCAACAAGGCCCGCGCCAAGGAACTGTGCATGGCGCTGACTGAATGGCGCAAACAATACAAGGTCAGCTTCGACTTCAACACCGAGGCATCGCTGAATCTGGCGGACGACCTGGAGTTAATGCAAATGATGAAGGACGCGGGCTTCGTCTCGGTCTTCCTGGGCATCGAGACTCCCGATGTGCCCGGTCTGATCGCCACCAACAAGCTGCAGAACACACGCCGCAGCCTGCTGGAAAGTATTGCTATGATCCAGAGCTACGGCATGCAGGTGATGGGCGGCTTTATCCTGGGCTTCGACACCGATCGCGAAGACATCTTCGACCGCATGGTCGAGTTTATTCAAAAAAGCGGCATCCCTATCGCCATGGTGGGTCTGCTGCAGGCCATGCCGGGGACTCAGTTATTTCGTCGTCTGCACAGGGAAGGCCGGATTCTGGATGCGGGTCATGGCGACAACACCGACGACAAGCTCAACTTTCTTCCCCACATGGACGCAACGCGATTGATCGAGGGCTATCGCTCCGTGCTGAAACGAATCTACTCCTGCGAGGCCTACTACGAGCGTGTCAGGCTCTACCTGAATCGGACACATCCGCGGCCCAACGAATGCAAAGCAGGAGAACGAATGTCCAGACAGCAGTGGCTGACCAGGGGCAATGCACGCGCATTCGTTCTCTCCATTGTCCGCCAGGGCGTCTTCAGCCGCCAGCGGTGGAGTTACTGGAGATTCGTATTGACGGTGGCGACGCGTTATCGCCACTGCGTGGGCACGGCGATGACTCTGGCTGTGATGGGATATCACTTTCAGGTGATGACCGCGAGGTTGACGAATGCCGCGGAAATGGCAGCGCTGCGTGCGGGTGAATAATGCATTGCATGCTGGTGAATCATAAGTTCTCTCCTGTGAGGCCGGTGGCAACGCATGTTGAGTCTCCCACCCGAATGCAACTGAAACTGCTTCGTTGGGATGGTGAGACGGCTCACCGCGGAATTATTCGCGTCAGCAGAATCGACGCGTGCTGCACCCGGTTGGGCACCAGGATCACCGTACTAAGCCTGATCCCGTCTCGCATGGGAATCATAGCCTCTCGGCGCTCAAAGTCGAAGCCCGCGGTCGTGTTTTGCAGCTTCGCCGGCTTCTCGCTCGGAAACGCGGGGTACGTGACTGCGGGCGTCTGGCTGGCTGCACCCAGGACAAACAACGCGCAACCAGCAGTGAGAGCATCTTCGAAATATACGTAGACTTTTGAGGACCGTGAAAGGTGGCCTTTTCTTGAGGAAAAAGCCACTTTAGATCAGTGGTTCCGGGGTACAGCAATTGTGGAACCGCTGTAGCCCGATTCAGCGCACCACCGTCGAAAGCAGCAGGGTCATTCCCAGCCCGGCCACCGACAGAATCGTCTCCAACACCGTCCAACTGGAGAGTGTCTCTTTCAATTCCGTTTTGAAGAACGACTGGATCATCCAGAAGCCGGGGTCGTTCACGTGCGACAGGATGATGGACCCGCAGCCGGTGGCCAGCACCAGCAACTCCGGCCGCACTCCCATATGCGCCGCCATGGGGGCCAGAACGCCCGCTGCCACGGCCATCGCCACGGTTGCCGATCCCATCGAGATACGCACCACCGCGGCCAGCATCCAGGCCAGAATCAGCGGCGGAATGTGCGCGCCGAGGGCCAGACTCACCGTGGCCTGTGCGGCGCCGGAATCCCGCAGAACCCCGCTCAGCCCGCCTGCCGCGGCCAGGATGGCCAGCACGCCGGCAATCGGCTCGAATGCCTCGCCGCACAGCCTGCGCAACTGCTCTACGCCATGGTCCGCGCCGGTCTGGAGATGCCCGCCCAGCGTCAACAATCCGACCAGCGCGGCAATCAGCAACGCCACTTCCGGGCTGCCCGTAAAATGCAGCACGGCGTTCACTCCGCCGCCGGGCACAACCAGCGAGTCCGCCCAGCTTCCTAGAAAGATCAGCGCCACGGGCAGCAGTATCGCCACCGCGGAGCGGATCGGGCCGGCAGGGGCTGGCAGGACGGCTCCGGCCCGCACGCCTGATACGCCTGCGACGTGAGGCAGGGCTGTTTCTTCGCCCTCTTCCAGTTCGGCCAGTTCCTGCAGCTCAAATCCGGTTGCAATCTCTTCGGCCCTTGGCTTCGTCTCGCCTTTTGCACTCCCCTTGCTCTTTCGCCACCGCCGCAGCAGGAACCAGCTCAACCCCGGCCCGGCCAGCGCCGCTGCCGGCAACCCGGCCAACAAGCCAAAGAACATCGTCCGCCCCAGATCGGCGTGGAACATGGTCGCCGCCAGCATCGCTGCCGGATGCGGCGGAAACACCGCATGCACAATCGACAGCCCGGCCAGCACCGGCAATCCCACCAGAATCGGCGGCCTCTCGCTGCGCCGCGCCGCCTCTGCCACAATGGGCAGCAGCAGCACCAATCCCACCTCAAAGAAGACCGGCATGCCCACCAGCAGGCCCAGTCCGAGCAGCGCCCAGGGCAGTCCGCGTGGGCCGCACCCTTCCACCAGCACCCTGCCCAAAGAGGCCGCACCGCCCGACGAAGCCAGCAGCCGGCCCAGCACCGCGCCCAGCGTCAGCACAATTGCGATGTGCCCCAGCAGGTTGCCCACCCCGCCCGTGAACGACAACGGAACCTGTTTCAGCGGCATTCCCGACGCCACTCCGAGCGTGAGTCCGGCCACACTCAGCGCCAGCGCCGGATGCAACCGGACTTTCGCGATCAGGATCAGGAGCAGCAGCACCGTCCCAGCGGCGCAGGCAACAAGGAAGTAGGCGTGGGCAATCGGGTCGGCAAGAGGCATCGGCAAATTATTCCACACACCTGCGCCACCTGCGGTGGGGCCAATCGCCTCCGGCCACCTGGGGTGGGGCCAATCGCCTCCGGCCACCTGCGGTGGGGCGGCCGCCTTCGGCTCGCCCCGCGCCAGAAAGAAGGCGCGGATGGACAGGGAACGGAAAGGAAAGGAGATCTCTGATTGAATCGCTGCAGTGGCGACGATCTTCGATTGTGGAGTAGAGTGCGGAGCGGAGTCCACATATGGAAACCATCCAGATTGTACTTGGAAAAGAACTGCTGGATGCAGCCGATGCGGCTGCCCGCCTTTCCAAGCAAAGCCGTTCCCAACTGGTACGCGAGGCACTTCGCGAGCATCTGAGGAGATTGGACTTGCGGGCGAGGGAGGACAGCGACCGGAATGGGTATCTGGAGCATCCGGAGACGCGGCATGAACAGGGGCTCTGGGAGGCGCAGGCGGCTTGGCCGACGGAGTAGCGGGAGCATAGCCGGATCGATCAGCGCCGTCTCCATTTTCTGCGCTCTGGTTCAGCGTGTGCGCCCAGACACACATTTCGCTTGCGCATCTCTGCTACGATAAGGACGATTGCAGTTCCTGCCGTCGGACAGGATGTTTTTCTGTCCCGAGAGGTGCCAGGGCACAGGCGGCCGGAGTCAACCCATAAGGAGAAACTTCAATGCCTCTTGTTACCACACGGCAGCTTCTCGACGAGGCCGCCAAGGGCGGATACGGCGTCGGCGCGTTCAATGTCAACGACATGGAACAGATTCAGGCCATCATGTGGGCCGCGAAGGAAACCAATTCGCCGGTCATCATCCAGGCCAGCCGCGGCGCGCGCAAGTTTGCTGAGGACAACTACCTCTACCACCTGATGCTGGCCGCTGCCGAATTGAATCCCGAAATTCCGCTGGCCATGCACCTGGATCACGGCAACAGCTTCGAGACCTGCGAAAGCGCGATCAAGCTGGGCTTCACCAGCGTCATGATGGACGGCTCTCTCAAGCCCGACGGCAAGACCCCGGCCACCTTCGAAGAGAATGTTGAAGTCACCAAGAAGGTTTGCGATTACGCCCACGAGCGCGGTATCTCGGTGGAAGGCGAAATCGGCGTGTTGGGCGGCATCGAAGACGGCCACGGAGCCGGCGGTTCCGGTCTCGATCACGTCACCGATCCCGATCAGGCGGTCGAATTCGCCGAGCGCACCGGCGTTGACTCGCTGGCCATCGCCATCGGCACCAGCCATGGCGCCTACAAGTTTACGAAGAAGCCGGATGGCTCGGTCCTCAAGATGGACCTGCTGCTGGCCATCCACAAGCGCCTGCCCAGCACCCACCTGGTGATGCACGGTTCCAGCTCGGTGCCGAAGGACCTGCAGGACATCATCAACCAGTACGGTGGCAAGCTGAAGGAAACCTGGGGCGTTCCGGTCGAAGAGATCCAGCTCGGCATCCAGAACGGCGTCCGTAAGATTAATGTCGACACCGACAACCGCCTCGCCATCACCGGCGCAATTCGCAAGGTCTTCGCGGAGACCCCGGAGAAGTTCGATCCCCGCGACTACCTCACCCCAGCCCGCGCCGCCATGCAGAAGGTCGTTGCACAGCGCATGACCCAGTTTGGCCAAGCGGGTCACGCCGGCGACTACACCGCCACCTCCATCGCCGACATGGCCAAGGGATACGCCTCGGGCGCCCTGGTCACCAAGCCGCTGGTTGCCGCTCGCTAATCGCGGCTTCCTTTCGCTCCATGAAAAGGGGCCACCCCGCTTCGGCGGAGTGGCCCCTTTTCTTGCTAGCCGAAGAGCGGCCCTGCCCTTAGTCCCTTAGTCCCTTAGTCCCTCAGTGGTGCGAACCCGCGCTGACCGTCCCCGTGCCCATCGACATCCCACTGGCCGCCGCCGCGGTGCTTGTTGTCGTTGTCGTGCTGGTCGTGCTGATGGTGGACGATGTCACGCTGGTTCCAACCCGCGATCCCCCGCCTGCGGTTCCTCCACCAAACGAGCTCCCCCCGCGCGATCCGCCCGCAAAGCTCGGCGCATGCGCCTGCAGATTCCCGCTGTGGTTGTTCACCGGGGCAATGATGGTTGTGCTCTTGTGTCCGTCCATCACCGACCTGGCCATTAGGAAGCTCTGTGTCCGGTGGTCAAAGCTGATGGGCACCCCGCCGGCGCGGGCCAGCACGTTCTTGCCCACCAGAGCATCGCGCAACTGCCTTGCCACCGGGTGCGGTTCCTCGGCTTTTGCAAGCATTCGCAGCGGCTCGTCGCGGAACTCCTTTGGAGGGGTCTTCATCAGCTCGATCGGCCGGTTGGGATCCAGCACCGTCCGCTGAAAGCGGAGCCCGTTCTTAGCATCCAACAGGAATGCTTCCGTCTTCCGATTCACCGGCAGCTGCCCCTTCACATCGTGCGGATGCAGCGGAACATACGCCACTGTTTTCCCGCTCCGGATCCAGCGGAAGGGAGGGAGATGGTGGCGCCGATGACCGGCAACCCACACATAGTGATTGCGATGATGGATCCAGGCGCCGGCATGGCATACCGCCCACGCGTAGGAGACCTCGCCGGGCCAGTTTCCTGGTGTCACCGGCTTCATCTTCCCCGTCGCGGAATCGCGCACGGCCGCTGGAACTCCCGGCTCCGGCGCGCAGGGGAAATACGCGTAGTTCAGGGAAGCATCCCGATCCGCGCCTCTGCCCGATTCCGCTGCGGCAGCGGGTTGTCCCTCATGCTGGCTGGCCGCTTCTGAACTCGGCGACGCCGCAGAAGGCTGCAGCGCTGGCGTATTGGCGGCTACCTGGCTGAGAGCGGCGGCATTCGGCTCCCAGCAGGTCCCATAGGGCGCGCAGTCGAAGAACGTTCCCTGGTTCTGCATCCCGGCCAGTCCCGGAATGGGCTCGGTGAGGCCGGCTGCTTTCATCACCTCCTGGGTGTCGGCAAAATGCCCCTCAATCCGCCCTGCCACCCACTTATCCCACGCTGCCAGCGACGCCGTATCCCGGGCCCCCGCGTATTCGATTCGTTGTCCGTCCAGATAATAGAGCGTCTGTCCGGCCACCAGCGGTTGCTGCACCGCCCCTGGAGTGCGCAGAACCCCGTTGGTGAGCGGAGTCAGCGCCATAGCATCCAGGTAGCTGTCCACTCGGAGCTGAGCCCTGTCCGGATACCGCGATACGATGTTGTCCGTCGGCGTCTCCAGCAAAAACACCTCGTTGGCCACAAACGGCTTCACATCGAGCGTCACCGTCCCCGAGAGCAACGCCAGCTGCGTAAAGGGAACCCCCGTCGAGGTATGCAGATCGTTGAAGGTGAGCACCGAGTTCTCTGCCACATAGACGGTCGATGCATTCTCAAACTCGATTTCCGCCCGTCCCTTGCCAGTCACCAGGCTGTAACCTGTCTCCAGCGGCAGGTTTTCCATGGCCTTCTCCCATATCGTGCCGGAAGGGTGGGCATTCGACACTCCCCGCGCGATGCGCACATCCCCTTCCACATAGCTCAGCCGCACAATCTGTGGATAGGTCACATTGTCGTGATGCTCGCCAAGGATGAAAAGCGCGCCCTGCTTCAGCCGCTCCGACGAGTCGCCGTTGAGAATGGCCTCGATCTGGTCAAGCGCTTTGGGCTCGTTCTTCTTCATCAGCGAATTCAGCGCCAGCAGCTTCACATCGTCGCTCTCGGTCGCATGTGTCTGTACCGGCATGTTGTTCTTGGCGCGGATCTCGATCTCCAGTGCCCCGCACTCGTCCAGCCAGCTACTCGATGGATAGCTGTGGCGCAGCTCGACGCAGGATTCCAGTGCGGTCTTTGATTGCCCCCGCTTGTTCTCCGCATATGCCTTCCAATACAAAGCCCCCTCGCTGTGGCTGCCCTGTTCGCTGGCTACATTCGCGAAGATCGCCTCGGCGTCGTTCCATCTCCCTTCCCGGATAGCGCGCATTCCGTCCGCGTACATGCTGCTTTCGGGCGTCGACGCCGATCCCACGCCTTCCCCTAGCGAAAGCGAGGAACCACCCGCAAACCCCTGCCCCCATGCCGCGCCTGCGCCGGCCAGCGGAACCAGAATGATTCCGGGAGCAAGAAAACCGCACATCCAGCGCATGATTCTCATATGCTTCCTCCACTCATCTGCTGCGTCACGCGCGCCCGAAGCTCAGGGGCGCGGGAACGCAGCACTCGAACCTCGAAGAGCAGCCGATCCGATTTCATCTCTCTTTGCAGCTTCCCAAGCGCTTCGGCGTCCAAACCGCCCGGTTGATTGGCAAGCTCCGCCAACAGGCCGTCCAGATGCTTCAACGCCGTGGCTAGCTCCGGATTGTCTGCCTGTGCGGCCTCCGCGCGGAAGGTTCGGTTGGCCGCCAGCAGGGTGCGTGCTTCATCGCGCAGCGGAGCAATCATCTCTGTGCTCTGGGCGTCGGCGTGCTTCAACTCCACCAACAGCCGCTCCGAACGGTCCAGGTGATCGCCCAGCACCACCACCACGACCCGCTGCTTGGGCTGTGGAGCGCTTTGCCGGGCCGGTGCGATGGTGGAAGCCGTGTGCGGCTGCTTGCGCTGTTCCCATACGCGCCCTGCAAAGAAGGCTCCGGCCAGCAACAGCGAGCAGGCAGCGGCAAAACTCAGGCCACGCCCCAGCGTCACGCCGCGCAACCAGCTCCTTTTCTTCAACTCATAGCGCGGCAGCGCCGCAGCCATCGACAGCCACACCCGCTCACCATAGAAATGGTCCCGCTCGGGCGGTTCCGTTGCTTTGATCTCATTCAGGATTGCATTCAGGTCGCTCTGCAACGCCGCGTACATCCGCGCGCAACCCGCGCAGTTCGACAGGTGCGCCCCGGCGCCGAACCGCCCTTCCCCGTAGTAGTGTTCAACCAAGTCCGCAGTGCTCAAATGGTTCATGCTTTGACCCTCAATGGCGCCAGACTGCGCCTCAATTTCTGCACGGCGCGGAAGACCGCCTGTTTGGCCGCGTTCGGCACAATTCCCAGTGCGAGTGCAATCTCTTCGCCGCTGCAGCCTTCCAGATGCCGCAGGACGAAGGCAGTCCGTTCGGTGATTGTCAGGTCCTGCAGCGCCAGCTCCTGCAGGGCTCCGATCTCTCCACTCAAGAGCATTCGCTCGGGGCCGGCGGCCTCATCCGCCACCTGCACCTCGTCCTGCTCAGGGTCTTCGCCGATCCGGCTGTCTTCGTCCCTCGTGCGGCTGCTCACCCGGTCGAGTGCGCAACGCACCGCGATCCGGTAGATCCAGGTTCCGAAGTTGGCACGCGACTCAAAGGTTGCCAGCTTGCGGTATCCGCGCAGGAGCGCTTCCTGCACCACTTCCTCCGCATCTGCTTCATTTCCGGTGATGCGCCATGCAACCCGGAACAGGCTTGGACTGTGCCGCACGACCAACGCTCCATAAGCCTCCTTGTCGCCAGAGAGGATGGCCTGGATCGTAGCGTGGTCGTTCTTGCCCATGCACAACATTAGACACGAGCTTGTGGGGTGCGGTTAGGAAAGGAATGAAAAGCAGGTGCGTTTGAACCCGGCTTATGGCCGGCGAGGCAACGCGCCGCATGAACCTAGCGGGTAGTCCCCTGCTGCGTCTCACAGGTACATAAAGACTTCCAAATCCGTTTTCGGATCATTGGGCGGACTGCGTGCACGAATGGTGAGCGAGTAGTGGCACGCCCGAAGCGCGCGGAAGGAACGGTTCGACCTGTCTGAGGTTTTTCTAACGGGCGAGGACACCGATTCCGATTCCATGGCGAGTGGAGCGATCTTTTTGACCCAGGTGCAAGTCGAACGTATGAGCCTAGTTCCGATTCCTGTTCCTACGCAGAATGTAGTCCGGCGAGTGTCAATGCCCGCTGCGGCAATCCCCGGACTTTTGGCCAGCGCTCTGCGCGAACACCAGACGGGACGCCTGGACGAGGCGCGTCGGCTGTACCTGGAGATCCTGTCCATCGACGCTCGACATAGCGACAGCCTTAACCTGCTGGGGATGGTCGAGTTCGGGGCGGGACGGCCTGATCTTGCGGTGCGGATGATCCAGCGCGCGATCTCGCTGCGCTGCGACCATGCCTCATATCACTCCAATTTGGGGCTGGTGCTGCAGTCACAGGGCAAATTGGGCGAAGCAATGCTGGAATTCGAGCAGGCGCTGCGGTTCAAGCCCGACAGCCTTGACGCGCTGTGTAACCTGGGCAGCGCGTGGCAAGCAAAGGGGAGACTGGCCGAGGCAGCCGCCTGCTACGAGCGTGCCCCTAAGGTCCAGCCGAACTATGTGGAGGCCTACGACAACCTGGGCAGCGTGTATCGGGAACAGCAAAAACTGGAAGCGGCGCAGGCGTGTTTTGAGCGGGCGCTGGCCTTGCGCCCGGATTACGCGGAATCGTCGAACAGTCTGGGATTCCTGTTGCGCACACAGGGGAAGCTGGAGGAGGCGCGTGCCTGCCTGGAACGGGCGCTGATCCTGAAGCCGGGCCACACCGAGGCTTGGAACAACCTGGCGCACATCCTGCAGGATCTGAACCGCCCGAACGAAGCGGCGGTGTGCTTCCGGCGGGTACTGGCATTGCGCCCGGATCATGCCGAAGCTTGCAATTCGCTGGGCGGCCTGCTGCATGCCGATGGACAGCTGGTGGACGCACACCAGTGGCTGAGCAAGGCTTTGGCCTTGAATCCGAGATTTGCCGAAGCGGCCAACAGCCTCGGCGCTGTCCTGGTGAAGCAGGGCAGGCTCGGCGACGCCATTCCCTATTTCGAACGGGCACTGGCCTTTGAACCGGAGAACCTGGCCGCCTCGAACAATCTGGGGCTCGCGCTGGTGGAACAGGGCAAGCTGCAGGAAGCCGCAAGGCGCTTCGACTTCGCTCTGGCTGTGCAGCCGGGACACGCGGAATCTCAATGGAACCTGTCTCTAATCGAGCTTTTGACGGAAGATTACGCGAACGGATGGAGAGATTATGAGGCGCGCTTGCGGCGGCGTGGAAACACGGCACGGAGCCTCGCCCAGCCGCGGTGGCGTGGCGAGCCGCTCAACGGGGCGCGCATCCTGCTGCATGCCGAACAGGGACTGGGCGACACTCTTCAGTTTCTGCGCTATGTGCCCCTGGTACGGGCGGCGGGGGGCCGGGTGATCCTGGATGTCCCGGCGCGTTTGCGACGGCTGGCGGAACAGATGCCAGGGATTGAGGAACTGGTGGTGAGTGGGGATCCGCTGCCGGAGTCGGAATGGCAGTGTCCGCTGATGAGTTTGCCGCTGGCTTTCGGGACGACGGTGGGAAGCATCCCGGCCGAGGGACCGTACCTTTCCGTTCCGGAGGCGGCGCTGTGGACCGCCGGGGCGCTGCCCTGGCCGACTCGCGGACTGCGCGTGGGTGTTGCCTGGGCGGGCAGCTCCTCGCACCGCGACAACCGCTTCCGCTCACTCGCTCTGGCCGCGCTGGAGCCGCTTTTCCGGGTTCGAGGCGCGCATTTCTTTTCACTTCAAATGGGTCCGGCGACGGCGGAACTGGGTACGGGGCAGTGCGAGCTGACCGATCTTGCTCCCATGACGGCGGATATGGCGGACACCGCGGCGCAGATGGCGCATCTGGACCTGATCGTCACCGTGGACACATCGGTGGCGCACCTGGCCGGGGCACTGGCCAAGCCCACCTGGGTTCTGCTTCCCTTTGCGCCCGACTGGCGCTGGATGCTGGAGCGCGAAGACAGCCCGTGGTATCCGACGGCGCGGCTCTTCCGGCAGCCTCGCATGTATGACTGGAATGCGGTGGTGGAGCGGGTTTGCGGGGAGTTGGAGAAACTGGCCGGTTAGAACCGCAATTGCGCCTGGAGAAGATTGCCGCAGGCTGTCGTAGCCGGCCCTGAAGGACGCGATGATCCTCCGTTCCAGGGGCTCTGGCCTTTCAGTAGCCGAGGACGGCGCGTTGGGCGGCGAAGATCTGCTGGAGGCCCGATTCTGCCAGGTCGACAAGGCTGTTGAGCTGGGCGCGCGAGTAGCTTCCCTTCTCTGCCGTGGCCTGGGTCTCGATCAGCCCTCCGTCAGCGGTCATGACGACATTCATATCCACTTCGGCCTGGGAATCCTCTTCGTAGCAGAGATCGAGGAGTTCGACGCCGCCGACGATGCCGACCGAGGTGGCCGCGACCATCTGCTGCATGGGCGAGCGGGGGAGGGTCCCTGCCTTGACCAAGGCGTTCAGAGCGAGAGCGAGCGCCACGGCAGCCCCACTGATGGCGGCGGTGCGGGTTCCTCCGTCGGCCTGGATCACGTCGCAGTCGAGAATGACTGTTCGTTCACCGAGAGCTCTCATGTCCACAACCGAGCGTAAGCTCCGGCCGATGAGGCGCTGAATCTCGTGGGTTCGGCCGCCGATCTTGCCCTTTTCGCTTTCCCGGGGAGTACGAGTGACAGTGGCGCGGGGCAGCATGGAGTACTCGGCGGTGACCCAGCCGCGCCCCGAGTTGCGCAGCCATCCGGGAACGCCCGGCTCGATGGTGGCGTTGGTGAGCACACGCGTATTCCCGAAGGAGACCAGGACGGAGCCTTCTGCGGTCTGGACAAAACCGGGGACCAGGGAGAGGGGGCGGAGCTGGTTGACGGAGCGGTTGCCGGGGCGGAAAAAGGTCTGAGGCGCGAGGTTGGGCATAGGGGGATTGTACGGGAATTGGGGTCAAGGGAAGGTGGGAAGCAGGGGGAGCCGGAACGGTTCCAAGATGGGAATCGCGCCCGGAACAGGAATAGGAGAGTATCTCTATGAAAAGAGACACGATATGCAAGACTGGCCGGTAAAAATGTCCCGATACGGGACATTTTGAAGGAGAGGGGCGGGATGAACTGTACGACATATGTACAACATTGACGCTTCTAATCAACGACTTAGAGAAAGTGTCCTAGTTTGGCACGCTACGTGTAATAGAAAGAGACAGAACCGCTCCTCAACGGCAGGATCGGGAAGCGTCCAAAGCGGCTAGTAGTGGGAATCGAATACGGCGGCGAAGGCAAAAGCGGGAAACGAAGCAGGCACGGCCAAGCGGGACGGAACGTGAACCGGCCAGAAATGGGAGCAAGCGATGCAACAGACAGAGCACATGGCGGGGCATATCGGAGCAGGGCTGGGAAGGACAGTGAAAAGCGCAGTGGCGTTGGCCCATGCGGGAACGCCGGGGACGGCCGGGTGGGAGGCGCCACAAGCGAAGCGGTTGGACGACATCGAAGAGAAGCTGACGGCGTTGAAGAACAGCAGCGAGAGCCTGCGGGGAATCGCGCACGACGCCCGGAACATGGTGACGGCGCTGGGGCTTTACTGCGAACTGTTGGAGGAGCCCGGGGTTCTTTCGGCGCCCTTTGCGCACTATGGCAGCGAGTTGCGCCTGGTGGCGACGGCTAGCCGCCGGCTGGTAGAAAAACTGGTGACGCTGGACACGCGGCAGGGCGGACAAAGCGCGCAAAGTGGCCAGCTGCTGCGGGGACGGGAAGCCGGCGAGACCGAGGAGCAGGTCCGGGTTCGACGGTGGGAGCTGATACCCGCCCAACCGATCGAGAACCTGGCAGCCGAACTGTTGGCCAACCGGAACCTGCTGGCGGCGCTGGCGGGGCCGTCGATTGCACTTTCCGTGGACGCACAGGGCGGGGCGCTGCCAGTGGCGCTGACCAGCGAAGACCTGACCCGGGTGCTGGTCAACCTGGTGAAGAATGCTGCCGAAGCAATGAACTCAAAGGGGCGCGTTCAAATCAGCCTGCAGGAGGTTGGAAACATGCCCTGGATGAAACTGACGGTGGAAGACAGTGGCCCGGGGATCCCGCAGGGCTCGCTGGAGAAGATTTTTGAGACGGGGCACACCACGCGGAGCAGCGATAGCTCATGGCCGGTGACGCATCGCGGCCTTGGACTGTCGATCACGCGCTCCATCCTGGAGTCGGCCGGGGGCCGGATCCGCGCAGCAAATAGGCCTGAAGCCGGGGCACGATTCGAACTCGAATTGCCTGTTCGCACGCGTTGAAGCCGGCAGCCGCATTCCTCGCCGGAGGTAAGACTCGCCGGCACAACGAAATCGATCTACCGAAACAAGCGTGAGGACTTACAATGCTCGAAACTGTCTTACACTCAAGGAATATGGAGTTTATCCCTCAAATCGCAGATGCAACTGTACGGCTCCACTTGTTGGTTGTGGACGCCGATCAGGCCATTCGCTCGGCGTGCGCGGAGATTGCGTCCAGCCTGGGCTATGCCGTCGAGAGCACCGGCGACTTCACTCAAGCGCGCAGTCTGCTGCGTGGACGGCCAGCCGACATCCTTCTGGTCAACCTTCCTTACGGGAGCAGCATGGGCTTGGACCTTGTCACCGAAGTCAAGCTTCTGTATCCGCAGACATCGGTGATCGCGATGACCGCCTCGGGCTCGGTAAACGCGGCCGTCGAAGCGATGCGCTCGGGCGCCGCCGATTACCTGACCAAGCCCTTCGCCATGGACGAGCTGTCGACGGTTCTGGACCGCGCAGCGGCCAGCCACATGACCGACACGGCGACCCGCCAGCTGCGCGAGCGGCTGCGCCTGAGCCAGGGTCTGGGCGCCATGATCGGCCGTTCGGGCGAGATGGAGAAGCTCTACCGCATCCTTTCCAAAGTCGCCCAGAGCACTCACCCGGTCTTGGTTCTTGGCGAGAGCGGCACCGGCAAGGAACTGGTGGCGCGGACCATTCACGCTTACGGGCCCAACTCGCAAAAACCCTTCCTGCCGGTCGATTGCGGCTCGCTGGTTCCCACGCTGATTGAGAGCGAGCTATTTGGCTACGTGAAGGGCGCCTTCACCGGCGCGAACCGGTCCAAGGACGGACTGCTGGTTTCCGCCGAGGGCGGCACAGTGTTCCTCGACGAGATTGGCGAACTGACGCTGGATTTGCAGGCCAAGCTGTTGCGCGCTCTTCAGGAAAAGGAAGTGCGGCCGGTCGGCGCCACCCATCGGGTACCGATCCGGGCCCGCATCGTGGCCGCCACCAACCGCGACCTGGCCTCCATGGTCGAGAAAGGCACCTTCCGCAAGGATCTCTTTTATCGCCTGAATGTCGTCAACCTGCGGCTGCCCTCGCTGCGCGACCGCCGGGAAGACATTCCGCTGCTGGCGGCGCACTTTCTGGACCGTATCAGCCGCGAACACGGCACCAAGTTCACGTTGAGCGACGAGGCGTTGCGCACCATGATGCGCCACGACTGGCCGGGCAACGTGCGGGAGCTGGAAAACTCGGTGGAGCGCGCCTGCGCTCTGTCGTCGGGGCCTGTTCTGCACCTGGGCGATCTGCCCACGCAATTGCAGCAGCAGGGACTGGAAGCGCGGCGCTCGGCCGCGGCCGTCACCGAACCTGTTCAGGAGGGGACCGCCCCGGAGGTCAAGACCCTGGCCGATCTGGAGCGCGACGCGATCCTGAACGCCATCCGGGTGCTGAACGGCGACAAGCTGCAAGCCGCCAAGCTGCTGGGCATCGGCAAGACGACGCTCTACCGCAAGCTGAAGGAATACGGACTCGTCGACGGAGACCGGGACGACTAACCAACCGAAACTATAGTTTGCGGAAATTCTGCCGATAGACCAAGAACGGGACACTTCAGGAGTTCCGCGCGGAGTTTCTGTATCGTTACGAGACACTTCAGCCCAGGACAGCAGAGCCGGGCGCGCGAGAAACGCGAAACCTGCGAAGAGGAGCCGAAAATGAGCATTTTGATTGTGACTGGAATCGAAGGAGCCCGTAATTGCGCATCGATTGTGAGCACGCAACTGGGGATGGATGTGGAAGTGGCCGAGGGACGCAAGACCGCATTGGCCGCGTTGCGCCGCAAGGAATTCTCCGCCATCATCGTGGACGACACGCTGGCCGAGTGCGATCCGGCGGCGGCGGAAGCGATCTGGGAGCACGCCGGGCTGGCGATCCCGCTGCAATTGAGCTTTGCGCTTTCCGGCGCGACGCGGCTTGTTCGCGAGATCCGCGCGGCGCTGCATCGGCGTGAGCGCGAGCAGTTGCTGGCGCGCAGAGCGGCCGCGGCGGCCATCGAGACAGAATTGAAGACCACCGTGGCCGGCCTGCTGCTGCACTCGCAACTGGCGCTTTCGGGCGGCGAATTGACTGCGCCGATCGCCGACAAACTGCGCATGGTGGCCGATCTGGCGGGCAGCCTGCGCAACCAACTGAGCGCGCCGGTGGAAGTCCGGACCAGCAACGCCGCCTAAAGCACCTGCGGTGCAGCAACTGCTTCGCGTGGCCCGCGCCAATGAAAAGGCGCGGGGCTCGGTTCCTGCTTGTTCTCTGCTCGTCTGTTTGCTCAGAAAAAGTTCCTGCGATGCACGCGCGACGCCGGGACCGCAATCGTCCCGGCGTTTTTGTCCCCAAGGGCCATGGCAACCGATTTGTTGCCGGACCGGCATGGAGTGACAAGGGGAGCAGAGTCCGATCTGTTCGCTGTCGTCTTGGGATGGCGGTTGCTCGGTTCGAGCGTTGGCCATTCCGTGGTTCGATTCGCAGCGAAATGCACTCGGCGAGCGACGGCCCCTCCACAGGCGGCGGAAAGCGTTCAGACTCCTGCGAGCGAACAGCGAGCGCCCGCCCCACCGCAGGTGGTTTAATCTGGACGAGATGAAAGATTCCGCTGTACTGCTTATCGATTGCCCCGACCGCAAGGGGCTCGTGGCGCGCGTCTCTTCGCTGCTTTACGAACAAGGCGCCAACATTCTGCACGCCGACCAGCACCAGGACCACGAGCAGGGGCTGTTCTTCATGCGGGTGGAGTTCTCGCTGAACGGCGACTCTGCCGCAATGGACACTGGATCGGCTGTTGAGGGCGTTTCGCCCTGCCTGGCCGCTTCGCCTGGCGCGATCCATGAGCAGCGGTTCGAGAGCCCTGCGCCGCAGTTCGATGGCGGCGCGCAGCGCTTCAATCTGGAAAGGTTCAGGGCGGTCTTCGCTCCGCTGGCGGCGGAGCTGAACATGCGCTGGCAGTTGACGGCGAGCGGGCGGAAGCCGCGCCTGGCGCTCTTCTGCTCGCAATATCTGCACTGCATGGCCGACCTGCTGCACCGATGGAAAAGCGGCGAGCTGCAATGCGAGATTCCGCTGATTGTTTCGAATCATCGCGCGGTGGAGAACCTGGCCGGGTTCTATGGGGTTCCGTTTGAGCATGTGGAGGTGACCGCGGCCAACCGTGCGGAGGCCGAGGCACGGATGCTGGCACGCCTGGCTGAGCAAGAGATCGAGCTGGTGGTGCTGGCGCGCTACATGCAGATTCTTTCGCCCATGTTTGTGGAGCGCTATCCGGCGCAGATCATCAATGTGCACCACTCGTTTCTGCCCGCGTTCACCGGGGCCAAGCCGTATCACGCGGCACACGCCCGCGGGGTAAAGCTGATTGGAGCGACGAGCCACTACGTGACGGAGATTCTGGACGACGGCCCGATCATCGAGCAGGACGTGGCGCGCATCTCGCATCGCGACCAGGTGGAAGACCTGGTTGCAAGAGGACGGGACCTGGAGCGGGTGGTGCTGTCGCGCGCAGTGCGCTGGCACCTGGACCGGCGGATTCTCTGCTACGGGAACAAGACGGTGGTGTTTGACTAGAGGCAGGGAACAGGGGTCAGGGATCAGGGGACAAGGAGTAGGGAGTCGGGAGTAGGGAGTAGGGAGTAGGACGGACTGGCGCGTCGTTTCCCGCGGCAGCGAGGCTAACCGGAAACCCAACCTCAACCTGACGGCTTAAACAAGAAGCTGGACACACACCCTAGAACAATGACCTTGCCCTCAGAATGCGTATCTCTTAGCCGGCCGGTTTTGGGAGATTTCTATTTATCTCCGTCGTAGTCGTGGCGGTGGGAATGTGGGAATCGGTTTCATCGATTTCCAAGGTTTGTG